>Ga0209648_10001750_pt1 | contig 17643 bp, 13 predicted proteins | sample GraSoi2013_115cm_FD_185830 | JGI IMG/M metagenome (GOLD analysis project Ga0209648, IMG submission 185830) | Grasslands soil microbial communities from the Angelo Coastal Reserve, California, USA - Sample 9_17_2013_115cm (SPAdes) (version 2) | ecosystem: Environmental > Terrestrial > Soil >...
TCAAAGCCTTCACCCTGGCGATGGCGCTGGATTCCGGCAAGTCCGATCTCAACTCGATGTGGGATGCGCGCGGTCCGTTGCACTATGGCAAGTTCACCATCCATGACGATCACCCGCTCGGGCGCATGATCAACCTGCGGGAGGTTTTCACCTACTCATCCAATGTCGGCGCGGCGCGGATCGCGCTGTCGCAAGGCGTCGAGGCGCACAAGGCATTCCTGCGCAAGATGGGGCAGCTCGAGCGGCTGCGCACCGAATTGCCCGAGAGCGCCTCGCCAATTGCGCCGAAGCGCTGGGCCGAACTGAACACCGTCACCATCGCGTTCGGCCATGGATTGTCAGTGGCGCCGCTGCAGGCGGTGATGGGCATCGACGCGCTGGTGAACGGCGGCTATCTGATTCCGCCGACCTTCCTGAAGCGGACCGAGCAGGAAGCCATGGCGGTCGCAACACGGGTGGTCAAGCCCGAGACCTCTGACAAGATGCGGTTCCTGATGCGGCTCAATGCCGAGATCGGCACGGCGCGGAAAGCCGACGTGAAGGGCTATTACATCGGCGGCAAGACTGGAACCGCCGAAAAGGTCATCAACGGCCGCTACGCCAAGAGGCGCGTGCTCAACGCTTTCACGGCGATCCTGCCGGCCGACAATCCCCGTTACCAGCTCCTGATCATGCTGGACGAGCCGCAACCGCTGAAGGAAACTTTCGGTTTCATCACGTCCGGCTGGAACGCGGTGCCGACCGGCGGAAACGTGATTGCCCGCATTGCGCCGCTTCTCGGGATCGAGCCGCGCTTCGATCTGCCGCCGTCCGACCGCCTTATTCTTGCGGCATCGAGGGCAACCCAGTAAGGCGTAGCATTAGAGCATGATCCGGAAAAATGGGAACCGGTTTTCCGAAAAGATCATGCTCAAACAAAGAGATGAGATCATGATCCGATTGCATCTAATCGGATCATGATCTACTGCCGGCGATTTCAGGTTCCTGCATTAGTTGCTGCGAGCGCGTATTAAATGAAACTTCGCGACCTGTTCAGCGATGACGCCACGATCGACCCGCAGGCGAAAGCGGCCGAGGTCACCGGCCTTGCCGTGGACAGCCGCGCGGTGAAGCCGGGCGACCTGTTCTTCGCGATCGCCGGCAGCAAGACCGATGGCGCGCGCTTCATCGATGCTGCGGTTTCCTCCGGCGCGGCCGCGGTGGCGGGCGATCACCCGCCGCAAGGCGATCTTCCCGTCCCGTTCGTCATCACGCCCAATCCGCGCCGCGCACTGGCGCTTGCCGCAGCGAAATTTTATCCGCGGCAACCGGCCACCATTGCGGCGGTCACCGGCACCAGCGGCAAGACCTCGGTCGCGGCGTTTACGCGCCAGATCTGGCAGCGGTTCGGCCACGCCTCAGCCAGTATCGGCACCATCGGGCTGGTGTCGCCGAAGCGCACCGTCTATGGATCGCTGACCACGCCGGACCCGATTGCGTTACATCGGCAGCTCGACGAAATTGCGCGCGACGGCGTCACGCATCTGGTCTTCGAGGCGTCATCGCACGGGCTCGACCAGTATCGGCTGGATGGCGTGCGCGTCCGCGCCGGCGGCTTCACCAACCTGTCGCGCGACCATATGGATTACCATCCGGACGCCGCGCATTATCTTGCCGCCAAGCTGCGGCTGTTCCGCGATCTGGTGGCGGCGGATGGCACAGCCGTGATCTCAGCGGACCATGATTGCTCGCAGGCGGTGATCGATGTCGCGCGCGGGCGAGGCCTGCGGATACTTGCCGTCGGCAGCAAGGGTGACGGCGCCGGCGAGGGCATTCGCCTGATTGAGGCCGAGATCGACGGCTTTGCGCAGAACCTCGTGCTCGAACATCGCGGGCGCAGGCGCGCGGTCCGGCTGCCGCTGGTCGGCGAATTCCAGATCGAGAACGCGCTTGTGTCCGCCGGGCTCGCGATCGGCACCGGCGGCAATCCGGATCAGGTGTTCGAAGCACTCGAGCATCTCGAAGGAGCAAAAGGCCGGCTGGAGCGGGTCGGCGAGCGCAACGGCGCGCCGATCTTCGTCGATTACGCCCACAAGCCCGACGCGCTGGCGAAGGCGCTGCAGGCACTGCGGCCCTACGCCAAACGCAAGCTCGTCGTGGTGTTCGGCGCCGGCGGCGACCGCGATGCCGGCAAGCGTCCTTTGATGGGAGCGATCGCCGCTGAAAACGCCGACAGCGTCATCGTCACCGACGACAATCCGCGGAGCGAAAATCCGGACTTGATCCGATCCGCGATCCTGAGCGCCGCGACGGGCGCAAATGAAATCGGCGACCGCGCCGAGGCGATCAGAGCAGCGATTGCCGGCCTGCAGCCGGGCGATGCGCTCTTGATTGCCGGCAAGGGCCACGAGACTGGACAGATCGTCGGCGACCGCATCCTGCCGTTCAGCGATCACGATGCGGTTGCGGCCGCCCTTGCGCCGAGGGTCGCATGAGCGCGGCGCCGCTGTGGACCTCCCGCGCGATGGCGGAAGCGATGCGCGCCTCGATCAACGGCGCCTTGCCGGACGCGGTCCCGGGACTCTCGATCGACAGCCGCACCATCGCGCCGGGGGAAGCTTATTTTGCGATCAAGGGCGAGGTCCATGATGGGCATGAGTTTGTCACAGCGGCGTTGAAGGCCGGCGCCGCGCTCGCGGCGATCGAAACCGCCCAACGCAAGAAATTCGCACCCGAGGCGCCGCTATTGGTCGTGGACGACGTGCTCGCCGGTCTCGCCGGGCTCGCCCGCGCCGGGCGCGGGCGGCTGCATGCGCAGGTGATCGCGGTCACCGGCTCGGTCGGCAAGACCTCGACCAAGGAGGCGTTGCGCCGCGTGCTCGGCGCGCAGGGCGAAACCCACGCCTCGGCCGCCTCCTTCAACAATCACTGGGGCGTGCCGCTGTCGCTGGCACGATGCCCGGCGTCGGCGCGTTTTGCGATCTTCGAGATCGGCATGAATCATGCGGGTGAAATCGAGCCGCTGGTCAAAATGGTGCGGCCGCACGTGGCCATCATCACCACCGTCGAGCCGGTGCATCTGGAATTCTTTGCCGGCATCGAGGCGATTGCCGACGCCAAGGCGGAAATCTTTGCGGGTGTCGAGCCTGGCGGCGCGGTGGTGCTCAACCGCGACAATTCGCAATTCACCCGGTTGCAGCGGCGTGCCAACAAGCTCGGCATCTCCCGCGTCGTCTCGTTTGGCGCTGACAAGAAATCCGACGCGCGGCTGCTCGACGTATCGCTGCACGCTGCGTGTTCGGCGGTGCGTGCCAATATCCTCGGCCATGACGTGACCTACAAGCTCGGCATGCCCGGCAGGCATATGGCGATGAATTCGCTGGCGGTGCTAACCGCGGCATCGCTGGTCGGCGCCGATCTTGCACGCGCGGCGCTATCGCTGTCGCAGATCGAGCCGGCGGCGGGCCGCGGCGTTCGACGCGTGCTGGAGCTTGCCAACGGCCAAGCCACCTTGATCGATGAAAGCTATAACGCCAATCCGGCGTCGATGGCCGCGGCGCTAGATGTACTCGGCCGCGCCACCGTCGGCCCGCACGGCCGGCGCATCGCGATGCTCGGCGATATGCTCGAACTCGGCCCCACCAGCGCCGCGCTGCATCGCGGCCTGAATGAGGCCATCAAGGCCAATCACATCGATCTGGTGTATTGTTGTGGTCCGCTGATGCGCAACTTGTGGGACGCGCTTTCCACGGGTAAACGGGGCGGCTATGCCGAGAGCGCGGCCGCTCTCGAAGCGCAGGCCGTCGCCGCGATACGCGCCGGCGACGCCATCATGGTCAAGGGATCGCTCGGCTCGAAGATGAAAACGATTGTCAATGCACTCGAAAAGCGCTTTCCCGGCAAAGCCGCGCACGACGAAGCCGCGGTATAGGCGGATTGAATGTTTTACTGGTTGATCGATCTTTCCAACACCGTTCCCGGCATGGGCGTGTTCCGCACGTTTTTGAACGTGTTTCGCTACATCACCTTTCGCACCGGCGGAGCAATGGTGACCGGCGCGTTGTTCGTCTTCCTGTTCGGTCCCTGGATCATCGATCATCTCCGGCTTCGCCAGGGCAAGGGCCAGCCGATTCGCAGCGACGGCCCGCAATCGCATCTCCTCACCAAGATCGGCACGCCGACCATGGGTGGCTTGATGATCCTTTCAGGACTGGTGGTCTCGACCGTGCTGTGGGCCAATCCGCTCAATCCCTATGTCTGGATCGTGCTCGCGGTGACGCTCGGCTTCGGTTTCGTCGGATTCTACGACGACTATCTGAAAGTGACAAAACAGACCCATAGCGGGTTCGCCGGCCGCATCCGGCTCGCGATCGAAGCGGTGATCGCGCTCGCGGCGTGCTATGCGCTGGTCCGGCTCGGACGCGACCCGTTCTCGACCTCTCTCGTGCTTCCGTTTTTCAAGGACGTGGCGTTGAATTTCGGCTGGTTCTTCGTGATGTTCGGCGCGTTCATCATTGTCGGCGCCGGCAACGCCGTCAATTTGACCGACGGTCTCGACGGGCTCGCCATCGTGCCGGTCATGATCGCGGCGATGAGTTTTGGCATGATCGCCTATCTCGCCGGCAACGCGGTGTTCTCGGATTACCTGCAGATCAACTACGTCGCCGGCACCGGCGAACTCGCGGTGCTGTGCGGCGCCGTGCTGGGCGCTGGACTGGGATTCCTGTGGTTCAACGCGCCGCCGGCCTCGATCTTCATGGGCGATACCGGCGCGCTCGCGCTCGGCGGCATGCTCGGCTCGATCGCGGTCGCGGTCAAGCACGAGATCGTGCTCGCCGTGATTGGCGGATTGTTCGTGCTGGAAGCGGTCTCGGTAATCGTGCAGGTGGTGTCTTTCAAGCTCACCGGCAAGCGCGTGTTCCGGATGGCGCCGCTGCATCACCATTTCGAACAGAAGGGCTGGACCGAACCGCAAATCGTGATCCGGTTCTGGATCATTTCGGTGATGCTGGCGCTGGCCGGCCTCTCCACGCTGAAGTTGCGGTGATCCTTTGATCCCCGTCACCTCCTTCGCGGGCAAGACGGTTGCGGTGTTCGGCCTCGGCGGTTCGGGACTGGCGAGCTGTCACGCGCTGAGGGCGGGCGGCGCGGAAGTGATTGCCAGCGACGACAGCGCTGAAAAACTCGCTGAGGCCGCGCAAGCCGGTTTTGTCACCGCGGATCTGCGCAGAATATCGTGGGCGAATTTCGCCGCGCTGGTGCTGACGCCGGGCGCGCCGCTCACCCATCCGTCCCCGCACTGGACCGTGCTGGCCGCGCAACAGGCCGGCATCGAGGTGATCGGCGACATCGAACTGTTTTGCCGCGAACGACGCCGCCATGCCCCGGATGCGCCGTTTGTCGCGATCACCGGCACCAACGGCAAATCGACCACCACGGCGCTGATCGCACATTTGATGCGCGTCGCCGGCTACGATACCCAGATGGGCGGCAACATCGGCACCGCGATCCTGTCGCTCGAGCCGCCGCGGATGGGACGGGTCCATGTCATCGAGATGTCGTCGTATCAAATCGATTTATCTCCCTCGCTCGATCCTTCCGTCGGCATCCTGCTCAATATCAGCGAAGATCATGTCGATCGCCACGGCACGCTCGAGCGCTATGCAGCCGTGAAGGAGCGGCTGGTCGCCGGGGTGCAGCCGCGGGGCACCGCGATCGTCGGCGTCGACGATGGCTGGAGCCGGAACACCGCCGACCGGATCGAACAGGCGGGCCGGCGCGTGGTGCGGGTCTCGGTGAAAAATCCGCTGCCGGACGGTGTCTATGTCGAGCGTGAAATCATCTGGCGCGCCTCGGGCGGCGCGCGCAGCGAGATCGCGCGGATCGGCGGCATCGGCTCACTGCGCGGTCTGCACAACGCGCAGAATGCGGCTTGCGCGGCGGCGTGCACGCTGGCGATGGGCATCAGTACCGAGACCTTGCAAAACGGCCTGCGCAGCTTTCCCGGCCTCGCGCACCGCATGGAGCAGGTCGGCCGCCGCGGCAACGTGCTGTTCGTCAACGACTCCAAAGGCACCAATGCGGATGCGGCGGCGCATGCGCTGTCGTCCTTCGCCGATATTTTCTGGATCGCCGGCGGCAAGCCGAAGCTCGGCGGCATCATCGGCTTGAGCGAATATTTTCCGCGCATCCGCAAGGCCTATCTGATCGGTGAAGCCGCGCAGGAATTCGCTGCGACGCTGGGCAATCGCGTGCCGCACGAGATCTCGGAAAGCCTTGAGGTTGCGGTGGCCAATGCCGCGCGCGATGCCGAAGCCTCCGGCCTGCCTGATACGGTGGTGCTGTTGTCACCGGCCTGCGCGTCGTTCGATCAATACCGTAATTTCGAAATCCGCGGCGCCCGATTCCGCGACCTCGTGACGGCGCTACCTGGCGTCAAGCCGGTGGTGTGACGACGACGGTCGAGAGGGCTCGCGGCCGCCTCATTCACAACTGTCATCATCCGCGAAAGCGGATGATCCAGTATTCCAGAGCCATCGCGGCTCAATCACTATGGCCGCGGCGTACTGGATACTCCGCTTTCGCGGAGTATGACGGCTTTTTGGAGCGCACCGCGCAGCATTCGGGGGCACGAGGCTGCCGGATTCATTCGAAACATTTCCACTTCATTAACACTTCGGAAACCATCATGGGCGACCAATGGACCAACCTCTGCCTTTCTGGGGACGGCCATGATCTCCCGTGAACAACGCACCCCCTTGAGCGAATGGTGGTGGACGGTTGATCGACCGCTGCTCGCGGCGATCATCGCGCTGATGCTGGGCGGCATCATCCTTTCGCTGGCGGCAAGTCCGCCGGTCGCGACCAGGATCGGGCTGGATCCGTTCCACTTCTTCAGCCGCCACGTGCTGTTTCTGTTACCCGGCTTCATCGTGCTGATCGGAGTCTCGTTCCTGTCGCCGCGGCAAATTCGCCGCACCGCGCTGATCGTGTTCGCGCTCTCAATCGCGCTGATCGTGGCGACGCTGCTGTTTGGTCCTGAGGTCAAGGGCTCGCGGCGCTGGATCACCCTGATCGGCATCAACATCCAGGCTTCCGAATCCGCCAAGCCCGCCTTCGTGGTGATGGCGGCGTGGCTGTTTGCGGAATCGGCGCGGCGGCCGGAAATGCCCGCCACCTCGATCGCGCTGGTGCTGTTGATGATGCTGGTATCGCTGTTGGTAATGGAACCAGATTTCGGCCAGACCATGCTGATCCTGATGGTATGGGGCGCGCTGTTCTTCATCGCCGGCATGCGGATGATCTGGGTGCTGGGGCTCGCCGGCGCCGCGGGCGCCGGGCTGTTCGGCGCGTATCTTCTGGTGCCGCATGTCGCAGGCCGCATCAAGCGCTTCATGAACCCGGCGTCCGGCGACACCTTTCAGGTCGATACCGCGATGGAGGCCTTCGCCAATGGTGGCTGGTTCGGGCTTGGGCCCGGCGAAGGCATCGCCAAGCGCAGCCTGCCCGACAGCCACACCGACTTCGTGTTCGCGGTGGCGGCGGAGGAATTCGGGATCATCCTTTGCCTCGCGCTGCTCGCGCTGTTCGCCTTCGTCGTGATCCGCGCGCTGTCGCGGGCCTATGCCACTGAAGACATGTTCGCGCGGTTTGCCGCGTCGGGGCTGGCGATCCTGTTCGGCGTGCAGGCCGCGATCAACATGTCGGTCAATCTGCAGCTGATCCCCGCCAAGGGCATGACGCTGCCGTTCATCTCCTATGGCGGCTCCTCGATCATCTCGCTGGCTTACGGCGTCGGCATGATGCTGGCTCTGACACGGCAGCGGCCGCGCACCGAGATGGAATCGATCGGCGACGCCAACGCGGCGCGCAGCTACGCTTGACCCCGCGGCGAAGACGCGCTTTTCGTCATCGCGAGGAATGAAATGACGAAGCCATCCGGTTGCTTGCGAAGATTGCCCCGATGAGCCCTGCGCCCCTGATTCTCCTGGCCGCGGGCGGCACCGGCGGCCACCTGTTCCCCGCCGAGGCGCTCGGCGTCGAACTGATCAGACGCGGCTTGCGCGTGCGCCTCGCCACCGATTCGCGCGCGTTGCGCTATGGCGGATTGTTCTCAAGCGAGACGATCGACGTGGTGCCGAGCGAGACCGTGCGCGGCCGCGCGCCGTGGTCGCTGGCCTATACCGGCGTAATGCTTGCCGCCGGCATCGCCGTGTCGCTCAACCTGATGCGCCGGTTGAAGCCTGCGGCGGTGGTCGGCTTCGGCGGCTATCCGACGCTGCCGCCGCTGTTGGCCGCGCGGCTGTCCGGCGTGCCCGGCATCGTGCACGAAGCCAATGCGGTGCTCGGCCGCGCCAACCGTTTTCTGTCAAACCGCGTCAGCGCGATCGCGACCTCGCTGCCGGGTGTGCTCGATCGCGACCCCGCGCTGTCAGGGAAAACCACCACCGTCGGCACCCCGATGCGTCCGGCGATCCTTGCTGCCGCCGCAGTGAAATTTGTGTCCCCGGCACCGACCGGGCAATTGCGGGTGCTGGTGGTCGGCGGCAGCCAGGGCGCGCGCGTGATGGCCGATATCGTCCCCGACGCGATCGAGCGGCTGGAGCCGGCGCTGTGGAACAGATTGATCCTCATCCAGCAGGTACGCGAAGAAGACATGGCGCGCGTCCGCGCGGTCTATGACCGGCTCAACATCAACGCCGAGCTGGCGCCGTTCTTCAGCGATTTGCCGGTGCGGCTGGCGTCGAGCCATCTCGTGGTCTCGCGATCCGGCGCCGGCACCGTGGCCGAGCTCGCCGCCATCGGCCGCCCGTCGATCCTGGTGCCGCTGCCCGGTTCGATCGACCAGGATCAGTTCGCCAATGCCGGCATCCTGGCGCAGGCGAATGGCGCGCTTCGGATTCCGCAAGCGGATTTTACGCCCGACCGGCTGGCCGTGGAAATCTCCGCGCTGGCCGCGGAACCTGAGCGGCTCACCGCCATGGCCGCCGCCGCTCGCAGCGTCGGAAGGCTGGATGCCGCCGAGCGGCTGGCCGATCTGGTGATGAAGGTGGCAGGAATTTGACGTCCGGTATTGACGGAAAAAACCCTTGTCATGTCCCGCGAAAGCGGGGCATCCAGTACTCTGCGCAGCTGATTTTGTTCCAGGGCCTCGCGGTTACTGGATCGTCCGCCTTCGCGGACGATGACGGCGCAAGGAACCAACCATGAGACTGCCGCGCGAGATCGGACCTATTCACTTCGTCGGGATCGGCGGCATCGGCATGAGCGGCATCGCCGAGGTATTGTGCAATCTCGGCTATACCGTGCAGGGCTCGGATGCTTCCGAGAGCGCCAATGTCAGCCGCCTGCGCGACAAGGGCATCCCCATCACCGTCGGCCACAGGTCAGAAAACGTCGCCGGCGCCGATGTGCTGGTGGTGTCGACCGCGATCAAGCGCGACAATCCCGAACTGATGGCGGCACGCGCGCAGCGCATTCCGGTGGTGCGCCGCGCCGAAATGCTGGCCGAGCTGATGCGGCTGAAGAGTTGCGTCGCGATCGCGGGCACCCATGGCAAGACCACCACGACCTCGATGGTCGCGGCGCTGCTCGATGCCGGCGATCTCGATCCCACCGTGATCAACGGCGGCATCATCAATGCCTATGGCACCAACGCCCGGCTCGGCGCCGGCGACTGGATGGTGGTGGAGGCCGACGAGAGCGACGGCACCTTCCTGAAGCTGCCGGCCGATGTCGCCATCGTCACCAATGTCGATCCCGAGCATCTCGATCATTTCAAGACCTTCGATGCCGTGCAGGATGCGTTCCGCAGTTTTGTCGAGAACGTGCCGTTCTACGGCTTCGCGGTGATGTGCATCGACCATCCCGTGGTGCAGACCATCGTCGGCAAGATCGAGGATCGCCGCATCATCACCTACGGCGAAAACCCGCAGGCCGACGCGCGGCTCATCGATCTCACTCCGAACGGCGGAGGCTCCCACTTCAAGGTCGCGTTTCGCGATCGCAAGACCGATGCCGCGCATGAGATCGCCGATCTCGTTTTGCCGATGCCGGGACGCCACAACGCGCTCAACGCCACGGCCGCGATCGCGGTTGCGCACGAACTTCGACTTTCCGACGACACCATCCGAAAGGCGCTGGCAAGTTTCGGCGGCGTGCGGCGGCGCTTCACCAAAACCGGCGAATATAACGGCGTCACCATTATCGATGACTACGGCCATCATCCGGTTGAAATCGCGGCGGTGCTGAGAGCGGCGCGGGAATCCACCAATGGCAAGATCATCGCCGTGGTGCAGCCGCATCGCTTCACCCGGCTGCAATCGCTGTTCGAGGAATTTTGTACCTGTTTCAACGACGCCGACGCCGTCGTGGTCGCCGACGTCTATCCGGCGGGCGAGACGCCGATCGAGGGCATCGACCGCGATCATTTCGTGCTCGGCCTGCGTGCGCACGGCCACCGCGAGGTGATTCCGCTGCAGAAATCCGCCGATCTCGCAGGCGTGGTGCGCGAGGTCGCCGGCCGCGGCGATTTCGTCGTCTGCCTCGGCGCCGGCAGCATCACGCAATGGGCCTACGCGCTGCCCGGCGAATTGAAGGCGCTGGGGTGAGCGCGGCATTGCATTTAACATCGTCATGGCCGGGCTCGTCCCGGCCATCCACGTCTTTACTGTGTGATTGTCGGATAAAGATCGTTCCAATCTGGATTTGCCGCGACAATCATTCGAACCTTCCATGCGCGCGACCAATGCTTGATGTTGTGCTCGCGCTGGATCGCGTCTCGAATGTCGTCAAATCTTTCGAAATAGACCAGTCGCTTCAATCCATACCGTTTAGTAAAGCCTTCGACGAAGCCAGACCGATGCTCAAACACCCGACGGATAAGATCGCTCGTTACCCCGACATACAAGATGCCGTTCGGGCGATTGGTCAGAATGTAGACGTAGCCACCTGCCATGCTGAAATTCTGCAAGACGTGGATGGCCGGGACAAGCCCGGCCATGACGAATTCATAGATATTGCATGACCTTCCCCGACATCACGCCCGATCTCAAAACCGCGATGCCGGAGTTGCGCGGACGGCTGTTGGCTAACCAGTCGCTCGCCGAGCTGACCTGGTTTCGGGTCGGCGGTCCGGCCCAGGTGCTGTTCACGCCATCCGATGAAGACGACCTTGCTTACTTCCTCGCCCATCTGCCGCGCGAGCTTCCGCTTTATGTCGTCGGCGTCGGCTCCAACCTGATCGTGCGCGACGGCGGCATGCCCGGCGTGGTGATCAGGCTCAGTCCGCGCGGCTTCGGCGAGACCAGCGCCGATGGCGATATCGTCAGCGCCGGCGCGGCGGCGCTTGACAAGCGCGTGGCCGAAACCGCCGCGGCGGCCAATGTCGGCGGGCTGGAATTTTTCTTCGGCATTCCCGGCACCATCGGCGGCGCGCTGCGCATGAACGCCGGCGCCAACGGGGCCGAGACCAGGGACGTCCTGATCGAGGCCACCGGAATCGGCCGCGACGGCAGCAAGCATAAGTTCACAAATGCCGATATGAAATTCGTCTATCGCAACAGCGGCGTCGACGCCTCCGTCATCTTTACCTCGGCGCGGTTTCGCGGGCGGATCGCCGCGCCGGATGTCATTCGCGCACGGATGGAGGAAGTGCAAAACCACCGCGAAACCGCGCAGCCGATCCGCGAAAAGACCGGCGGCTCGACCTTCAAGAATCCGCCGGCAAACAGCGCCTGGAAGCTGATCGATGCCGCCGGCTGTCGGGGGTTGCGCGTCGGCGGCGCGCAAGTGTCGGAAATGCACTGCAATTTCCTGATCAACACCGGTCAGGCGACCGGCCAGGATATTGAGACGCTCGGCGAGACCGTTCGTGCGCGGGTGAAAGAGAATTCCGGAATTGAGCTACACTGGGAAATCAAAAGGATTGGCATTCCAGCGTAATCGTCATTCCGGGGCGCTCGCAAAGCGAGCGAACCCGGAATCTCGAAATGGTATAGATTCCGGGTCTGCGCCCTTCGGCACATCCCGGAAAGACGAAAGAAGTAATTCAGCGGAAAGAAATGATGCGGATTACCATCCTCTTCGGAGGCACGAACAAGGAGCGTCTGGTCTCGGTGGCGAGCGCCCAGGCGCTGCATCGGGCGTTGCCGGAAGCCGATCTGTGGTTCTGGCACGTTGCGGACACCGTGCATGACGTCCCGTCGAAAAAATTGCTCAATCATGCGCGGCCGTTCGAGGATGAATTCAAGCCGGACGATCGCGGCGTCGGGCTCGAGCAGGCGCTCGATCGGGCAATGGCCGAGGATCGTTTGCTGGTGCTAGGCCTCCATGGCGGCCGGGCCGAGGATGGCGAATTGCAGCTGATGTGCGAAATGCGCGGCATTCCCTTCACCGGATCCGGTTCGGCATCGTCGTATCTTGCCTTCGACAAGGTGGCCGCGAAGCGCTTTGCGGCGCTTGCGGGGGTGACGGCGACGGTCGGCATTGCAGTTGAGGATATCGAGGGGGCGTTCGCCAAATACGGCAAACTGATCGCCAAACCGGTGCGCGACGGATCGAGCTACGGCCTGATCTTCGTCAATGCGCAGCAGGACCTCGTTGCCGTCCGCAACGCCGCCAAGCGGGAAGAATACCTGATCGAGCCGTTTATCGCGGGCGTGGAAGCGACCTGCGGCGTGCTGGAGCAATCCGACGGCAGGGTCTTTTCACTGCCGCCGATCGAGATCGTTCCGGCCGACGGCGGGTTCGACTACACGGCCAAATATCTGCTCAAATCGACCCAGGAGATTTGTCCCGGCCGCTTTGCACCCGCCATCAGCGCGCAGATCATGGATCAGGCCCTGAGAGCGCACCGGGCCTTGTCTTGCACGGGCTATTCCCGCACCGATTTCATCGTTTCGCAAAAGGGCCCGGTCTACCTCGAAACCAATACCTTGCCGGGGCTGACCAAGGCCTCACTCTATCCGAAGGCGCTGAAGGCTCAGGGCATCGAGTTCGCCGATTTCCTGCACGACCAGATCGCGCTGGCGGCTAAACGCGCGCAGAAGTAGCACCCCTCCGCGACCTTCGGCGGTTGTTGAAGCAGCAGGCCGAGCAGGGGTCGGGTTCGTTCATCGGTAAAACTTTACGATTTCGTGGCAAAGTACTCACAAGGCGGATCAAAACACATCCAGCCTGGACCGATTTTACCCTTTGTTTACCAGGAAGTCCGAAGGTTAACGCTGGCGGCGCATGTGGCGCTTGGCTGCCGGGGCGTGAGCTGTTGCGGATTTCCGCTTCGACGACCGCATCGAGGGAACAGGCCTCTTCTGCATTGAGGTCGACAACCCAGCCCGGCATGACCGAGACGTCACCTGTGCCAGAACTCGCAGCGTTTGCGGGCACACATTGACGAGCTCGTGCAATGGATGGTGGAGGACGCCTCGCTCGATCGCTGAGATCGCTGAGGCCCCAAGCTGACCTGAAAGCGGCCGCCATCGGCGCGGTCGCGCTGCTGCGCGAGCGGCTGGGCTCCCGTCGCGCCCCCGCCAGACCGTCCCTGCAACGCGAACGGCCGCACCGGCTGATCGCGCTTCTCGAGCGTTACCTTCCGCACCGCGCCGGCGTCGTCGCGACCATCTTGATGCTGATCGCCACCGCCAGCCTCGGCGTCGTCAAGGGCGGTCACCTCGACGAATTCATCTCGGTTTTGAGCGACACCCGCAACGGGGTCGCAAACTCCGCCGGATTCCGCATCACCAGCGTCGCCATCCATGGCCGCAAGCAATTAAGCCAGGACGAGGTGCTTGCGATCGGCGGCGTCAACGGCCGCTCGTCGCTGCTGTTCCTCGACGCCGCCACCGTGCGCGACAAGCTCAAGGCCAATCCCTGGATCGGCGAAGCGACGGTGCTGAAGCTCTATCCCGGTCACCTCAAGATCGACATCGTCGAGCGCTCGCCATTTGCGCTGTGGCAGCAGGATGCCCGCGTGTCGGTGATCGCCGACGACGGTGCGGTGCTCGAGCCCTACGTCGCGCGCCGCTTTGTTTCGCTGCCGCTGGTGGTCGGCAAGGGCGCCGATACCCGCGCCCGGGATTTCCTCGCGCTGCTCGCGCGCTATCCGCAGGTGCGCGCCGCGACCAAGGCCGCGGTTTTCGTCGGCGAGCGGCGCTGGAACCTGCGGCTCAAGGATGGTCTCGACATCCGCTTGCCGGAAAACGACGTCGGCAACGCGCTGGCGGCGTTGAGCAAGCTCGACAAGGAAGACAAGCTGTTCTCCCGCGATATCGTCGCCGTCGACATGCGTCTGCCGGACCGGCTGACGGTGCAGCTATCGGACGACGCAGCCAGGACCCGCGAAGAATTGTTCAAGGACAAGAAGCCGAAGAAGAAGGCCGGTGATGCATGACCGGCCTTGATCGCAATCAGACGCCGAAGACGCGCCCGATGCCGCAGAAGCGCACCGCGCTGGTGGCGTCGCTCGATATCGGCACCAGCAAGATTGCCTGCATGATCGCCCGGCTGAAGCCGTGCCCGCCGAGCGAGGCCTTGCGCGGCCGCAGCCATGCCGTCGAGCTGATCGGATACAGCCAGATCCAGTCGCACGGCGTAAAGGCCGGCGCGGTCGTCGATCTGGCCGAATGCGAGCAGGCGGTGCGTCAGGCGGTGGCGCTGGCCGAACGGATGGCCAAGGTCCGGGTCGAGTCGGTGCTGCTCTCGGTATCGGGCGGCCGGCTGCATGGTCAATTGATCGAGGCGGCGGCCGATATTCGCGGCGGCGCGGTCACATCGGCCGACGTCACCCGCGTGACCTCCACCGGCATGCGCCACGCCACCGGCCAGGGCCGCACCGTGCTGCATGCGCTGCCGGTCGGCTACGCGCTCGATGGGGTCAAGGGCATTCGCGACCCGCGCGGCATGGTGGCGCGGCAATTCGGGGTCGACATGAACGTGGTCACGTCGGATGCCACCGTCGCCAAGAATCTGATGCTGGTGGTCGAGCGCTGTCATCTCAACGTCGAAGCCATGGCGGCGAGCCCCTATGTGGCGGGCCTGTCGGTGTTGACCGACGATGAGGCCGATCTCGGCGCCGCCGTGGTCGAGATGGGTGCCGGCACCACCACCATCGCGACCTATTCCGCCGGGCGCTTCGTCCATGCCAGCGGTTTCGCGGTCGGCGGCCATCACGTCACCATGGACCTTGCGCGCGGCCTCAGTGCATGCATTGCGGATGCCGAGCGAATCAAGACGTTATATGGCACCGTGCTGACCGGCGGGTCAGACGCGCGCGAGTTGATGTCGGTGCCGACGGCCGGCGACAACGAGCGTGATGTTCCGCAGGTCGTGTCCCGCGCCACGATCGCGAACATCGTTCGGCACCGCGCCGAGGAGATTTTTGAGATGGTCCGGGACCGCCTGGCGGATTCTCCCTTTGCGGCAGAGCCAAAGGCGCGAATTGTCTTGAGCGGTGGCGCTTCGCAACTCACCGGTGTTCTCGAACTTGCAACCCAGATTCTCGGCCGGCCGGTCCGGATCGGCCGCCCGCTCGGTTTTGGCCGGCTGCCCAATGAGGCGAAGAGCGCGTCGTTCGCGGTGCCCTCGGGCCTCCTGGTCTATCCGCAATACGCTCATCTTGAACACGTCGAACCGCGGCATACGCGGCAGCTCAGGACAGGGACTGACGGCTATCTTGGAAAAGTCGGACGATGGCTTCGTGAGGGCTTCTGATGAATCTTTTCCGCAACCCTTCGACTTCCACCAGCTCCCGCGGCCGCCGGCCGCGGCGAACCAACGCGCGCGTTATCGAGAGGCAACCATGACCATCAATCTCAACGTCCCTGACATTCGCGAGCTGAAGCCGCGCATCACCGTGTTCGGCGTAGGCGGGGCCGGTGGCAACGCCGTCAACAACATGATCACCGCCGGGCTGCAGGGGGTCGAATTCGTCGTCGCCAACACCGACGCGCAGGCGCTCACCATGTCCAAGGCCGAGCGCATCGTGCAGATGGGCACCCAGGTCACCCAGGGCCTCGGCGCCGGCTCGCAGCCCGACGTCGGCGCCGCCGCGGCCCAGGAAGTCATCGACGAAATCCGCGACCATCTCTCCGGCGCCAACATGGTGTTCGTCACCGCCGGCATGGGCGGCGGCACCGGCACCGGGGCTGCGCCTGTGATTGCCAAGACCGCGCGCGACATGGGCATCTTGACGGCCGGCGTCGTCACCAAGCCCTTCCACTTCGAAGGCCAGCGCCGCATGCGTACCGCCGATTCCGGCATCGCCGAGCTGCACAAGGTGGTCGATACGCTCTTGATCATCCCGAACCAGAACCTGTTCCGGGTCGCCAACGAAAAGACCACCTTCGCCGACGCCTTCGCGATGGCCGACCAGGTGCTCTATTCGGGCGTCGCCTGCATCACCGACCTGATGGTCAAGGAAGGCCTGATCAATCTCGACTTCGCCGACGTTCGCGCCGTGATGCGTGAAATGGGCAAGGCGATGATGGGCACCGGCGAAGCCTCCGGCGAGAAGCGCGCATTGACCGCGGCCGAGGCCGCGATTGCCAATCCGCTGATCGACGATTCCTCGATGAAGGGCGCGCGCGGCCTGCTGATCTCGATCACCGGCGGCAGGGACCTGACGCTGTTCGAAGTCGACGAAGCCGCAACCCGGATCCGGGAGGAGGTCGATCAGGACGCCAATATCATCGTCGGCGCGACCTTCGACGAGACCCTCGATGGCGTGATCCGCGTCTCCGTCGTAGCCACCGGCATCGAGCAGGCGCTGATTTCGCGCAACGCGACGGCGCCGGCTGCCAGCAATGCCGGGACCGCCACCCCGGACACCCGTCTGGCCGATCTGACGGCGCGGCTGCGCGCCGACAATCAGCGCCTTGCCGAGCGCGCCCAGAAGCTGGAGGCACCGAACGCTGCGCCGGCGGCTTCCGCCGCGCCGCATCGCGCCTCAGGCAGCCTCGAACGTGCGGCGCTGGCGGCGATCGCCGCGGCGGTCGCGCCGGAGGTTCCGGTAGCCGCGGCGCCGCTGCAGCCTGCGTCCTACGGCGACGTCACGGTCCGCCCGATCGCGCAGAAGCCGTCATTGTTCCCGGATGCGGCGCGTATCGAAACCCACGAGCCCGCGATGCCCGACACGTTCATTCCGCAACCAGCCGAACGCGCGCCCTCTCGCGCGCCCAGAATGCCGAAATTCGAGGATTTGCCGATGCCGGCTCAGAACGAGATCCGGCAGGCGCGCGGAGAAGCCGATGACGAGCATCCGCAAAAGACCCGGATGTCGCTGCTGCAACGCCTTGCCAATGTCGGGCTGGGACGTCGCGACGAAGATACCGAGCCGCCGATTGCGGCGCGTGCCTCGGGCCCGCCGATGTCGCCGATGCCCCCGCCGTCGGAACGCAGGCCTCAACGATCGGACGAACCGGTATCGGAATATGCCCGGCGGCCCGCTCCGCAGGGACTGGACGCTCACGGCCGCCCGGCACCTGTTGCTGCGGGGCCACAGGGCGACGATCATTTGGATATCCCGGCGTTCCTGCGGCGCCAGGCCAACTGAAGTTCGTTACAATTCGGAGGACGAAAAAGGTCCCGGCTTTCGCAGCCGGGACCTTTGTTTTTGGCCGCAGAAGAGCCGCGGCATGCTTACCAAGCGGTTGATATTAAACAATTAAT
>Ga0209648_10001752_pt1 | contig 17639 bp, 16 predicted proteins | sample GraSoi2013_115cm_FD_185830 | JGI IMG/M metagenome (GOLD analysis project Ga0209648, IMG submission 185830) | Grasslands soil microbial communities from the Angelo Coastal Reserve, California, USA - Sample 9_17_2013_115cm (SPAdes) (version 2) | ecosystem: Environmental > Terrestrial > Soil >...
AGTATGAAGCGCGAATACCCAATCTGCAACTGCTCGATCGAAGCGGGCAGGGCGAAAAGCTGCCCATTCCGTTAGACGTATAGCTTAGGCAAGCGTTGCTAAGCGAATCCATCACCACAGGCGCGTTGCTTGATTCGCAGCGGGCCGTGGAGCGCGGTTGCTCTGTGCTAGGCTCGGGCGTATCCTGAAGATTAGCTTGGCCGGAAAAACGTGAGGACGATGGTATGCAGCGAAATAGGTCTTTCTGCCTGCTGGTGATGGTCGTTGCAGCGTGCGGATTGCTGGCTAACGCCGCGCCGCGGCGAGACTCGAAGTCTGAGCAAGACCAGTCACAAACCGAGTCCGTGGCCGAAGCGGCTCGAAAGGCGCGCGACAAGAAAAAGGCCGCGACGAAATCGCCGAAGGTCATCACCGATGATGACCTGGACAGGAGCAATATCAAGCCGGGGGAGTTGAACATCGTCGGGGCGCCCCAGCTGGAGACGGAGCCGCCCAGCGAAGCCGCGGTTGCGCAGGCCGTAGCTACGGATGAAGCCGCCGCAAAGGAAGCCGCCAAGAAGGCCGCCGAGGAAGACGCGCAAATTGCGCGCCTAAAGCTGCAACTGACACAAGCAGAAAAAGATTTGGACCTTGCGCGGCGGGAACTGGCGCTCGATCAAGACGCCTATCTTTCCAAGCCAGACTACGCCAACGACACCGCCGGAAAAGCCAAGCTCGACAGCGAGAAGCAGCAAATCAGCGACCAGCAGCAGGAAATCGAGAAACTAAAGACGCGGCTCGCGGCGTTGGAAGAGTTGAAGAGCCATCGCAAAGCGTCGACGCGGCAAGCGGCACCGCCTGCGCAGAGCGAGAAGCCGGCTGCGCCTCCACGGCTGTAATCCCTATTTTCATCTGAGTTTCATCTTAACTTGGACGACCTTCGCCAAGGCGGACGCTTGCCCGCTTCATGCCGGGCGAATTGCGAACACCACGCGCGCGTGGCGGCTGAAGGAGGAGAAGAAATCGAGCAGCTGCTTCCAAGGGATATATTTCTTGTTGAGCAGGCCCATGCCGTGTTGCGCTGCGTCGCCGGTGACGATTTCGGCGCGAGCTTCGATCCAGTCGCCGCGGAGATTGCCGCGCATGTCGCAGGACGCCACGCGCACGCGGGGATTGTTGCGGATGCGCTTGGCTTTGCCGGAATCCGCAGTGCTGTAGACGTAGAGTGTTTGCGGCACGCCGCTGGCAGGTTCGGCGGCGAACCAGACCGGAGTGCGCACGCCCTGGCCATTTTTGCGGAAGGTTTCGAGGTTCAAATACTTGTGGCCTTGGAACGAAGCGAAACCGGCGGAAGCATCCATGGTGACTTCGATGCGCGACGCGGTGTCGTCGACACAAAAAAGATGAGGCGGGTGATTGGCCCGCCCCATCATTGAAGCACCATGGAATCAACCGTTCGTTGAATTTTACTTACGGACGTAGATGGCGTCTTCGGTGAAGGCGTCCTTCTGGTCTTTCTGGAAAGTCCAAGTCGTTTTGAAATGGTCGGCGTCGAGGAAGGTGTAGACGGCGTGATGCATGTGGCCGTCGCTGGGGCTCTTGAGATTGGTGGCGTTCTCGAAATCGAAGGTCAGCGTTTTGGTTTCGGGCGCGTAGGTTCCGCGCATGGTGGGTTGATTGCCGGCCATGCAGTAGTGCGTGAGCTTCAACTGGCCGCCATCGAGGTAGTACATGGTGATCATCTCGACGGGCTTGCCTTGCTCGACCATGCGAAACTTTTCGAGCAGGGCGGTGCCACCGGCGGTGAGTTCGATGTCCAGAGTGGATTTGTACTCGCTGACCTTTTGCTCTTCCCAATGACCGACCAGCGATTTGAGCTGCGCGAAGGCTTCAGCGCTTCCGCCGGCTGCCGACGCATGGCGGAAGCTTCCCAACCCCATAATCATCAGCATTGCGATCAAGATTCTAGATACGTTTTTCATGGCGCTTCTCCTTTGAACAGATTGTGATTTCTGCTTTCACGGTCCTGAACTAACGGAACTTATCGCGTGGCCGGCACATCGCTCGCCGGCTTCCCGAATTTCTGGGTCGCAAATCCCACATCACGCCGAGGAGCATTCCGGGGAGCAGGATGTCCCCAAAAAGGGCCGGTAGTTACGAGCCAATACTCCGTTGGGCCGGGCCATTTTTCGATCTTCCAGCCGAAAGTCTTTTTGTAGAAGGCAGCGGCGCGCTCCGGATCGCTAGCGGGGATTTCAAAATGTATGACGCGAGGCATGGCTCTTCTCCAGATTTAGTAGACACAAATTGACAAAGAGTTTGCTTAGCTCTGTCGACTGGTTGCCGGGACGGCCGTGGCGGCGCCGTAGCGTTGAGTGGCATAGCCGACGATCATGCCGACGATGCTGCCGGGCAGAATGATCTCCAAATAATAGCCGTGCTGCATCTGGGCGACGATGAAGGCCAGCACGAAGCCGACGGCGAGGCCGAACACGATTCCGAGCAGCAAGGAATGCACTTTTCGCGCGAAAAATCCGATGGCGATGCCGGCGATGACACCCTTTATTGTCGATCCGATGATGATACCAGCGAGCTGCGTGCGCACCGCCGGAGTGAACCACGCCGATGCGCCGTCGATTGCCCCCAGAACGGCACCGAGGAGCAAGCCGAGCAGAATCTTGTTCATGTGACCCTCCGTGGGCCCAGATTCTCTACTGGTTCAATGTTCTTTACAACGGGGGAGAAATTTCCTTTAGCGGTTACCGGCGGGAAAAAATAAGCAGCAGGACGCGCATCACCAAATAGGCTGCAATCAGCAGGATGGGAACGGTGTAGCGGCGATAGAAGCGAGCGACTTTCTCAAAAACGGTTTCGCGGCGCGCGGTGACCGGAAGGCCATCGAGGTAACGGGAGACGTCGGCGGAAAGCGCGCTGACGCTGGAATAGCGGTCGTCAGGATTAATGGCGGTAGCTTTCGCGCAGATGGCGTCGAGCGCTTTGTCCTTTCGCCACGTGGATCGAGCGGCTTCCTGGGGCGAGGGCGCGGCGGCGAGGAAGCACAAGAGCGCACCGAGCGAGAAAATATCGCTGCGTTGATCGAGCTGGGCGATATCGCCGCGGGCTTGCTCTGGCGACATGTAACCCGGCGTGCCCAGGATGGTTCCGTGGCCGGTGACTGCCGTTGCCCGTGCGGTGTCGGTTTCGTTGGGCTGGGCATTGGGCGCTTGGATGATGGTGGCATCCGGGTCTGCGGGAGCTTCCGGGGGTACGGAATCCCGCAAGATTTTGGCGAGGCCCCAATCCATGACGAGCACTTCGCCGAACGCGCCAATCATGACGTTGGCAGGCTTTAGGTCGCGATGCAGCACGCCGCGGGCGTGGGCGAAAGCCACCGCGTCGCAAATGCGGAGGAAGAGACGCAGACGGTCAGGGAGAGAATGGACGGACTCGATGTGCTTGTCGAGGCGCTGGCCTTCGACAAACTTCATGGCGTAGAAGACACGGCCATCGGCGAGCGTACCGACGTCATGAACGGGGACGATGCCGGGATGCTCGAGGCGAGCGAGGACGCGGGCCTCGCGGTTGAGACGGAGCGCGAGGTCGCCGTCGGGAGTGGGAACGTCGAGGACCTTGAGAGCCACGCGGCGCTCCAGCATTTGGTCTTGCGCGGCGTAGACGACGCCCATGCCGCCGCGCGCGACACGCTCGAGCAAGCGATAACGCGTTCCCGCGAGGTCCGGCGCATCGGCGCCTTCGCGCAGACGTTCGAGGGCTTTGTCGGAGAGAAATTTCACGGCGCGTCCGAGCCGAAGACGGCGCGCGCCTCGCGGTGAAACTCGTCTTCGCTGGCGCAGATTTCGCGCAAGCGCTCGAGGGCGATGCGGCGGAATTCACGGCGAGCCCAGGAGAGCGAGTTGGTCACGTCGGTGACGGGGATGGCGTATTCCTGGGCGAGTTTTTCGTAGGAAATATCGGGATCGCCGGCGAGGTCGTACTCTTCGAAGAGGCGGAAGGTGCGGTCGCGCTCACGCTCCTGACATAGTCGGCGAAGGTCCTCGACAGCGAGCGTGAACAGGCTGCGGATCCATTCCTTCTCGAAGAATTCTTCGAGCGATTCCGGGGATGGAATCGCCGCAGGATCAATCGTCGCTCCCGCCAGTTCGCCTTCCGCGGCGGGGAAATCGAGCGCCAGATGAATCGCGGCGCCTCCGCGTTTCTGGCGATGGGCGGCTTTTTCCTGATTCATGACGAAGCTGTCGACGCACAGTCGGAGATAGGTGCGCAGCCGGCTTTTGGCGGGATCGTATTTGCCCAGGAGTTCGCGTTCGAGCAGTTCCGCGAAAAATCCTTGGGTCAAGTCTTGCGCGTCCTCGGCGGGACGGTTCCAGCGTAGACGGACATATTTATAAACGGGCTTCCAATACGCCGAAAACAAAATGTCCAGTGCGCGCGCCTGCTCCGCCGGGTCTTCACTCTTAACCGCATTGATGACGGTACAGCGCGTGACCGGAAAGCGATCTGCGCCGTCGTTGAGTCGCCCGTCGTTCATTTTTCCCTTTGATGAGGAACTACGATCAAGACGAAGAAGAGTCTAAGGAGGAACACTACTGCTGACAAGCGGTACCCATAAGTGTGAACCGGGAAAGCCGGGAAATTGCTGGGTTCGCGCCCTGTGCGCGCAAGCACGGTGGTATTAAGCGAGACGCAACAGAAAGAACGGCGGAGAGCAAAGAGGCTCTCCGTCGTTCGCGGAAAGGTTGAGCTGCGTAGTTAGAAGGTTAGCTTTACTCCGAATTGCCACTGACGCGGAACTCCGTACCAATTCACGCCCGACGCTGACCCCGGAGCCACCAAGTTTGTCCGGCCGGTACAGGGGGTCGGATTGTTTACCGGATCGCATCCCGGCTGATCGTGCCTCGTCGTTCCGTTGGCGCTGCCGACCGTGCCACTGAGGACGCCGCTCAATGTGTTCCCTCCTGGATCGAAGTTCTGGAAGTTGAACACGTTGAACAACGCAATCTGGGGTTCGACGATCACACGTTCGGAAAGGCCATGGATTAGCTTTTTCGGACGCAATTGCCAGCTTACGTACATGTCAGTGGTGAAGCGGGGTGAAAGGCCTACTTGTCCTGTCGGCGCCAGGGCGAGCGGCTGAGTGACGCCCCCGAGAGCGACCAATTGAGCCTGCGAGAACAGCCCTGCGGTGACCAGAGCTTGCCCCGCAGGGGTAAGCTGGCCAGCAGCATTGCTGTTATAGGAATTGATAACCGTGTTGATTTGATTGGGCTTGATGCTTCGGCCGTAAGACCCGATGTTCGTGCCCGGCACAACATCGCCGACCGTGCCGTCACCCGTGACATCGGAACGGAAGATTTCCCCGGGGAGCCCCGAAGTTGGAAGGGCAAGGGTCAGGGCGCCAGCCGTGGCCCAGTGACTTGTCGTGGAGAAGCGCGTCGCCAAGGGGAAATCTATGGTGGCGCCTACGCCGAGGATATGTGTCCTATCGAGACCGCTGGGTCCAAAAAATTTGCCTGGATTATCGAAGTCCGTAGCGTTGTTGATGAAGTCCTGGTCGGCTGCTTGGCTCTTGAAGCGTGAAAGAGCATAGGAGCCCAGCAACGCGAGGTGTCTAACGCCCGGTAGAGGATGATCAAGATTCGATTTTACGGAAACCTGCAAAGCGTTGTAGACGGAGCGCCCAATCGGCATGAGCATCTGGTTCTCGCCGAGATTGGGGTTAACGCCGGGGAAGGCGCAGGTCGGACATGGGAAACCGGCGTTGAATACGGTTCCCGAATCCAGTCCGTTCCCAGCATAGTCGGCAATGGTGGCCCCGGCCGTTATCGCGCAGTTGATGGAGGCAGCGTCGAAACCGGTACCGCATCCGAAACCGCTGTTTGTTGCAGAGATCGCTGCTTGCGCGTTAGCCGCGTTCAAGGTGCGCGCGGCGCCTACGTGATTGGTGTCGATTCCCAGCAAGTAGTGCAGGGCAACGTTTCGCACGTAATCCACCGTCAGCACGGAACCATGGCCGAGCTGGCGCTGAATGCCGACGTTCATCTGTACGGAATAGGGCGAACGATAGTTTGGAGCGATAAGTTGATCGCCCGTTGAATTGGCGCCCTCGGCGAGTGTGTTCCCCACAAAGCTGCCATTTGACTGAGGACCGGCAGCAATTACGGCAGCCTGATATTGCTGCTGGAAGGTGGCAATGTCGTTGACAACGCTTCCGATCGGTTGTCCGCAGAAGGTTGGCGTAATCGAGCTCCCATCGGGCAGCGGAACATTCTGAGCGCTGCCGAAGATGCAGGCGAGGCCCGTTCCGAAGAACAAACCCTTTTGCAACCGGGCTGGGCGATCAAACAGCACGTTGTTAAAGACGGCGTTCTCGTAGTAGATACCGCCGCCGGCGCGAATTACGGTTTTGCCGCTTCCGGTGGGGTCCCAAGCAATGCCGAGGTTTGGAGAAAAGTTTTTGTTGGGCTGGTGGACTCGGTCGCCAAGTCCGGGCCCAAACTGATTTAGCGCGGGTATAGCTGGAAGATCAGAGTCCGAGCGGCCGGTATCACGAACATAGTGCACGCCGTAGCTGATCGTCAGGCGCTTTGTGGCTTTCCAACTATCCCCAACGTACCAAGCAAAGCGCGTGTCGAACTGGCCGCCGGCAGGAAAGCCGAACTGCGGTATATCCGTGAAAAAGCCCTGGCCGTTGCCCATCAAAACGTTCTGGACAGGGTAGTTCAGCGGGTTACTGCGGCCTCCCGAAAAAGGTCCACTATCGGCAGCCGCTTCTGTGGTGGGGCTGAGAATGGACCCGGTGGCAGGCGCAACGCCAAAGAACTTTGCAAAGCCGCCACCAAGAATGCGATTCACACCAATGCCATAGCGAAGGACGTGCGAGCCAAAGATGAAACTGCCGTCATACTTTCCTTGCTTGTTGCTTTGGAAGGTCGCCTGCGGCGCAAGGATGTTGGTACCGGAGCAAAATGACTCTCCGCCGCCCAAACACGTGAAGTCCAGGAAAGGAGCAATAATGAGCGAGATGCCCGGGGCTGGATTGGTGACGCCCTGAGTGGCATCGGCAATGCCGTTGCGGAACTTCATATATCCGACGCGGAACTGGTGATTGAAGCGGCCCTTCGAAAAGTCCGTCCCCATGGCGTACACCGGAGTGTGATCCACGTTTGCGAACGGCTGGTACACGCCGGGATTGAAGCCGCGGATGCTCAGGTTTTGATCGTAGGAGAAGCGAAAGAAAGCCGTCCAATTCTTTCTGATGTTCCAGTCCAGCTTGCCAACGTACTCCGACTCGCGGAAGGGAGAACCGAAGTTTCCGGAAAGAGAAGAAAACGGAGCCGTGAGCGTTACGGGTGACTGCAGAGTTTGCGCGGTGCGCTCGGCGTCGATGAAGTAGAAGAGTTTGTCCTTAATGAACCAACCTCCGAGGTTCCCACCATATTGATTGCGACCGAACTCAAGTGCTGGCTGGGTAGACGTAATTGGGGCAATGCGCGCGGACGTTCTATTCGACCGTCCATAATAGAAGAGCTGGCCGTGAATGTCATTGGCGCCCGATTTGGAAAGGATGTTTACCGAGCCAGAGGACGTTAGTTCCGTCGACAGGTCCAGCGACGACTGATTGACGTTAAACTCCTGGATGGCACTCAACGGTAGATTTTGCGTGGTCGTGCCGACCGTTTCGTCGCTGATGTCCAGCCCGTCCACTTCGATACGCGCGGTGCGTCCAGAGCGGCCGCCAAAAGAAATGGAGGAGAAACCGTTTTTCGTGGGGTCAAAATTGGCGCCGTCCTGCACTTGGACGCCGGGCTCTAGCGAGGCAAGGTCCAGGAAGTTACGGCCATCCACGGGAAGCTCTTCAATTTGCGTCGAGGTGATCACGTCCTGCACGATGGCTTGTTGCGTGTTGACGGTGATACCGCTGGCCTCGACCATGATGACCGTGGACTCTGAACCAATTTCCAGCGTGAGATTCTGCGTGGTGATCGTCCCTACCTCGACCCGGATTGCGGCTTCGACAGTCTTGAAGCCCTTGGCCTCGACGCGCGTTGAGTAATCACCTGGAATCAGCGCCGCCGCGTTAAAGGCACCAGTGACATTGGTCGTTGTGGAAAGGACTTGACCTGTGGCCTTGTGCGTGATGGCCACCTTTGCCCCAGATACTGCTCCACCGCGTTGATCTACGATTGTTCCTTGGATGCTACCGGTTGAAATTGTTGCTTGCCCATGAGCTGCAGGCGCCGTCAAGCAACTCACCCCAAATACCGAGACGAGAGCTGCGCTGAGCACGAAGGAGCCTATCATCCTGCGAATATGAAGCATTGTTCCTCCATTCTTCGAGTGCACTGCAGACCAGAGAGTTTGCGTTGGATTACGTTCTGACCTGAAACCTAGGAACAAAGCGATTTGCTCACCGAAGTACCATTTCTAGCCGACTCAATAACAAAAACCGCTCTAAAGAGCAAGAAACTCTTTGAAACCGATCGCTTCCCCCCAAAGATGGCAATTGGACACCCAACTTCTGCAAGAAGCAAGCCAAGGTTAGAAGTAAATAATAGCTTAAGAATGTGCGATTTAGATGTCGGCGCATCGCGGTAACATGAAATTTACTCCTGATTTCGGAATGACATACATGATTTGGAATAATTCCAAAATGGCGGTGTAGATTGCACGCATCGAGAGGAGGTCAGGCTAGAACACGGATAGAGGCGGCCGTAATCAGCTAGCTTTGGTGGCGGATGCGTTCGGCTAGGGCGCGGGCGCGCTGGCGGCCAATTTCGACGAAGCGGGAGTCGCCGGCAATTTGATCGAGGGTGGGGAGGGCGCGCTGGGGTTCCGGGAGCAGGTTGCGGTTAAGGTCCGTCTCAAATTGCAACAAGGCATCGTTGATGCCCAGACGGTCGTATTTCATGCGGCGCTCAAGAAGAACGAGCAACTCTTGCTGGCGGGCGAGCCCCTCGAAAATCAGTAGCAGCTGGCTGGCGGTTGAGTTCAGCGTGTAGTTGAACCTCACTTCGTAGGTCTCGGCACCATGCTCCCAGCGAAAGGTTTTCTCGCCCAGATTGGCGATTTTCCGGTGGACATCGAGATCCTGCGCCTGGAAATGATTCAGCTGGCCGGCGAGCGCGAACATTTTGGAGCGCAGCGCGGCGCTCACCTGGAAGCGGGCGGCGCCGGGGTCGTCCTCGAGCTGGCGGATTTCGTAGGTGGCGTCGTCCGAGTCTTCGCGCACGGAGACCTCAATAAATTCTGGCGTGCTGGACTTAAACACGCGGCGAAACGTGAGCTTAGCACCGGCCGCCGCAGGCTCAGCCGGTCTGACCGTCATGGCGGAAGAAGAAATTGCTGACGAATATGCCGGAAAGCCACAAGCGAGGCCAAGCGCGAGCGTCGAAAAGAGCAGCATCACTCGAAAATGGAAGCGTCTCATCGTGTCGATTCGATGCGCGACACCGCCGCGCGTGTTGCGCGTCGGGTCGTAGTCACAGCAAGCGACGGCACGCGAGATGTGGGCCGGGCGCCGAACTCTGGGGGAAGATTAAAACGCCAACGCGCGTGCTCGGCTTGGAGATGACAGAGCGCGACGGCCAAGGCATCGGCAGCATCGGCCGGCTCGGGGGTCTCCGTCATGGACAGCAGCGCGCGCACCATGAGCTGAATCTGCCGCTTGTCGGCATGCCCGTAGCCCGCGACGGAAGCTTTGACTTCACGAGGCGAATAGCTGTAGACGGCCAAACCGTGCTGGGCAGCCGCCAGTAGCACCACTCCCCGTACTTCGGCGAGGCGAAGCGCGGTACGCATGTTCAACGCGGTAAAGACCGACTCCGCGGCAACCACCGTAGGCGAAAACTCGCGGATCAAGCGAGAAACGAGCTCGTGCACGTCCTGCAATGCTGCTCCGGATGATTCCTTTCGGCGGGCTGGGGTCACGCGCAGCGCGCCATAATGCAGCAATTTGCAGTAGCGTCCGTCGCTTTCAATAATTCCGTAGCCCGTGGGACCTGCTGCCGCCGGATCCAAGCCCAGGACGCGCACGCACGCGCTTTTTTTAATCGTGACGCTGGTGGCTGTCATCGGAGAACAGTCTACGGCGTTCCGGATGTCGCTGCCAGAGGATTGTCAGCGGATTGTAGACTGCGCGAAAGGAAAAATGTCCGGAGGGCGCGGCAGCGAAATGCCGGTCAGTTGGCGCCGACAGCGGCTTGAATCTCCGATTCATCAATGTCGAAATTGGCGTAAACGTGCTGCACGTCGTCGTGCTCTTCGAGCGCTTCGACGAGGCGAACCATTTGCATGGCCTGCGGTCCGGTCAGCTTGATGTAGTTCTGAGGAACCATGCCGATCTCCGCGGATGCGGGCGTGATCCCCGCCTTGGTCAACGCTTCTTTCACTTTCTCCATCGCTTCCGGCGGAGTGACGACATACCAGCCGGAGCCATCGTCTTTCAAATCTTCCGCGCCAGCCTCAAGAACGATGTCCAGCATTTTATCTTCGCTGGCCTGCTCCTTGGGGACCACGATTTCGCCCTTACGGTGAAACATCCAGCCGACGGCACCGGCTTCGGCCAAGTTGCCGCCGTTCTTGCTCATCAAATGGCGGAATTCCCCGACTACGCGGTTGCGATTAGTGGTCACCACCTGGATCAGCATGCCCACACCGCCGGGACCGTAGCCTTCGAAGGTCACTTCTTCGTACTGTTCGCCTTCGAGCTGGCCGGTGCCGCGCAAGACCGCGCGCTCGATATTCTCATTGGGCATGTTTTCGTTCTTGGCCGCGAGGATGGCGGTCCGAAGGCGAGGATTGGAGTTGGCGTCGCCGCCGCCGATGCGCGCGGCAATGGTGATTTCGCGGATCACACGCGTGAAAACGCGGCCGCGCTTCGCGTCGGTGGCCGCTTTCTTGTGCTTGATGGTGGCCCACTTTGAATGCCCAGACATGACACTTCCTCTTTTCTGTTTTTCGGGACCGGACTTGGCCGGCGTCTTCGGTGTTCGCGACCCGGACCTGGCCGGAGTCAACGTCGCTGAAATTTAGGCCGCCCGGCGCCCTACCCGTGGCGCTCTGGCTGCGCGCAGATCACGATGCGGAGACCTACCAGTGAACCGCAAACCCCTGCAGGAACGTCCGCAGTTTAGCATAGCCGGAGAGTGTGCGAAACGGGCGTATACTTTCCCCGGAGCATCACCTTGCGCTTCGTAAAGTGCGGCGCGTGCTCGCGCTTGCCGCTCAATCCATTGGAGTTGCGACGTGCCTGACCGGCGCTATCGGGTCCTGGCGATTGCTTCGCACCCGGTGCAATACTCCTCTCCTCTTTTTCGACTGATGGCGCAACACCCTCAGCTGGATTTTCACGTGGCGTATTGCAGTCTGCGCGGGGCCGAAGCGGGACATGATCCGGAATTCGGCCGCAGCGTGAAGTGGGACATCCCCTTGCTCGACGGTTATGCGTGGACGCACGTGCCGAATCGCGGCTCGGGCTCGGAATCCTTCACGGGGCTCTACAATCCCGGTCTTTGGAAATTGATCCGCGAGGGCCATTTCGACGCGGTGCTTTGTTACACGGGGTACCCGAGAGCCACCTTCTGGATCTCTTACTTGGCCGCAAAACTTTCGCACACTTCCTTCCTTTTCGGAACCGACGCGATTACGTTGTCCCCTCTGGACGGCCGGGAGTGGAAGCGGCCCTTGAAACGGCTCCTCTGGCCTGTGCTTTTTCGCCTCGCGGACCAAGTGATCGTGCCTTCGTCCGGTACCCGCGACCTGATGCTTTCGCTGGGTATTCCCGAAGAGCGGCTCACGCTCACGCCCTACGTTGTTGACAACGATTGGTGGGTCGCTCAATCCGCTCGAGTTGACCGCGAATCCATTCGAGCATCCTGGGGCGCCTCCAGGAGCGATGTGGTTATACTTTTTTGCGCGAAGCTGCAGCCCTGGAAAAGGCCCCACGATCTATTGGAGGCCTTTTCCAAGGCAAATCTAGGCAATGCGATTCTAATCTTCGCGGGTGAGGGTCCGCTGCGCGCGAGTCTCGAGAGCGAGGCCGCCAAGCTCGAGATATCTGATCGCGTGCGGTTTCTCGGCTTTGTGAACCAGACGCAACTCCCGTCCGTTTATACCGCCAGCGATCTTCTGGTATTGCCCTCGGTCTACGACGCTTTCGGCGTGGTGGTGAATGAAGCCATGCTCTGCGGGTGTCCCGTGATTGCCAGCGATCGCGTGGGCGCGGCGCGGGATTTGATCATGCATGGGCGCACCGGCTTCGTATATCCGTGCGGGGACGTCGACGCACTTGCCGGAGTTATGCGCCAATGCGCCAGTGGAGGAGCAACGTTATCGGAATTGAGCCGCGCGGCTGGCGCCCGAATGGAGTCCTGGTCGCCGCGCGAAAACATAGAAGGCACTCTGAGCGCCGTAGTTCGCGCCGTCTCGCGAGCGGTCCGGCCAGGCGGTCCTGCGAAGCATCCGTCAGTCGCATCGGATGCAACGAGTGATGCTCGGCAGAGATTCTTAGGATGAAGGTTCTTTTCTATTCGCACTTCTTTTCGCCCAGCGTTGGAGGGGTCGAAAGCATCGTGCGATCTCAAGCAGCAGGCCTTGCCGGATTTCGCGACGCGGAGGGGCAGCCATTCGAGATTGTCCTTGTAACGCAGACTGATCGGCGAGACTTTGATGATCGCTCGCTTTCGTTCCCGGTGATCCGGCGACCCAGTCTCCTACAACTCTACAAGCTTATTCGCGCATCGGACGTCGTTCACATCGCCGGGCCATCATTGATGCCACTAGTTTTGGCGAAACTCGCGCATAAGCCCGCGATCATAGAGCACCACGGCTATCAGGCCATTTGCCCAAACGGTCTTCTGCTTTATCAACCTGACCAATCCGTTTGTCCCGGGCACTTTCAACGTCAGCGCTATTGGAAATGCTTAGCATGTCAAGTAAGCGAAGGTTCGTTTTCTCGAGGCTTGGCAGGGCTGCTATTGATGTTTCCCAGGCATTTCCTTGCGCGCAGGGCAAGCCGGAATATCGGCATTACTCATCACGTTGTCGAGCGCCATGCGCTGCCGCGGTCTGTTGTGATCCACTATGGAATTGAAGATCCATATCGTGCGGGGCCGGCTACGGCCGTGGGAGAGAATGGACAGCAAAAGATCTGTTTCGCGTTTGTTGGCCGGCTGGTGCCTGAGAAAGGAATTACGACGCTTGTGCAAGCCGCGCAGAAGCTCGTGAGCGAGCAACATCTCTGGGAGATTCGGCTCATCGGGGATGGGCCCGAACGCTCGAAGCTCGAGACCATGATCCGGCGCGCTCATCTGGAAAACTGTGTTTCGATCACCGGTTATCTGACAGGATCGGCTTTGAGCGACGCGCTGCGAGACGTGCGCGTGGTGGTCATGCCCTCGATCTGGGAGGAAACGGCCGGATTGGCTGCTATCGAACAAATGATGCGAGGCAAACTTGTCATTGCATCGGACATTGGCGGACTCCGGCAAATCGTCGGGGATGCCGGCCTCCGATCTGCTCCAGGGGACGCTGATGCTCTAGCAGGCTGCATGAGAAGGGTGCTGCATGACCCCTCGCTTGTGGATTCGCTCGGTCGCAAGGCTCGCCAACGGGCGCTTAGTCTATTCGCGCGAGAGCGAATGATTGAGGAACATGTTCTAGCCTATCGGGAGGTTGTTCAGGATAAGCAGGCACCGTAACTGGCGTCAAATCGGTGCCGTTCGCTTTGTAGTCGTATACTATGAAGAAGCTGCATGCTAGAAAATTCTGCTTAGCGACATGCTGGTAACGGCCACACCTCCCGGTTTGCATGAGTTTACAGCCAACGTCATTGCGCGTTGTGCACGGCCTGGCGCTCGTGTGGTGGATCTTGGCGCCGGACCAGGGGCGATGGGTGAGCGCCTCCAGCCCCTCGGCTTTGACATCCTTGCCGTCGATCGGGAAAAAGCCGCGTATCACGGTGCGGACCGGTTCATCGCTTTGGACCTTCGCCTCTCAGCTCGGCTTCGCATCCTTTGATTTGGTTTTCGCCGTCGAGGTTATTGAGCATGTAGAGAGCCCTATCAATTTCTTGCGAAATATTGCTCAACTCCTGGCGCCCGAGGGTGTCGCCATTATCACCACTCCCAATGTAGACTCACTTCCAGCCCGGGCAAAATTTCTGCTTGCCGGTAAGCTTCGCACTATGGACGAACATAGCGATCTCCACCCACATTTCTCCGATCTTTTACGACCTTTTGTGTCGCCAATTTCTCCCGCAATCTGGACTGCGGATTCGGGAACACCCGCTCTTCCCTCCGCATGGCTACCAGCTTAGCCGTAAGTCGATTGCTTGGACGCTGAGCATCGCTGCCACGGCATGCGGCGGGGGTACACTCTTGGAGACCATCATGTGCTGGTACTTGAGGGTATAAAGTGAAGCTGCTGGGCCAAGTAGCGGCTACCCAGATTTCCGGCCGATCGGCGCGGACTTTCGTTGTGTTTGCGTTAGGTCTGGCGGTCGCCTACATAACCGCTGGTTACATAGTGCAGGGAGATTTGACGGGTTTAGCATACGTTTCGCTAGTCGTTGTTATGGCCGCTTTCAGCGTGGCAATCCTTCGCAACTGGCGCAGTGGCGTTTACTTCTTCCTGATCTGGCTCTTATTTGAAGATTTCGCGCGCAAATTCCTGGGCAATAACATGGCGATTTATTTTGCCAAGGACGCTCTGCTCCTCGTCGTTTATCTCTCCTTTTTCATTGCACTTCAGCGAAAGAGTAAAGATCTGCAGAGTTTTCGTCCGCCGTTCCTGGGCCCTTTGCTCGCCCTGGTATGGTTTGGTGTCTTGCAAGTGTTCAATCCAGCCTCCACTAGCGTTTTTTTTGGCCTATTAGGACTCAAACTGTATTTCTATTATGTTCCTCTTCTCGTCGTCGGCTATGCTCTGATTGATTCGGAAGCTGATCTGCGCAAATTCTTTCATATCAATCTAGGGTTCATGCTCGTGATCATCGCTCTGGGAATCGTTCAGGCTGTTCTCGGTCACAAATTTCTGAACCCCGAGGTGCCCGCTGAAGACATCCGCTTATTGAGTCAGACATACCGAGAGGCTCCTATCTCCGGAGTTATCGTTTACCGGCCAACCTCGGTGTTTGTTAGCGCTGGCCGTTTTCAGGACCTCGTGATCGTCGCTTGGCTTCTGGTCTTTGGATTCAGCGGTTACCTGCTGTTGCGGCACCGGCGCGGTAGAATATTCGCGTTTTTGGCATTGGCGTTAACTGCTACAGCCTGCGTTATGTGCTCCTCACGTGGTGTTTTTATGTGGAGTGCTGGCAGCGGCATCGTAGGTGCCGTAGCGTTTCTATGGGGCGCACCGTGGCGTCAGGGGGAAGTGCGGCGTGTCATTCGCGGTCTAAACCGAGCAGTACTCGGCATAGCGCTGGGTGCGATCGTGCTGCTGTTCACCTACCCGGACGCTTTCCTGAACCGCCTGACCGTCTATTCCGAAACGCTCGATCCCAGGAGTCCAGCCAGCGAATTGCTTCATCGCACGCGCGACTATCCAATGGCAAACTTCCTCGCTGCTTTTACCTATGATCGCTGGCCGTACGGCTACGGTATTGGCACTCTCTCTCTGGGCGGTCAGTATGTTTCTCGGTTCTTTCATACGCGGCCCCCGGTTGGCGGTGTGGAAAGCGGTTTTGGGGCTTTGGTTATAGAAATGGGAATTGGGGGACTGATTCTCTGGTTTGTTTTGGTCGCGGCCATTCTGACTTCGGCTTGGCGGGTGGTAAAGGGGCTGAAGGGATCGCCGTGGTTCCCTCTCGCTTTTATGATTTTCTGGTATGCGTTTTTACTTTTGATACCGTTGACCTATGAAGGCCTGCAAGCCTATCAGGACTTCGTTCTGAACGCCTATCTGTGGCTCTTACTCGGTGTGCTGTTCCGCCTTCCCAAGCTCGCCCTGTCTGCACACTCCACGAGCGCGGCTGCGCCGTCCTCGGGCGGCCGTTGGACACGCTGACTTGCGCCTCGCGGTAGTCTCGCCTTTTGTGGACCGGAGTCATGGCACCGAGCGTGCGCTTGCAGAGTTGCTGGAGCGATTAGCGCGTCGCTACCACTGCGAGATTCATTTGTACTCTCAACATGTCGAGGATCTTGCCGTGGAGGCACCCGGCGCCTCGCGAACAGACAACCCAGGAGCAATTTTCTGGCACAGAGTCCCTTCGACGTCGGGTCCACATCTTCTTCGATTCCTCAGCTGGCTCGCAGCCAATTCCTTCCAGCGCTGGTTCCACCGGCGGTTCGGCCGCGTGTCCGTCGACCTTGTGATATCCCCAGGGATTAACAGTCTCAGCGCGGATGTTGTCATGGTGCACGTCGTGTTTCACCGTCTTCAGGATCTCTCGCAGGAAAAAAATGAGATCACAGGCATAAGGGCGGGATTTTTTCACCGAATCCATCGCTGGGCCTATTACCTGCTGCTTGCCGCCTTTGAACGTCGAAACTACCGTGATCGAAACGTTCTGCTATCTTGCGTTTCTCAACGGACGGCTAACCTTCTTGCCCGCTACTTCGACCGTCGCGATGTTCGCGTTGTTCCGAACGGCGTCGATTCGGTCCAGTTTTCCCCCTCGGAACGTCTGGTTCGCCGGATTCAGGCTCGGGTACGCCGCAATTTTCAGAATGCCGACCTTGTCCTACTGCTCGTTGGGAACGACTGGGCCGTGAAAGGCGCTGCAACGATTCTGGCCGCCATCGCTGCTATCCCTGCTCTCCCGCTGCATCTTCTGGTTGTAGGCTCCGATGTTGTCGAGCCGTTCCGGAAAATGGCCGACCACCTGAACATTTCCTCGCGCTTCCATTGGGAACCGCCGCGTCAGGATGTTATGGACTTCTATGCGACCGCCGATGTTTATGTGAGTCCAAGCCGGGAGGACTCATTCGGCTTGCCCGTTCTGGAGGCCATGGCCTGCGGTCTCCCGGTGATTACATCGGTATTCGCTGGAGTGGCCGAGCTCATTACTAATGAAGTGGATGGCTTCGTTCTGCGCGATCCAAGTGACCTGCAGGCGCTCGCGCAACTGCTGGAGCGGCTTTACCTCGATGAGCTGCTTCGGCAGCGCATCGCGGAAGCTGCCATGCTCACTGCCAAGCGTTGGACGTGGGATCGTAACGCGGCCGAAATTTGGGAGCTCCTAAAATGCGCTGCCGAGAAAAAGAAGGCGGCAGAATAGCAGCGGAGTGCTGGTTTCCGCTTTAAAAGAATGGCCGTAACTCGGACGCGGGACAGGTAATTCTATTTCGTCGCTCTCATTTCGACGGCCTTTCGCGTCGCTTCCAAGGTAAACGTCAGTGTCTCTTTCGGAATGCTCGTTACAAACGGCCCGATCAGCCATCCCAGGCCTGTGGGAATATCGCGCGTCAGCGAAACCACTTCGCTCTGCACGTACAGTCCGCCGTCGCGTTCCTCCAGGCGCCACCAAGTTTCCATGCGCCACAGAAAGCCGCCGTCCTCGCCCGGCGCTTTCTCGCGCTCGTTGCTCTTGCCGGCGTTTTCGACTTCCGCAGTGCGTGTGGCGGAGCTGCGGCTGTGTGCTCGCGTTCCCGAATCGCGAAAGTAGTGCACGTCGTGCTCCGTGTTCAGCACCACGGTGATTA
>Ga0209648_10001753_pt1 | contig 17634 bp, 27 predicted proteins | sample GraSoi2013_115cm_FD_185830 | JGI IMG/M metagenome (GOLD analysis project Ga0209648, IMG submission 185830) | Grasslands soil microbial communities from the Angelo Coastal Reserve, California, USA - Sample 9_17_2013_115cm (SPAdes) (version 2) | ecosystem: Environmental > Terrestrial > Soil >...
GGTGACGGGGTTGCTAACTAAAGATAGTCACAATCTACCGACGACTTCAAACTTTCTATTGGTCTAGTGCGCGGCTACACTGTGATCTGCAATGAGCCCACGCTTCACTGAAGCCCTTGTACTCGCAGCAAGTCTTCACCGCAGCCAGGTTCGGAAGGGCCCGAAGCCCATTCCGTACATCGGCCACCTTTTGTCAGTCGCTGGAATTGTGATCGACTTTGGGGCACCGAGGATGAGGCAATCGCCGCATTGCTACACGATGCCGTTGAGGACCAGGGTGGCCCGCCCACTCGGGATACGATCCGCCGAATCTTCGGCGATGAGGTTGCGGATATGGTGCAGGCTTGCTCGGACACCGATGAAAAGCTGAAGCCTGAATGGAAAATCCGCAAAACGGGGTACATCGCTCACCTCCGCACGGCCACGCCTTCAGTAGCCTTGGTGTCGGCCGCCGACAAACTCGCCAACGCGAGATCGATCCTAACGGACCTGCGCGAGATCGGCGATGAGCTTTGGACGCGATTCAACTGCACCAAGCAGGAATCGCTTTGGTACTATCGCGCCATTTTTGACGCCCTGCGTGAAACGCTAATCAATCCGTCGCTCCTAAGCGAACTGGATCTCGTAGTCGCGGAAATTGAGCAGCTCGCGCGGGAGCCCTTAGTGACTGCCAGAGAGAACTGACTGCGGACTTGCCTGTCCACCGACACCCGATGCTTGGTTGCGTCGGAACTATGCCACCGACCTTATGACAACGAAATGCAAGTATTGCGGTTCTAGCGGTTACGGGCATTGTAGTTACAGCCCAGACAAGGTTCACGAACACGTCGGCGATCCGGCGCGCTGGTTTTCTGCGGTGATCTGGATACCGAACAAGTAGAGCCAGTCACCGGCACCTGCTTCGCCGACGCCCATCAGGTCATCGTTGCCCCGCCACAGGTGCCTGCCACCATCGTGGCTACCGCCGTCGCAGTCGGCGGGATTGACGACGCCGGGGTGGGTGCACCACTACTTCCGCCACAGTGGGACATATGGGACGGGTGGGACACGTTTTTCTATTGATGGGCTAAAACAAATTCCTTCTTCTTCTGAGGAACCTCGACCCTTGCTGTTTTGTTTCAGCTGGTTGGCCGACCCGAGTTGTGCCCCGGATTGGACACAAGCGAGTTGAGACACACATATACCTCTGTCGCCCGTGGCGGCCTTCGATGCGGATTAGGATGCGAAAGATCAAAGCAACTCGTGGCGGCCAAGTCGCGCAGAAGTAAAGGCACTCTTCTGATCGGAATCAACCTGGGCGTTGCCTCAGGTTGTAACCACTGTTTGGCGCACGAAACTTGGGACCACGCTTTTGATCGGGCTTCAACAACAGCACCACTGCGAATACGGCCTACTTCGCGCCACCGAGTCGCTTACTTTAGACTACCGCGAACGGGCGGGATCGAGCTAAGTTCCTCTGCAGTTTGGCCCCACGGCACGCGGGCGACGGGCTTTTGAGGAAGTCACCCGCAAGCCATTGATAACAATCGATTCACGAGAAAGCAAAAACGTGCCAATTCAGTCGCAGAACACGAGCGACTTCCTTCCCCGTATGGCCCCGCGCGCCACGCGGGCGCTTCGCTTCTAAAGACCAACAAGTTGAAAATGCTGTCCCACCTGTCCCATCTGTCCCACTGTGGCAGAAGACCGACAGAGGTCACCGGCCACCGGCCAATCCTGGTGCCTTGCCCCCCGCAATTCCCGCACCGGCGCGCCGGGGACTGGCAGCACGGCATCCTTGCTCGCGAGCCATGTGTTAGGTGTCGATCATGGATCACGAGTTCAGCGACGAACTCACTGGCTTGATGCCCGTCGTGCCACACGGGGTCAGCGGCGTCGATTGCTCCGGCTACATCGTAGCGGTCGTTGAGGACACTAACGTTGAACTTCGATGTAACAAGTGCGGGGGTGTGGTCGGGGTGGTGCAGGTGAACATCATGGAGGGCCTGCTTGGGCTGGACTGCGCGGAAGCGACATGCCCACACTGCGGCAAGGTGAACACGTTCTCCAGCTTCAGCGAGATATCCACATACGTATGCAATCAGTGCGGGAATACCGTCGAGCTTGCGGACGGCGTGGAGTGCGTTGACATTGACGACGCCACTTGCCGCTGGTACACATTCGAGGACGGGAAGCCGATTGCGGTCATGTGCTGTACATGCGGGCGGCAACCGGACGTTGATGGTGATGGCGTCCGATGTCTCTGCGGGCGGAAGTCGTACGTGGGAGCGCCCGACATCATTGCGGCTATTGCAGCGTGGAACCAGATGCCCCAGCTTGGGGAGTGATGGGGCCGACCTTCTCTACCTGCTCCAAGATGTACTGTGGCCGACCCCCGTCCCCCGCCCCGCGCGCCGGGAGCCGGGCGCTGGCGCTTACCGGTCAGGATCACGGCGGGCCAAGCCAGCTAAGGACGCGCAGAGGAAGGCGTAGACTCACGCGGGTCGTCCAGGCCGCAACCCCTTAGCAGCCATGTTCCGAAACATGCTTGTTTAAATTGTCGCGTGCGTTCTTCGAAAGCCTGCGGGCGTGACGGGATAATTTCAGAAGGTCGCTGAGCCCCGCTCCACCCGATGCGCACATCCCCCGCTCAAGATCAGACACGGCAAGGGAATACGCGTCGGTCGTGATTCTGTACTGAGCGAGGAGGTTCACCTTCACTAGACAGACCATATAGCGGGCCGGGCGGGGGGACGCGGGAATCACTGGGCGTCCCCCCGCTGTCTACGTATCGATCTAGTGCTGATTATTTCATCAATTGAGGATAAACACATCTGAAACCATGTGGGTAAGCAAGGGAACAAATGAGGGGATGTCTACGGGCGTCTCTCCTGTGGAGCGGGGGCCTGGCCGGCTCCAGTCCCTCGCCAAGCTGGAGCGGTCACCGCAATGGGCGCGGATGGGCCGGTGTATGTCAAGCCCTGAGAGTTCTAGTTCGCGCCATGGTTCTTTGAGTGAAAGACGGTTACCGGAGAATGGGAGGCGGCACCGCCGTCAGTCCCTTGACGCCGTGCGTCAACCACCAGCGGCGCGCCCCCGTTCACTAGGTACGGCAGCCCGCGATCCCGTGGGTGGATGGGTGGATTAACGATACCAGTCGTCACCATCCCGTGGCCGCCGCGCTTGAGGGCCCGTAGGCGCGCGACGCACTTCCGCGCTACATCCCACTGCGCGGCCACGCGCCTGGTGACTGGGCGGCACGTACAGCCACGTGCAGTGCTCGCAGGTCGTGGTCGTGACCGGCTCGAATTGCCGCCGAGACGCTGGGCGGGCGGCGCGCGGGGCCGCGAACGCGGTGGTCCGGCCTGGTGGTGGCGCCGGTCGATGATGGGCGACCGTCTTGTGGAGAATCCTGGTCGCGGAGCTGGCCGATGCGGGCGGTGGGCGTCAGGCAGAGACGAAAGGGTTGACATTGCGGGGAGCGGCAGACATTGCAGTGTCGATGCGTCGTACGATCAATGTACGCTAACGCCACTTTATCGGGAACTGGGCTGTGGGTTCGCTCTATCCGTCAGGCCTAAATCTCGGTGAGTTTCGCGGGCCGCCGTCACGCCCCTTGCGATAAAAGCAGCCGATCCGCACATCCGCATTACTTAGCTGATGGGTTATCGAATGCCTTTTTCAAAGGATTGACGCCTGGTCCAGTAACGTCCGGCGGAAGCCAGGACCACCGTATATTGGATCGTCACCGCGCTCTTCTGCCTGCAGATGAGCTTCACCGCCTACGCCCAGCTGCGCCTGCCGCAGGTCGCGGAGTCGTTCACCCGCCTCGGTTCCCCGCCTATTTCCGGGTCGAGCTCTGTGGGCCAAGCTCCTCGGCGTGCTGCTGATACTTGCGCCGGTGCCGGCCCGGCTCAAGGAGTGGGCCTACGCCGGCTTCGCCATCAACCTCGCCTCGGCGCTCATCGCCCACCTCTCGGTCGGCGATGGCCCGGAGGCGTGGGGCTGGGCGGCGGCCACTGCCTGCATTTCAGTAACGATCTGCGCTAGGTCTTCCTTACGCGCGAAGTTCTTGCCCTTTTCGCCCGCGTAGGCGTTGGCCCAAGGCTTCCAGATTGCCAGTACGAGAGCATTCATCGTTACACTAGCCGCAGGTAGTATCTGAGTCCATTCCATGGTGCGAACCTAGCGAGACTATTCCTTTGGGCCAGTGATGAACGCCAGTTGCGCCGCTCTATATTGCTGGAATGCCGCTTCCTCTTTTACGGTCTGCGGGGTGAAACCGGATGCCTTCTGGTCCATTACCATCATACCTCGTTCGAGTTCGTGTTTGGACATAGGTCAAGAGAGCATAACAGAATTGCGGGGAAGGCGTGGGCACGGGTTCATGAGCGAAAGACTCACGTGGACAGTCCCGCGAAGCGCAGAGCGGCCCGCGGCTAGTTTCCGATAAGCTCCCGATACACTGAAACCAAGAACGAGGCGGCCTAACTTCCGCATCGCTCTCTATAGCACACCTTGCATTGCAGGACCGGACAGATCGCGTGTCAATGACAGGGGACAACTGGAAACGTTAGTGACGACTCTTGTCATCGCCTGTTGCAAACTCCAAGCCAATTCGATACACCGAGCCGTGTTCATGGCAATAACATACACGTACCGGTCGCCTGGCGCCGTGCTCCTCCGCGTGTACCTCAACGATTGTATCCGGCTGTATCGCGTCAGAACAGTCGACTCCCATGCCGCGCGGCGAGATGTCCACACAGGCACACATGTGCACAGTCGCAACATCGTAGCCGGGGCAGGTCAACCGTACGACGCCTGAGATCGCCTGCCTGTCGTATCTTCGGCGATTGCCCAGCAGGTGATAAAAGGATCGTGCGTAATGAAAAGCAGCTCCAATTGTGCTTACTCGTAGTGCCCTGCCCATCGCGAGGTTCATGTCATCCATTTTCCAGACACGCTCTGCCTCATTTACCATCGCTTTGGTTAGCATTGCGAACCTCGCCCCAGCCTGGCGTACTCTCCCGTACATTCCCGCGCAAGGATGCTGCCGTCGGAATTTTTTGAAAAGGCTGTAAATACGCTCGTGTGCATGTTCCGTCTTACACGAATAGACCAAGTGTAATATTGACAGCTTCACTTACTTCGCATACGTTCAGCCTAGAAGGTCCCTTATGCGGAGTTCTCCAACGTTAACCCGGACGACCTGTGCTCACGTATCCGACAAACCCTTTCTCAGAGCACCCCCAAAGGTCCGGAAGAAGGACCGGACGAAGGGACATGCTGTTCTGGAGGCGGCGCTCGTGCTGCCGTGGCTGATCTTTCTATTCGTTGGCGCCTTCGACATGGGGTTTTATTGTTACGACATGATCAGCGTCGAAAACGCCGTCCGCATAGCTGTGGAATATACAGCGACCTCCTCTTTCACCGCGAGTGATACGGGCACGGCTTGCACGCTGGCACTCCACGAACTGGCTACTGTGCCCAACCTGGCCGGCGTGAGCACCTGCAACTCGTTGCCGCTCATGGTAAGCGCCTCCGCGGTCAACGGCAAAGACGGCTCCCCGGCTAGCCAGGTCTCTGTGCAGTATCAATCGGCCTTGTTTATTCCCATTCCTGGATTGCTCACGGGCAGATTGAACATAACCCGCGTGGCGCAGATGAGGCTCAGGTCATGAGGGGCGGACGCCGTCGCCAATCCGGCGGAAACTCGCTGATCGAGTTCACGCTGGTTGGCATCCCCATCATATTCGTGTTGATTTCGATCTTCCAGATGTCCTGCGGCATGTGGCTCTACCATACGCTCGCGTTTGCCGTTAGAGAAGGCACGCGTTACGCGATTGTCCACGGCGCCAATTGTTCGCGCAATGGAAATACTTATTGCGTCACCGTTTCCGGCGTTGCGGCTGTGATCAACAATGCAGCCCGAGGACTCGATCCGAGCCAAATGACCGTCACCCTGACTCCATCTCAGGGATCTGCCATCACCGACACCCTGGACAATCTCATGAATACCGGTACATACTCCACTACGACCTGGCCGCCCTCCTCGCCAACTGGCGCCAACGCAGTCGGTCAACCGGTCATGATCTCCGTTTCATATCCGTTCAACTCGGGAATTTCCATGTTCTGGCCGGGCGTCAAGCCTGTTCAGCCCCATGGCCGCTTCTATATGCCGGCTTCTTCGACGGATCTGATCCAATTTTGACACCAATTATGCTGTAACGCTTTCAGTGCAAACACGACATCAGGCGGGACGGAACTTATTCTATGCCAAATCACTTACACTCCACGAAATGCCGCGGGCAGGTCCTGCTGCTGGTAACATTCGCGCTTGTTCCCCTGTGCGGCATGGTCGGCTTGGTCGCGGACATTGGTTACATGCGTTATGTGCAGAGATCGGCGCAGAAAGCGGCCGATGCGGCCGTCCTCGCCGCGATAGCTGATTACAAAGCGACAAATACCGGTTCTGTTTTTTCCTGCGGCTCTGGCTCGACTGCGCCCGGCTGGGTCTGCAACAACCCAACTCCATATACCTGTCCCGGCGCGCTGACCAGCGCGAGCAATCCGGTTGAGGATGCCTGCTTATACGCCCAGCAGAACGGCTTCGATCCTACAGCAGGCTCCAGCCAGAGCGTCACCATTAACAGTGATGCGAACCCCTCGACTTCACATCCGATTCCTACCGCCCCGGGTGTGAACAATGGGACGTGGTGGATTACCGCCCGGGTCGCCCAGAAAGTACCGAACCTCTTCTCCGCGGTCCTGGGTAATAGCAGCGGCTTGGTGGCGGCACGGGCGACGGCTGCCATTCAACCTGGCATCGCATGCGTTTACGCGTTGGACCCGAGTGCGCAAGGTGCTTACTCCCAAAATGGAAGCACCACGTTCAACGCGAATTGCGGCATATATGTGGATTCGAATAACTCCAGCGCGGCCATGGTGGGAAAGGGTGGCGCGGTCATAAACGCGAGCTCAATCAATGTCGTCGGAGGCGTCAGTTGGGCGGGCACGATCAATCCGACCCCCTTCACCGGCGTCTCGCCCTTTCCCGACCCGCTCAACTCCCTTCCGACCCCGTCGCCTTGCGACTCGGTCACTGGATGCGGCTCTGCCAACTGCCCGAATAACTCGAAGCCCTTCGTGGTCAGTTCCAATATGACCCTCTCGGCGGGAACCTACTGCGGCGGCATCTATGTAAAGAGCGGCACAGCCACCTTGTCGGCCGGCCACTACATTCTCGTGGGCGGCGGCATCGGTACACAGGATACGAACTCCATCATTGTTGGGAGCAATGTGTTTTTCTATAACACCTATGACCAACACAATGCGTTCGCGCCAATTAGCTTCAGCGCCAACTCCAGTGTGCAAGTAAGTGCGCCCGATAACGACCCACCCTACTCCGGAATCCTGTATTTCGAGGATCGCGGCTGCTGTTCCAGCATGCAGACCGATTCCTTTCAGGGTGGTTCGTCCTCGTATTTTCAGGGCACAATCTACGCCCCATCTTCCCTGGTCCAGTTTGCCGGGAACCCGTCCGTTGGAGTCACGAGTTCTACGGCGAAGTATACCGTGGTAGTTGCCCGGCAGTTTTCCTTGCAGGGCACAAGCAACATGAGCAACGACTTCTCCAATGTGGCTGGGGGCAACCCAATTAAGGTTGTTGCGCTGGTTGAGTAACCGTCGGCGCAACAACCCATCGGACCGTGCATTCCTACACGCCCGCCGAAACAGCCAGCCAGAATTAAGGACAACGCCGCAATCGATGATGCCGTCAATGTTGTTTGCCGTGGCACTGTCATGTAGACTCCATGATGCTAACTCATGTTTCAAAGCAGCAGGAACACACGCTTTTCTGTGTTCGTGAGTGATAAACGGCATTACCGAAAAATGGGGAGTAGAACGTAGCGCCCGGAGGTGCCGATCACCGCCGCGAAGCGGCTCCGAACGCCCCCAGACTGGTTGCGCACCCGCTTCAGCCGACCGATTCAAGACGCGGCACGACCCCACGCCGAGTTCGGAACTCGTGCCGCTCAATCCGAAGCGCCGTCACGGCTCCGCTGCTTCGGACGACTACGCCCGATGCGACCAGTTGAAGCCGAACGTCGCCGTCAAGCCGGGCGGGCCAGTCGATGGACAGATCGAGCTTCTGTCCGATTGACAGGGTCCTGTCGGCAGCGAAGCTCAGACCGGAGCTGCTCATGTCGATAGTGCGACCGGACCCGGTTTCAACCGGCCCACGGCGGCCCACGACGCTGTACCGCACCTCCAGGCTCACCGGAAAGCGGACACTGGCGCGGCGGTCCGAACTGAGTTCCTTTTGTAGGCGTACCCTCCGTGCGATCGGCCTATCCATTGCAGCAAGTTTGGGGCAAGACCCGCCTGCGGAACAGCACGGTTAGTAATGGTTAACGTACTGTGGCTATGAGAACGACGCCAGGGTCGCCAGCACCGTCGCGTGGCCGCTGTCGTAGACCCGCGTGATCCGCTGCCGCACTCCATGACCTGCGCTACCACGAGCGTGAGGTCCGGGGACCGCCAGGGCGGCGCGAGAGGGCCGCGTGAGGTGCTCGCAGAACCAGGACCGGGGCTGCAGACTTCGCCCAGCGATGAGGGCGCATGACGGGCACAACGGAATCAGCTACACACTACGCGGCGATTACAGAAGCGCAGGCCAGGGTCGCTGGCCGATAGGCGGGGACCAGCGGCGTAACGGCCCGCGTAGCCATTGCGGGCAACTGGCCATTGCCCGGCGACGCGCCCGGCGGGCAGTATCCGATGAGCCCCAAGCGATCAATCGTCCACTGGATCATTTCCAACTCTTCCTTCGACGGACTGCTTCGTAGACTTGTTCGGCCTCGGGCTTGCGTCCGGAGTGATCCAAAACCAGCGCCAGCGTGTTGAGTACCACGAAATTGTCCGGCAGGATTTCACGCGCCTTCTGCAACGCCTGGATGGCGGCGGTGCTGTCGCCTTTGCGCCGGTAGTTCTCGCCGAGCCTCAGGTAAATATCACCCTGTTTGTCGCCCTTATCCACCTGTTCGAGGAGCTTGTTGAAGGTTTGGATGGCGAAATCGAGCCTTCCCGCGCGCACCGCCGTATTCCCGATGGCAAGCAGCAGGTCTAAGCGGCTGGGGGCCTCGTCGCTTTCGGCTTGCAGAATCTTTAGCGCCTCGTCGGTCTTATTCTGCGCCATGTTGGTTTCGACGATACCCATCAGAATCCGCAAGTTCGCCGGGTTCAGCTCGTAGGCGCGCTGGAACGTATCTTCAGCATCCTTATACTTTTTTTCCGCCAGATCGACCACACCTAACTGGTACAGCAAATCGGACGAGCCGGGATTGTCCTTGAGCAGGGAGTCCAGCAGAACGCGCGCCTCGCTGAACTTCCCCTGTCGGATCAGCTCAGCGGGAGTTAATTCCGGGACTGATGGCTGGGGCTTGTGCGTGTCCTGGAGGGCTGGCAACAGAGAACTCGGAACGGACCAGAGAAGGACCAATAGCAGAAACAGCCGCATAAGTAGATCCGATCCTACCAGCTCGATCCCACTGCTGCAGTGCGTAGTGTCTAATCTGTGAGGTCGCTTGCTGAGACTGTATCCCGGCTCACACCAGGCGACGGCGGCTGGGCCGTGAGCGCGGTGTGGACATGGTGGTGGCGCTGGCCGATGATGGGCGAGCGCCGTGTGGAGAATCCAGGTCGCGGAACCGGGTGATTCGGGTGGTGGGCGTCAGGCAGAGACGAGAGGGGAGGGTGCGTCGAACTGCGATCATTGCGAGGGGCAGGGGTCGTCATTTTCCGGATATCGCCACCTTGCAAGGAAGGAAGTAGCCGTAACCGCGTTTTGGCGCGGTTCGGATACCGTACGCCTTACGCAGGATCTGTGTGTCGTTGGCCCGATATTAGCCGTGGGACGGATAACGCGCGTTGATGACGAGAGCCGTCCGTCGGCACTGGGATGTCCAGCGGCGCTGGGCTTGTGCACCACCTTAAGTACGGGATAGAGTTTTAGCAGAGGACATCGTCCATGAGCCGGAACATTGGTATTTGGGCACTCATCGGGCTTATCGTGGCGTGCTGTTGGGCTGTAATCGGGATCGCCCTCCGGCCAAGCTATAACCTCGGGCATTCGACCCTGGTCTTAATCACCACCCCCGCCTCGTACCTCGGGCGGAGAGTCCCGCTCACCTCTTACTGGTTTATTCTGCTCAACGCGGCGATGTATGCCGTGGTTGGCCTCGGAGCGAAATTCTTGCGGCGGCAGCATCGTTAATAGACAAGTATTGGCTGACCAGAGACGACACCAGGCGTTCTGAACGGTGTTGTCGGAAACTGGACAACACCGGTCCCGTTTGGCGGGTCATTTTCCCCAAACGCCACTTCTCGGGAGTAATGTCCGCAACGCCGTCTTGGGTCAACTTCCGGATGGCGCGACCATCCACCTGAAATCACTTCGCACCGAGCTGCGCCAGTGATCAGAACTGGATCGGCTCAGTGGAGGATGCCGTGAGGTAAAACGTTCCGGAATCATTCAGGGGGCGACCGGCACCCGCCCAGAATACTGCCAGAATGGTCCGGAAAGGAAACCGCAAGTTGATCTGTACGTTCTGAGTTGGCGCGTTGGCCCCCGATGGCGGCCAGACAGTTGTGCTCGTCAGTTGATTGGTCATGGTATCGCTGGATGCCGATCCGCTCGCCGGTGTGAAGGTCACGGTGGTGGTGCTCGCCGGAAGCCCCACACCCGCTGTCTGAATCACGGTGGTAATCTGGCCGATGGTTACCTGGCAGGTGTTTGGCGAGGCGCAGCCTTTGCCGTGCACGGTTGCATATCGCACGCCTTCTCGAACTGCATATGCCATCGTGTGGTAGGTCCACATTCCACGCGCGATTTCAAATAGTGAAATCAACACGAAGATGACCGGTATTCCAACCAGCACGAACTCCAGCATGGAACTGCCCTTCTGCCTCCGTCTCGTCTTCGCCATCATGGATTAACCCTCATCTGCACATTGCGGGTAAAGGTGAGTCTTCCCGTCAGCAGCCCGGGAATCGGAATCATGTTGAGGCCCCGATAGGTAACCGACACAGAGGTGGCCGGGTTCGAATCAGGACCGGTCACACCAGCCGCGGTCACTGTAAGAGTCGAGTTGCTGCAGTCCGCCACACCGGACACGCCGGGAAGCGCCGCCAACTCCGCCCGCACCATCGTGCAGGCGGTGCCCTGGTCCGCCGCCTGAGTGGAATTCTGCGAGGTGTACTCCGCCGCGATCCTCGCCGCGTTCTCCACCGTGATGAGGCTGTAAGTAAAGAAGCCCATATCCACCGTGCCGACGAACAGGAAGAGAAACCACGGACAAATTAATGTCAATTCCACCAGCGCACTTCCGCGTTCTCTGCGTTTCCGCCGTGTAGGAATAATCGGGTCGGTGTCCAAGTGACAGCAGTTTTCCGGCTGGTCGGGCCGGACCCGGCTTGAGAACATTGGAATACGTCGCATGACGATACCTCTCGAATCAATGTGAGGCAGATCGGCGGAACATTCAATACTCTAGGTTCACATGAGACGGCTAGTACCGTCCTTTGGCTTACGTGACTTGACAAAAAAACAAATAATTGAGCGTTTATCACTCGACCATTACGGTTTTCTGGATCGGCGATCCGGTGAGCAGGGAGGAGTAGTCGTTGTTGAACCCACTCGTTCCCGTCAAGCTGATGGTGTCGGCAATCAACATGGTGTACGCGGTACTTACGCTGGAGTTGCCCTCCATTGTGACAGCCGCGTTCTTGGCATAAATGATGCCCTGGTACACGGCGGTGCTGCCGCCGCCGTAGTTGTCGCTAGTCCCGGCAGGCGAGTTTCGATCGTCGAAGAACAGAATCCCGGCGTAGGTTCCCGAGGTGGGAGCGGTCAGACTGACGGTGGAGGACGCGCCGATCTGGGTGCCGCTGTAACTGTAGGCAGAACTGTTCGTCGTAGCGCCGGACGTGTTATAAAACGTGACGCCGCCGGTGCTGGCGATATGGGAGTTAGCGCTCTGCGTGCTCAATCCGCCGCCCACCAGGATGTATGTTCCGGGCCCGTGGAAAGTGTAGGTGGCATTGGGCACGTGGATTCCCCCGCAGTAAACGCCTGGGTACAGGTCGGTGTCGCCGTTGGGCGAATAGGTGCCGATGTGATCACAGGTATAGGGGGCCGAGGCCGGCGCGGGAAGTGCGGCAAGCGGATCAGATGCTTGGGAAACGTCCGTGTTGGCGGCTGGTGTCAGGGGGTTCTGAGTGCAGACATTGCCCGTCACGTCGTATTCCGGAGCAGACAAGACGGCACCGTTGCCGTTGGTTGAGATCGCACACGGGTTGGTGCTGTTCACATAAACACCGCAGCTCGACGTCAGGCTGGACGTGCCTCCCACGGACAACGCGCCGGAAGTGCTGTTCCGATTGAGCGCATAAATGCAGTCTGTGGCTCCGATCACCGCCGTAGTCGATCGCGCTGCCACCATGCCGGAGGTGTTGCCCAGAACGGCCGAGAACATCTGGGGCACTTTCTGGATTACGCGGAAGGTTATCCAAAAGGTGGGAGTGCCCATTCCCGGCGCGGTGGGAGGCACGCTATGCGCGTCGGCCTGATAGGTGACCCACTGATTAGTGGAATTGAATCCGTGGCTTTGGGCATACATACAGCCGCGCTCGATGAAGTTGGCGGGAGTCGTGATATTTGAGGGGCAGGTCGTTGGGGCGTAGGCACTGCACACCACGCCGCCAGTGCCGCAAACGGGATTGGAGCCACCTATCGTCTCGTGATAACTGATGATCGCCGCCCGAGCGGCCGCTTCGGCCGCGGTTTGCGCCGACATTTTGACATATTGCATGTATCCAACGTCGGTGACCAGGCCAATAAACGCGAGCATGGGAACCAGGGCCAATGTCACCATCAGTAGGACCTGACCACTCCGGCGGCTGTATCTGCGTGATTCCATACCCAGTTTTCTCCTGAACAGTGAAATGCTTGGCGGAGATGAAGATTCGGCCCTGAGGGTGATCTTCCCCGCGACTCCCAATCTTCTAGGAACCCGCGGCGCATTCAATGCTTCCCTTCGTTAGTACTGGCCTAGGACGGGTGAGGAGCGCGATTACCTTACGGAGCCAGCGATATGCCAATTATCTTGCTTGATGCCGTCGGTTATCAGCCTGAAGTTATCGAGAGTCGGCATTGAGTCTTCCCTGGCGTCCCCGTAGCATGGGTATTGGTGGAAAAAGAAGAGGATTCAGGGAGCGGAGGCTGTGCGCCCAACGGCGACCTGGAACAGGAAGTTGCGGGGCTGTACGCGGAGCATGCCGTCAGACTCTTGCGCTATGCGGTGACTATTACGCGAAACCGGGACACGGGAAGGGATGCGGTACAAGAGGCATTTCTGCGCTATTTTTCGGAACGCAGGTATGGCAACCACGTGGAGAATCCGCGGGCGTGGCTGTACCGGGTGCTCCACAATCACCTGCTGGATCGGCTGGACCGGGCCGCGATGAAGTATGAGGTATCCGCGGAGGGTGCCGAGGAGGTACTTGACGGGTGCGTGGATGCGGAAACGCGGTTGGAGCAGACTCAGACCGCGCAGGAGATCGCATCCCGGCTTACGCCCCGTGAATTGGATTGCCTGCGTCTGCGCGTCGAAGGTCTCTCCTACCAGGAAATTGCCCAGGTGCTGGGGATCCGCCCCGGCACCGTGGGCGCATTACTGCCGCGAGTGTATACAAAGCTCCGCGACGTGGCGGCCGAGGGCATTTTCCTGTCGGAGGGCACTGCCGGAGCCCTAGGTTTGCTCTTGCGTGGGGACAAACCTATTCATCCTGACATAGAAGGTATGACATCAGTTGGCGATCGATGGGGCGGGCAATGTGACGGTGGACATTTTCAATTTCAACGTAGAGTGTAACTAGGCCCCGTATTGGCGGCGATTCGCGCGCGGCGCTCTCGCTCCGCCCTGGTGACCCTGAAGTCCACGCTGGTGGCAACCGTGGGGTATCTGGCGCTCCAGAGGATCGCGCGCACTACGGACTCGCGGCGCGGCGGCCACGGGACGGCGCTGGCAGCGTTCTCCTAGCCGATAGTACGTTAACCATTACTAACCGTACTGTTCCGAATGCGGGTCTCGTCCCGAACTGCAGTGATGGATGCTCAGATCGCACGGAGGGTACGGTTGCTGCAAGGACTCAGTTCAGACCGTCGCTCCAGTGTCCTCGTTCCGGTGAACCTGGAGGTTCGGTACAGCGTTGTCGGCCACCGTGAGGCGGCTGAAAACGGTTCCAGCCGCACTATCGACATGAGCAGCTCCGGTCTGAGCTTCGCTGCCGACACGCCGCTATCGATCGGACAGACGCTCGACATGTCCATCGACTGGCCCGTACGCCTTGACCGGGATGTCCAGATTCAACTGGTCGCGTCGGGCGTGGTCGTCTGGACCAGCGGAACCAAGACTGCACTGCGGCTCCAGCGGCACGAGTTCAGAACGCGGCGCGTGGAGCCCAAAGCTACGTCACGGTAGGAGTCGGGCAGCCATGGCCTCAGTGGACGCGGCAGAAACACGGCCAGCGAATGGATTGGCTTGCTTCGCCGTATTCAACTGGGTTGCTGTTCTGTCCGAAAGATAGCGACGTTGCTTCCCTCCGGGCCGAACACAGAAATCGTTTCGCCGGTCGCGGGGTCCAGTTCACCGCCACCGAACAGCGTCTGGATCAGGCGCGTCGCCAGTTCCTTGGAACAAACGCAATCGTCCTCTGACCAAACGGGATGTGCGCCGCGACGCAGCCACCCGAACTCGATAGTAACCGGCTCAAGCTCTTCCGAGATCCAAATGCCGTGAATGCAGTTGAAGGCCAGAACGTCGTCGCAACCGGCGGCAATGGCGCGGAGTTCGTGTTGGTGATGCGAGAGTACGGTTGCTTGGAGAACGATTCCGTTGGAGTAGGTGATGGTCACAGTTGAATTGTGCGGCTGGGGGTAAGCACAAACTAGTGCTGGGTGCTCTATCCCGGGCACAGGACCATACCAAAGTTAACTATTTCTCCGAAATGAAGCGGCAAGACGCGCTTCGTGCGGCTTCGGTTGCATGTTTGCCGCCTGATACGGTTCGCTGGCGCTCGCTACCCTGCCCGAGTCTGAGTCGCAATCATGGCTTGTATTAACGCTTCTGACAGGTTGGCCTGCTTCAGTGCGATGAGGTCTTCCGTATCGAGTTTGTACTCCCCAGGTGCTCCCTTGATCTTCGCAACGACCAATTCATCAGATAGCCCGTCCATAACCAAAGAGATCAACGAATTTGTGCAACGCTCCGCCGCATAGCCCGCACCAATAGGCAGGAGATAAGACTGCGATGCTAATGACGATTTGATACCACGGTGGACTCAGGGTTGAGGCGGTCTTACTGGCTGCTAATCGTGAACGGATGCGGGTGACCATGGCTTCAAAACGTGACACCATCGAATTGCACAGGGTAGATGCAGCCTGGTACACGGAGAAGGGGGATGAAATCGAGATTGGGGCGTTCATCCCGATTGCCGGTACTGATATCTCATCCTTCTGCGCCGCAGGGTATCCGCGCACAAATGCATCGAGCCACGGCTTTATGTTTGCTTAACTACCAAGCGGCTCCTTCAGCTGCGGATCCCCGGGTGCGGTATCAGAGCGACGTCAGAGGTGATGTCATGCGCGTCATGGGGCGGTTGTAGTAGGTCGGGTCCTCAAACTTTGCAGCGAAGATCCGCACCCACCGTGCGTCATCCAAGCACTGGTGGCATTGGCCGCACCTGCAACGCATCTTCCGGCACTTGTTCGCAAGCTGGTTGACATCCTGGACGCGACGGCGAACTCGTACCTGGGCAGGACTCCCGCATCCTGGCAGCAATGCCCGAATTGAATCTTGGCTCGCTAGTTCCATTGTGTTCTTCTATGTATTGGGACCATCGTCGGGGGCTGGCGCACCGCGATTGCCGCCCTGGCCATTCTTATCAGCTGGAGCGCTTACTATCTCTTCTACCCGGGCTGCTGAGGTGACCAGCAACTCAACGTTTGTGCGTTGCAGGCAGGCCACCCGCACAGCAAAAGGTGTGTAGATACTATCGACGGAGGCTGCCTCAGTCAATACTCGCTTCGGGTAGCTGTCGTACTCTCATTCGACATGAACCAACAGTTACTGTGCGCCCTTCGCTGAACTTCCCAATCTTGAGGGGAAATAGTGACCGCTCCATCCGATACGGTTACCGCAGGATGGGTCCCCGGTCATCTGGCGTTGCCGAGCACCAGTTACCGGGCTCGGCGACTGGGGATGGCTTACTCAAGACATCGTGGCGGGGATTGGAGGACGTGGCGATACGCGGCAAACACTTATTGTAAGCGGAATCAGGAGGACTGGCGCTTGGCTTCATGGGAGCCGCTGGCGGTGTGCAATAGGGGCCCAGGACCGTCGCTCCGCCCTAAACGCGAGGCGGGTGGCCTCCGCTCCGGTACGGCCCATATCCAAAGATGACTTGGTCTTCCTGCGGGCTTCTTGGATCATAGTGCATCTACTGTAGGCTTTATGAGTAATACGGATTTCGAACTGCTGAAAGCTACCCTGCAATTAAAACTCGCAACAATAGCGACCGGCACAGACAAACGCGCTGAAATTGTCATCCAGCAAAGTCCCGACTCTCTGGATCAGACTCAGTTCGCCGCAGAGCGGGATCTGGTGGTGACGTTGCTCAATCGGGATACCCAGATGTCTCGCCGCCTAAAGGGGGCGCTTTGGCGCATGGAAGACGGTACATATGGGAACTGTCTCACCTGCGAGGATCCGATCAGCGTGAAGCGATTGCAGGCTGTGCCGTGGGCGGAGTTGTGCCTGCGCTGTCAGGAGAGATCGGACCTAACGGCGGCAGGGGTCCTTGGCGCTGATCACGAGGAAGGCGTGCCGTTGGGAATCGGATAGGCCACCATGGCAGGGGAGGAGGTTTAGCGGGAGCGCCTTTTCACATCGCCCTCAAACAGCTCCTGCACCGAGATACTGAAGGCATTGGCCACCCGCACCAAGGGTCGCACTGAAGGATTCCGCCGCCCCAATTCCAGGTTCGCCAAATAGCTTCGCTGCATGGCGGCACGTTCAGCAAACTCCTCTTGCGTCCAGCCCTTTGCCACGCGGGGGATTTGATTCGCTGGGCCAAGGTGCGTCACTAACGGCTGGGTGGAGTTGTTCTGAGGCTGGGCAGACTCTGATCATCCGGTAATGGTGTTTTAGCCAAAGGCCAATTAGTCTCTAGGGCATCCCCAGCCAGGGCATGAGGAGAGTCGTCGGATGGGCCTATTTGAACTTCGCTCTCCACTGCTCGGCTGTCAACCTGGGGCGTTCTGGCCTCTCGCCAGTCCCCCAAAAATAGGGATAGCGATACCCACTCAAGAGGCATTGACTTTTAAATTATTAGCCTCATACTAAGCTTACCTTCAAAGTAAGTTATCACAACTTCCTTAGGACAACCGCCCGCGAATGTCAATTGACATGGGTTTTTGAAGGGTGGAGTCCAATGACGCGAGTTCTTCTTTATAGCGATGAACCTATCCTGGCGCAGGGACTTGAGTCCGTATTACGCCAGATCGAGGGGTTCGAATTGTTGCCTACCAGCAAT
>Ga0209648_10001755_pt1 | contig 17609 bp, 16 predicted proteins | sample GraSoi2013_115cm_FD_185830 | JGI IMG/M metagenome (GOLD analysis project Ga0209648, IMG submission 185830) | Grasslands soil microbial communities from the Angelo Coastal Reserve, California, USA - Sample 9_17_2013_115cm (SPAdes) (version 2) | ecosystem: Environmental > Terrestrial > Soil >...
GGCGGCGCGCGGAAGGACGGGTGAGAGACCGGCATGACCCGAAGCGAATTCGTTACGGCTGCTTCCTTCCGGATCTGACCGGGTTGGCGACTGCTCCGCCCACACCGGCCCCTCGAGGGGGTTATATCAGGAGTCGGACCACTGCGTGCAAGGGCCGAAGTGGACGGTTTCTACCCTCTTTCAACCCCTTGATCCGGCGTCCGAATCGGCTCCGCGGCGGGCCCGGGATCGAGCCCCCTCGTTTGCTCGGCCCAGCTTCCTTGTCGCAGAGCGGCCGGGCCGCTTCGGACGACCGCGCCTTTGCCGGCCGGTCATTCCACATCAGCCCGGATTTCGAAACCCACGAGACGGTGTACCTGCACATGACCAACGGGCGCCCGAGCGCGCCCCGCCTCCGCCGCCGCGCATCGACCGGGCGGTCCAGTACGTGGCTCATCCGGATTTCCATTTTGACGTGTCGCGCGAGGCATTTCCCGGCCGCTACGAAAAAGGCGCCGACATCGCCATCGGTCGCTGGCACCGGCTTCGGCTCGAAGTCCAGGGCGCGCACCTCCGGGCGCTGGCGGATGGCGTCGAAGTGCTGACCGAGGACGACCTGCACGACGCAGGTCGCCGCGGACCCGTCGGGCTCTTTGTCGGCGACGGCTCCCGGGCGTTGTTCGCCGATCTCGGTATTCGCTCCGCGTGACTGGATCTTCCTCCCCGGCGCGGGTTCCACGCTGGGGAGGAAGGAAGTCCGGTCGTCAGCGCTTGGGCGGGGTCGCCGGCCACGACTTGATCAGCGTGTCGTAGTCGATCGTCTCACCCTTGGGCTTCTCGTTCGCCAGCTTGCGCTGCGGCGCGATGGTGCCGTCCTTTTCGGCCTTGGCGTACCAGTAGTCGGCCGTCTGCTTGGGATTGAGCTTGGGACCGCAGGCGCCCTGGGCACCGGATTTCTCGATGCGCTCGAGCACCGAGTCCTGAGCGGCGGCCAGAGCATCCATCGCCTGCTGCGGCGTCTTGGCACCGGACGACGCATCGCCGATGTTCTGCCACCACAGCTGCGCCAGTTTCGGGTAATCGGGCACGTTGACGCCCGTCGGGGTCCACTGCACGCGCGCCGGCGAGCGGTAGAACTCGATCAGGCCACCGAGCTTGGGCGCGCGCTCCGTGAAGCTCTTGTCCCAGATGTCGCTTTCGCGAACGAAGGTGAGGCCGACCTGGCTCTTCTTCAGCGACGTCGTCTTGGAGATGATGAACTGCAGGTAGAGCCAGGCCGCCTTGCGGCGGTCGAGCGGCGTCGACTTGAGCAGCGTCGCCGAGCCGGCGTCCTGGTAGCCGAGCTTCATCCCCTCTTTCCAGTAGGGTCCGTGCGGCGAGGGCGCCATCCGCCATTTCGGCGTGCCGTCGGCGTTCACGACCGGCAAGCCGGGCTTCACCATGTCGGCGGTGAAGGCGGTGTACCAGAAGATCTGTTGGGCGATGTTGCCCTGGGCCGGAACCGCACCCGCCTCCGAGAAGGTCATGCCGCGCGCGTTGGGCGGGGCGTATTTGTTCAGCCAATCGACGTACTTGACGATCGAGTACACCGCCGCCGGACCGTTGACGTCGCCGCCGCGCTCGACCGAGGAGCCCGTCGGACGGCATCCCTCCATGCGGATGCCCCACTCGTCGACCGGCTTGCCGTTGGGGATGCCCTTGTCGCCGTTGCCTGCCATCGACAGCCAGGCGTCGGTGAAGCGCCAGCCGAGCGATGGGTCCTTCTTGCCGTAGTCCATGTGTCCATAGACCTTGACCCCATCGATCTCCTTCACGTCGTTGGTGAAGAATTCGGCGATGTCCTCGTAAGCCGACCAGTTGAGCGGCACGCCCAGGTCGTAGCCGTACTTGGCCTTGAACTTGGCTTTGATGTCTGGCCGCGTGAACCAGTCGTAGCGGAACCAGTAAAGGTTGGCGAACTGCTGGTCCGGGAGCTGGTAGAGTTTGCCATCGGTCCATGTGCCGAACGACTTGCCGATGAAGTCGTCGACGTCGAGCGTCGGCAGGGTCACGTCCTTGCCTTCGCCCGCCATCCAATCGGTCAGGTTGATGGTCTGGTTGTAGCGCGGGTGCGTGCCGATGAAGTCCGAATCGTTGATCCAGCCGTCGTAGATATTGCGGCCGGACTGCATCTGGGTCTGGATCTTCTCGACGACGTCGCCCTCCTGGATGATGTCGTGTTTCACTTTGATTCCAGTGATCTCGGTGAATGCCTTGGCCAGCACCTTGGATTCGTATTCGTGCGTGGTGATGGTTTCCGAGACGACGCTGATATCCATGCCGGCGAAGGGCTTCGCGGCATTGATGAACCACTGCATCTCCTTCATCTGCTCGTCCTTGGAAATCGTCGAAGGCTGGAACTCGGTATCGATCCATTTCTTCGCCGCCGCCTCGTCGGCGTACGCCGGGGCGCCGATGGCCCCCAAACAAGCCGTCATGGCGATGGCGCTGGCCATCGTCGATAGACGGACCTTGACAGTCGTGCGTCTCATGGCTTCCTCCATTGCAATGGAAAATCGCAATGATGTCCGGTTGGCCCGGCTCTGCTTGATCTCGCCGGCCTAGACCGTACGGAACGCGACCACGGCAACGACCAACGAAATGGCTGTGGCGAGCCACAGGCTCGACAATTCGATGCCTTCGCCGATCGGCAGCACGGCGATCGGCTGGACGCCGACGAGCCCGATCCAGGCGAGGTGAATGACGGCGGCGAGCACGAGCGACAGGAACAGCCTGTCGCCGCGCGTGGTCGGAATGCCGAGGACGCCGACCCGCTCGACTTCCGGCCGGGTGCGGGCGAGCCAGGTCATGGTGGCGAGCAGGAGGCCCAGGCCCACGAAGAAGGCGGCGGTTGCGGGCGTCCAGGCCATCCAGGCGATGTCTTCCACGGGCGCCTCCTCAAACCCGGCCGAGCGCGAAGCCGCGCGCGATGTAGTTGCGCACGTACCAGATCACCACCGCGCCGGGCAGGATGGTGAGCGCCCCGGCCGCCGCCAGCACGCCCCAATCCATGCCGGCCGCCGACACGGTTCGGGTCATGGTCGCGGCGATCGGCTTGGCGTTCACGGAGGTGAGCGTGCGCGCCAGCAGGAGCTCGACCCACGAGAACATGAAGCAGAAGAAGGCGGCGACGCCGACGCCGCTGGCGACCAGCGGCATCAGGATCTTCACGAAGAAGCGTGGAAAGGAGTAGCCGTCGAGGAAGGCGGTCTCGTCGATCTCGCGCGGCACGCCCGAGATGAAGCCCTCGAGGATCCACACGGCGAGCGGAATGTTGAACAGGCAGTGCGCCAGCGCCACCGCCCACGGCGTGTCGAACAGGCCAATCGCGGAATAGAGATTGAAGAAGGGCAGCGCGAATACCGCCGCCGGCGCCATGCGGTTCGACAGCAGCCAGAAGAACAGATGCTTGTCGCCGAGGAAGCGATAGCGCGAGAAGGCATAGGCGGCTGGCAGGGCGAAGGTGATCGACAGGATCGTGTTGATCACGACGTACTTCAGTGAGTTGATGTAGCCGGAGTACCAGCTCGAGTCGGTGAAGATGACCTTGTAGTTGTCCAGCGTCGGCTGCTCGGGCCACAGCGTCATCGTCGTCGTGATCTCGACGTTGGTCTTGAAGCTCATGTTGATGAGCCAGTAGATCGGCAGCAGCAGGAAGACGAGGAACAGCGCCAGGATCACGTGCCGGCCGGGGATGGTGTACATCACGGCTCGCTCCCGGCCGGCCCGCTTGTCCCAGATTGGCGGTCCTGGCCGGCGTTGGTCATGACCGTGAAGAACACCCAGCACACGATGATGATGATCAGCATGTAGACGATCGACATGGCCGCGGCCTTGCCGAGATCGAATTGGCCGAGCGCCAGCTTCACCAGTTCGATCGACAGGAAGGTCGTCGAGTTGCCCGGGCCGCCGCCGGTGACGACAAACGGCTCGGTGTAGATCATGAAGGAGTCCATGAATCGCAGCAGGGCGGCGATCACCAGCACGTGTCGCATCTTCGGCAGCTGGATCGCCGCGAACACCGCCCAGCGCGAGGCGCCGTCGATGCTGGCCGCCTGGTAGTAGGCCTCCGGGATCGACTTCAGCCCGGCGTAGCACAGCAGTGCCACGAGGCTCGACCAGTGCCAGACATCCATGACGATGATGGTGAGCCAGGCGTCGATCGGGTTGGCGACGTAATTGTAGTCGAAGCCCAGCCGGTTGAGGGTCCAGCCCATCAGGCCGATGTCGGAGCGGCCGAATATCTGCCAGATCGTGCCGACGACGTTCCACGGGATGAGCAGCGGCAACGCCAGCACGACCAACGAGAAGGCGACGCCCCAACCCTCGCGCGGCATGGCGAGCGCAACCACGATGCCGAGCGGTATTTCGATCGCCAGGACGATGGCCGAGAAGGCGAGGTTGCGCCACAGCGAGGCGAAGAAGCGGCCGCCCAGCTCGGTCGAGGGATCGAGCAGCTCGTGATACCAGCCGACGCCGTTCCAGAAGAAGCTGTTGTTGCCGAACGTGTCCTGTACCGAATAGTTGACCACCGTCATCAGTGGAATGACGGCGGAGAACGCCACCAGGGCAAACACCGGCAGCACCAGGAGCCAGGCTTTCTGGTTCGTGATCTTTGCCATCACGCCGCCCCCTCGACGCGGCGCGAATCGGCGTAGACGTGGATCTGCGCCGGATCGAACATCAGGCCCGCCGCGCCCTCGGTGACGGCCTGCCCGTTCGGCACCTGCGCTGCCAGCCTGAGATCACCCACGCGCACCCGGGCGAAGCGGGTGCGGCCGAGATCGTCGATACGCTCGACCTCGGCCGTCAGCAGGTCCGGCGCCGGTGCGGCGATGCGCACGAACTCCGGGCGGATGCCGATCTCGATGCGTGCACCGGCCGGCAGCTCGCCGTAGCTTCGCACGAGCTTGAGCGCATGGCCGGCGACCCGGGCCTGGCGACCCTGCACCTTGGCCGGCAGCACGTTCATGCCCGGCGAGCCGATGAAGTAGCCGACGAAGGTGTGGGCGGGACGCACGAACAGCTCCTCCGGCGTGCCGGTCTGCACCACGCTGCCCTCGTGCATGACCACGACCGTGTCGGCGAAGGTCAGCGCCTCGGTCTGGTCATGCGTGACATAGATCATCGTGAGGTCGAGCGCGCGATGCAGCACCTTCAATTTCGAGCGCAGCTCCCACTTCATCCCGGGATCGATCACCGTGAGCGGCTCGTCGAACAGGACGGCCGCCACGTCGGCGCGCACCAGGCCGCGGCCGAGCGAGATCTTCTGCTTGGCGTCGGCCGAGAGGCGATTGGCCTTGCGGGCGAGGACCGGCCCGAGGTCGAGCAGGCGTGCGATCTCTGCCACGCGCGCCTCGATCTGGGCGCGCGGCAGGCCGCGGTTCTTGAGCGGGAAGGCCAGGTTCTCGCCCACCGTCATGGTGTCGTAGATCACCGGGAACTGGAACACCTGGGCGATGTTGCGCTGCTGGGTCGTGAGCGCCATGACGTCCCGGCCGTCGAACAGCACCTTGCCGCGGGATGGCCGGACGATGCCGGAGATGATGTTGAGCAGCGTGGTCTTGCCGCAGCCCGAGGGTCCGAGCAGCGCGTAGGCGCCGCCCTGGCGCCAGGTCATCGAGGTCGGCTTCAGTGCGAAGGTCGACGGATCGGCGTCGGGGCCGCCGTAGGCGTGCGCAAGATCGATGAGGTCGATGCGGGCCATCGCGCGCGCCTCACGCCGGCCTGGGCGCGGCGACCAGCCGGCCGTCGGGGGCGAAGACGAAGATGTCGTTGGGATCGAGCGCGGCCTCGAGCGCATGGCCGGGCGGGAATTCATGGACGCCGGGCAGCACGGCCACCCAGTTCGCGCCATCGCGCTTGAGATGGACGAAGCTCTCGGAGCCGGTGATTTCGGTCAGCGCCACCGTCGTGGGAAAAAGATGGTGGCCGGCCCTGCCGTCGGCGAGGGCGAGCTGGTGGGCGCGGAAGCCGACGCTGTACGGCCCGTCGGCCAGTCCGGCATAGAGGCCGTTGGCGGGCGCCTTGCCGCCGCCGCCATAGACGACGGAGCCGTCCTTCTTCTCGATGCCCACCGTATTGAGCGGCGGATCGGAGAACAGCTCCGCCACCCGGAGGCTGTCCGGCCGGCGATAGACGCGCGCCGTGCCGCCGACCTGCAGGGCGCGGCCCTCCGACAGGCAGATGGTGCGGCCGCTCAGCAATAGCGCCTCCGACGGCTCGGTGGTGGCGTAGACGAAGATGGCGCCCGACACCTCGAAGATGCGCGGCAGCTCGGTGCGCAGCTCCTCGCGCAACTTGTAGTCGAGATTGGCCAGCGGCTCGTCGAGCAGCACGAGATCGGCGCCCTTGACCAGGGCGCGGGCGATGGCGGTGCGCTGCTGCTGGCCGCCCGACAAGGCGAGCGGCAGGCGGTCGAGATAGGGTTGCAGCCGCAGCAGGCTGGCGACCTCGCCGACCCGGCGCTCGACTTCCTCGTTCGGCCGGCCCTGCACCCGAAGCGGCGAGGCGATGTTCTCGAAGACGGTGAGCGAGGGATAGTTGACGAACTGCTGGTAGACCATCGCCACCGAGCGCTTGCGGACGTCGATGCCCGTCACGTCCTTGCCGTTCACGACGACGCGACCCGTGGTCGGCGGATCGAGGCCGGCCAGCAGACGCATCAACGAGGTCTTGCCCGCCAGCGTCGGGCCCAAAAGAACACTCAGCGTTCCCGGTTCGAGCGTGAGCGAGACGTCTCTTATGAAGGGAACGGCGCCGACGACCCGCGTCGCGTTTTCCAGGGCGACGGTCATGGGCGTCGCCTGCCGCAGGCATCGCGGGCGATGCCACGGTCTTCAGTCCCGACGTCAGCGACCACCAGTCCGGGAACCGGGCTCAAAGACGCTTCCCCTTTCGCCGGATGACTTTCGTATCCAGCGATTTACTTTCGAATTCGATTAAATCCGCAACTACAGACGAAAGCAAGCTATGGGCTGGTACGCCCTCAGGAAGCGGCCTGGGGATAATCCCGGCTCGGCTCCTCCGGCGGGTGAGGGGCTTTATCCATGGCCTCGATGATGGTGACGCCGCAGTCCTGCGCGATCTTGGCGACGCGGGCGGGCAAGCCGCGGTCGGTGACGAAGGTCTGCACCTGGCTGATATGGCCGATGCGCACCGGCGCGGTACGGCGGAACTTGGTGCTGTCGGCCACCAGGATCACATTGCGCGCATTGGCGATGATGGCCTGCGCCGCCTGGACCTCGCGGTAGTCGAAATCGAGCAGGGCGCCGTCCTCGTCGATCGCCGACGCGCCGACCACGGCGTAGTCGACCTTGAACTGCTGGATGAGGTTGTTCGACTCCTGGCCGACCACCGCGCCGTCGGCGCGGCGCACCGAGCCGCCGGCCACGATGACCTCGATGCGCGGATGGGGGTAGAGCAGCATCGCGACGTTGAGGTTGTTGGTGATGACCAGAAGCCCCTCGTGCGCGGACAGCGCGCGCGCGACTTCCTCGGTCGTGGTGCCGATGTTGATGAACAGCGAGCAGCCGTTGGGCACCAGCGCCGCCGCTGCCGCACCGATCGCCCGCTTCTCGGCCGCCGCCACGAAGCGGCGCGCCGCATAGGCGAGGTTCTCGACGCCCGACGCCACGACCGCGCCGCCATGCACGCGGGTGAGCGCCCGGCTCCCGCAGAGGTCGTTGAGATCCTTGCGGATGGTTTGCGCCGAGACCTCGAAGCGGCGCGCCAGATCGTCGACCGTCACCCGGCCGAGCGAGCGGGCCAGTTTCACGATTTCGGATTGCCGGCGTGGAATGGTCATCGGAGCGATAAGTATCCCCGCGCCGTGGCGTTGAAAACCCGCAATCTGCCAGTTCGCCGGCCCGACTTCGCAGGTCCATGCGGTAAGGGGCTGACAAAACTGTACTTTCGGCGCTTGGCATCAATACGCGCCGCCGAGCGGCTTCGCCCTATCCGGTTTGCGACACGGCGCTAGTCGCTGGTCGGCCGGCGATTGCCATTGTTCCGTCCCATGAATAGGCGACGATGCAATCGGCGGTCAATTGTGGAGGTACGCGCGATGGTTGAAGCAATTGTTCCGAGCCGCGCGGCGGACAGATTCGGTTGCGGCAACACCTTCGAAAAGCTGATGGCCGTCAATTTTTCCGGACCGGGCGGCGTGAAAGCATCCGCCTATTGTTGCAACGTGAACATCGATATCGACGGCGAGCCTCAGGCTTACGGCCCGTCCGACAACCCGGCCGTCAGCCCAAAGGAGAATTTGTGGAACGGCGGCTGGTTGAGCCCGGCGCAAAACGCGGCCAAGAAAGCGACGTACGACGACGCCAAGAAGAAATTCGACGATCTCGAGCAGAAGAAGGCCGATATCCTGGCAAAAGCAAAGGCACCTGCCGGCCCGACGGCTCCACCTCCCGCGCCACCCGATCCGGCGGCCATGGCCGCGCTCGACAAGGAGATCGCGGACGCCAAGGAGGCGATGAAGAAAGCGGCCGTTTTCTGGAACGACGACCCGGCGAAGAGGCCCAAGAACTTCGGAAAGGTATTCTGGTATTGGTATGGGCCGTCTTCGCTGACGCCCGAAGACGCGCGTGGAAAAAGGCCGTTCAAGGAACCGGACCACCCGACAGCATCGCCCCGCAGGCCCAAGCTGGACGACCAGAAACCTGAGCTCGAAGACGTCTACGGAGCGTTCCCGATCATTCAATCCATCTACGAGCCAGGGCAGGGCTACTACGTGTCGGGCTTTCCGGCCAGGGTCAATACGGCCTTCCCGGATTGGGACCAACGGGCCTTTCTACCGCCCGACTCCACGACGCAGGTGCCCAACGCAGCGCTCTCCCTGAGGCTCGAAGCCGTCACCAGCCTTCACCTGAATGACATGGTGCTGGGCATGCGCCTCGATGGCGGCGCGACGCTGGAGTTTCCTTTCCTCGATCACGGTCGCAAGCCCAAAGTCGGCGAATGCTCGGTCGGCGTGTTCACGGGGCTTGGCGGTCATCTGGCCGCCGATATCAACAAGAGCAACAACAATTTCCTCGTCCTCTATCTCGCCTTCGCCAAGTCGGCCGGACAGACCGCGGACTCAATGCTCACGCGGTTTGCGTCGGCCGCGAATGCCGATGACTTTCCGGTCATGCTGGCCTTCATCGCGCAAACGACCTTGAACGCAAAAACCGGAGGAAAAAAAATCGTGAGCGGAGATCCCGTAACGGACTTCCAGCGTTGGAAGGCATCGCAGGGAACACGCTCGCCGGGCGTTCTGCCCAGCACCTTCGCCATTGTCGACCAGGCGCTCAGCAGCGCGGGCTTCAGTCCGTTCACGCAGCGCATGTTGAAGCGGCATCCGTCTCTTCTCGGCGGCGGACCTTGGCTGAAATTCCCGTAGAAACGACCCACCCGTTTTCGCTTCAAGCAGGACGTCAGGGTCGCACGCCCGCCGCTTCCATGCCGTCGGTGACGTCGGCGCTGAGCGCCTTGGCCGCGGCGATATCGGCATCGCCGCCGGCCGTGTCGCCCATCCTGCGCTTGGCGACGCCGCGACCGAACAGCGAGGAGGCTTTCTTCGGATCGATCCTGAGCGCGTTGTTGAAGTCGGCCATGGCGGCATCGAGCCGGCCGAGATTGAGGTCGGCGATGCCGCGATTGTTGAAGGCCTCGCCATAGTTCGGGTCGAGCGCGATCGCCCGGTCGTAGTCCTCGACCGCGCGGCTGGTCTGGCCCAGATTGTCAAAGACGAGGCCCCGGTTATTGAAGGCGAGGGCGAAGTCCGGCTTGAGCTTGAGGGCCTGGTCGAAGTCCCGGAGTGCGAGGTCGTACTCTTTCTCGTTGGCGTGGGCGTTGCCGCGATTGTTGAAGACGTCTGCGTCGGTCGGGTCGAGCTTGATGGCCTGGTCGTAGTCCTCGATCGCGCGGAGGTCCTGGCTCGTCTCGGCATAGACGAAGCCGCGGCTTTTGTAGGCGCCGGCATCGTCCGGCTTGAGCTCGATGGCTCTGTCATAGTCGTTCGTCGCACGAAAGGGGTCGCGGTTTAGTCGGTGGGCATCGCCGCGGGCGCTGAAGGCGTCGGCATCCTTCGGGTTCAGCCTGATGGCCTCGTCGAAGTCCTCGATCGCCGGGTCGAGCTGGTTCTTGTCGAGGAAGGCAAGGCCGCGATCGTAGTAGACCCGCGAGAGCTTTTCGCCGCTCTCGCGTCCCGACGCGATGACGGCGCTGCATCCCTGGATGGTCTGGTCGTCGGTGGCCTTGTCGTCATGGCACCATTTCTCGAGCTGCTCGTAGCTCTGCGCCTGCGCCTGCGCGCCCATCGTGGCCAGGAGCGTCACGACCAGAATTGCCCGCAGCACGTGAATCTCTCCCATTCCGTATGCGTTGGAGAGGGTCCGTCCAATGGCATGTTGCCGTCAAGGATCACCGCTGCTTGCCGCGACATTATATGGGCGTGCACCGGCCCGCAGGTCGTGTCAGCCAGATAGTGCCTGGCCAAGTCGCAGCGCACGGCCACACCCCGACAAAGTCTCGAAAAGACTGGCCGATTCCTAGTATGACAGTGTCATATCCGCAGGAGCTGCCAGCCATGCCTCGTGCCAGTCGACCGATTACCGTCACCCTTGGCGACCTTCAGCAAGGTGTCCAGGCGCGGGTGAAATCCGGCGCCTACGCCTCGGCGAGCGAGGTAATGCGCGCCGCTTTGCGCGCTCTCGACCGCGAAGAGGCGGCGGTCAACGATTGGCTACGCCAGCGCGTCGACGAATCTCTGGCTGACCCGCGCCCGAACCTATCGGCCGACAAGGTCTTCAAGCGTCTGCGCGCACATCACGCCGGGCGATCGAAAGCCCGCCGGAATGAAAAGGTTTAGGATCAGCTTCCGGCCTCTCGCCGAAGCTGACCTGTTTGGCCTCTATCGCCACATTGCCGATGAAGCCGACCACGCAGTTGCCGGAGCCTAGAGTCTTTCCGACGAGAACGGAATCACTGAGATTCGACCTGCAACAAAGACCTCATGCTGAGGAGCGAGCGCAGCGAGCGTCTCGAAGCATGGGCCATGAGTACGTGCGTGTTGCCCACCCTTCGAGACGCGGCCCTGCGGACCGCTCCTCAGGGTGAGGTGAATTAGTATTCGTCGGAAAGACGCTAGCTCGTCCTTCAACCCGGAGAAGGCGATGACTTTAGGGCGCGGCCACGTGGAGCGCGTTCAAGAGCCCCGCGTAGGCACCACGGAGATGTCTACCGACGGGCGTAGCTCGGCGCAGACCTTCAGCACCTCATGGATGTTGTTGGTCAGGAATTTATCGAACGGCGTCTCGTCCTTCACCGCGTTCTCGTCGATGGCGGTGAAGGCCTGCTGCTTCAGGATATAGTCGAATCGGGCCGCCCACTTGCGGGCGCCCAGCCGGGCGGTGGTCGAGCAGTTGTCGACCATGTAGGACACGCCCTTGTAGTCCATGTAGGGATTGAGCGAGTCGACGGCCTCGATGATGGATTCGTTGGCGATCTCCGAATAGGGATGGCCGCGATCCTTCAACAGGTCGACTTGGGCCATCATGCAGGCGAGGTAGACGCCGGCCGTCTCCGGATTGATCGGCGCGTAGTTGCGCTCGCTGTTGGCGCGCACCTTTTCGCCGACCACCCACATGTCGGTGCCGTCGATCTTGCCCATCGGGTAGGTGCCATGGCGGCGCGTCGCCTGGATGACGCTGCGCACCTCGTTGCCCGAGGCGACGTCGTCGTAGATCTCCTCGAGGATCTCGCGCGAGGGATGGTAGGCGGCGTTGAAGGCCTTGCGGAAAGCCGCCTTCTCCTGGGCGTCGAGCTGCTCGTAGAGGGCCTTGAGGCCCAAGCGCGAGATGGTCTTGCTGATCGGCCCGGTGATCGACTCCGAGGTGTTGAGGTAGGCGTCGTCCTTGGCCATGCCCTGGCCGACGTAGCGCGCATAGAGGCTTTCGGCGATGCCGTGCACGGCGCCGAGCAGGATGCCGCGCTCGCCGAAGATGTCCGAGCGGTACTCCGATTCGAGCGTGGTCTCGAAGGTGTAGGGCGAGCCCAGCGCCACCGACCAGCCGAGCGCGTAGTCGGTGGCTTTCCCGGTGACGTCCTGCTGCACGGCGAAGCTCGCATTGATGCCGGCGCCGTTGACCTCGCGGCCCTGCTCGTAGAGGCGACGCACCGACGGGCCCATGCCCTTGGGGCAGACGGCGATGACGTTGATGTTCTTGGGAAAGCCCTCGCCCTCGGCCTGCAGGTGCGACAGCAGGAAGCCGTGGCTCAGCCCCAGCGTCGTGCCGGGCCGGAAGGCGGCGAAGATCTTCTTGTAGTTCTCGGCGAAGGCGGCGTCGGAGATCAGCAGCAGCGCCATGTCGCTTTCACCGATCACGTCGTACATCTCGCCGAGCGTGCCAGCCTCCTTGGTGAAGCCGACCGCCGCCGCCTCCTTCATCGAGGACGAGCCCTCGCGCAGGCCGACCTTCACTCGGATGCCGGTGCCTTCCAGCGATTCGCGCAGGTTCTGCGCCTGCGCCGGACCCTGCGACGACCAGCCGATGACGCCGATCTGCCGGATGCCCTCGAAGGCCTTGGTTAGCAAGGGGAACAGGTGGCGGCCGCCGGCGACGATGGTCTCCTCGCGGTCGGCCATCTTGACCACGCGGGTTTCGAACACCCTGGAGGTGAAGCTCATCAGTCAAATCCTCGGTCTGTCATGGATCGTGTTTTTGCAGCGCCCGGTGAAGAAGGGCGAGCGGGCCGAGTTAAGCACGCGCATGGTCGCGGCGCCATGCCGCGAAGTCTCACCGCCTGAAGGAGCCGATCGACGCAGCGCCGTTCTTCCTGTTGCGCTTGGTGCGCCGAGCCGACTTTTGGTGGCGATCCGCATCGCGCAGCGCCGCATCGACGAGCGCATCGGCGATCCAGCGGGCAATGGCCTGGATTTCCCTGTCTTGAGCGCCCCAGATGTCGCGCAGGACGATATAGGCCTCGATGCCGTAGACCACCGACAGAGCCCGTACCAGCCGGTCGAAGCCACGCTTGCGCAGCCGCGGCTTGAGCGGCATCGCTGCGTGGCTGAGGATGTCGATGCGATGGCCGCGGCGATAGGGTTCCTCGGTCAGCCGGCCGGCGCGTTCCAGCGCCATGTCCGACAGCGAGACCTGCAAGGCCGCGCGCAACTGCGGCTCGAATTCCATGAAGCGCGGGAAGGTCTGGCGAAAGAGTTCCTCGATGCGCTCGCGACCGTCGGCGATCGACGAGGCCGCCTGGCGCACCGGGCCGAGGCTGAAATCGACCACCGCCGAGATCATCTTGCCGCGCGTCGGGAAATAGCGGTAGGCGGTGGCGCGCGATACGCCTGCATGCTGGGCGACCTCGGCGACCGAGGCGATCTGGCCCTGGCCGAGAAGGATGCTCGCATGTTCAAGCAGGAGTCGGCGCGTCCGCCCTTTCGGTCGCTCCGCGCCGTCCGTCTTTTCCACTCGGCCGCTTTGGTGTGTGAGCTGCATGCGAACGAGGCGGTTGGCGTTTCTGCAGGGTTCAGTCTGTCACGACCGTGTAAAGCGCGTCCAGTGCCGGCGTGGACAGGACCGTGCAGCGCACAAAAGATCATGGCCCTGTGGCGCGAACTTTGAGTCTGTACAGACCGCGCGGGACGGGATTACCCTTGGTGTCGCGTCCCGGTGAGACTGTCGTCTCATTTTGAGGCAACGATCTTCAAGGACGCGACAAAAGAAAGCGCCGCCCAAGCGGCAGCACGAGGAAACGTCGATGAGGGCCGGAGCTTTCCGGATTGACCTCTAGAGGCGCCGACCGAAGAGCAGGCCCGGCCGAACGGGAGGATCGTGACATGGCAAACGTGCTGTTCACCAACGTTCGCATCATCGACGGCAGCGGCGCGCAGCCTTATTCCGGCGAGGTGCTGGTCCAGGGCAACCGCATCGCCCGCGTGGCCAGGGGCGTGCGTGCCATCGCCACAGCCGGCATTACGGTGATCGACGCCGCCGGCGCCACCCTGATGCCCGGCATGACCGAGGCGCACACGCATTTCTCCTGGAACGACCAGCCGGGCCTCAACGCGATTCAGCGCATGCCGCCCGAGGAACACATCCTGTGGTGCGCCCATATCGCCGAGCGCTATCTCGGGATGGGCTGGACCTCCTGCGTCGGCGCCGCCCCCGCCAAGCCGCGCCTCGACGTGGTGATCCGCAACGCGATCGCGTCGGGCCAGATCGCGGGCCCGCGCTATCTCGCCGCCAGCCAGGAGATCACGGTGCCCGGCGGGCTGGGCGATGAGACCCTGCCGCATCTGCCGTTCCCCGAATTCAGCTTCGGCGTGGTCGTGAACGGCGTCGAGGAGATGCGCGCCGCGGTGCGCCGATTCCTCAAGTACGGCGTCGACGCCATCAAGCTCAACCTGTCGGGCGAATACATCGCCGGCATTCCGGCCGAGTTCACGCCGATGACGGATGCGGAGGTGGCGGTGGCCGTCGAGGAGGCCAAGCTGCGCGGCAAGCGCGTCCAGGCGCATGCCCGCTCCTGCGAGTCGATCAAGCAGTGCCTGCGCCACGGCATCGAGGTGATCTACCATGCGAGCTTCACCGACGAAGAGGCGCTCGACATGCTCGAAGCCGCCAAGGACCGCATCTTCGTGGCACCTGGGCTCGCGTGGCTGGTCAAGACGTCGTACCACGCAGCCGAGTGGGGTCTGCCGCCGGAAGTGACCGCCAAGATGGGCTATCACCGCGAGCTCGAGACGGCGATCGAGTCGCTCAAGAAGATGCACAAGCGGGGCGTCAAGATCCTGCCCGGCGGCGATTACGGCTTCGCCTGGATTCCCCATGGCAGCAACGCCACCGACCTGGAATACTTCGTCAAGTATCTCGGCTTCACGCCGATGGAGGCAATCGTCGCCGCCACCAGGCTTGGCGGCGAGATCATGATGCAGCCTCGGGAACTCGGCCTGGTGAAGGAAGGCTATCTCGCCGATCTGCTGCTGGTTGACGGCGATCCGCTCGCCAACATCGCCCTCCTGCAGGACAAGGACCGCATCCTCGCGGTGATGAAGGACGGCACCTTCCACAAGCAGCCCGACATCCGCTCGGCGCGCAGCGTGATGCCGGCCTCGGTGGCGTAGCGGATCGGCAGGGCAACGGGAGCGCGCGGCATGGCTCAGTTCCACCTCGTCGGCCGCATCGCCGTGGACATCGAGACGCCCACCGGCGGCGGCGATGAGGCGCTGTGCATCCATGGGCTGGGCGGCACCTCGAACACCTGGACGCCGCTCTTGCCCGCGCTGTCTCGTTTCACTGCCGTGCGCTTCGATCTGCCGGGCTCGGGCCGGTCGTACAGGGTCGAAGGCGCGCTCTCGATCGACGCGTTCGTCGAGGCCTGCCTGCGGGTGCTGTCGAGCCGCAACATCGGCCGCGTCCATGTGCTCGGCCATTCACTCGGCACCATCGTCGCCGCCCATCTGGCCGCGCGCGAGCCCCGGATGGTGCGCAGCCTCGCTCTGTTCGGGCCGCTGCTGGCGCCGCCGGACGTGGCGAGGGCCAACATCAAGGCGCGCGCCGACAAGGCGCGCGGCGAGGGCGTGGCCGGCATGCAGGCGATCGCCGACACGCTGGTCCAGGCCTCCACGTCGGCCGAGACCGGGGCCAGGCGCCACGCCGTCGTCGCCTATGTGCGCGAATCGTTGATGCGCCAGGACCCCGAGGGCTACGCGCGCTCCTGTGAAGCGCTGGCCGAGGCGCAACCCGCCGATACGACGGCGATCACCTGTCCGACCGTACTGGTGACCGGCGACGAGGACGGCGTGGCGCCGCCCCATTCGGTGCGCGCCATGGGCGGGAAGATCGCGGGCAGCCGGGTCGAGGTGCTGAAGGGCTGCGGCCACTGGACGCCGCTCGAGAAAGCGGACGAGTGCATCGAGATCCTGCGGCGGTTCTACGCCGGCCCGGCCAGGTCGGACGGGAGGCCCAGCTCGGAGAGGAGGCAGGCGCATGTCCAACACGCTGTTCACTAACGTGCGCATCATCGACGGCAGCGGCGCGCCGCCCTATGCCGGCGAGGTGCTGGTCCAGGGCAATCGCATCTCGCGCGTGACGCGCGGCGGCCGGCCGGTGCCGGTGGCCGGCGTCACCGTGATCGACGCGGCCGGCGCCACCCTGATGCCCGGCATGACCGAGGCCCACGTCCACCTCGCCTGGAACAATGCGGCGACCCTCGACGCCATCCAGCTGATGCCGCTCGAGGAGCACATGCTGCTGACCGCGGCCAATGCGCGCCTCTATCTCGACAGCGGCTGGACCTCGGCGGTCGGCGCCGCCACCGCCAAGCCCCGGCTCGACGTCGTGATCCGCAACTCGATCAACGAGGGCCTGGTGCCCGGACCGCGCTATCTGGCGGCGAGCCCCGAGATCACCGTCGCCGGGTCGCTGGGCGACGACACGCTGCCGCACCTGCCCTACGAGGAATTCAGCTTCGGCAAGGTGGTGAGCGGGCCCGAGGAAATGCGCAAGGCGGTGCGCACCTTCCTCAAGTACGGCGTCGATACGATCAAGCTCAACCTGTCGGGCGACAATTTCGTGCCGCACGCCGACGCCAAGACCAACTGGATGAGCGACGAGGAAGTCGCCATGGCGGTGCGCGAGACCAAGCTGCGCGGCAAGCGCAACACGGTGCATGCGCGCTCGCAAGAGTCGATCCAGCAGGCGCTGCGGCACGGCTGCGAGGTCCTCTACCACGTGAGCTACACGGACGAGCAGACCCTCGACATGCTCGAGGCGCAGAAGGATCGCATCTTCGTCGTGCCGACCTTCTCCGTGCTGGTCAAGCTTGCCTATGACGGCGCGCCTTATGGCGCGACCAGGGGATCGGTGATGCTGCGGAATATGCAGGAGGAGCTCGAAGCCTGTTCCGCCAGCATGCGCGCGCTGCACAAGCGCGGCCTGCGCATCCTGCCGGGGGGCGACTACGGTTTCGCCTGGGCCATGCACGGCGAAAACGCGACCGACCTGCAATACCTCGTCAAGTACGTCGGCATGACGCCGATGGAGGCGATCGTGGCGGCGACCAGGTTCGGCGGCGAGATCATGCTGCAGGGCGACGAACTGGGCCAGATCAGGGAAGGTTTTCTGGCCGACCTGCTGCTGGTCGACGGCGATCCGCTGGCAAACCTTGCGATCCTGCTCGACCGCGGCAAGCTCTTGGCCATCATGAAGGATGGCGCGTTCCACAAGGAGCCTGAATTGCGCTCGAACCGCACGCGCTGGAGCTTGCCTGCCGCATGAACACCTCCGCGCGGTTCTGGAAGTGGTTCTGGCTGGCGGTGATCGGCGTGCCGGTCGTCGTGTTCATCGTCTGGGCCAACATCACGAATCCGAGGCAGTTCGTCTCGACACTGCTGAACGGCGTGACGCTCGCGGCCCTCTACTTCCTGGTGGCGAGCGGCTTCACCCTGATCTTCGGCCTGATGCGCAACGTCAACTTGGCGCACGGGTCGCTTTTCCTGTTCGGTGCCTACATGGGCTGGATCGTGGGCGACGCCACCGACAACTGGTTCCTGGCCATTGCGGCGGGCTTCGCCTCGTCCGCGCTGCTTG
>Ga0209648_10001757_pt1 | contig 17605 bp, 17 predicted proteins | sample GraSoi2013_115cm_FD_185830 | JGI IMG/M metagenome (GOLD analysis project Ga0209648, IMG submission 185830) | Grasslands soil microbial communities from the Angelo Coastal Reserve, California, USA - Sample 9_17_2013_115cm (SPAdes) (version 2) | ecosystem: Environmental > Terrestrial > Soil >...
CCGAGATCCCGCCGGGCGCGTTTCCCGCCATCCCGGCGTGGTTGCACACGCCGAATTCGGTCTCGTGGTTGCCGAGGGCTGGCATCCACGGCCGGTTGGCTGCCGAGCGGGCCACGTTGACGCCGATGTCCCGCCACACCCCCGGGGCGTTCTCAATATCCAGGTTGGCGTAGCAAAGGTCGCCGTTGAGGAGATGAAACAGCGGAGCGCCGCCACCGTCACCCGGATTCTCGATGGCGCTCACCGCATAGTAGGCGTTGTCGCACGACTCGTGCCAGATGTTCCCCGAGGCGTTCAGGTCCCACGAGGGGGTCGAGAGGTCGCCATAGCTCGAGAAGCGGAACTTGGCGCGGCCGGACGGCGCCGTCTCGAACGACGCCCCGGCCGTCGACGGCGTCGTCGCCCCGTCGCTTGCCTGGTAGTAATACCGGGTGCCAGGCCGCAGGTCGGTCAGCTGCACATGGTAGAAGTACGTCGTCTGAGCGTTGAGCCCGTCGGTGAAGCTAACCGAGGCAGCCCGACGGTAGCGCTGCGTCACGTCGAGCGGCTTCGGCTCGGGCAGGTGCACCACCCGGCCCGGGTTGGCGGCCGTGATCGGCGAGGTCGAGTAAGCCAGCACCGGCGCCGGCTGGGCCACCGTGCCCGGAGCCGACCACGACACCGTGACCGACGTGGCCGGGTCGGCGCCCCACGTCAGGAGGAGCTGCTCAGGCGCCGTCGTGGTCGGCAACGGCAAAGTCGTGGTGGGCGGCCCCGGCGGGGGAGCGGTGGCCGCGAATGCGTCCTGGTGCCACAAGGGACCTTCGGTCACCCCGGCCAGCCCCACCGCCGCGCCGAATCCCAGCACCCCCGTAAGGAAGCTTCGCCGGGAGAATCCGCGGTGGTCACCAGCAGCCGAACGACCCGATTCAGATTGGTCCATGCGGGGACCGTAGAGAAGGTCGGCGCGTTCGACGGGTTCGGCAACTACTACGAGTTCACGCTGCCGTACGAGTTCTTTTACAACTCCGACGGAACCCACGACGTCAAGATCGGGACGCCGCTCGAGCCCAACCCGGCCCAGCCGGCCGAGGTGCTGGCGGTCGCGGTCCGGCCGCACGGCTTGACGTCGGCGACCGACTGGATCACCACCCACGCCGGCCATCCCGACTTGGTGGCCGCCTACGACAGCGTGGGCAACGAGCCGGACAAGCAGTGGATCACGATCGATGACAACCCGGCCAGCCCGCACTACAACCGGGTCTATGCCATGTGGGTCGACTTCCACCACAACACCGCGGTGCCCTTCGTATCCTTCGCCGATGCCATGGCAGACGGAACGCACACCGACTGGTCGGCGCCCCAGCCGCTGCCCGAGCCACCGCACACGCCGCAGGGCGCCACCTACCTGCTGCCGCACGTGGCCCCCGACGGCACCATCTACACGACCGTCACCAACTTCAACCCCAAGCAGGGCTTCTGCTGCGCCTCGGTCTTCGCGGACAAGTCCACCGACGGCGGGACGACCTGGTCGGTGGCCGGCACCGCGGTCAGCAGCGTGACGCCGCCTCCGGGGATCTACCCCAACACCACGTTCCGGGACGGGATCGAGAACACCTTCGCCGTCGGCAGCCACCTCGACACCCAGGGCTCGTACCCGCTGTACGTGGCCTACGAGGACTTCAGCGCAGGCGCGGACAACGTGATGCTCACCGCGTCCTACGACGGCGGCGCCACCTGGACCACCCCGATCCAGGTCAACGACAACGCCAGCCCCGCCGACGAGTTCCAGCCCAACCTCACGACCGCGCCCGACGGCACGGTCAGCGTCAACTTCTACGACCGGCGCCTGGCCTGCCCCTCGGCCGGGACGACGCAAGCCACGGCCGCCGGGCTCGCCCTGGACCAGGTCAACCCCAACTACACCGGCAGCCTGCCCCCCTACGGCGCCGCCAACTACTGCGTGAACTCCAGCATCCAGTTCTACACCCCGCAATTGACCCCGATCGGGCACAACATCCGGATCAGCCAGAACACCTACGACCCGCAACTCAACTCCCCCCACGTCGACTGCGCGACCTGCGAGACCACGTTCCTCGGCGACTACTTCGGGAACACGGTCGGCGCGGAGCCGGGCGGGGCGGTGGACTACTCCACCTTCGTATCCACCTACGACGACGGCACCAACCCCGCCCACTACCAGCAGCAGATCGTGGCCAGCCTGCCGGTTCCCTGACGGCCGCGCGAAGGCCGTCGTTAGGAGCGAAGGTCGGCGGCGGCTCTGACGCTGCTGTCGGCAGACAGGAGGTTCGTGGCGTCCGTCAGGGCCGGGCTGCGCGCCGGAACGGCATCGCCGGCCAGGGCCGCGTTCCTGAGTTCCTCCAGCCGGCGCCGGGATGGCAGCAGCAGGAGCGCCACCAGCGCGCCGAGGCCGAACAGGGCCGCCGACACCGTGAACGCCACGGTGTAGCCGTGCACCGCGGCGGTGGCCGGCGCCAGCCGTCCCGCATGGTGGGCGGCCAGGTAGGTTGCCGTCGCCGTCAGCGCCACCGTGCTCAGTGCTGCGGTCCCGATCGAGCCGCCGACCTGCTGCATCGTGTTGACCAGCGCCGAGGCCACGCCGGAGTCCTGCCGGGACACCCCGGCGGTGGCGGTGTTGATGGCCGGCGAGAAGATCATGCCGAAACCCAGGCCCATGGCCAGCAGCGCCGGCAGGACGCTGCCCGCGTAGCTGGAGGTCACGGTGAGCTGGGTGAGGTAGGCCATCCCGCCTCCGCCGAGCAGCATGCCGGCGACGATCAGGGTCCGCGGCCCGAGCCGGGGCAGCAGCAGAATGCTGGAGCTGTTCGAGCTGAGCAGTATGCCGACGATCATCGGCAGGAAGGCTAGCCCGCTGGTCACCGGGCTGTAGCCCTTAACCTGCTGGAGGTAATAGGTGAGGAACAGGAAGATGCCGAGGACCGCGATCCCGGTCAGGCCGACCGAGACGTAGGCGCCGCCCCTGGTCCGGTCCACGATCACCCGCAGCGGCAGCAGGGGGTGGCTGACCCGGCGCTCGGCGAGGGCGAACACTCCCAGCAGGACCAGGCCCGCGACCAGCGAGCCGATGGTCAGCGCGGCGGTCCAGCCCGCCAGTTCGGCGTGCGAGAACCCGAAGACGATGAGGAACAGCCCGGCCGAGGCGAGCACGGTTCCCGCCCAGTCCATCCGCGGGCGGCTGTCGGGCCGGTTGCTCCGCATGTAGACCAGGGCGCCGACGATGGCGATCGCGGCGAAGAACAGGTTGACGTACAGGGTCCAGCGCCAGGAGAAATACTGGGTGAGGACGCCGCCCAGGATCAGGCCCACGGCGCCGCCGCCCCCGGCCACCGACCCGAAGACGCCGAACGCCCGGCCGCGCTCGCGCGGGTCGCGGAACGTGCTGACCAGCGAGCCCAGGGCGGCAGGCGCGAGAATGGCGCCGAACGCGCCCTGCAGCGCCCGGGCGGTCACCAGCATGCCGAACGAGACGGCGGCACCGCCGAGTGCCGACGACAGGGCAAACCCGGCCAGGCCGGTGATGAAGACCCGCTTGCGGCTGAACATGTCGCCGATCCGGCCGCCGAGCAGCAGCAGGCTGCCGAACGCCAGGGCGTAAGCGGTCACCACCCACTGCCGGTCGCTGTTGGAAAACGCCAGCGCGTGCTGGGCCGACGGCAGGGCGATGGTCACGATGGTGGCGTCGAGGACCACCATGAGCTGGGCAACGGCCACGATCACCAGGACGAGCCAGCGGTGGTCGCTGGGTGCGGGGCGGTGGTCGCCAGCGGCAGAGGACACAGATGACATGGTGGGCTATACCCCCGGGTGAGAAGCGTGGCTGGTTCGGGCAGCGATGGTTGCGGACGGCCCGGCGATCATGCCGGGGCCACCTGCAGGCCGGGTGCAGCGGGCGAGGTGGTCAGCGGCCGGGCCGCATTGTCGAGGGTGTCGAGCAGGCGGAGCAAGGTGGCCCGGTCGTCCTGGCTCAGGGCGCCGAAGATCTGCTTGAGCAGCCGCTCGCGCGTGGCGTACGCCACGCCCAGGCAGGCTTCGCCCGCGTCGGTGATGGCGACGAGCTTGGCCCGGCGGTCCGTGGGGTCCGGGCGGCGCTCGGCCAGGCCCTGGCCTTCAAGCGCGTCGACGATGTCGGTGATCGAGTGCGGGGCCAGCCCGAGGTGGGCCGCCAGCGTGCTCTGCCGGGTGGGTCCCTGCTCGCGGAGCCGCATCAGCACCTTGGTCCGGGCCAGGGACAGGCCGCATTCGCTCATCTCGTCATTGACGGCTCGGAACATCCGGTGGTGGACCGCGAGGTACCGCTCACCTACCTGCTCAGGCGTGATCATGGTTGCCCCTCTGACCTGCACTGACGTTGATACGACTTTATAATGAGGAACCTCACGTTAATGCCCATCATAATGAGGATCCTCACAGCTTTATTCCCCAGCGCCGCCAGATTCAGCGCCGGCCTAGGATCCCGCTCGTCGATCTCGGCGGTCCGAGTCCTGGCCTGGCACCCCCACCGCGCCGGAGGGCCCGGGCGGCTGGCAGGGTGGGCGCATGATCGAGGCGGTCGTGTTCGACCTGGACGGCGTGCTCGTGGACTCGGAACCGGTGTGGGAGCAGGTGCGCCGGCAGGTAGTGGCGGAGAACGGCGGGCACTGGGCGGCCGACGCGCAGCAGCGGCTCATGGGCATGAGCACCGGGGAGTGGGCCCGGTACCTCAGCGAGGATCTGGGCGTTGGTATGCCGCCCGAGACCGTGGCGACGATGGTCATCGAGCGCATGGCGGCCCGCTACAACGATCAGCTGCCCCTCATGCCAGGCGCGGTCGAGGCGGTCAGGATGCTGGCCGCGCGCTGGCCGCTCGGTCTGGCGAGTTCGTCGCCGCCGTCGCTGATCGAGACCGTCCTGGACGCCGCGTCGCTGCGGTCGTCCTTCGCGATCGCCATGTCGACCGAGCAGGTCGCCCGCGGCAAGCCCGCGCCGGACATCTACCTCGCCGTCACACGTGAGCTGAGCCACCATCCGGAACGCTGCGCCGCCGTGGAGGACTCGACGAACGGGCTGCGCTCCGCCGCCGTGGCCGGCCTGCGCGTGATCGCGATCCCCCACCCGAAATACCCGCCCGACCCCGGCACGCTACAGAAAGCCGGGATCGTGCTCACCAGCCTCCGGGAGCTGACCCCGAGCATCGTCGCCGCCCTAGCGGAGTAGCCGCATGAGTTTAGGACTGTCGCCCGCCGGGTGGCGGTCAGGCAGGAGTAAGCCGACGCCGAGGCTGTCTCGGTCGCCACGGAAGCCTGGCTCGGCCTCGTTCGTCACCGCGCGGCCGCGGCTGGCGCGGAAGACGGTAGGGATCTCGTGCCGGACACTCTGGCGCTCGCCACTGCCCTGCTGCCCGCGCGCCGGGTCGGGTCGGGTCGGGTCCTAGATCCTGGCTGATGGATCGATGTACTCGAAAACCGGGCCATCTCTGCGACGAGCCGTAGGATGCCGCCGTGTCAGACGTCCGGAACCAGTGGAGAGTCATGGAACTCGATCACCGTGCGGCCCGCAGGGGCAGCCGTCATGTCCTCGCCCGGCTTGCGGCCGCTGGGCTCGCGCTCGCGCTGCTGGCCGCGACGGGCACCGCATTGGCCACCACCAGCCGGACCACAGCGTCAGGCCGCGAGCCGCTGGCGGGCAGGATCATCGGCATTGATCCCGGGCACAACGGGCTGAACTACACCGACCCCGCGTTCCTCAATCACAAGATCTGGAACGGCCGGGAGTGGGAGGACTGCGACACCACCGGGACCGAGACGGCAGGCGGCTACACCGAGGCCAGGTTCAACTGGAACGTCGCGAGCTACCTGCGCGCGGACCTCATCAGGGCGGGGGCGCGGGTGGTGATGACCCGGACGAGCAACCGCGGCATTGGGCCGTGCGTCAACACGCGAGCGCGGATACTCGACCGGGCCCGCGCGAACGTGTCCATCGACATTCACGCCGACTATGGCCCGTCCTCCGGCCGCGGCTTCACGATCCTGGAGCCCGTGGCAGACGGCCCGAATGACAGGGTCATCAATTCGTCGGTCCGGTTCGGCCGCGATGTCCACGCGGCGATGCTGCGCTACACGAAGATGCGGGTCAGCGATTATTACGGGCATAACGGTTACATCAGCCGTAATGACCTGGCAGGCCTGAATCTCACCACCACGCCCAAGGTCTTGATCGAGTGCGGCAACATGAACAACGCAGCCGACGCCGCGCTCCTGGTGCGGCCCGCCGTCCAGCGGAGCATCGCGGGAGCGCTCGCCGCCGCGATCGTCCGGTTCCTGACCGCTCGCTGAGCTGAGGGCCTGGCGGCGGCATGCCGCGGGCTCGCGCCTGCTTCCCCGTCAGGGCTGACCCGTTAGCCCGAGTGGGCTGTCCGCCGCGGTCGCGAGCAGCGCGGCCACCGCGATCTCGGCCTCTGCGGCGGCCGGCAGCGCGGCCGGCAGTACGGGAATCGTGGGCAGCTCGCCGTCAGACTCGTACCGGCTGATCAGCCCCGGATCGATGTATGACGTGCGGGCCACGGACGGGGTGTCACCGAGCCAGCCAGCCACCTCGCGAACGCTGGCGGCAATGACGTTCTTGCGGCTCCGCGCCGTCGGCGACGGCCCCGCGTTCGCCAGTGCCAGCGCCATCAGCACGGTGGCGTTCCAGGTGCGGAATTCCTTGGCCGTGAAGTGGGCGCCGGCCCGCGCGGCAATGTAGTTGCTCACATCATGAGAGTGGAGGGTATGCCAGGCCCCGGCATGCTCCCAGCAGAACAGCGTGTCGAGACCATTGTCGCTGCTGGCCAGTGCTCGCACGGTCGGCAGGACTGCCTTGTCTGTGACGGTGATCGACCGCCGCCTGCCCTCCTTGGCGATGTAGTCGAACACCATGCCCTCGCGGGTCACTCTCACGTGCCGCTTCTCCAGCGTGGTGGCGCCGTAATGATGGTCGAGCTCGGCGTACTTCTCGCCGCCGATGCGAAACAGGCCGAGGTCGATCAGCCGGACGACGCCGGCGACGACACGGTCGCGGCCGAGACCGCGGCCCTTCAGGTCACGCAGGGTACCCGTCCGCAGCGCAGGCAGCGCGCCGGCGAACCGCAGCATGTGACCGAACTTCAGGGCGTCGCGCTGCTCGCGCCACAGCTGGTGGTAGCGGTACTGGGTCCGGCCTCGCCTGTCCACGCCGGTGGCCTGGATGTGACCGAGCGGGTCCGGGGAGATCCAGACGTTCTTCCAGGCCGGCGGGATCGCGAGTGCGCCGATCCGCAGCAGCGTCTGTTCATCCGTGACGTCCGCGCCGGACGGGTACAGGTACCTGAAGCCTTCCTGGCCCCGCGCACGGGTGATGCCCGGACCGCGAAGATCGCTCCGCACCAGCCCTGGAACCGCGGCCGCCGCCGGCGCGTCCACGCTCATGATCATTTAACCTACCACGGAGACCGCGATGAGCGACCCGGCGACGATGACGGGGCGAGTTTGCGGCCCTTCGGCAGCCTCGTGGTCAGGCACGCCTTTCGGGCTTGGCTGTGCCGTTGGCCTGGGCTGTACCGCGGCGGCGGGCCGTGGTTATGGTAACCGCTGGACATCCTCGCGAACAGCTTCCGCGCCCGCGGCCTGCGGGCGCCGGAGCAGATGAGCGACGCCCAGGTCGAGGAGCTGATCCCCCGCGACGCGCAGGCCGCGCTGATCCGCGCCGGCGCGCTGGCCGAGGGCGCGTCCGCCGATGACCTGCGCCAGATGCTCGTGCGGGCGAACGCCGACTTCCGGGACAAGGCGCCGGTCAGCGCGGCCGAGGCGGCGACCATCATCCTGGACGGGGTGCGCTCGGGGGCCTGGCGGGTCCTCGTCGGCGAGGATGCCAAGATGATCGACGCGGCGGTGCGCGCGAAGCCCGAGGCCGCCTACGACTACGCCGAGCTGTTCAGCGGCTGGCAGAAGAGCAGGCGGCAGGAACACCCTGAGTGGTAGCAGCCAGCGGCTGCCCGCGGGAGTAGTCTGCACCGCGCTGCCGCGGGGCTCTGCCAATCGGCTCTTAGGTTGTCTCCGGGCGCCCGGTTCGCCATCGCAGGGGTATTCGCACGCGCCTCATCGCGGTCTACTGTGGCGGCCATGGACGATGCGTACTTGCGCCTCTCAGACGCTGACCGCGAGCAGGCTGTCGCCGCGCTTCGCGATCATCTTCTCGCGGGCCGCTTGACGCTCGAGGAGTTCTCCGAGCGAGTCGAGGCCGCCCTGCGGGCCCGGGTCGGCGGAGAGCTGGCGCGTGTCCAGGACGACCCGCCCGAGGTCTTCGTTGAGATAGCCGGCTCGCGCCGCAGGCCCGCCCGGTTCACGACGGCCTTGCTTGGTCATGTCGCCCGACGCGGGCGGCTGAGGCTGCGCAGGTGGGCCGTCGCCACCAGCGCCTTCGGAGATCTCGACTTCGACCTCCGCGAAGCCACGATCGACCAGCGGCGGACGACAGTGACGGTTCTCGCGGCGTTCGGTAACGTCGATGTCTACGTGCCGGAAGGCATTAACGTCGACGTAGGCGGTATCACTATCTTCGGCCACCGCAGGGATTGGGGCCGCGACGCCGGCGGCCCGGACGCTCCCGCCGTTCATGTTCGCGTACTCGGCCTCGCCGGGACAATCGATGTATGGCGGGTACCGCACGATATGCGCGGCAGCAGCTATAGCGATATCTTCCGCAAACTTCACCCTCGGCGTCAGCTTCCCGCGTGAAGTCGTCACGGCCACGGCCGGCCCGCAGCGCGGCCGCGCGCTCGCGTGGGTCATGCAGCAAATGCCGGCCATCGCCCCAGCGTGTCCATTCCTTTCCGGATGATCGCTGGATAGCCTTGCCCGGTGCGGATGGGCGTGAACGTTCCGAATTTCGGACCTGGCACCGAACCCGGCGTGTTGCGGCGCTGGGCACAAACGGTGGAAGGCCTCGGCTTCGACCTGCTGATGATCTCCGACCACCTCGCGGTGACCCCCGACGTCGCCGAGCAGTATCCGGCGCCGTTCTACGAACCGTTCACCACGCTCGCCTGGCTAGCCGGCATCACCGGCAGGATCCGGCTCGGGACGACCGTCTTGATCGTCCCGTACCGGCACCCGCTGCTGATCGCCCGGATGGCCGCCAACCTCAACGACCTCAGCGGGGGGCGCCTGGTCCTCGGGGTGGGCGTCGGCTGGGCGGTGCAGGAGTTCGACGCACTCGGCGTCCCGTTCGGGCAGCGGGGGAAGCTGACCGACGACTACCTCCGGGCCATTCGCGTGGCCTGGGCGGACGAGCAGGACTACCGCAGCGGGCGGATACCGATCTGGGTCGGCGGCAACAGCGACGCTGGCCTGCGCCGGGCGGTGCGTCTGGGCGAGGCGTGGCATCCCCTGCGGTTCACCATGCCCTGGCTGCGCAAGGCGGTGGACCGGATGACGGCCTTCGCGGACGAGCAGCGGCGACCGGTGCCGGGCCTGGCGCCACGCATCGCCTTGCGGCTGGCCCAATCACCGGTCACCGACCCCGGGCGCCTGGCCGGTGAGGGAACGATCGACCAGGTCCTCGACGACATTGCACAGCTGAGCCTGCTGGGCGCCGACACCGTCGTGCTCGATCCGTTCAACGGCCATCCGGGCGAGACGCACCACCCGGAGGTGGCCTGGCAGGCGCTCGCCACGGTCTCAGCGGGAACACGCCACCTGGGGGAGTAACCATGGCAACAGAGGTCACCGAGGCCGACCTGCCGCACCTGCGCCGCTGCGTGGAACTGGCAACGGAGGCCTTCGAGGAGGGCGACTTCCCGTTCGGCTCCGTGCTCGTCGCCGCGGATGGGACCGTTCTCGCCGAAGACCGGAACCGGGAGATGACCGCGGGCGACCCGACGCGCCACCCGGAGTTTGCGCTGGCGCGGTGGGCGGCGACGAACATAACCGCGCGGGAACGAGCCGCGGCGACTGTCTATACCTCCGGTGAGCACTGCCCGATGTGCGCCGCCGCCCACGGCTGGGTCGGGCTGGGGCGCATCGTGTACGTGACCTCATCGGAGCAAATGGGCACCTGGCTCGCCGAGCTGGGAGTCAGCCCGGCCCCAGTCCTGCCCCTGGCGATCACGGAGGTCGTTCCCGATCTCGTGGTGGCGGGCCCGGTCCCCGATCTGGTGGAGCAGGTACGTGAGTTGCACCGCAGATTCCGCTCGGCGTAGCGGCAAAGCGAAATCACGCGCGGGTCCTTGCCTCGGACCGCCTGCGAGCGCCGACGACCCGGCCGGGAGCGGGAGCGCGGAGACGTCGGCCCCATCGGGCCTGCCACCGCCTGAGCCGACGTTCACGCCCCCAGGCAGCTGCCGGTCCACATCCTCCGCGGCCGGCACGGCTTACCTGCTCGCCGCGAGCACGTCGGTGGCCCGGTGCCCGCTGTCGACTCCGTCGACCAGGATGACGTCGCTGTCGGAGTTGTCGGTGCGCAGGGCCACGATCTCCCGGTAGGCGTCCGAGTCGTACCAGGCGCAAGCTCGGCCGCCGTCCGGAAACTCGATCACGATAAGGAAGCCCGGCCAGCTGCCTTCCCGTACGTCGACCTCACCGCCGTGCACGATGAACCGGCCGCCGAACGGTGCCAACGTGGCGTCGATCCGCTGCAGGTACTCGACGATCGGCGGTCGCATCGTGACCTGGCGCATATGGGCAACGGCGTAGGCAGACATGGCTTCTCCACGGGTTCTGTTCTGGTGGTCAGGTACCGCTTCCACGATGGGCGGACCTGACCGCGCCCGCAATTACCCCGCAGGTCAAGCCGGGTCCCGCCGCCCTCACGCCGGTTATCCGCCTGGGGTGACCCGGATGATCGTCTTGCCGGGCACCCGGCGGTCGGGGGCGAACGCGGACGGCACCTCGGCGAGCGGTCGCACGGCCCCGACGATCGGGTTCAGCCGCCCGGACCGCACCCGCTCGGCGAGGTCCGCCAGCCGGAACCGGTCCGGCTCGACGACGAAGAAGATCGCCCGGCCGTCGGCGGGCCGCACCTTCGGCGGGCCGACGATCGTGACGAGCGTGCCGCCGTCGCGGACCAGCGGGGCCGAGCGTTCGAGGACCTCGCCGCCGATCACGTCGAACACGACGTCGACCTGGCCGGCGTCCTCCAGCCGGTCGGCCTGCAGGTCCACGAACGCGCCTGCACCCAGGCCGAGGGCGGCCTCGCGGTCCCTGGCACGACCGGTGCCGATCACGCGGGCGCCCAGCTCGCGGGCGAGCTGCACGGCGATTGACCCGACGGCGCCCGCGGCGCCGTGGATCAAGACGGTCTGGCCCGTCTTGAGGCGGGCGTGATCGAACAGGCCCTGCCAGGCGGTCAGCCCGGAGATGGGCAGGGCGGCGGCCACGGTGTGGTCGATGTCCGCCGGGAGCGGGGCGAGGTTGCGGGCCTCCACCGCGGTGTACTCGGCCAGCGACCCGTCGCGGGTCCAGTCGGCCAGTCCGAACACCCGCTGGCCCACGGTCAGGCCGGTGGTGCCGTAGCCCAGTTCGGTGACAACACCCGACAGCTCGTGCCCGGGCACGCTCAAGGCTCGGTCGCGGCCGGCGCGGTCGGTCCATGTGCCCGGCCAGTCCAGCTCCCCGGGGGTGAACCCGGCCGCGTGGACGCGCACGATCACGTCGTTTTCGGCCGTGTGGGGGTGGGGGATGTCGGACAGCGTGAGCCCGGCGGCGCCGGCGGCACGGTCTCGTACGGTGATGGCTTGCACAAACGGTTCCCTTCTGCGACGGGTTCAGTTCTGACGCGCCCCCCTCTGGGACGTGGCTGGTCAGGCCACGGACCGACGCTTCACGATGTCCTGTCCGAGCACCCGGGGCACGATAAGGTCGTGCCCGCCCGCCCGCTTGCCTGAAACCGCCCCGACGGGCCGAGCTGGCCGGGCTGGAGCGTGGCGGCCATGATCTGGGAGTGTGGTGGCCATGGGCGGTGAGGAGCGCTGGTGGTTGTGTCTCAGGTGCAGGACCGACGAGCCGGACGCTGGCTGTGCGGGCGAGGACCGGCTCTGCTGTTACCCGGCACGGGCCGTGGCGGCGCGTGCTGGACGCCGTTAGGCGGCCGGGCGGGGCATGGGTCGGCGACGACGACTGGCGAGCGCATCTGGAGAGCGCGACGGGCGAGTGCCACGGACCAGCTACGGCGGGTCGATGATGGCTGCGTTGCGCCGCGACGGGGCATGGGACTCCGCGCTGTCAGTCGGCGGGTTCGCGGCGATCAGGAGCGTCGGGTTCGAGCCGGCTGGCCAGGTATTCGGGGCCTGCGTCTACTACCTCAGCGCCACCGCGGGAGTCAGCTGCCCAGGGAACGCTGCGCGTCACCTGGCGCGCGACGCGTCGCCGGAGGCTCCAGGAACCAGCCCCGCCACCGTGCCCGGGCAGGGCATCCCCGGCCCGGCCGCGCGGATCGCGCAGGCACTGTACGACGGGCGCCGGACGGCGATCGACCGGATGGCCGGCGAGTGCGCAGATCTTGGCGGCCACGGCATCGTGGGCGCGGCGCTGCAGGTCAGGGAGATCCCCGCAGACAACTTCACCGCCGGTGCCGTCCAGTTCACGGTGACCGGCACGGCCGTGCGGGCCAGCGGCTGCCCGCCGCTGGCCCGCCCGTTCGCCTGCGACCTGTCCGGCCCGGATTTTGCCAGGCTGCTGATGGCCGGCTGGGTGCCTGCCGGGATCGCGCTGGGCATCTCGGTAGCCGGGCTGCACGACGACTTGCTGACGACCAGCTCCGGTCCCCGGGGCACGGGGAACGCGGAGGTGCCGGCCTACACCAATCTGGTGGTCCAGGTGCGGCAGGATGCGCGGAGTCGCCTGGAGCAGGCGGTACGCGGGCTGGGCGCCGATGGCGTCGTCGTGTCCGCCATGACCCTGCACGTCCGAAGCGACGCCTGCCGGGCGCACCCGGGCGGCACCGATCATTTCGCCGAGGCAGTCATCACGGGTACCGCCGTGGCGCGATTCGCCGACCGGCGCAAGACAGCCTTGCCACCGAGCCTCACTGTCTTGTCACTCGACGCCGGTGGCGCCGGCCATCGCGCTGACCGGGATCGCGGGTCCCGGTCCGCAGTCCGGCAACCCAAGACACGATCGGCGCGTCCACCGGCCACTGGAACGAGCACCCCGGGCGCTTACCCGGACCAGGACGCCGAGAAGATCCTCGCCAGCATCCACCGCGCGAAGTCTAAACAAGCGCTCTTACGCACCGCTAAAGATCATTAATGGCGGGGGTTACGGCCTGGTGCGACTGACGAGTCGTGCGGTATGCCGGAGGTGTGAGGTATCCCCGGTGGCTGACCGCGGCCGAGCGGACCCGGCGGGAGCGGGTGCGGCGCGCGGCGGCCTGCCCGGCAGCCTGGCGCTCAGCCGGCGTGGCCGGGCCCGGACAGGTCGCCGGGATGTCCAGCTCGGTGGCCGCGTAGTTCAGGAAGTAGGAGGTGAAGACGGTCAGGCTCTGGCTGGCGGGCGCCGGGTCAGGTGGCGGTGGCACGTCACCGGCAAAGGACGACGCACGAAGCGGAAAAGTGACACTGCTACGGTGCCCCCGTTGGCTGCTCTGCCCAGACGGTCTTCCCCTGGGCCTGGTAGCGGGTACCCCACTGGTCCGCGAGGCTGGCGACAATGAACAGCCCTCGGCCTGTCTCGTCGATAGTGCGGGCGTGTTTCACGAGCGGAGTGCTGGTCGCGGCGTCGCTGACCTCGCAGGTCAGCATCCGCTCCAAGATCAGGCGTAGTCGCAGGGGCGGAGCACCGTAGCGGACCGCGTTGCCGACAAGCTCGCTGACGATGAGCTCGGTGGTGAACGCCGTTTCCTCGTCCACTCCCCAGACCTCCAGCTGGCGGCGGGCCGCTGCGCGGGCGATCGGTGCGGCCCTGGGCTCCGCCGGCAGCGAGCGGGTCAGTACCCGATCTGCAGGCAGCGCCTTCGTGCGGGCGAGCAGCATCACTGTCTCGCCGGTCCGGTGGCTGTCTGTAAGCGCATACGCGATGTTGCCGCACAGGTCTGGCAGGGGCCTCGCACCGGCGCCGTCCAGGAGCGGGCGCAGTGGACCGGATCGCGCCAGCACCTCGTCGGCGAGCCCGGCCGTGGCCATCGCCAGGGTGCTCCCTTCGGGGAGGTTGACGGTTGTCGCGGGGAATGGGGCTTTGTCTGTTCCGGCGAGTAGGGGACCTGGGGGGACGGGCAGGCTGGCGGAGGTGCCGTTGGGAAAGACGGCGACCGGCTCCGGGAGGCCGGCGCGGGCGATGGTACAGGTGAGATCGACCGGGTCGTAGATCGCGATGGCGCAGCTGGGGGTGAGCGGCTCACGGGGCAGGGGATCCACCGGGGGCTTTGCGGCGTACGCGGCGGCGAGACGGGCCGCGGTGTCGCTCAAGCGGGCCAGCAGATCGTCGGGCTGCAGGTCCAGGGCGGCGAGTGTATATATGGCCGTCCGTAGGAGTCCCATCGTGATGGCCGCGATGATGCCTCGCCCTGCCACGTCGCCGACGATCAGCGCGGTCCGTGCGCCGGGCAGCGCGATCGCGTCGAACCACGCGCCGCCGCCCTCCTGACCGGGAAGGTGCAGCTGGGAAATCTCCACGGTGGTCTGTGTGGCCGGTTGTTGGGGGAGAAGCCTGCGCTGGACGGTTGACGCGATAATCCACTCGCGCATGTACTTACGGGCGTTTTCGATGCAGAGCGCAGCGTGCGCACAAACGGCGGACGCCACCGCGACGTCGTCCTCCTCAAAGGGGTCTTCTTGCCGATGGCGGTAGAAGCTGGCCAGGCCAAGAGCCTGGTCACGCAAGGCCAGCGGTGCCACGATCAGGGAGTGGGCACCGGATCGCTTGATGGCGTGTGCTCGGGCTGGGTCGGCGGCTAGCCACGAGCTGTCCTCATCGATCGAGACGAGGCGCGGCCGAAGGTCGGAGAGGACGCGCGAGAACGGGGTGCCGGTCGGCAGGGGGTGCACGTCTCCGACCGGGTATGCCGGGATTTGACCCTGGAAGGCTGCTCGGCGCAGAGGAACGTCCCGGCGGACGGGCACCAGCGGAGGTTCCTCTCCGCGGACGACGTCTTCGACTACCTCGACGACGGCGATGCCCGCGAAGGCGGGCACTACCGCCTCCACCAGCTCTCTGCAGACAGCGCCCACGTTCATCCGGTGCCCCACTCGTGTGCGGACCGTGTCCAGGAGGGCCAGGCGGTTCTGTGCGTTCTCTCGCTCGGTGACGTCGACCGCGTATGCCACCAGTCCGAGCACATCGCCGTGGGGGTCCTCCAAGCGGAAGTAGGAGACGGAGTAGATGCGGCGCCCGGGCTGGCCTGGTGCCTCGAAGCCCGGGATCAGCCGGTTCACTACCGGCTCTCCGCTCTCCAGGACCCTTTGCGCCACGGCGGCTTCTTCCTCGGGGTCTTGGAGTTCATACGCCTCGGTGAAATGCTTCCCTAGCAGGTGTTCCACCGGCGTGTCACGCAGCCCGCGGATTGCGGCGTTCATGCGGACCACGCGCAGCTGATCGTCGAGGACGTGCAGTCCGACCGGGGAATGGGTGAACATGGCCTTCAAGATCGCCACGTCCTGCCCCGACATGGCGTCCCGTGCTGCGAGCACCTGCCAAACAACGGAAGTGCCTCGCAGTACCGGCTTGACCAGCACCGCGGCCGCATCCGAGAACCTTTCCCGCCGCCATCCGTCGTCAGCGGCGACCTCGCGCATGATCGCGGTCACGCACTGGCCGACAGCCTCGTCGGCGGACCACCCGAACAGCTCCTCGGCTGGACGTCCCCACTCCACCACCCGGCCGCCCTCATCGATGAGTACGAGCACGTCGTCGCTGGGCATTGAAAGCACCCCCGCGTCCATCCCGGCCCAAAGTTCGATCCGGCGCCCGCTGCGCGGCTGCTCACCACTGGCTACCTGGCATCGGCCCGTGCGCTTGGAGTCGTCCGTATGCGCCGGTGTTCGCCCTCGTTGATGTCGAGGGTAGATGTCACCCATCTTGCCGTACGTCCAGCCGGGGGCGGAGGCCGGTCGGAAACCAGTGGGGCGGGTGGGGCTCGAACCCACGCGGCGGTCCTCGGCGTGTTCCGCGAGGCTGCCCATGAGGAGGACTGCCTGGGAGCGGTCGCCTCGCGGATCGAGACCAGCCTGGCCCGCCAGTTCGGTGATGAGCAGTTCGTCACCGCCATCCTCGCCGAGGTCTGCGCCGACGGTACCGAGGTCGAGCTGCTCAGCTGCGGTCATCCCGCGCCGCTGCTCCTCGGCCCGGCACGTCCCCGGTTTATCGGCCCGCAAGAGGGCAGCCTGCCGCTCGGCCTGGGCCAGCTCGCCGACGTGCCGCGCATCCCGGTCACCATCGCGTTCGAGCCCGGCGATGCGCTGCTGTTCTACACCGACGGTGCGAGCGAGGCACGGAACAAGGCAGGCGCCTTCTTTCCTCTCGCCGGCTGCGCCGCCGTGCGCGCCGCGCCCGATCCTGCCACCCTGGCCGACAGGCTCGGCGACGAGGTGGTCAGATATGTCGGCCACGCACCCGACGACGACGTGGCGCTGCTGGTGGTCTACCGCGACGGTGCCGTGCCTTACTAACGGGCGAGCTTGCTGTAGAGGAGTCCTTAGGCCCGCGAGCGTCGGCGTGAAAGAAGCTCAGCCCTCGGGCCTGAAGGTATAAGTCTCGCCATGATCCAGATAGTAAAACTGGGTCGCCGCCGACGACTTTGCGGCGGCCTTCTTGAAGTCGTCCAGCCCCGACATAAACACCGAGAAGTCGTTGTAGTGGATGGGGATGGCGGTACGAGGCCTCGTGATCTTCACGGCCCGGACGGCTTGCTCGCCCGTCATGGTGACCAGGGTGATGAGAAAAGTTGTGCCGCCCGCGTGAATCAGGCCGAGGTCGATATCCGAGTAGAAACGAGGAATGTCCTTCAGCCGGTCGTTCAGCATCGTGTCCCCGGTAATATAGACACGGTATAGATGCTGGTCGCCGCGGCTGAACTCCAACATGTGCCCATTGACCGGCATCAGCAGCGCGGCTATAGCGTCGTCGGTGGCATGCTTGGCCGGCATGGCCGTGATCTGCAGACGGGCCTCACCCTTCTCCACCAGCTGGGACTCCCAGGTGTCGAGCGGGTAACCATGAGGGAAGCCAATCGGCCGAAGCTTGCCCACGGCATCGGCGGTGGAGATGATCGGCAGATCCTTGTCCAACTCCCGCGCCGCGACGTCATCGAAGTGATCGCCGTGATAATGCGACAGTATGACCAGATCGATCGGCGGCAGGTCACCGACTTGGCAGGCGGGTTCGACCTCGCGCCGGGCCCACATGCCGTGACCCAGGTCGACATGGTCCCCCTTGTGCAAGAACGCCGGATCGGTCAGAATCGTAATGCCGCCAAAGCGAATCACCGTTGTGGCATTACCGATGAAGTAGACCTCACCCTGCGAGAAGTCGGCCGACTCGCCTTCCGGAAATCGCAATACAGCCATCGCGCACGCCCCTGTTCAGTATGCGGACGAATTCCGCAACGGCCCGGCGATACGTCGTCTACCTCCAGCCGAGCCCACTGCTCACGCCGGTGATGA
>Ga0209648_10001759_pt1 | contig 17602 bp, 13 predicted proteins | sample GraSoi2013_115cm_FD_185830 | JGI IMG/M metagenome (GOLD analysis project Ga0209648, IMG submission 185830) | Grasslands soil microbial communities from the Angelo Coastal Reserve, California, USA - Sample 9_17_2013_115cm (SPAdes) (version 2) | ecosystem: Environmental > Terrestrial > Soil >...
CCCATACCCGCCCCGAGGCGCGGTACATCTCCCATTCCCACGTGAGTTCCGCACCCTCCGCCATTCTCCCGGTGCTCTTGGTGTACCAGAACCTGGTCGTGATCGACGGATCGGCCAGGGCCTCGAACACCTCGTGCGGCGGCTGGCGGATGAGCACTCCGACGTCCGTTGTTGGCGCCTTGGTGAGCTGCGGTATCACGGTTATGACTCCTTCTTCCTGACAGTGCGGTAACGGGTCCTGCGGTCGCTTTCCAGGGGCAGTCTCGGCTCACGCGCCTGAGGGGCGGGGGTTGGTGCGGGCCATCGGGGCGGCGCGCGGTTCGGCGTGCATCTCCCACGGCGCGCGGGGCAGGACGTGGCCGGTCTCCAGCAGCGACTTGAGGTTGGCGCACACGGCCGGCCACCCGGCCGAGACCGCCGCCAGGGCATCGCCGTCGGCCAGGTTCTCGTGCGTGACCGTGAGCCGGACGATCTCGTGGTAGGGCTCGATGTCGAAGGTGACCTTCGAGGAGCCCTCCGGAGGGGCCGCGCCGGGGGCGTCGAACGTCATGGCGAGCCGGCGCGGCGGCGCGGACTCCAGCACGGTGCCGGTCACGTCGGCGATGCCCGACCCGTCGACGCGCCGGTGCTCCCACCGCGAGCCGGCCCGCCAGTCGGAGAGGTTGCTGTGCCCCCAGTACGCGGCGGTCAGGTCCGCGTCGGTGAGCGCCTCCCACACCCGCTCTGCTGAGCTCTCGATATAGGTCACGTACACATAGCTCGGCCGGTCGGCCATGCTGCCCTCCTCTGCCCGGTGCTTGATCGCGCTCAGCGCGCGCAGGCGCGGTCGCTCGAACCTCTCGATCCAGCGTTCGGCGATGGCCCAGAGCGGGACGGGGTTGAGGTAGTGCAGCTTCTCCCGGCCCCGGCGGACGGTGCTGATGAGGTTCGCGGCCTCCAGCACGTCCAGGTGCTGGGTCGCCGACTGCCGCGCCATCGCAAGCGGCTCGCACAGTTCCCCGAGGGTCTGGCCGTTGCGTTCGCGGAGCCTGTCCAGCAGGGCCCGCCGCGTCGCATCGGCCAGGGCCTTGAACACCGCGTCGTCGCCGCCCACCCGGCAATTATGCAGGCGTTTACCTGCATAAGTCAACCGGCCGGCGGCGGGCGGCGGGCGCGCTGCTGGCCCGCGCTTCACCGGCCCACCAGATTGCGCGCCGATGCCTGCCACCGGCAACTAGCTGCACTAACCGACGTCCGAACCGGCAAGCAGGCGACCTGGCCGGCGTCTGGAGCGGGACCCTGCACGGCACGGCAGGCGCGGGCTAATGCCGGCGCCAACGCACCAGACAACCTCTGGGTTCCTAGGGGTCGTCGGCCGGGTCATCGGTCCTGGAGCTGGGCTTTCCCGTCTGATCGCAGGCAAGTTCCGTGGTTGAGCAATCTTCATGTTTCGTGAGAGTGTATCGTCTCCTGTGTTGTTCTTGCGGTGAACGTGAAGATTGGGAGGTGCGGGATGGGGCTTGCGGTAGTCCGCGACCTGCGCGAGGCGCGCGGGGCGGCGGGCCCTGAGGAGCTCGCCGCGTTCGAGACCGACGTGCTGGCCGGCTTCGTGCTGGCCAGGGCTGCCGCGGGCCTAGCCGACAGCACCATCGCCGGCGACGTGATCCACATGGAGCAGGTCAGGGGATGGCTGGCCCGCCCGCTGTGGGAGATGCAGCCCGCCGACGCGGACGCCTACTTCGGGCAGGTGCTGCGCGGCGCGGCCAGGAGTACCAGGCTGGCCCGGGCGCAGGCGCTGAAGACCTACTTCCTGTTCCTGGAGCTGCGGCACAAGGTCGAGATCCACCAGATGACCGGCCATGTCGTGGCGTGCCCGGTCGATGAGCTCAACCGGCCGCGGGGCGGCCGGGACGCCGCGCTGCGGATCCCGCCGGGCCAGGCCCAGATCGGGGCGCTGTTCGCCGGGTGGCGCGGGGACCTGGCCGGCTGCCGCAAGTTCTCCCCGGCCGCGCGGAATTACACCGCGGCGAAGCTGATGGCCGATATCGGGCTGCGGGTCAACGAGGCGTGCCAGCTGGACCTGGCCGATGTCAAGTGGGACCTGGGCCGGTTCGGGAAGATCCACGTCCGGATGGGGAAAGGCGCCCGCGGGTCCGGCCCGCGGGAGCGGATGGTCCCGCTGATCAACAACGCGCGGGCGACCCTTGAGTGGTTCGTGCGGGACGTGTGGTGCTGCTTCGATGACGATCACGCCCGGCCGGGAGCGCCGCTGCTGCCCTCGGGGCGCAAGAACCCGGACGGGACCTGCGCCCGCGTCGGGAACGAGGCGATCCGGGCGGCGCTGGCCGGTGCCGCTGCCGCTCACCTGCCGGACTGGCAGGGCCCGGTCACGCCGCACCTACTCAGGCATTTCTGCGCCAGCCAGCTGTACGCGCACGGCATGGACCTGACCGCCATCCAGGAGATTCTCGGGCATTCCTGGATCGTCACCACGATGAACTACATTAACCCTCGGGTATTGCATCAGCCGAGCGAGAAACCGCAGGTCACCAGGTCACGGCGGTGCCGGAATAGCGTTTCTGACCTTCGGATAGCGGCCATCTGACCAGGCATGTCTCCAGAGTCCTCCCGTCTGATGCAGGATCAGTCCGCTGAAGGGTCGAGGTGGTCAGAGGGGCTCTCTTCAAGCGCATCGAGGAAGAGAAGGGGTTGGGTGGCTGGGCTCCGTCGTCCAGGCGGGGCATTCGGACAGTTGGAATACCCGACTCCGCCATTACACGTCCACCGCACCCATGTCGAGGACGCCTGTGTGACCATGACCGCTAGTTGGCGGAATTGGAACGCTAGCTGGCGGACGAACCTCTGCTGGTAACTTTCGGCAGATATCGGCATCGTGCTTCTCAGCTTTGGCTTGGCCGTGCCGAGCCGATAGTCCGGGCGAGTGAGGTTGCGAGGGCGTTGAGCTCAGCCTTGAGGCTGGAATAGCGGGTGCCTGGGGGGCTGCTGTGCATCCGGGTCCGGATGGCGTTCCGCTGCCGGCGTTTCCAGTTCTCCTGGATCTCGGGAAGCTGGGCGGCCTCGATGGGGCGCGGGGCGAAGTGGTGCTCGCCGGAGGTGAGCTGGACCCAGACGTAGATGGAGGCGGCCTGGCGCTGGCAGTCCCCGAAGTCTGGCCGCCGCGGGCCAGGGAATTGCGGCAGCCGTGCGGTCAGGCCGGCCCAGGTCTCCTCGTTGATGTACCAGGTCTTCAGAGCCTCGCGGCGCTTGTGGTAGTTGACCAGCGGCGTGGCGGGATCGTCAAGTTCACGGGCGAGGGCTTGCAGTGCGGTCTCGAAGCCGAGCGGATCGGCTTGCTGCCTGGCTGCGGTGTGGACGCGTCCTGTCACGGTGTAGATCCCGCTCTTGCCGTGCCAGGTTTTATCCGGGGATGCGATTCCCAGGAATCCCGCGGCCTCGCCGAGGGATCCGCCGGCGGCCATCTGGACGAGCTTCAGCGCTGCGGTGCGCCGGGTGAACCTGGGGCTGACGTCCGCGAGCGGCGTGAGGTGACGGTTGTACCAGTCTTCGGGGAGGAAGGCCGGGATGTTCTCAGGACCCCAGCGCTGGGGATAGACAGCGGCGTTGCGCCGGCCTGCCGGCCGGCTGCCGGCCTTGCTGAATCCCCACAGAAGCGGGGCGTAAGCGGTGTAGAGGCCTTCGGAGCACGGAGTCGCCGACCTGACGGCGCGAAGGCCCCAGTAAGCCGGGCCTTCCTTCCACCTGCCAGCCGGGAGGAGAAGCTTCAGCTGCTCGCGGACCTCGTCAGGGTTCCCGGCGAGGATCTGGTCCGCGATGTGTGCGAGGCACCCGCTGGCTGCGGCGTCCATGGGAGGGGTGCCTGGCCTGACGCGGGCCTGTTTGCCGGCCTCGCGCTTGAGCGCGGTGACGTGCTCGTCAACGGCGGACGCTGTTTCCCCGGAAGGGCTCAGGGGCCGGGCCGCCGGCCATGTTGAGCAGGCCAGCAGCGCGAGTGCGCGGAGGTCGGCGAAGTAGCGGGCCGGCGGTGCCGGCAGTCCGGCGCTGAGCGTGCTGGCGGGACCGTCCGGGCCGAGGAGGTCAAGGATCTTGGCCTGAAGGGCGATGAGGGTGGTGCTCGCCCGCCGGCCGTGCCCGGCCTGGTCAAGCCTGGCTCCGCAGCAGGCGGGGAGAGACCGCCCGCCGATGCTCGGGATGAGCTCTGCCCGGCACTGAGCGGGGTGGAGCCCGGCCACCCACATTGCGGGCAGGAAAGCGGACTGGGCGCGGGAGCCCCGGACGACATTGCCGCAGTCGGGACAGCGGTGCTCCAGGAGCCGCTGGTGGACGGGGCAGGCGAAGACGACGGGCAGGTGCCATGCCTTCAGCCAGGGCCCGCCGAATGACTCCTGGACGGCTGATCCGTCCCCGGCGAGGCACTCCGGGCAGAAGCGTGTCGCAGGGGCGAAGACCAGCCGGCTGTCCAGCCGCCGGTAACCGGTCGCGGTTCCGGCGGCGGGGACCGGGTAGCGTCCTTGCCAGGTGGCCAGGCCGAGTTCGCCGGCCTGGCCGTCGGTGAGCCGGGTCATGCGGGTGAAGGCCGGAAGAGCCGGTGCCGGGATCCCCGCCACCAGGACGGGGGGCAGCCGCGATCCCCTGACACCCGCCGATCTCAGCCCGGCCAGCTCGGCGAGCCGTGCGGGCGGCAGGCTCAGCCGGTAAGACAGCCGCAGGAGGAAGCCGGGCAGCGACTCGCCCGGAACCGGGATCAGGCTTCTGCTGAGCGGCCGGGGCTGCGGCATCACGGTCAGCCCGTCGTCCCGGCGGCGGGAATGCCCCGGTCATCGAAGACGGTGTTGCGGGGCTTGCGCTGTTTCCGGGTGGCCGGCGGCGGGATGTCGGGAACCTCGCCTGCGTCGGGGTCGAGCCCGGGAAGGTCGGCCGGGCGCAGCGCCAGGGTGTCGAGCAGCCCGGCGGTGATCTGCTCGGTGCCGGCCTCGATGGCGTGCCGGCATCCTTCCTGGATGAGCTTCTTGAGCAGGCCGACGATACCGCCGGTGCGGCGGAACAGGTACTCGGGCATGCTGCCGCCGCTGAGCATGCCGTCGCAGCCGTTCAGGAGGCGGAGCTGCTGCTCGACGCCGACGAGGTGGGCGGTCCAGGCAGCGATGCCGTGCGGTGTGGCGTAGCTGAACCGGTCGAGGTCGACGAGGTCGAACCGCAGGTCGGTCTGGCCGGGGGCTTCGTTGTTGCGGCTCTTGCCGCGGTCCTTGACCGGCGGGAACAGCCACTGGCCGGTCCGCGGGTCCCTGCGGCCGTCGCGGAGCAGCCCGGACTTCGGGATCCCGACGCCGACCAGGATCAAGGTGACAGGCAGGCTCATCAGCTCCCGGATGAGATCGAGAACGTCCTGGTCGGCCTCTCTGTGGAGCTTGAGCCTCGTCACGTCGTCGATCATGATCGCCTTGGTGCCGTGGTCGAAGACAGCGTTCTTGACCGTGCGGATCAGGTCTTCCAGCCGCATGCCCTTGTGCGGCTCCCCGTAGAAGTCGAGGATCCGCTGGCAGGCCGAGATCGGGGTGGCCTTGACCGGGGTGCGGACGTAGACGGCCGGGGCGTGCAGGTCCAGCGTCCCCGCGACCGCGGCCGGGTTCTGCTCGTAAAGGGCGAGCCACTCGTCCTCGAAGCAGGCCAGGGCCTCGCAGACGGTCTCGGTCTTGCCCTGGCAGCCGCCGCCGTTGACCATCAGGCCGGGCCGGGTGTCCGGGCCCTGGCAGAAGGCGTTCGTCTCGATCAGGGAGCGCATCTTCCGGGAGACCCAGGCGCTCATCGGGGTCTCCTGGACCGCCAGGTTGGAATGGGTCGCGACCCGGCGGAGGTCGTGCAGCCGCCGCTGCCGCGGCGTCATCCGGGCATGCTCGGCGGCAGTGATCACCGGGGCGGGAACGAAGTCACGGCGGGTCAGCCGCCACCGGGTCCAGCCCTCCAGGGTCTCGCGGTCCGGCACGGGCCCGGGCAGGAACGCCGCGGGACGGGCAGCGTGGTCACCGGATCCCGGCCCGGGATCCGCGGTGCCCGCGGTCACTCCTCGTCCTCATCGGGAAGTGCCAGCAGGCTGGTGGAGCGCAGCTTGTCGCCGAGCGTCCCGGGCGGGGCGGGCCGCTGCGGGACGGCCTGCTCGCGGCGGCGCCGGCGCTCGGCGTCGATCGCGTCGCGGGCCCGGGACGCCTGCTCCGGCCAGCGGAGGGCAATCACCGTCCCCTCGCCGCCGGCTCCGGCGGGTCCCCGTCCCTGCCTGTCCCTGGCCGCCTGGTCGCCCTGGGCCCTCTCGCGGGCCCGGCCCTTCTTTTCCTTCTTTCCCAGCTGGGAGGGCCACTTCGAAACCGGAGCGACCCCGCCGAGCAGCTTCAGCAGCACGGGCAGCAGGTCATCATCGGACTGCGGCGAGAGCCCGGCGGCACGGGCCTGGTCCAGCAGTTCCTCGGCGGTCTTGTCGGAGAAGGCGGGGATCTCGTCCTCGGGCGGGAGCCCGTTCCAGCGCAGGGCATGCCAAGCCGCCGGTTCGGCGGGGTCCTGGAAGAACACCTGCCGCCGGTCGCGGCGGTCGCTTCGGATCACCCACTCGCCCTTGCGCTGACCGCCCCGGGCCGACCGCTTGCCCTCGTAAGGCTTCAGCGCCGGGTCGGCCCTGCCGTACCAGAGCCCGCCGATCTTCACCCCGCGATCGGCGTGGATCTTCACCTGGTGAACGGGCAGGAGCTCGTAATACAGCTCCGGCCTCGGGACTTGCAGCGCGAACCCGCCCTGGTTCATCGCGGCGGCGAACAGGCTGTTCGGGCTGTGCTCCCCGCCAGGCCCCCAGGCCGGGGCGTGCTCCCCGAGGGCCCGGCATTGCCACACCTGTATGACCCACTCCGCGACAAGGCGTTCCATCTGCTCCATGGTCAGCACCGCGGCGGCCTCGGGGTCGGCGCCGCGGTCGGCGACGTCGATCCCGGTGTATCCGGGCAGGTGCTCGAACAGCAGGCTCCGCAGGGCCCCGAAGGCCCGCTCGCAAGCGGCCTTGTCCTGGGGCCGCAGCACCCGGGCCGGCAGGATGTTGCAGCCCAGCGCTTTCTGGGCGGAGACAACCAGGTGGCTCTTGTAAGGGCCTCCGTGGTCCGTGGTGACGGTCTCCGGGGCGAAGAACGGGAGCCCGGCGACCCGGTGCCCGGCGAACTCGGCGACGACGCTGGCCGGGACCCTGGGATAGGGCCATTCCATCTCCGGGCCCCAGCCGTCCCGCATCGGCAGCGGCATCATCACGTCGCGCAGCAGCATCGCGATGTCGACCGCGGTGTCCGACACCAGCGTGAGCCGGAACGCCACCGCCGAGTGCGTGAACATGTCCAGGGCCAGGGTGAGCATGACGGAGACAGGTTCCCCGAATACCCCGTCGCGGACCTTCACCGGCAGCGGCGTGGTGTCCAGCGCGACGACCTGGCCGGGCCGGCTCACCGTCACGTGCACCCTCGCGGCCTCGATGCCGTCGGCCGACCGGTCATAGCGGGGCCGGGTGCCGCCCGGGCCGAACCACTCCAGCCAGACGGCCCGCAGCGTCCAGAACCCCGGGACCGGGACGCCCGGCCCGTACTTCTCGGCGACGTACTGGCAGACCAGGACGTACTTGTCTCTCATCCCGGTCCTGGACCGGTCCTTGGTCTCCCTCCGGATCTCGAAGATCGCCTCGCGTACTTCCTCGGTGATGCTGGGATGCCCGCCGCCGGGCCGGACCCACCGCCCGTCGATGCACCCGGCCGGGCCCCTGTCCTTCCACGCGGCCGCCATCCGCTCAAGCGTCCGCTCGCTCACCTTCCCCAGCCCCAGCACCGCCGCCTCCTGTCCGCCGAGGGCCCGGAGCTCGGCGGCCTTGGCCCGCCGCCGCTGCCCCAGCGTGGTGGACCGCGGGTCATAGCCGGGACGGGGCTCGCCCGGTTCCGGGCGCAGCGGGTCTCCGCTGCGGAACCCGGTCTCGGCCTCCAGCAGGTGCGCGACGCGCAGCCACACGACCTGGCGCTGCAGGTCGGTGAGGTCGTCCAGGACCGGAGGCTGCCTCCCGGCGGCCGACGAGGGTCCCCCGGCACCGTCGTCAGGGACGGCCCGGCAATCGGGATGATGCGCCAGCCACCGGATGCTCCGCCACCGCTCCTGCCCGCCGGAGCGCAGCAGGACCCGGCCGCGCTGGGCCTCGATGGCCGCCACCGTCCACTCCGCGCCGCCCAGCAGGAGCTCCGATCCTGCCGACAGCTCCAGGAGCCCGGCCTGGCCGGCCATCAGCCGTTCCCCCCGGCCAGCCAGACCGGCGACCCGTCGCCGAGCGGGCGGGACAGGTCGGTCCCTAGCCGGCGGCGCCAGAGCAGGTGCAGCGCGTGCGCGCGGGCGACCGCCGGCAGCGGCGTCGCCGCCACCAGGTCCCCGAACGCGGCCGGCCCTTCCGAGACGGCCTCCAGCAGGAGGTCCTGAAGGCCCAGCCTGTCCTGCAGGTCCCGCCGCTGCGCGGACAGCGCGTCAACCCCCGCCCGCACGTTCGGGCGCCAGCCGGCCACCACCGAATACCGCCACCCCGCTTCCAGCGCCGCCTCCGCCGCCGCCGCGAAACACGCCGCGTCGTCTTCCTTGACCAGCCTCGCGGGGCGGACGTCGAACAGCCACCGGGCCCCGTCACCGGACACCGCCAGGAAATCCGGGACATGCTCGCGGAACCCGCCGCCGGGAATCCCGAACCGGAGCGTGAACGGCTGCGGCAGGACCTCCTCCGCCCCGGTGAAGTCCAGCGCCAGCAGCAGCGACTGCTCCTCCAGCGACTCGAACCCGTGCAGCCGCCCCGTCGACACCATGAACTGCAGCCCCGGCCGGTGCCGCTGACGACGGCCCCAGGAGAACCGGCGGACCGGCTCGCATCCCGCCACCGGGGCCGGCCCCAGGTCCCTGACCAGCGACACCTCGTCCCCGCCCGAAACCTGCCACGTGGCGGTCCAGCGCCGCGTCCACTCCGGCCCCAGCTCCAGGCGGGCACGCTCCGCCTCGCCTGGCACGTAAGCCAGGAACATCTCATCCAGCCCGCAGCAATCCGACCGCACCGGCAGCACGTCGCTCATGGTCACCAGGCAAGTGGACCACGCACCGAAAGACTGCGGCCCGCTTAGTTAAATGGATCGATACCGGCAAACGGGAAGCACCCGCCGCCCGGCAGTCACAGCCGCCGGCTAAAACAGCAGGCGCGCCGCAATAGCGTGGCAGCAAGCGAGCCCGGCCGTGCAAGTGGAGTTACGACGCCGGCGCCGGGCACGCCCGCTACCTCGAGCGCCACCCCCAGCCCGAACCGCAGACCGCCCTCCCCGAAGCCGCATGACAGCGACGCTCAGTCACCAAGACCCGGTCAGGAACTTGCGAGGGGCTGCGCTAGGGAGCGAGAGCAGTAAGCCCGGCTTCTGCGCATTCGTCGTCTTGCCCGGGCATCATTCCGCCGCTTACCGCCACCGCACCGAGGACGGTGTCCCCCCGCAGGATGAGCGCCGCGCCGGCGCCCGCCAGGATGGGCACCCGCACGGCCCGGTCCAGCTGGGCGAAGAAGCCAGGCGAGGCCTCCTGCATCTGGCGCAGTGCGGCGCCGTCGCGGCGGAAGAGGGCGACGCTGGCCGCTTTGGTCTCGGCGATCCGGGCTGAGAGCGGCGCTGCGCCGTTCATGCGGCCGAGGGCCTGCAGGTGTCCGCCTTCGTCGACGACCGCGACCGTGACCAGTGCAGCTATCTTGGCGGCGCGCTCGTGTGCGCCGGCGATGACTGCCTGGGCCTCTGGGAGCGTTAGCGGCATTGTGATCCCCTGAGTTATGTGGACAATCGTCCTTGCATGAACAACTGTATCGTTAGAGGCAGCCGCAGCGCAAGCACGCGAAGCTAGAATGACCGGGCGATGGACGACACCACCTCGGCAGGCCTCTCTGCTGGCCCTCGCCGCCCCAACGCGCGCGGGCAGGGGGAGCGGCTGCGGGAGGAGATCATTTCCGCCGCCGCGCAGATGCTCGGCGACCTAGCCGACGACGAGGCCTTGTCGCTGCGCGCGGTTGCACGTGCGGTGTCGGTATCCCCCACCTCTGTTTACCTGTACTTTCCAGATCGTGACGCGCTCGTCGCGGCGGCCATGCAACGCTGCCATGCGGAGATGCTCCAGGCTGCGGATGAGGCCGAGGCCGCACATCAGGACCCCGCTCTCGGCTTGCGCGCACGGATCCTGGCGCAGGCGGCCTGGGTGCAGGAGCATCCCGGCATCTACAAGGTGATGCACGAGAGCAAGGTCGGCATGCCTTTCAAGGAAGCCGCGTTCACGCGCACTACGGCTGCGGTGCAGCGCTGCATGGACGCCGGGGTTGCCCCGCCAGGGGACGCCGCCACCGTCGCACTCGATCTCCGGACGGCCGTCATCGGCATGCTGTCTCTGCGGATCAATGAGCCTGACCTGCCCTGGCCGCCCTTCCCCGAGCAAGCCGACCGATTCCTCTCCAAGCTCGTCGGACTCGCGCCGCTGGCAGGGGAGACGACAGTCCCCCAAGCAAAGTAGCCCCGCGCGGCCTGCGCCGCGGCGACTTCACCTCCCGCGAGGACCCCGAAACCCGGATCACCGCGCTCACCATCCGGCACGACAAGCGAGCCCGGCCGTGCAAGTGGAGTTACGACGCCAACGCCGGGCACGCCCGCTACCTCGAGCCACCCCCAGCCCGAACCGCAGACCGCCCTCCCCGAAGCCGCATGACAGCAACGCTCAGTCACCAAGACCATGTCAGGAACTTGTGAGGGGCTGCACTAGCGATCATGGTCACAACACACCGAAGACGGCTGGCGGAACCTCGTCCGCCAGCTAGCGTTCCAATTCCGCCAACTAGCGGTCATGGTCACAATCCATGCATCCTCCACGTGAGTGGCATGAATAACGGCACAGTCGGTTATCGGAACTGTCTGAATGCCTGTCCAGGCACACGGCTCGGATCGCCGGCTTGTGCCGTTTGCGGCTCAGTCTGGTGTGGTGCCGGACAACAGTGGCGGTGCCTGCTGCCCGTTCTCGGTGCGGTGAAGCGTGACGCGTTTCGTGACGGTCGCGCCTGCTGCGAGCGACGCCAGTTCGGCGATCAGCTTGTGCAGGGTGCGGGCGGCGCCGGAGGGTTTTGTCCGGCGTGCCGTGGCTGGCGTCCCGAATAGCGCCTGCTGGCCGCTGGCGGTGTCGGCCAGGATGCCTGTCAGCTCGGTGATCTGCTGCCGGATCTCGATGGCGCGGGCATGCCGGGCGGCGGCCGTGAGCGGAGGCGGGCCTGTTCCTGATGGCCCGTTGTTCTCCCGGCGGGCCCGGCAGGCCCTGGCTTTGCATGCTCCTGAGCAGTATCTGGCGCTGCGTCCGCCGTGCGGGCGGTCGCGTGCGGGAATCGGCTGATCGCAGACCGGGCAGCGGCCGGCGGTCACGTCGGATCCTGCGTTCCGTGACGTCACGGAATGGGCTGCTGCCGGGGGCGGCGGCTGACGTCGGCGGCGTAGGCGGCCCAGTCGCCGGCGGACAGGCGCTGCCAGGTGACGGCGACGCCGGTGCTGACGCCGAGGGTGCGGGCGAGGATGGCGGCGGGGACCTCGGCGGCGAGCTGGAACAGCGCGGTGCTGCGGGCCTGGCGGGGGCTGATCCCGAGCGCGTCGAGCCGCTGGGTGAGTCTTGCGCCGCTGATCGGCTGTCCGGGCTGCCCTCCGGGGAACAGCCAGGGTGACGGTCCTGCGGCCCCGATGGTGGCGTGGCCCTTGCGGTTGGCCGCGACGGCGAGGGCGATCGAGGCGGCCGGCTCGGGCAGCCCGACGGGCACCCGTCCGAGCTGGAGCCGGACGGTCCCGTCGTCGCCGGCGTGAACCTGACCGGCGGTCATGCGGCTGATCGCGGTGATGCCCTGGGCGTAGAGGAGGACGAGCAGCCCGGCGAGGCGGTCCTCGGGCTTGAGCGTGTCATCATTGCAGGAGGCTTCGCGCGATGTCCCACCGGGCCTCGCCGTCGAGAACGGCCGCGGGTCCGGTCCAGCGGGCGGCGGCGGGAAGGTAGCAGGAGGCAGGGCGTGCGGCGTGTGCCCAGCGGATGAGCCGGCCGGCTTCTTCCCGGTAGGCGGCCCGGCCGCTGCCAGCCCACCGGTCGAGGTCGCCCTGCCGGCAGCTTGCCAGGGTCAGGCCGGCGGAGTCGAGCCAGTCCGGGAACGTGATGGCGCCGCGGGCCAGCCGGCGGGTCAGGAGGGCCTGCTGCCGGGTGACGGGTTTCCCGTTGTTGCGGCTGCGCATGCGCCTGACCAGGTGCCAGATCAGGTAGCGGTGCAGGAGCCTGCGCCGTTCCGGGTCGGCCTGGGCGTCCGGCAGGCCGTGGAGAAACGCCTCGAGCCTGATCATCTCCTCGTCGCGCGCCGGCAGCGCGCCGGTGGCGACGAGGGCCTGGCGCAGGTAGGCGAGGGCCGGCCGCTGGGGCAGTTCGTCGAGCGCCTGGTGCGTGAGCGGGATGCTGCCGTCGGCGAGGCCGGACAGCACCGGGGCGATGGACGGCTTGGCCAGCCAGCGTGTCGCGGTGATGGTGTGCCCGGCGGTGGCGATCTCGCGGCGCAGCGCCTGCAGGCCGGGCGGCAGCGGCCCGTCGCCGGGTCCCGTCAGCTCCTCCAGCCTGGCGTTGATGAGACAGCGTGCGCACTGGCCGGGGCTGGGGTGGTCCGGGTCGCTGCAGACGGGGCAGCCGGCCCAGGGCGGCGGCGGGGTGCAGCCGGAGCAGAGCGGCGTGTCCAGGGTGCCCGAGGCGATCGCCTCACGGCGCCCGCATGCTGAGCACCCGGCCCGGCGCCGCTGGCAGGCCGGGCACCACGGCTTCCCGGTCGCCCGGGAGATCCCGCACGGTGCCGTCTGCCCGCAGATCGTGCAGGCCATGACGGCGAGCGGGGGACAGCGGGCGCAGAGCGGCCCGTCCGCGGTCCGGCGGCCGACCGGGCGGACGCGCCCGCATCCGGTGCAGGTCTCCAGGTTCTCCGGGGCGGTGATGAAGCAGTTCGCGCAGACCGGCCGGCCCTGCCCGTCGCGGGTGACGGGCTCGCGGGCGGCTCCGCAGCGTGCGCACGGCTCGGTGCGGGAGTGCGCGATGCAGGTCCGGCAGACCCGGACGCCGTCCAGCGGCTTGTCAATGCGCACCATCCGCCCGCAGCGGCCGCATGCCGGGCGGACGACGCCGGCTATGCCGGCGTCGCCGGGCATCTCGATGAACCGCGGGATCGCGCGCAGCGGCGCCAGGTACCCGTCCCCGGTTAGCAGCGCCGGGTTCTGTTCCAGCGCCCATGCCAGTTTCTGCTGGTACGAGGGCCGTGGCGCCGAGCGGCGGACGGCACCAGCGACAGTTTCCTTTCCGGCGCCGGGGTCCAGCGCGGTGATGAGCCCGTGGATGACGGCGACCGGGTCACGTCCGTCATGGTCCGGGCACTTCGCGCACCGCGGCCGGCCTGCCCGGTCCCGGGAGGCGACGGTCCGGTTCTCGCCGCAGGCGGCGCACGGCTCGTCGTGCGCCCGGACGCAGGACGAGCAGTACCAGTCCTGTCCGGCGCGCTGGAAGCCCCTGACCTTCTTGCCGCACTGCGCGCAGGCCGGCAGCGAGACATCCGCGGTGCCCGCGTCGTGCAGGGCGACGAGCAGGTCCGCGACTGCCCGCGGCGCCGGCGACCTGCCGTCAGCGAGTACTTCAGGGCGTCCGGCCAGGGCAAGAGCGAGGCGGCGTGATTTGGCGCGCCCGCCAGCGACGGCGGACACCGCTTCCCGGACCTGCTCGCGGCCGAGTCCGTGCCCGGTTTCCATGACCAGGTCCGTGATCAGCCCGGCCGGATCTGACATGGCGCGATCGTGATGCGCGGTGTCCACGGTCACCGCGTCCCGTGAATGCGGGCCCGGCGAGGCCTCAGCTCGCCGGCGCCGGCCTCCGCGCCGGCGGCCTTCTTCTTCCGGGAAGCTTCCGTGCCAGGCTCCGCAGCCGGCTCGATCAGGTCCTCCAGCGAGCAGTCCAGGATGTCCAGCAGGGCCATCAGGACCTTCAGGCTCAGCCGTTCCGGCCGCTCGGCGACCAGCCGGTAGACCTGGCTGGACGACAGCCGGATCCGCCGCCGGGCCAGCGGGCCGATCAGGTCGGTGGTGGCGAACATGCCGCGGCCGGCCATTACCTGCCGCAGGTTCCACTTATAGCCGAGCTGCCGTGTCATCGCTGCTCCTTCCGCCGGCCGGGTTCTTCGAACGCCGGCGCAAGGGCCTTGCGCAGCGCCGTGCTCATGAAATCGTCGCTGACGTGCGTATAGATAGCCGTCGAGCTGTCACACTCGTGACCGGCCTGCACCTGGATGAACCTGCGGTCCACCCCGTCCCCGGTCAGGTGGGTGACATAAGAATGTCTTAGCGAATGAGGTGAGAGAGCTGCGGGAAGGCGAAGTGCTTCCCGGTAGGACTCGAACCGCGCGTTGATCTCCGCGGGCTTGACCCGCCCGCCGCGCTCGGTCACCCATAGCGCCGGGTGATCACCGGAGCCGAACCGCGGGCGGACGTTCCCGGCGTAGTCGGCGATCGCGTCCACTGCCCAGCCCATCACCGAGGCGACGTTCCGGCGCCGCGGCGGCTGGCCGCGCTTGGCCTTGCCGTAGCGGACGTGCAGCATCCCGTACTTCCCGAATTCCGGCGCCGGCGCGTTCCGGCCCCAGTCCGCGACATCGAGTTTCGACGTCTCCGTCCGGCGCAGGCCCCGTCCGTAGATGACCTTGAACATCGTCGCGTCCCGGTAGGCGGCCAGCGCTCCCTTCCGCTTCGATGCCACCGCCCGGTCCGCCTGGTCGTCGGCGTAGTCCAGGAACCGCTGCAGCTCTTCCCTGGTGAACGGCCGCGCTTCCGGGTTCCCCTCATAGCCGTAAAGGTGCGCGATCGTGTTCCACTCACGGCAGACCGGCACCGGGTGAGAACCCGGACCGAACTCCTTCTCACAGGCAGCCGACCACCCGTAGCGGCCGTCGCACAGGTACTCGCTGAACAGCCGCAGGTCCATCTGGTAACCGCGGATCGTCGACGGGGCCAGCCGCCGCTCGCTCGTCAGCGACTGCGTCCACTCATCGACATGCGACGGACCCCACCTCCACGGGTACTCGTTCGTGAACTCCAGGAAACGCCGCACCAGCCGCTCCCGCGGCGCGATCGTGTCCTCCCGCAGGCCCCGCGACACCTGCTGCGCCGTCCAGCCCCGCAGCATCGCCTCGAACATCGCGTCCTCCGGACGCAGCTGCAGCACACCGGAAACCAGCTCAAGGTGCGCCGCGCCAGCCAGATCTCCCCGTCCCGCCCCGACCCCCGAAACCCCCGAAACGGCAACCGCCTGACGGAGGGATCATGCATCCAGCGAGATGCCTAGGCAACAACCCCGGCCACGAAGCGTAATCGTGTCGCCGTGATCGGGTTATTCAGACCGTCGGCATAGCCGCGGAAGCGGGCAAACGTCGCCCGTCAAATGCAATTCCCGAGACTTCGTGCACGTATCGCGCGGTGGTGCGCAGGTCGGCCTGGCCGAGCCGGTGCATCACCGCCTTCGGGTTCTCCCCGGCGTCGATCAGCCACGAGGCATGCGTACGCCGCACCTGGTAGGCAGTCGGCTTGAACGGAATCCCGCTTTCCGCAACCGCCCGGGCCCAGATCCGGTCCCAGAGTTGCTTGTCCAGGTAGGGCTCGTCGGGATCTCGAGACTTCTCCCAGCGGCGCCTGGCCGGACCTGAAGCGGCCGGCCGCCGCGCGCGCATCCGCTCACGCTCATAGTCGCTGGCCCACTGTCGGCACCCCGCACACCGGCACTTCGCCGTTACGTAACCACCCAGAGTGCCGTGCGCATAGACCCGGCCGTTCACCGCCTCGCAGTCACCCAGTGCCCGCAGTTCCTCCTCCGTCAGCCGCGGCTTGGTACGTCGCGGCGGCACGACCAGCTCCGCCGGGAACATCACCTCCCTCTGGCCGATGCCGTGCTCGGCCACGTGCCCGCGCACCACCTCGACCACGGCCTGGTCGAGCCGGAGCCTGCGGGTCTGGCCGTTCTTGGTGTAATCCCGCACCAGGAACGTCTTGCCCTGTGGATGATGCTGACGCGACACCTTGACCACCGACCGGGCCACTTCCAGGATGCCCGCGTCGAAATCGAAATCATCAGGCTGTAGCCCAACCGCCTCGCACAACCGGATCCCGCTGGAGACCAGTAGCGTCGAGAAGACCTGAGCGGGCCTGGTCGGAAGGCAGGCCCGCACCGTCTGGTACTGCTCGGGCGTGGCCACCTTGATCGCCCGTCGGCCGGGCACCCTGGGGATCTTTACATCATGGAACGGGTTGTAATCCACATAGCCGTCCGCCACGGCCATGCCGAACATCGCGCACAGGACGACCTTGGCCTGGCGGATGGTGTTCGCTGAGCGGCCTTCTTCCTGCAGCGCCGTGATGTAGTTACGTGCCACCGTCCGGTCGGTCTCGGCCACCCGGCAGCCACCGAGGAACGGGACCACGTGCAGCCGCAGCGTGTCCGCATAGGTGTCCTTGGTGTTTCCCTCGACACGGTGGTGCCGAAGGAACAGCGGCGCATACTCCTTGATCGTCCGGGTCGCGCGGATACCCGGATCTAGCCCGCCCGCCGCACCCCTAATGACCTCGGCGGCGCGCCGCTCCGCCTCCGTAGCGACCTCCAGCGCCCGCTCCTCCGTGCTGAAGGTGCCGGCAGACCGGTAGCGGCCGTCCGCAGCCTTGTAGATGCCGCGGTAGCGAACACCCTTCTGGCGCTCCCGGCGTTCCGCATATGCCATGGTCAGCCTCAAGTTTGGGTAGAAATTTGGGTAGAACGACGGGGCTCCACCCGACCCTTCACACCAGCATAACCCAGGCGAGAGACATTATCTGAGCAGGGAAAACACCGCAATAGACGCCACTACAGACCAGTAGACGACATCAGACGGCGAACAGCCGAATAAAAGCTCTAAAATTACGGATGAGCTGAAGAAACGCGGAGCGGGCGACGGGAATCGAACCCGCATGACCAGCTTGGAAGGCTGGAGCTCTGCCATTGAGCTACGCCCGCAGCAGCCGCCCCGATGCGAAGCGGCTGACACGGGTAGCGTACCGTCTCTCGTCGCAGCAGTGTCCTTCGGCCCACGTCAGCAACAGCCGACGTCCCATCGGCAAACCGCCACGGCCGCGTGGGCGCTCGCCAGGGCCGTCGGAGCGAGGCCGCCAAGATCGCGGGTCAGGGCGTGATCACGATCACGTACGGGTTCCCGCCGACCTTGATCGGCGGCCCGACCGTGTTCGTGGCCGTTGAAATCGGCGTCACCCACCCCGCGCCGTAGGACGACCAATTCGCTAAGTACACCGTCGGTATGCCCGTCGGCGTGACTGGCGCCGAGGTCGTGCTGTGCGCACGGGCGAGCGCGGGGACGATGATGGAGGCTGCGGCGACTACGGCCGCGCCTGCGGCGATGCCCGATGTCCGGCGGCGCCGACGGCGTCTGATGCCGGCCAGCAGGGCTTTCTGCACGACTGGTCCGATGAGCGGC
>Ga0209648_10001761_pt1 | contig 17588 bp, 19 predicted proteins | sample GraSoi2013_115cm_FD_185830 | JGI IMG/M metagenome (GOLD analysis project Ga0209648, IMG submission 185830) | Grasslands soil microbial communities from the Angelo Coastal Reserve, California, USA - Sample 9_17_2013_115cm (SPAdes) (version 2) | ecosystem: Environmental > Terrestrial > Soil >...
CCTCGTCAGCAGCCAATCAGCAGCCGAAAGGCGGCGGGTCCGGACCTCGGCCGCCAGCGGCCACTGCGCGCTGGTGGTCGGCACGCACGCGCTGATCGAGGAAGACGTCGAGTTCGCCAACCTTGGGCTCGCGGTCGTCGACGAGCAGCATCGCTTCGGCACGCGTCAACGCGAGCTGCTGCGCGCCAAGGGCAAGGGCCGGCCGCACTTCCTGGCCATGACCGCGACGCCTATCCCGCGGACCCTAGCGCTCGCATCGTTCGGCGAAATGTCGGACTCGGTGATCGACGAGCTGCCGCCAGGCCGTACGCCGGTCGTGACCGAGGTCGTGCTGCCGGACCAGCGCTCACGCGCCTACGAACTGGTGCGGAGGGAAGTCCGGTTGGGCCGCCAGGCCTTCGTCATCTGCCCGCTGATCGAGGAATCGGAGAAGGTCGTAGCCCGCTCCGCGACGGCAGAGTTCGAACGCTTGCGCAAAGAAGTGTTTCCTGACCTGAGCATGGACCTGATCCACGGTCGGCTCAAGCAAAAAGACGACGTGATGCGACGCTTCGTCGCCGGCGAGATCCAGGTGCTCGTGGCCACTGCCGTGGTCGAGGTCGGGGTGGACGTGCCCAACGCCACCGTGATGATGATCGAGGGGGCGGACCGGTTCGGTCTCGCGCAGCTGCACCAATTTCGAGGGCGGGTCGGACGCGGTTCGGCTGAGAGTCATTGCCTGCTGCTGGCGGATGATCCGTCCGAGTCCAGCCGCGAGCGTCTGCACCTGGTCGAGAAAATCGCGGATGGCTTCCGTCTCGCTCGTGAGGATATGGAGCGGCGGGGTATCGGTGAGCTGATGGGCTCGAAGCAGCACGGTATTTCCGACTCGGCGATGGAGGCGCTGCGGAACCCATTGCTGCTCGATGAGGTGCGAGACGAGGCACAACGCTTGTTGGACTCAGATCCGGGATTTCAGAAGCACCATGCTCTGAAAGAGGCGGTCGAGTCCCGGCGAGCGCAAATCTCGATCAGCTAGCCTCGTCACTGAAGTGGAGACGCTCCCGTTCGTGGTCGAGCTGGCTCGCGATCTGATCCGCCTGGACACCACCAACCCGCCAGGCGAGGAGCACATCGCTGTCGCGCTGATCGAGCGGATGCTCCAGGGCGCCGGCATCGAATGTGCGCGATACGAAAACGCGCCCGGCCGTCCCAATCTCGTCGCTCGTGTCAAGGGCCGTGAAGAGGCGCCACCGCTGCTGCTCCAGGGCCACGTCGACGTCGTCACGACGGTCAACCAGGAATGGCGGCAGCGCCCGTTTGGCGGCGACATCGTCGATGGATACCTCTGGGGCCGCGGCGCCCTCGATATGAAGGGCGGGGTGGCGATGATGGTCGCCGCGGCGCTTCGCGCTCATGCGCAGGGTGGCCCTCCAGGCGACCTCGTCCTGGCCGTGCTCGCTGACGAGGAGGCGGGCGGGGTCGTTGGTCGACGAGCATCCCGACCTCTTCGCGGGCATCCGCCACGCGATCGGCGAATCCGGAGGCGTCGCTCTCCACCTCGGCGGGCGCCGGTTCTACCCGATCATGGTCTCGGAAAAGCGCGGCTGCCAGCTGCAGGTGACGCTGCGCGGGCCGGGCGGCCACGGCTCGATCCCGATGCACGGCGGCGCCATGGCGAGGCTTGGCCGACTGCTCACGACCCTTGACTCCATCCGCCTCCCCGTCCACATCACCACCCCGGTGCGCGTGCAGCTCGAGGGGATGCGCGACGCTCTCGATGAGCCGCTGAAGAGCCGCCTCAGCGCAGTGCTCGACCCGGCGCGCACCGATGCCGCGCTCGCCGACCTCGGCCCGCTCAGCCGCGGATTGGACGCCTCGCTGCACAACACCGTCAACGCGACCATCCTCAGCGGGGGCTTGAAGGTCAACGTCATCCCCAGCGAGGTCCAGGTCCAGCTCGACGGCCGCCTCCTGCCTGGTTTCGGTCCGGAGGACATGCTTCGCGAGCTACGCGCGGTGATCGGACCCGAGCCCGAGGTCGAGGTGATGCTCGTCGGGCCGGCGCAGCCGGAGATCGACCTGTCGCAGTTCGAGCTGTTCGCCTCGGTGCTGAAAGAAGCGGACCCAGGGTGCGTGCCGGTGCCTTCACTCGTCACAGGCGGCACCGATGCGCGTCATTTCGCGCGGCTGGGGATTCGCACCTATGGATTCCTGCCGCTCGACATCCCGCCTGACTTCAACTCGTCGCCGACCATCCACGCGGCCGACGAACGCGTGCCGGTCAGCTCGCTCCAGTTCGGCGCCGAGTGCGTGTACGAGGCGGTGATGAGGTACCAGGGCTGAGGTTTGATGGAAGATATGCCGCGGTCAGCATCCCGAAGTACGTCGGCGCCTCGTAGCTGATCAGCCGCCCGCGCCAGCCGTCCCCCGTGGCCCCCAGCAGCATGAGCATCTGCCACCACGAGTCGGCCTTGGCCTCCTCGACCAGGGCGATGGGTATCTCCAGCAAACCGTCCAGCCGGTTCTGCCCCACCAGCTCGCACACGAGGTCGTCGTACACCGTGGCGTTGGAGTGATACCCGTACGGACCGTCGGCTCTGTGCGCGTGGCCGTGGTCGGCGCTGGCGATGAACGCCACCCGACGGCCCGACGCGAGCGCCGCGGCGGCGACGGCGGCGCCCGCTCGCACATGAGCCTCCGGCGGCAGGTCGCGTGCCGGCGCCATGACCACCACCGGCAGCGGCGGCTCGTGGCGCCCGCCCATGAACCAGAGCGGGATGAGCACTCCCCAGTCCATGGGCGCCACGGCGGTCGAAGGGTCGTTGGACCCGAAGCTCACCCCCACCGCGGGAAGGCCATCCGCGACCAACGTCGCCAGCAGATTCCATGCCAGCGCCGTATCGCTGGGCGCGTCGAGCGCCACGGGCCGCGGTGTGCCGTCGAGGCTGCCGGCCACGCGGCCGGCGACCACCACGGCAAAAGCACCGGAGATGTGGACGTTGTGCGGAGTGGCCACGATGACGACGTCGGGCTCTGACGCGGCAAAGGCGCGTCCAAGCTCCTCCATGCCGTCGCGCGTCGCCCGCGCGACCAGGAGCTCGTCATCCGAGCACGCCTCTGCTATGGCAAGCCCCCCATGCGGGGCGATGGCGGCGAAGACCAACGGCATCTGCTGATACTTAGCACCAATGGAGTCGCCCATGCGATTGACGGAGTACAGCCACGGGGCCGGTTGAGCCTGCAAGCTCAGCCCGGTGGAGCTAGGGCAGGTTCTCGGGGCGCTGCCCCCGATCGTTGACCCCAACGTGCTGAGCGCCGGGGCATCGCGCGACGATGCCGCGGTCTATCGAATCGCGCCCGACCGCGCGCTCGTCTCGACCGTCGACTTCTTCACGCCCATCGTCGACGACCCCACCGACTTCGGCGCCATTGCCGCCGCCAACTCGGTCAGCGATGTCTACGCCGTCGGCGCGCGCCCGCTGTTCGCGCTCGGCATCACGGCCTTCCCCCGCGCGAAGCTGAGCGCGGGCCTGCTTGAGAAGATCGTCGCCGGGGGCGCGGCCAAGATGGCCGAGGCCGGCATCGCCGTGGTCGGCGGCCACTCGGTCGATGACGAAGAGCCCAAATTCGGATACGCGGTCATCGGCGAGGTTCACCCTGACCGCATCGTCGATCACGAAGGCGCTCGAAAGGGCGACATCGTCTTCCTCACCAAGCCGCTCGGGTCGGGGCTGGTGGCGACCGCGATCAAGCGAGGCTTGTGCCCGCCGGCACTGGAGCGAGAGGCCGTGCAAGTCATGTCGACCCTCAATCGCCGTGCGTCCGAGTCGATGCTCGCCGCGGGCGCGACCGCGGCCACCGACGTCACCGGTTACGGCCTCGTCGGGCATCTCGCGAACATCGCCGGTGGCGCCGACATCGACCTGCGCGCGGTCCCGTTCATGGAAGGGGTCCGCGACCTCGCGGAGCGCGACCTGTTTCCAGACGGAAGCCGGCGCAACTACGCGGCGTATCGCGACCAGGTGGATTGGGACGGCGTCGCCGAGCTCGACCGGCTCATGCTCTGTGACGCACAGACAAGCGGCGGCCTGCTGGTCGCTATCCCAGCGGAACATGCGGAGGCGTTCGAGCGCTCGCTGGCGTCCGGCCCATACCCGGCCGCCAGAATCGGCACCATTAACGGCGATGGATCCATTCGCGTCCGCGCTTGACCAGGCGGCGGCCGTGCGCCGCCGCGAGGTGTCGTCCATCGAGCTCACGAAGGCGTACATCGCGCGCATCGAAAAGCTCAACCCCAGGCTCAACGCGTACGTGCTGACGACGCCTGAGCTCGCGCTCGAGCAGGCGAAAGCCGCTGACGACGCGAACATCGGCTACCCGCTGCGTGGCGTGCCGACGTCGATCAAGGACCTGGTCTCGCTCGCCGGCTATCCGCTGACGTTTGGATCGCGGGCGTTCGAGGACTACACGCTGCCCATGGACTTCTTTCCGGTCGCGAGGTTGAAAGAGGAGGGCTGCCCCATCCTGGGCAAGACCAACCTCTCCGAGTTCGGAACCCGACCAACCACCGAGCACGGCCTGTTCGGCGCCACGCACAACCCATGGAGCCTCGCGCATTCCGCGGGTGGATCGAGCGGCGGAGCGGCCGCCGCGGTGGCGGCAGGGCTCTGCGCATTCGCGCATGGATCCGACGGCGGGGGCTCGGTCCGCATCCCGTCGAGCTGCTGCGGCACGGTGGGCCTCAAGCCTTCGCGCGGGCGCATCTCGCCCGGGCCGCTGCTCGGCGAGCATTGGGCCGGCCTATCGACCGACGGCGTCATCGCCCGCACCGTCGCGGACGCCGCGGCTGGTCTCGACGCGATGGCGGGGCACCTCCCTGGCGACGCCTACTGGTCTGACCTCGACGGCCGCTTCGCCGATTCCGCGACTCCAACCGATCGCAAGCTCCGCATCGGCTTCACGGTGCGGTCGAGCTCGAAGGTCGACGACCAGGTGGCGAAATGCGTGCGCGAGGTGGCGCGTCTGCTCGAGGGCCTGGGTCACCGCGTGACCGAAGGCGGTCCGGACACCGAGCCCTTCCGCACCCCGATGCAGCTCATCGTCGTCTCCGGACTGGGCTCGCTCCCGATCGGCGACGAGAGCAAGCTCGAGCCGTTCAACGCTCTCGGCCTGGCGCTGGCCAAGCAGCTTTCAGCGGTCGACTACGTGCGTTCGGTCGATTCGATCCGCATGCACAGCCGCGTCGTCGTCGGATTCTGGAGCTCCCATGACGTTCTCGTGACCCCGACGGTGCCGAGCACCGTGCCTCCGCTCAACACGCTGGGCGCAGACCTGGCGACCGCCGGCGACGAGTACATGGATTACGTGGGCTTCACATTCCCGTACAACTGCACCGGCCAGCCCGCCATCTCGCTGCCGCTGGGCGTGGATGCGGCCGGTCTCCCCATCGGCGTGCAGCTGGTGGGTCCGCCGCGCGGCGAGGCGCTCATCCTCGGCCTGGCCGCTCAGCTCGAGCAGGCGAGGCCGTGGAGCGGCCGTCGCCCGAGACTCAACTAGGAGTGGCCTTGTCGAAGCTCCGTGTCGGTGGCGGGGAGGCTCGCGGGCGCCGGCTGAAGGCGCCGAAGGGAATCCGCCCGACCCAGGGGATGGTCAAGGCCGCGATCTTCAACCTGGTCGGTCCCGGCATCGAGGGGGCCCATGTCCTCGATCTCTTCGCGGGGTCGGGGGCGCTCGGCATCGAGGCGCTCTCGCGCGGCGCCGCCGAGGTCACGTTCGTGGACCGCGAACCGCGTGGGCTTGCTATCCTGCGCCAGAACTTGGACGCCCTCGAGCTGAAGGAGCGGGCCCACGTCGTGCGTGGCGATGTGGTCCGGTGGCTCGAGAGCTCACCGGCCGAGGTCGATCGCGCAGGCCTCGTGTTTCTCGATCCGCCGTATGAGGACGTGGTTCTCGATCGCGCGCTGCGCGCGCTGGACCGCACTCTGAGCGGCGCGCTGGTTGTCGCGGAGCACTCGCGCCGGCACACGCTGCCGCCGCTGTCGCGCCTGCAGGTGGATCGCGAGCGCCGCTACGGCGACACGATGGTCACGGTTTTACGGGTTGAGTAACAAGACCGCGGTCTATCCGGGGAGCTTCGATCCCCTCACCAACGGACACCTGGACGTGGTCGAGCGCGCGTTGGGCATCTTCGACCACCTCATCGTCGCTGTGGCGGCAAACCCTGACAAGCGCCAGCCGCTTTTCAGCGTCGAGGAGCGGGTCGGATTGATCAAGGACGCGGTCAAGGGTCATGACCGTGTGGAGGTGGCGAGCTACACCGGATTGACGGTCGAATATGCCCGCTCGCGAGGAGCCACGACGCTGGTCAAAGGCTTGCGTGCCTACTCCGATTTCGATGCGGAGCTGCAGCAGGCGCTCATGAACCGCAAGCTCGCGCCCGACATCCACACGGTCTTCCTGATGTCGAGCTTCGCCCACATCTACGTTTCGTCAAGTATCTTGAAGGACATCGCGAGCTATGGCGGGAACGTGTCGGACCTGGTTCCGGCGGGCGTCGCCAAAGCGTTGAAGGAGAAGTTCGCATAAAGGTCGACGAGCTGCTTGACCGCTTCGAGTACCTGGTCCAGAACGCCCGTCACGTTCCGCTGTCGACGCAGGTCATGGTCAACGAAGACGAGATCATGGAGCTGATCGACCAGCTTCGCTTCAACTTGCCGGACGAGATCAAGCAGGCGAACTGGACCGTGTCCGAGCAGCAGCGGATCATCACCGAGGCGCATGCAGAGGCCGCGCGCATCATGTCGCGAGCCAACGAGCGCGCTGAGGAGACTGCGTCCGAGCATGAGATCCTGCGGCGCGCGGAGCGGCATGGGGCGCAGGTGGTCAAGGACGCGCAGGCGAAGTCCGACGAGATCATCCGCCAGGCGGAGGGCTATGCCCTCGAGCAGCTGAAGCAGCTGGAGGCCCACCTCGGGCGCACCCTGTCCACGGTGCGCCGCGGGGTCGAGGCGCTGCAGTCGAGCCAACCCGAGTCGGAGCAGGGCGAGCAGGCAGCCTCGAAATAGCCGCCTCCGGTAGAATTCGGCAGCCATGGCTCTGCCGAAGGTCAAGCTATCCAAGTCGAAGAAGGGTCGCCGCCGCTCGCACCTCGCGCTGGTGCACGTTCAGCTCCAGCCGTGCCCGAACTGCAAGAAGCTCATGCGTCCCCACGCCATCTGCCCCAACTGCGGCCACTACGCCGGCCGCGAGGTGATCAAAGCCAAAGAGTAGGGAGTGGGGATCGCCTTCCTCTTCCCCGGCCAGGGCTCGCAGCACGCCGGCATGGGTGCCGAGCTCCTCACCGACCCCGAGGTCTCCGACCTCTGCGATCGCTGCTCTAGCACCGCGGACGTGGACCTCCGGCGCCTGCTGACCGGCGCCGACGACGACGAGCTGCGGCTGACGCAGAACGCGCAGCCGGCCCTCTGTTTCATGGGCGTGGCCCTCACGCTGCTGCTTCGCAGGCGAGGCATCGAGCCGGCGGCGGCCGCCGGCCACTCCGTCGGGGAGTACGCGGCCCTCGCGGCGGGCGGGGCCGCCGGCGCGCCGCAGATGATCAAGGCGGTGGTCGAGCGCGGCCGAGCGATGGCAGAGGCGATCCCGGCGGGCACGAGCTCGATGGCCGCCGTGCTCGGCCTCGACCCTCAGGCGGTCGAGGTCGCGCTGGGGGGAATGAACGACGCCTGGCCGGCGAACTACAACACGCCGACGCAGACCGTCATCGCCGGCACGACTGCCGGTCTCGAAGCCGCCACGCGGCGGCTGCAGGAGGCGGGCGCGAAGCGAGTGATCCCCCTCAACGTGAGCGCCGCTTTTCACACGCCTTTGATGGCGCCGGCGGCAGAGCGGCTCCGCGTGGCGCTCGACCGCATCGAGTGGCGCTCGCCGCGCATCCCGGTCATGGCCAACCTCACCGGCCGCCCCCATCAGGGCGGCGACCGGATCCCTCAAGTGATGGAGATGCAGCTTCGCTCGCCCGTCCGCTGGGGGGCGTGCGTCGCGGCGCTGGTGGAGCTGGGCTGTGACACGGTCGTGGAGGTCGGGCCGAAGCGCGCGCTGACCGGCATGATGCGCGAGCTCGCGCCCGGCAAGACCGCGCTCGCGGTGGGTACCCCGGCGGCAGTTGTGGAGCTAGCGATCCCAGCCTAGAGGGACGGGGCGATCATTCGTTGCTTGCCGACTCCTGGTGCGGTTGACTTCCCGCCCTTGACGGGGTGCAGACTGGCCCTGTAGCCGGCCTCTCGATCACTGGAGCCAGAGATGCCGCACAAGTCTCTACCCGCGAGGGGACCGCCAACTGACCGCAGCCACTCGAACCGTATTTGCTTCTCATGGAGGTGAGAAATGCACGCAGGCGTAATCCGATCCACCTACAAGAAGTCAGACCTGAATCAGGTCGCCAAGGACTTCAAGGAGAACGTGATCCCGATCCAGGCGGCACACGAGGGCAGCCGGTCGGCAATGCTCCTGATCGACCGCGACAGCGGCGACGCCATATCGATCGGCATCTATGAAGACGAGGCCTCCGCGAAAGCGTTTGGGTCCAAAGCCACGAAGCTGCTGGACGGTTTCAAGAAGTACCGCACCGGCACTGCTGAGCCCAAGCGCGAGCTGTTCGAGATCGCGACGTCGACACAACAAGAGGCGAAAGCCGTGGTCGAGCGCGTTCTCAAGGCCTTCAACGCTCACGACCTGGAAGCGGTGGCCCGCGAAGCGGCGCCGGACACATTGCTCACGGCGCCCGGCGGCACCAACCTGCAGGGAGTGCAGGCGGCGAAGGAGTACAACCAGCGCCAGATCAAGGCGTTTCCGGATGCGAGAGTCGAAGCCAAGAAGACGATCGTCCAGGGAAACACCGTTGTCGTGGAAGGCGTGTTCACAGGCACGCACGCCGGACCGCTGAAGACGCCGATGGGTGATGTGCCGCCGACCGGACGGAAGGTGAAGGGAGAGTTCGTCCAGGTCTTCGAGATCGACCGTGGCCTGGTGAAGAGGAATCACCTCATCTTCGACCAGGCCGAGATGATGACCCAGCTCGGCGTAGCGCCGGCCGGGGCCAGGTCGACCGCGTAGATCGAAGTTGGAGTCGTCGGGGCCCGGGCCGTCGGAGCCCGGGTCCTCGGGCTTAAGGGGTCCCCGCGAACTCAAGGCGCAGCCTCGGAGTTCGTGGGGTAAAAGGGGCATCGCCGAGTGCTGGTATGGTATTCCAGAAACTGAGCTTCGAAGACTTCAAGAACATCGTGGTCGAGCGACTTGGCTGCGAGCCTGAGCAGGTGACGATGGATGCCTCATTCCAGGAGGATCTGAACGCCGACTCGCTCGACCTCGTTGAGCTCATCTACGCATTCGAAGAGAACACGGGTCTGGAGATTCCCGACGAAGACGCCGAGAAGATCACGACGGTCGGCCAAGCGTGGGAGTACATACAGGAGAAGGCCGGCTCATAGCACAGAGCGCAGCGCCTCTCGCGCAATCGTTACTACAGCTCCAGCAGAAGATCGGGATTCATTTTCGCGATCCAGGACTTTTACTCGAGGCTGTCACGCACAGCTCGTTCGCCAACGAGAATCCGCACCAGTCGCCGCGCGACAACGAGCGCCTCGAGTATCTCGGCGACGCGGTCCTGCAGCTGATCACTGCCGAGTACCTGTACAAGCACCACCCCGGCGCGACCGAGGGCGAGCTCACGCAAACGCGATCGGCGATGGTCAACACCAACACGCTGGCGCAGATGGCCGAGCAGCTGGACCTCGGCAGCTACCTGTATCTGGGCCGCGGCATCGCCAAAGGTGGCGGGCGCAACCTGAAGTCCCTCCTGGCCAACGCTTTCGAGGCGCTGCTCGGCGCGGTCTTCCTCGACGCCGGCTATGACGCCGCCTACCACTACTACCTCAACCGCTACCGGTCCCTGCCTTCGCCGGCCCAGGACGAGAACTTCAAGGGCCGCCTGCAGCAGGTGGCGCAGGAGCGGTTCGGTCAGACGCCCTTCTACGACAGCGAGGGCGCGCGCGTCGGCGGCCAGCGCGAGTACACGTCGGTGGTGTTCGCGGGCGCGGATCCGCTTGGCACGGGCCACGGGGCGACCAAGCAGGAGGCCGAGCAGGAGGCCGCGCGGGCGGCGCTCGAGAAGCTCGGCGAGGCCCCGACCGCGGCGGCGGCACCCAAGGCCGTCCGGACGCCCCGACCGCGCAAGCGGCGCCCCGCGGGCTCTGGCGCCACCGCTCCAGCCGAGATCGTGAGCATCGTGCCCCCGCCGGTTTCCGAACCTGAGCCGGACCCCGCCCCCGAAGAGCCTCCCCGCAGCCGCCAGTTCGGAGAACCGTTGGAGTAGGGCACATGTTGTGCCCGGGACTCAGATGAGCCCTACATCTGCTACTTTGGTGCCGATTTGTTCCTCCGCTCGCTGAGCCTGCTGGGCTTCAAGACCTTCGCGCGGGCGACAGAGATCCGATTCGAAGGCGGGGTCACGGCGATCGTCGGCCCGAACGGCTCCGGCAAGACCAACATCGTCGACTCCATCAAGTGGGTCCTCGGCTCCGGCCAGGCCCGCGACCTCCGCGGCAAGAAGATGGAAGAGGTCATCTACGCGGGCGGGGAGCGCCGCCCGCGGGCGGCGTTCGCGGAGGTGACAGTCGTGTTCGACAACACGGCGGGCCGTCTCCCGGTCGACTATCACGAGGTCGCGATCAAGCGACGGGTCGAGCGCGACGGGGAGAGCGATTACTACCTGAACGGGACTCGGGTCCGCCGCCGCGACCTCATCCACATGCTTGCCTCGACCGGGCTCACCGTCGACTCGTACGCGATCATCGACCAGCGCGACATCGAGACGATCGTCGTGTGCTCGCCCGCGGAGCGACGAGCTCTGCTCGAAGAAGCCGCGCAGGTACGCGGTGTCAAAGCGCGGCGCCAGGAGGCGGCCCAGCGCCTGGGCGAGCTGGCGCAGAACCTGCTCCGGCTCGAGGACCTGCGTTCCGAGATCGAGCCTCGCCTCGAGGTCGTGCGGGCGCAGGCGGCCGCGGCCAAGGAGGCGGCCGAGACGGTGGCGCGCCTGGAGCTGCTGCGCGGCAGCATCGTCTGGGAAGAGTGGCGCGAGGCGCGGGACGCGCAGAAAAAAGCGAGCGCCCAGGCCCAGTCGCTCGAGCGGCGCCTCGCCGAGGCGCGTGAGCAGGCGCAATCGGCGGAGGCCGACTTCGCCGGCTGGCGGAGGGAGATGCAGGCCGCCCAGGACCGGCGGCTGGCGCGCCAGGCCACGCTTGGGCGTTTGCGCCTCGAGCTGTCGGCGGCGGACCACGCGCTGGAGCTGGGCGACGAGCGAGCCGAAAGCCATCGAGCGCTCTCTGGCGCCCTCCAGCGCGAGGAAACCGAAACCCGCAGGCAGGTCGCCGCTGCCGAAGCGCTGCAGAAGCAGCTGCGTGCCGGCATGGCGAATGCCGCCGGAGCCCTCGAGGCCTTGCCCGCGCAGCCGGTGGACCTGCCGGCCTACGACCCCCACCAGGCGCAGCACGCCCAGCGCGGGGCCGAGCAGGCTCGCCGCGCGGTGGCGGTCGCGACGTCGTCACTGGCCGGGCTGCGCACGCGGCGCGAGTTCCTCGAGCAGCAGGTGGCGCGGCTGGAGGCCGGGGCGGAAGCGGCGAAGCGTATTCCCGACGCCGAGTCGGCGCTGGCTGCGGAGCGGTCGGCCGCCCGGGCAGCCGAGTCGGCGGCCATCTCGATCGCCCGGCTTCGCTCCGAGCTGGAGGGGCTCGAATCGCTGCAACCAGCGTCCGTGTCTGGTTTGGTGCGGCTGGGCGACGCGGTCCTCGCGGAGCCGGGCTACGAGCGCGCGCTGTCGGCCGTGCTTGGACCCCTGCTCGACGCACTGGTGGCGCCCGACGAGGAATCGGCCACCCGCGCCGGTGGAGAGAGGGGAATGCAGCGTACGGTCCTGTACCCGCTCGATGCCATGGCCGCGCCGAAGCCGGGTTCCATGCTCAACCACGTCCGGGTCAAGCAGGGCTACGAGCTGGTGGCGCGGCGGCTGCTCGGCCACGCCGTCATCGGCGTCGACGTCACTGTCGCCGGCGTCTACCGCGAGCCTGGCCTGGTCCGCGCTGGGGCCGACCCCAGGGTGGAGATCGACGCCCGCCGATCCCGGCTCGAGGAGCAGATCGAGAGCCTCATGCCGGCCGCCTCGGCGGCAGCCGGAGCCGCGAGGGGCGTCAAGGAAGCCGAGGTGGCGCTCGACCACCTGCGCACTCGCGCGGCCGGGGCGTCCGGCCTTGGCGAGTCGAGGCGGTTGCTCGACGCCGCGCGTGAGGCCGAGAGGGTGGAGGCGGCCAGGATTCCAGACCTGGAGCGCGCGGCCGGAACGGCCGAGGCCGAGGCGGCGTCGAAGATCCTCGAGCTGGACGCGGAGGCGGCGCATCGGTCCGCGGCCTTGCAGGCAGAGCTGGAGCGTGCTCGCTGGCGCGACCGTCTCGATGACCTGAAGAGGCAGCTGCACGCTGTCGACGAGGACCTCGACCGCCACCGCCGCGCTGCCGAGGAGAGGGCGGCTCGCGCAGCCGAAGCGGAGAAGAGCGCCACAGCAGCCGCCGAGGTCCTGCCCCGCCTGAAGATGGAGGCCGAGGCTGCCAAGACCCGCCTTGCGGATGCGGAGCGCGAGGCCCCTGGTGAGGAGGAGGAGATGGCGGAGGGCGCCCGGCGCCTGGTGGCGCTGGAGGAGGCGCGCATCGACGCGAGGCTCAAGGCCGGCAACCTGGAAGGCAACCTCGGCCTGATCACGCGCGAGGCCGAGCTGCTGGCCGCGCGCATGGAAGAGATCCGGCTGCGCATGCCCGACGGTGTCGCGCCGGAGGAGATCCCCGGCGGCAAGTCGCGCGAGAAGGAGATGCGGACGCTCGAGAAGCGACTCGAGGAGATCGGACCCACCAACGCCCTCGCCGAGGCGGAGTGCCACGAGCTCGAGGAGCGCTTCGAGACGCTGCGCACGCAGCTTGACGACATCACCGCCGCGCGCGCCGACCTCGAGCAGCTCATCGCCAAGCTGCGCGAGGAGGAGGAGTCTCGATACGAGGCCGTGTTCGGCGCCGTCGCAGCTAACTTCCATGAGTACTTCTCGCAACTGGCCCCGGGCGGGCGCGCCGCTCTGCGGCACGCGGAAGGCGACGAAGGGCCGCGCACCGGCGTGGAGATCCTTGTCCAGCCGCCACGAAAGCGGCTGCAGAACGTGACGTTGTTGTCATCCGGCGAACGCTCCATCGCCGCGCTCGCCCTGGTGCTGGCACTGGACGAGGTCAACCCGAGCCCGTTCACGATCCTGGATGAGGTCGACGCCGCGCTCGACGACGCGAACGTCGGCCGCTTCGGCGAGATGCTCGCGCGACTGGGCGCGCAGCGGCAGTTCCTGGTGATCACCCACAACCATGTGACGATGGCGCACGCGTCCAGCCTCTACGGCATCCATCTCGACGAGAGTGGCGCCTCGCACATCGTTTCGGTCCGCCTCGAGGACATTCGCAAGCCGGCCACACGCGCCGCCGGCACAGCCTCCGCCCAGGCCGGCTGAGCCTTTCGTGGTGAGCGTCTGGAGCCGCGTCGGCGGCCGCACCAAAAAAGTCCTTGCCGCCGGCCTGCGCGCGCTCAGGCCACCGATGGCCGCGGGCTACTACGAGGATCTCGAGGAGCTTCTGATCGCCGCGGACATGGGTCCGGCGATGGCAGCGCGCCTGGTGGCCGCGGTGCGCACGGGGAGCCCGCGCGCAAGTGATGAAGCCGAAGCGGCGCTCGTCGGGGCATCGCTGGCGGCGATGTCTAAACGGCCCCGCGAGCTGCACCTGGGCGGCGCCCCGGCATGCGTCCTCTTCTACGGGATCAACGGCGCGGGCAAGACGACGACCGTCGGCAAGCTGGCGCACAGATTGCATGCGATGGGCAGGAATCCGCTGGTGGTGGCGGCCGACACATATCGCGCGGCCGGCGTCGAGCAGATGATGGCCTGGGCCGAGCGGGCGGGGGTGGCAGGTTTTGCGGGCAAGGCGGGGGCCGACCCGGCGGCGGTGGTGTTCGACGGCCTCGAGCACGCCCGCAGTCGCGGTCATGACGTCGCCCTCGTCGACACGGCCGGCCGCCTGCAGACACAGCACAACCTCCTCCAGGAGCTGGCCAAGGTGGGGAGGGTCGCCACCAAAGCGCTCGATGGCGCCGCCTACGAATCGCTGTTGGTGCTTGACGCGGTACTCGGGCTGTCGAGCCTTGCGCAGGCGCGCGCGTTCAACAAGGCCATCCCCATGACCGGGCTGGTGCTCGCCAAGCTGGACAGCAGCGCCAAGGGCGGTGCGGTGATCGCTATTGAATCCGAGCTCGACGTCCCCGTCAAGCTGGCGGGAGTGGGGGAGGGCATCGAGGATCTCGAGCCATTCGACCCCGCCGCCTACATACGCTCATTGTTCGAAGAGTGACCCTGCGCATCGCGGATCCGCACTGCCACACGCTGGCCTCCGACGGAATGGTCACGCCGGCGGAGCTGGTCGACGCGGCGGTGAGGGCCGGCCTCGACCTCATCGCCATCACCGACCATGACACGATGGTGAATGCGCGCGAGGGCAAGGAACGGGGCGAGGCCGCCGGCCTATCTGTCGTGGCCGGCCAGGAGGTCACAACCAAATGGCCGGCGCAGACACACATCCTCGGCTGGTTCTTAGACAAGCCGATCAAGAGGTCGATGACCGTCGCCGACACGGTGGCCGCGATCCACGACCAGGGTGGGCTCGTGGTCATCCCGCACCCGTTCATGCCCGTGTACTTCGGCTCGATCCAGCCGCAGATGCTGCGCCGCCTCATCGAGAAGGAAGCGGTCGACGGCATCGAGGTTCTCGCCACAGTCCCGATCGGCGCTCGCCGCAGAAAGATGCTCGACGAGTTTTTCAGCGCGAATCGCGAGCGGCTGGGAGCCGAGATCGGTTCCAGCGACTGTCACTTCGGACGCCACGACATCGCGCAGGTCGTAACCGCCTTCGAAGGCGACTTCCGCACCGCGGTCGTGCAGAGAAAAACCACGCCCCGCCGCGGCCAGGCGAAACGAAGCGTGCCCGCAGAGATGACGCTGCGTCAGCAGTGGCGATCGATGGTGGACCTGCCCCTGAGGCGGCTGCGCGGCGAGATCTAGACTCATGCCGCCCAGCGCATCCCCGGCCCTCGTACACGCCGCGCGATCACGCGATCAGGTGGGATGAACTTCACACCCTCGCCCGCTTTCACCACCTGCCAGCCTCCCTCATGGACGAGGCGATGGTGATAGAAACAGAGAGGTAGGAGGTTGGGCAGGTCGCTCGCCCCGCCCCGAGACCAGAAGTCGATGTGATGCGGACTCGTCCAGTTGATCGGGCGGTCGCAGCCCGGCCCGCAGCAGCCGCGGTAGCGGGCTTTGAGCGCCCGGCGCTGGGCCGGCGAGATGGCTCGCGTCGCCCGCCCGACGTCCACCACCACGGAGTCCGCTTTCAAGACCCGGCACAGGGTGCCGTCGCAGGCCAGCCGCTGCACCGTCTTGCTCGAGATCGGCATCCCTCTCTCCAGCTCCGAGGCCGCCGCGCCAACCTCGCCTTTCAGGCCTTCCAACGTGGTCGTCACCGTGATGTGCGGACGGACACCGTTGCGTCGGGGCAGCTTGCCCTCGTCCATGGCTTTGTAGACGATCTCGGTCAGGGCGTCGGCGCGGCGCTGCTTCGGCGCCCGGCCGTCGTCTCGACCCAGTCGCTTGGCCAAAGCGTCGACCGCGCCCTTGAGGGCGGCACCGGCTTCGGGATCGATGACCCCGCTGAGGTGATACATCCCGTTCATCTCGCTGATGTGGAGGAAGCGCTCTTCGTAGCTCTCTTCGCTGTCGCGCTCGAACCCATCGGGATCCAAGGCACAACGCATGTGCGCGGCCAGCCAGTTCAGGTCCTTGACCGAATACTCGCGGGCCAAGCCGATCCACTGCACCTCATCCAGGCCATCGCCCTTCTCGCCTAGCTTGTCGCGCAGATGGCAGATCACCGACGCCGCCTGGTAGCCAATCTCGCCCGTGGAAAGCGCCGCGGCTACGACGGGCAGCGACTCAAGCTGTTCGCCGACACACACCCGATCGGCGGCAGAAGGCACTGACATGCCGCAGATGCGGCTGATCCATGAGCCGACGGTGATGTTGCCGCCAACCAGGTGATCACCACGCTTCTGGGCTCGTCGCACCATGGCAGAGAACTCGAGCTCCAGCGCATCGATCAAGCTGCGCATGCGCTTGGGATCGTCGTCGCTCGGGTCGAGTTCCCGAGCCTGAAACTCGCCCACCGCCGCCTGCAGTTTCGAGAGTGGAGTCTCTCCGATCTCGGCCATGAGCTGAGGCTACCAAACACATGTTTGGGCCACAACCCAGCCTGTTAATTTCGCCTTTAGTTGGTTCGGGGCGCTTGCAGCCAGACGCGGCTCCTACGCCGGCTTGTCCTCCAACCCCAGCCCGAACATCGCCTCGAGGTCGTGGGCCGAGAACTGCTGGAAGGCGACCATCGTCTGCGTCCGCTCGATACCCTCGAGCTTGGTCAAGCGCTGGGTCACCACGTCCGCAAGCTGCTCATGCTCACGCACGCGAACGATCGCCACGAAGTCCCACTCGCCCGTGACCGTGTACACCTCAGACACACCAGGCACGTCGGCCAGCTTCGGGCCCAGGCTCACCAACCCGGCACGCGTTGACTTGACGAGCAGGACGGCGGTCAGCATGAGGAACTACGTAGAAGCGACCGGCACGATGGCGCCCGTCGCATCCCCGTACGCCCACACGTCCATGTCGCCGTAGGTCAGGCCGCTGTGCCCGAGGATCGTGCAGATATGCGTACGGTGGTCGTTGCCGTGGTGCAGGGCCTGGATCACCACCACGCCCGAGTGGAGAACGAAGCGGCCGTCCTGGAACGTCGCCTCGTGTGCCTCGTCAGGCGAGACGCGAGGCGCGATCTCGATCAGCTCGTCGCCGCTGCGAACCGCCTCCGCGCGCAACACAGCCATGCCAGGGAACTCGCTGCGCTCGTTGATCCGCGGCTCGCCGCCGCCGAGGCGCTTGATGTATCGCTGCTCCGCGGCGAGCATGTGGAAGAAGGTGGACGCAATCGTTCCGTAGGTCCCGGGGGCGGTCATCGCAAGCTGCTCGTCGGTGAACGATGCGCACACGTCGAGCAGGTGCAGGTTCGCCCATTTGTTGTAGCGGAACGCCTCGACCAGCAATGGCCCCATCTCGGTACCGATTCTAGATCTTGCTAGACTGTAAAGGCATGCGCCTTGACACCCTCGCGACCAGGAGCCGCCATCTCGCCCTGTTCGAGCGCTATGGACCGCTTCTCACCCAGCACCAGCAGGGCGTGCTCAACCTCTCTCTGAGGAGCGATTGGTCGCTGGCCGAGATCGCCGACCACCAGGGCACGTCGCGCGCAGCGGTGCACGACATCGTCAAGCGCTCGACCGAAGCACTGGAAGGGTACGAGAAGCGGCTGGGTCTCCTCGCCGAAGCCGGCAGGCGGCGCCGCCGGGTCGCCTCTCTCGAGAAGGAGCTCACAAGC
>Ga0209648_10001762_pt1 | contig 17587 bp, 15 predicted proteins | sample GraSoi2013_115cm_FD_185830 | JGI IMG/M metagenome (GOLD analysis project Ga0209648, IMG submission 185830) | Grasslands soil microbial communities from the Angelo Coastal Reserve, California, USA - Sample 9_17_2013_115cm (SPAdes) (version 2) | ecosystem: Environmental > Terrestrial > Soil >...
CAGAGCGCTAACGACCTCGGCCACACTCTCCGCCGGTTCGATCATACTCGCAACCCGCGCCAGTTTTCATCACCTTTGGTGGCGCGCAGCGCCATCCCAGACTCCCTCCCGGTCGCGGTTCATACGCGCGCCACTAGCGACAATCTGCTCCATGGCCGATGCGCCGCAACTCTCGCGTGTTTCAATTCCGCCTGCAACGCCAACTTCAGCAATTCATCCTTCTTGAACGCTGCTTGCACCGAAGCCGGACCGTCGTGCATCGAGATCGAGTGCCATCCGAAAAGCCACTGCGTAGCGGGGATAAAATAATAAGCCATCGGACCTCGCTCCAGGTCGATCGCCAGCACCGCCCGCCGCGCGACCCTCTTCGCATTACTCAGCAATCCCACAATCTGGTCGTTCGAGAAGTGATGCAGGAACAGAGAGCTGAACACCAAGTCGAAGCTGCCTGGCTGGAACGGCAGCGAAAACGCATCGCCCACGATCTTCGGCTCCGAAGCGAGCGCCAAGTGCGTGAAACTGCGATCCAGCGACGTGACCCGCGCCATCGGATAACTCGCGCGCAGCGCAGCGCCCATGTCGCCCGATGCAGCCCCGATATCCAACATCGAAAATCTTTCCTCCGCGGACACGAGCCCGCTCACCAGTTTCCGTAGGATCCGGTACCCGCCGAAATGCCGGTTGATCCGCACTAGGTCCCGCAGATTCCCGCGCGCCTCCTCCGGACTCGCCTCATCCAGCAGCTCCGGCTCAATCACGCGCTCCTGAACAATGGGCACTCTCCCATGATAAGATGCGGCTGACTATGTCCAATCAAGAATTATCCAGACGTGATTATCTCGCGCTGGTTGGCGGCGGAGCGGCCCTCACCGGCATGCCCGCACTCTCCGCCGAACCAGCGCCGCCGCCTCCGGCCGTCGACGAAGATCGCGAGCGCCGCATGAAATGGTGGCACGAAGCCCGCTTCGGAATGTTCATCCACTGGGGCCTCTACAGCACCGTCGGCCGTCACGAGTGGCTCATGGAGAACGAAGGCATTCCCGTCGCCGAATACGAACAGCTCGCCAAGCATTTCACTCCGCAACCCAATGCCGCGCGCGCCTGGGCCAAGCTCGCCCGGCAGGCCGGTCAGAAGTACATGGTGATGACCACAAAACACCACGAGGGCTTCTGCCTGTTCGATAGTAAGCTCACCAACTACTGCGCTCCCAAACAGGCCTGCGGCCGCGACCTGGTGAAGGAATTCGTCGATGCCGCCCGCGCTGAAGGCCTCCGCGCCGGCTTCTACTACTCGCTCATGGACTGGCATCATCCGGATGGCGCCCGCTGCGCCGATAACGAAGACGCCCGGCGCCGCTTCGTCGATTACATCCACGGACAGGTCCGCGAGCTCTGCACCAACTACGGCAAGCTCGACGTGCTCTGGTACGACGTGAACTGGCCGCTCAAACCCGATGGTTGGGAAGCAGCCAGGATGAACGCCATGGTTCGCCAATTGCAGCCCGAGATCATTATCAACAATCGCACCGGCCTGCCGGAAGATTTCGCCACGCCGGAGCAGCGCATCCAGGCCGCCGACCGAGCCTGGGAAGCCTGCATGACCATGAACGACAGTTGGGGTTTCCAAAAAGCCGATGACGATTGGAAAGCTCCAAAGACCGTCATCCGCAATCTGCTCACATGCGCGCGCGACGGCGGCAACTATCTTCTGAACATTGGCCCACGGCCCGATGGCTCTATTCCCCCGGATTCCGTCCGCATCATGACTGCCGTCGGAAAATGGATGGAAAAGAACGGCGACACAATCTACACTGCCGAGCCGTGCCAGGTGAAGCGCTCCAACTACGCGCTCTTCACGCGCAAGGGCAACACGCTATATATGCACGTACACTTTTGGCCGGGAGACTACGTCGCCATCAGCGGCCTGAAATCTCAAGTGAAGTCAGCGAGACTCCACGCCAGCGGCAAGCCCGTGAAATTCGAGCAAGACCGCTTCCGCACAAAATTCACAGGCCTTCCGGCCACCGCGCCGGACGAACCGGTGACCACGATCGCCATCGAATGCGACTCCGAGCCAACGCAAGACACCAACATGGTCCGAAAAGAACGTCCCCGGCGAGGCGTGGGCGTGGCGTAGTGCCGCCGTTCTTTAGTTCCTTGGTTCCTTGGTTCTCTGGCTCCCAGGAACGAGAGAACGAATGAACTAAGGAACCAATGAACTAAGGAACTGATCCGTTATGGACGTCGTCACCGGCAATTTAGGTTGGATCGAAGTAATCTGCGGCCCCATGTTTTCCGGCAAGAGTGAGGAACTCATGCGCCGGCTGCGCCGCGCCATGATCGCTCGCAAGCGTGTCCAGGTGTTCAAGCCGGTCATTGACGACCGCTACTCGGCGGACGAAATCGTGTCCCACACCGACATCCGCATGAAGTCGCAAGCGATCAACAAGGCGTCGGAAATCCTGGGCCACCTGGACTGGCGCACGGAAGTGGTCGGAATGGACGAAGCTAATTTCTTCGGCCAGGAACTGGTGGAGATCGCAAGCCAATTGGCCGACAGCGGCAAGCAAGTGATCATCGCCGGCCTGGACACCGACTACATGGGCCGGCCGTTTCCGCCCATGCCCGACCTCCTCACGCTGGCCGAATCCATCACCAAGGCGCTCGCCATTTGCATGCGCTGCGGCAATCCCGCCAAGCACACGCAGCGGCTGGTGGAATCAACCGACCTCATTGTCGTCGGCGCGGCGGGCATGTACGAAGCCCGCTGCCGCCGCTGCTTTGAGCCCGGAGTCCCGAAACAGGAGTACCTGGATTTCGCCCAGCCCAAGGCCAAGCCGCCGGAAACTTGACCGGCCAGCGTCCCGTCTAACGGTTACAAATGCTGTTAATCTACTGACTAGAGGTGCTATGTCCATCTTTCCGAATCCTAGCCCGACGGACCCGCCGACTCCTCCGGCCGCTCCCGCTCCACCGCCTGCCGGCGCTCCGCCTCCGTTCGCCCAGCCGCCGTATTATCAGGCTCCCCCTCCTCCACCTGAAAAGAGCGGATCCGGCGCCAAGACTGCGATACTGTACGGAGCCATCGTGGCGCTGCTGGCGGCATGCGTTTATCTGTTCTTCCAGTTGGACCGCGTAAAGAAGGATATGGTGAAATCCAGCGACGCCCTGGCTGCTCGCATCGACAAAATGGAGGAGACATCCTCGGTTACCACTCGCAGCCACCGCAAGACCGTGGACGAACTGCGCGACCAGTTGGAGCGCGCGCGCCGTCAGGCCGCCGCCGCCGCGGGCGAAGCCAAGCAGGAAGCTTTGAAGAAAGTGGATGAGACCCGCGCCAAACTCGAAGCCGCCCAGCAGCAGGCCGAGAAGGAACTGAAGTCCGATATCTCGCAGGTGAAAGACGCCACCGACTCTGCGAATACCAAGATCTCCGCGGTCGGCACGGAAGTGACCAGCGTCAAGGGCGACGTCGCGCAGCAGCGGGCCGATTACGAGAAGACCGTGGCAGAACTAAAACGAGCCAACGGTGAGCTGGACGGCCACAGCGTCCTGATCGCCACCAATGGCAAAGAACTCGCCGCCCTCCGCGCTCTCGGCGAACGCAACTTCGTCGAGTTCACCGTCCACAGATCCAAGCAGGCGCAAAAGGTGGGCGACGTTCTGGTGCTGCTCAAAAAGACCGACCCGAAGAAGAACCGCTACACGATCGACTTGACTGCGGACGACAAAACCACCGAGAAACGCGACCGCGGAGTCAACGAGCCGATCCAGTTCATGACCTCCAAGGCGAAGCAGCCCTACGAGCTGGTGGTGAACGACGTCAAGAAAGACACCATCGCCGGCTACCTCTCTGTTCCGAAAGTTCAGAACGTCCGAAATTAGCCCTTCACAGGCTGCAGCCTGTGCCACCTGGCACTCATGAACTTACCGAATTTGGGTGGAACAGGCTTCAGCCGGTACTGGCTGAAATGCACATTTCAGCCAGTACCCTTCAGTCTGTGAAGTTGAGCGGTGGTATCCTAACCCCAAAGTGAAAATCTGCGTCCTCGACGACTCCTACGAGCAGTCCGACACTCCGTTCAAGCAGTTTGACTTCCTGCCGGACCCGCTCCGCTATCTCGAGGCCCACGAGTGCGAGCGGCACTTCCTGCACAAAGCCACCGCCATCAAAGAGGTCCTGGAGCTGTCCAAGCGCGGCTTCGATGTGTTCCTCAACCTGTGCGATGGCGCGTGGGAGGAAGACCGTCCCGGCGTCGAAGTCGTCCAGGCTTTGGAACGCCTGAACCTTCCGTTCACCGGCGCGACTTCGTCATTTTTCGAGCCAACGCGCAAAGCGATGAAGACCATTTGCCATTACGGCGACATCAACACGCCGGCGTACGCATTCGCGTCCGATTGCGAAGGCATCGAAGCGGCCGCCGCCGCGCTGCGTTTTCCTCTGATTGTGAAGCATCCCAACGGCTACGCCAGCATCGGCATCACCAAAGCGTCGCGCGTGGAAACTCCGGAAGAACTACACGCCCAAGCCGCAAAAACGATCGGCGAATTCGGCGGCGCATTGATTGAAGAATTCATCGACGGGCGCGAATTCACCGTTCTCGTGGCGGAGAATCCCGACGACGAACTCAACCCCATCGTCTATCATCCGGTGGAATTCGTTTTCCCCGCCGGCGAATCGTTCAAGCACTTCGATCTCAAGTGGAAAGACTATCAGAGCATGACTTGCGTCCGTTGCGACGATGCAGAGCTGGCCTGCCGGCTCAAGGAAATGTCGCGGCGGTTTTTCCTGGGGCTGCACGGCACGGGCTACGGGCGCTGCGATATCCGCATGAACCAGCAAGGCGAGCTGTTCATGCTGGAGATCAATCCGAACTGCGAGCTGTTCTACCCGCCCGGCGATGAAGGCAGCGCCGATTTCATTTTGTTGAACGATCCCGCCGGACACACAGGCTTCGTCGATACGATTATTCGCAGCGCACTGAAGCGCCATCGCAAGAACGTCCGCCGCTGGGAAGTTCGCACCGGGCCCGAAGGTCACTATGGGATGTACGCAACCGAGCCGATCGAAGAGGGCGAGGTGATCGAGCGCTACGAGGAACAGCCGCACGTGCTGGTCAGCAAGGCGCATGTTCTTAAAGTTTGGAATGAAGGCCAGCGGCGAGTCTTCGCGCGCTACGCCTATCCGATCACGGATGAAGTCTATGCGTTGTGGAGCAGCGATCCGGAGCAATGGAAACCTATCAATCACTCCTGCGATCCCAACGCGTGGCCGGAGGGGCTGGATGTGACGGCCCGCCGCAACATCGCTGCCGGCGAGCAAATCACCATGGATTACGCGACGTTCAGCAACGAGGCGCTCGAAGCATTCGCGTGCACCTGCGGCTCTCCCGATTGCCGTGGAGTGGTCTGCGGCACGGATTATCGCGAACCCTTCGTCGCGCGTTACGGCGATCACGTGTCCGACTACGTCCGTGCCAGGCGTGGCGCACGCTCTTAGCGTGCCGTCTCGACACTCGTGTCGAGACTAAGGACTATGATCAAGCAATGAACCGCCGATCACTCTTCAAGACCGTCGCCGCCGCAGGAATCGCAACCCTCCGCCCCGCCCGCGCCGCCATCCCCAAGATGAAGATCACGCGCGTGCGCGCCTATTCGCCTCCGCAACCCAATCAGATATTCAATCAGAGCAACCTTGTCGTCACCGTCGAAACCGATGCCGGCATCACGGGTATCGGCGAAGGCGGATCGCGCGACATGCTCGAACAATGCTCCGGCCGGCTCATCGGCCAGGACCCCTCGCGCACCGAACATCTGTGGCAAGACATGTACCGCGCCTTCTTCTATCCGCCGGGACGCGAAAAAGTGCATGCGTTGGGCGCACTCGACATGGCGCTGTGGGATATTCGCGGCAAAGCCCTCGGCGTGCCGGTACACCAACTGCTCGGCGGCCTGGCGCGTAATTACATCGAGTGCTACTACACCGGCGGCGGATTTCCCGGCTCCATCCGCGAAAAAGCCCGCGCCACCATGGAAGCGGGCTATCGCGCTTTTCGAATGGATGCAGCCAGCCTGCGCGAAGGCACCACTTACAACACTCACGAGCGCATCAATCAGCTTTACGAGGACTGCGTGCAGGCGCGCGAGGGCGTCGGCAAGAACGGCGACTGGTGCATCGATTTTCACACTCGCTTCGATCTCTCGGACGCCGTCCACGCCGCGCACCTCATCGAGGACCTCGCCCCGTACTTCGTCGAAGACCCGGTCCGGTCCGAAGCCTTTCACGACCTCTTGCCGGTGTTGCGCACGCAGGTGAAGCTTCCCATCGCTGCGGGGGAAGAGTGGGGCAGCCGCTGGGATTTCAATATGCTGATCGAGCACAACACCATCGATTACGTACGTTGCACGCTCCCCAACGTCGGCGGCATCACCGAATTCGCCAAAGTAGCGGCGTTGTGCGAAACGCATTTCATTGGTTTGATCCCGCACTTCACGGGACCCATCAGCACCGCGGCGCTGGTTCACACCTGCGGCCCATTCTCAGGCCCGGTGCTTTTCGAATTCACCAGCCGCACCGGCGTCTGGGATTACCTGCCGCAGTGTCTCGAATTCAAGAACGGCAAGATCTGGCCTAACCAGCGCCCTGGCCTGGGCGTCGAAGTCGACCTGAACCGGCTGAAGCTGATCGGCGAATTCACCCAGCCAATCGCCAACCGCACCGTCTACAATCGCCCCGACGGCTCCCTCACGAACTGGTAATAAATCGGGGACAGTGCACGCTGACACCATGCCTCGGCCTAAAGCGCAAGACTCGACACGAGTGTGGAGTCGGCAGGCTGAGAGCCTGCGCCACGCAGGCATACGTGACCGTGTTTGCGAAATCGAGGTAGGGAGCGCCACCCACTGATTCGGTCACGATAACACTTCCCAATTTGGTCTAATAGTTCTCGGAGGTCGCTCGTGAACCCTACTCGTAGAAGTTTCTTGAAAGTCGGCACAGGCGCCGTCGTCGCCTCCATCCTGGGCTTCGACATGAAAACTGCGTACGCGCAAGCCAAGGAACTCAAAATCGCCCGGACCACCGAGACGCGCTCCACCTGCCCCTACTGCTCGGTGAGCTGCGGCGTCATCATCCACACCATCGGCGACAAAGCCAAGAACGTCACGCCGCAGGTGGTGCATGTCGAAGGCGACCCCGATCATCCCATCAACCGCGGCACGCTCTGCCCCAAAGGCTCTTCGCTCATGCAGGACATCATGAACGAGCGGCGCCTGCTGAAACCCCAGGTCCGCCGCCCCGGCTCCGATCGTTGGGAAGACATCGGCTGGGATCAGGCCATCGATGAAGTCGCGCGGCATATCAAGAAGACGCGTGACGCCTCGTTCGTCGCCACCGACGCCGAAGGCCGCAGCGTCAACCGGCTGGAAAGCATCGCCTGGAACGGCGGCTGCACCGACACCAACGAGTTCAATTTCCTCACCGTGAAAGCCATGCGCAGCCTGGGGGTCTGCTACCTGGAAAATCAGGCGAGGGTTTGACACGGCCCCACGGTCTCCAGTTTGGGGCCCACGTTCGGAAGAGGCGCCATGACGAATGGCTGGATCGACATCAAGAACACCGACATGATGCTGATCATGGGCGGCAATCCGGCCGAGAACCACCCCTGCGGTTTCAAGTGGCCGGTGGAAGCCAAGCGCCAGCGCAACGCCAAGATGATCGTGGTCGATCCGCGCTTCACCCGCACTGCCGCTGTCGCCGACATGTTCCTCCAGATCCGCGCCGGATCGGACATTGCGTTCCTCGGCGGCGTGGTCCATTATGCCCTTGAGAATCAGCGAATTGCCAAAGAATACCTCGTGAACTACACGAATGCCGCTTTCGTCGTGAAAGATGGCTTCAAACTTCCCGAAGACGGCCTGTTCTCCGGCTTCGACAGCGCCACGCAGACTTACGACAAGTCCACTTGGAGCTATGAGGACAGTGGTGGCGCTGTCGCACACGACGCCTCGCTCGAACATTCGCGCTGCGTCTATCAACTTTTGAAGAAGCAATATTCGCGCTACACGCCGGAGATGGTGGAGCGCATCACGGGGATCCCGAAAGACCAATTCTTGAAGGCAGCGGATCTGTTCACTTCAGTCCGCAAAGACGGCGACACAAAAAAGGCCGCAACGATCATCTACGCCGTCGGCTGGACGCAGCACACGTTCGGCTCGCAGATCATCCGCACGGCTGCGATACTTCAGTTGCTGCTCGGCAACGTGGGGCGCGCGGGCGGCGGTGTCAACGCTTTGCGCGGACACTCCAACATCCAGGGCGCGACCGATGTCGCGGGCATCTTCGACAATCTGCCCGGCTACCTGAAGGTTCCCAATCCCACCGACAAGGATTTCGCCGCTTGGATGACCCGCATCACTCCCAAGCCCGTCAAGCCGAAGGAATGGGACTCGTTCAACTATTGGAGCAACACGCCGAAGTTCGCCGTCTCGCTGCTGAAAGCCATGTATGGCGACGCCGCCACGAAGCAGAACGATTGGGCGTTTTCCTATCTGCCGAAAGTGGATCGCGAATATTCCTGGGCGCACATCTGGGACGACATGTATCAGGGCAAGGTCAAAGGCGTGATCGCGTTCGGCATGAACGCCGTGGCCATCGGACCGAATGCGCAAAAGACCATCAACGCGCTGAAGAAGTCGGACTGGCTCGCCGTGTGCGACATCTATCCCGACGAAACCAGCGAGTTCTGGAAATCCCCCGGCGTCACAACCGAGGAGATGAAAAACATCCAGACCGAAGTGTATCGTCTGCCTGGCGCGGGGTTCGCGGAAAAGGACGGCACGTTCGTCAACTCCGCGCGCTGGCTGCAATGGAAGTGGGCGGCCGTTCCTCCGCCCGGCGACGCCAAGCTGGATCAGGAAATCCTTGCGCGCATTTTCCTGCGGGTCCGCGAGCTGTACCAGCAGGAAGGCGGTGCGTTTCCCGATCCGATTTTGAATCTCGCCTGGAACTACACCAACCCGCAGAACCCGTCGCTTTCCGAAGTCGCCAAGGAGCTGAACGGCCGGGCGCTCGCCGACGTCGACGACAAAGCCACGCAAACCAGCATGAAAGCCGGCCAGCAATTGCCGGGCTTCTCCTGGCTCCGCGACGATGGTTCCACTTCCTGCGGAAACTGGATCTGGTGCGGCTCGTGGCCCGAAGCCGGACCGCTGATGCAACGCCGCGGCACCGACGATCCTTCCGGCCTCGGCATTTATCCCAACTGGGCGTGGTCGTGGCCCATGAATCGCCGCGTGATGTACAACCGCGCTTCTTGCGATCTGAACGGCAAGCCTTGGGATGCGGATCGACGCCAGATCTGGTGGAACGAGGCGCAGAAGAAGTGGACCGGCAACGACGTTCCCGACTTCAAGGCGGACTCCGCGCCCAAGGATCACATGGGCCCCTTCATCATGAATCCCGAAGGCGTCGGCCGCCTTTTCGTTCCGCTCGCAGGGATGGCCGACGGACCGTTCCCCGAACACTACGAGCCGATCGAGAGCCCCATCGCGAATCCTCTCCATCCGCGGCAGTCCAACAATCCCGTCGTCAAGAAATACAAGTCCGACATGGACAAATACGGAACGCCGGCCGAGGGCTTCACCGTCGTCTGCACCACCTACCGGCTCACCGAACACTATCACTATTGGACGAAGAACAATCCGATGAACGTCCAGCTTGTTCCCGAAATGTTCGTCGAGATTCCCGTGGAGCTTGCCGGCGATCTCGGCATCCAAGGCGGCGACAAGGTGAAGGTTTCGAGCGCCCGTGGCGCAACCTACATCGCGAAAGCGATGGTCACGCGCCGCATCAAGCCCATGTTGATCGACGGGAAGATAGTCTACCAGATCGGAATTCCCATCCATCAAGGTTATCGCGGGATACAGGAAGACCAAGGCAAAATGGCGCGAACGATCGTCAATCTGCTGTCACCCACAGTCACCGACCCAAACGCGTACACCCCCGAATACAAGGGCTTCCTGGTGAAAGTGGAGAAAGCCTGAAATGATGGAGCGCCACCGGGATAATCGAGGAGGCTCGGTAACCCATTCGGTGCCTGTGGCGCAGCCTCTCAGGCTGCCGCGTCGAGACTCGTCTCGACGCTTCCTGCCAAGCCGAGCACAAGACTCGACACGAGTGTCGAGTCGGCAGGCTGAGAGCCTGCGCCACGGAAGGATAGGTGACCGTATTCGCGAAATCGAAAGCTTGGGGAGCGCCTGATGAGCAACGGCCCACTGGAAATCAAAGCCATTTCCGGCCACGCCGGACCCGTCCCTGGCCGCGACACCTCGCGCGACTACGACGTCTGCAAGCTCATCGACGTCACCACGTGTATCGGCTGCAAAGCTTGCGAGGTCGCGTGTCTCGAGTGGAACGGATATCCCTTCCGCGAGACGGTGTTCAACAACACCTACCAGACCATGCCGGACCTGGCATGGAACTACTACAACCTGATCCGGTTCAACGAGCACGTCGCCGAAGACGGTACCTTCAGTTGGTTGATGCGCAAGGACGGCTGCATGCATTGCGCCGATCCGGGTTGCCTGCGCGCATGCCCGGCCGACGGAGCCATCGTGCAATACGCCAATGGCATCGTCGATTTTAATCAGGACCACTGCATTGGCTGCCAGTATTGCGTCACCGGCTGCCCCTTCAACATTCCCAAGTTCAATCCCGAGACCAAGAAGGTCCACAAGTGCACGCTGTGTTCAGATCGCGTGGGCGCCGGACTTGAGCCGGCCTGCATCAAGGCGTGTCCCACCGGCTGCCTCCACTTCGGCAGCAAGGACGACATGAAGGACCTCGCCGAAAAGCGCAGCAGGCAATTGCGCGAGCACACCTCGCATAAGAATGCGGGCGTGTACGATCCGCCGGGAGTCGGCGGCACGCATGTCATTTATGTCTTGCACGACATCGAACATCCGGAACTCTACGGCGGTCTGCCCAAAGATCCGCACATTCCACTGATGGTGCGGATCTGGAAAGGCCCATTGAAGTGGCTCGGCAATCTCGCGATCGCGGCCGGAATTCTGGGCGCCGCCGCGCACTACATCCGGTTCGGTCCGAAGAAAGTGGAGAAGGAACCATGAGCGAGATGATTGAGCGCTACACGTACCGCGAGCGCGTCATGCATTGGCTCACGGCGCTGACGTACGTCTATTGTCTTTCCACCGGCCTGGCCTTCTACACGCCGCACCTGTTCTGGATCGCTGTGATTTTGGGCGGCGGGCCGACATCGCGCTTCTGGCATCCGATTGTCGGGCTCGCTTTCTTCGCAACCATCGTATGGATGCATCAAACCTGGCGCCGCGACATGGGCTTCACCGAGACCGATAGGCGCTGGCTAGACCGAATGGGCAACTACGTCCGCAATGAGGACGAGCTTCTTCCGTTGCAGGAGCGCTTCAACGCGGGGCAAAAATTCTTCTACTGGCTGATGTACTGCGGAACCGCGTTGTTGCTGCTCTCCGGTCTGGTGATGTGGTTTCCGGAATACATTTCTTTCAAGGTGGCCTGGATACGGCAGCTTGTGATCCTGATTCACGAGGCGGCCGCGCTCGCGACAATCGGCGGCTTCATCGTCCACGTCTATATGAGCGTGTTTATGGTCCCCGGAAGCGTCGGCGCGATGACTCTGGGCTACGTTCCCAAGGAATGGGCCAAGGCGCATCACCGGCTGTGGTACATCCGCGTGACCGGCGGCGAACCGGCGACCAAGGAATGAAGGCGAGCCTGGATGACAGGATCGCCCGTGCCGATGAACTCGCGAAGCTCCATCCGGCAGCGGCCGAGCTGCTGAATTTCTACCGCGAGCTGGCGCTTTTCCAGAAGCAGGTCTTCGAGGGATTGCAGTCGACCGATCTCGCGGCGCTGTTGCGGCACTTCCCCGCCCTGCTCGAATTGGCGCGCCGCATCGGTCCGGAACCGCTTGGCGCCTTCACGAGCGAACTGGTGGGTCCGGCGGTACAGCAAGAGCTGCTTGCGGCCGCGTGGCAAGGTTTGACGAATTCTCCGGAAGCGCGCTTCTTTGCGCGAGTGCTGTTGCAGCCCTACGCCGAATACCTGGCCTCGCGCGGCGATATCCCGAGCGTTGGCGCCGAGCCGGTCTGCCCGTTTTGCAACGCCCGTCCCGTGGCCGGTGTCCTGCGTGGAGAGGGCGATGGCGCGAAACGCTGGCTGCTGTGTTCGCTCTGTTCCACTGAATGGCAATACCGGCGCGTGGTGTGCCCGAACTGCGGAGAAGAGAACAAGGACCGGCTTCCGATTTATATCGCCGCCGAGTTCGACTACATACGTGTGGACGCGTGCGACAACTGCCGCACGTATCTGAAGTCGGTTGACCTGACGAAAAACGGACGCGCGATTCCGGTAGTCGACGAGCTGGCAACCGTCGCCCTGAATATCTGGGCCGAGGAGCACGGATACCTGAAGCTGGAGTCCAATCTCCTGGGCATGTAAGGCTATTTCTTACACGCCAGCGTTAAGCCGTCGCGCACCGGCAGCATCGTCAGCCAGACTCGCTCGTCGCCCATCAGCTTTTCATTGAACGCCCGAATGGCCCGCGTATCGGCGTCGTTCGCGGATGCATCGATCACCCGTCCGGACCAGAGCACGTTATCGACGGCAATCAACCCGCCGGGCCGCAGAAGCGCCAGCGACCGCTCGTAATAATTCGCGTAGTTCTCCTTGTCGGCATCGATGAATACGAAATCGAAGTTGCCGGCCTGCCCTTTCGCGATCAGCTCATCCAGGGTCTCGAGCGCCGGCCGAAGCTGCAAGTCGATCTTCCCCGCGACGCCAGCCTCGCGCCAATAGCGCCGCGCAACGGAGGTCCATTTTTCGCTGATGTCGCAGGCGACCACGTGCCCGTCGTCAGGCAGCGCCAGCGCCACCGCGAGTGCGCTGTAACCGGTGAAGACGCCGATCTCGATGGTCCTGCGAGCGCCCATCAAGTGCATCAGCAATGCCATGAACTGGCCTTGTTCGGGCGAAATCTGCATGCGCTCCATCGGGTCGCGCGCAGTTTCCTCACGCAGCCGCGTCAAGATCGCCGGCTCGCGCAGCGCGACGCGACGCATGTAGGCCGACAGCTCGCTGCCGATCGGCAGCTCTTCCATTGGCATATTTTCTATTGGAGCAGAGTTTGTGCGGCTAGGTTCGCCGGCCCGCGACCTGGTCGGCGGAGCGCTTCACAAACAGAAGGATGATCGATGCAGCCAGGCAAGCCGTAAAGGGCGGCGTGCGGTCAGTAAAGAAGGACGCAGCGGTCAGCAGCAGCGACGCGAAGAATGTGATCGTGATGAACAGTGCGAACTGTTGCGCGAAAGGCTTTTTGGTTTTGTGCCCCGGCGCGGGGTCCCCACAAGTGAAGCAGGCTGTCTCCCCCTTCCGGAGTATGCCGTTGCAGGACATGCAGCGAGTCATACTCCGATTACAACTGAAAACTGGCCGCGAGTCCATCGCCCATGCGTACCAATCCTACTCGGGTGTTTATCGCAGTACGGCGACCGCTACGGTACCGGTTAGGGTCTGCGCTGCGACAGAAAATCAAGGTAATTTCCGATAATCTATGCCCTGGCTTCCAGAAAGGAGGGCATTTTTATGACGGGTCCTGCAATTGCAGCGGGCGAGAGCCGCGCTTGTCGCCCAGAGCTTTCGGCCGCTCTGACAAAACGATTACCACACGCGGCTGCATGAAATGACACACAGCCGCGTGGAAAAGGGAAAGGGAGCTTAGAAGATCAGCTTCATCGCGAGTTGAAGCTGGCGCGACGAACCGGAGTCGCCCGCCGGGAAGCGCGTGCCGCCGGTGATCACGCCGACGTTCGTCTTACTCGGGTCGGCTGGCAATGGATAGGCGCCATTCAGTACTGGTTGCGTGAAACTTGGATGGTTCAGCAAGTCGAACGCATCCACACGGATCTGCCAGGTGAGCCGTTCCGTGATCTTCGTGTTCTTGACGAGAGCGAAGTCCCAGTTGGAAAAGCCTGGCCCGATGACAACGTTCCTACCCAGATTGCCCAAGCTGTTGCCCGGATTGAACAGATAGTTGGCGGGATTCTGGATCCACGTAACCCGCGCTGCGTTACCGTCCGGCGCCGGGGAAAATCCCGTCGGAATAGAACCTATGACATTGGGCCTTTGCGTCGCCTGCCCTGTCGGACCGGTGTTGGTGGTGCGGAAAGTCATCGGATTTCCCGTCTGCACTTGAACGATGGTCGAGACCTGCCAGCCTTGCATCAGGCGATTGCCTTTAAAGGGCAGATCGTAGATGCCACTCAATACCCAGCGATGGCGTGCGTCGAAGTCGGACAAGCCGCGATCGCCGCGGATGTTGTAGCTGTCCTGCACAGTCAGACCTTGATTGTTGCGCGAATTGTAGTCGATCGATTTCGAGAACGTGTAGGAGGTGTTGAACTGCAGCCCTTTGGCGAACCGCTTGGTGGCCGTAGCCCAGAGAGCATTGTAGTTTGAGTTGCCCCCGAAGTCCTGGAGCAGAATCGTAGCGCCAATTGGACGGCCCGGCAAGATGGGGCTGTTTGCTGAAAGCGCAGTGAAGGGCTTCACGCCGTTAATCGGCTGGTCGATGTTGCGGATGATGTTGAGATGCGTACCCTTGCTACCGAAGTATCCGACCATCACGCCGAGATCGCCGGCGATCTGCTGTTGGATATTGAGGTTGTAGGACTGGACGTAAGCGTCCTTGTAATCGGGCGCGATGGAGCGCGGCGAAACCGTTCCACCCGCCAAGGTAAATGCATTGGCGAGGTTCAGATTTGTACCTGTCGTACTGAAATTGATCGGAAGAGCATATGGCGGATTCGACGGCAACGCTCCGACGATTTCCAAAGTCGGCTGATCTGTCATGATCGCGTATGCGCTGCGAACCACTGTTCTTCCGTTCTTGAACACGTCCCAGGACAGGCCGAGCCGCGGCTGGAAATTGCGAGCGCTCTGCTGGTAGGGCTGAGACGTGTGCACTAACGACACGGTGGCGGGATCGAAGACCACGAAGCGATTTCCGCCTTCGGTCGGTGTCCCGTACCAGTCGTAGCGTAAACCCAGCTCAAGAGTGAAGTTGGGCTTCCACTTCCAGGAGTCCAAAGCGAAGGCTCCAATCGAGTTGACGAAGAGGCGGCTGGCATTGTTGGAGGTATTCGCCGTAAAGGTGTTTGCTTGGTCGTTGATAAATGCCGCGATGCTCGGGAAGTTGAAAGTACCAGGTGTCAAAAGAAAATTGTTATTGTCGAGCCTGCGATATTCGCCGCCGAACTTAAATGCGTGGCTGCCGTGAGTCCAACTCAAGGTATCGGAGGCGGCCGCCGAGTAGTCGCCGCGACCCTGTGGGAAACCATTGATCCCTCCCAACGTAAATGCGCCGGTTACCGAAATCTGGGGCAGACCGATGGGCGTGTTCACTCCGCTGTTGATCCCAAAGTCGGCGGCGTTAGTCGTGTCGTTGGCGACGAACGTGATGTGAATGCGATTGTATCCCAAGCGAGCTTCGTTTACCAGATTTGTGCTGATCACCTTGATGTCGTTGATGGTCATGATCTGACGGCGTCCCTCACGATGATCGCCAAAGCCAGGAAAACTGTTACCTTGCGTGGTTGGCGGTTCACCACGAAAATCGTGTTGAATGGCATAGTAAACGTTCAACCGATTCGAGTCCGAGAAGCTGTGGCTGAAATTCCCGGTGCCCTGATCGATATCCACGTTGGCGGGCGCCGCGGACACAAACACACCGTTAGGCTGGTTGGCCACCGGGATCAGCGGAAGCAGCTTCTTGATAATCGCATCGCTCCCGGCCAGCACCTGAGCGCGCTGCGTGTCGGTCAAAACCGTTACAGCCGGAAGCGGAGCGGCCTGCCGTTGCCGTAACCCTTCATAGCTCAGATAAAAGAAAGTCTTGTCTCTCTTGATATAGCCACCGCCATCCCCGCCAAACTGGTTGCGCTTGAACGCATTTTGGGGAAACGGCGCCCCGGAAGCAACCTTGGTGGTGTTGGTGAAGTTACGCGCATCAAAATAACTATTGCGCAGAAAGTCGTACAACTCGCCGTGCCACTCATTGGTGCCGCTGCGTGTCGCAATATTCACGATGGAACCGGAATTGCGGCCATACTCCGCACTAAATGTTTGGTTGTCAACCTTGAACTCCTGTATGGTGTTGATGGTCGGTTGAAACGTGATCTGGTTCTGGGCCGGATCGCTCAAGTTGATCCCGTTAATCATGTAGTTGATGCTGTCCTCACGTGCGCCCGCGCTGTTAAACCCGAATGAGCCTTGACCGCGTAGCGGCGAAGTCAAACGACCATTGGCCGGCGGAGTTACCGTGCCCGGAATCAGCAGGGCGAGATCCACAAAGTGGCGTCCATTCAGCGGGATTTCCTGTACTGTCTGCTGATTGACAACTGTGCCGACTGAGACCGGATCCTGGTCGATGACAGGCGCCGTCGCCTTGATCTCGACGGTTTCGCTGGTGGCCGCGACCTGCAGACTGAAGTCCTGCCGGACCGTGCTACCGACTTCGAGCACCAGGTCGCTGGCAATGATGGTCTTCATACCGGAGGCCTTCACCTCGATGCGGTAGGTTCCGACCGGCAGCGACGGGACCAGGTAGGAGCCGCTCGCATCGGTCTGGGTGGCGCGTTCCTCGCCGGTATTCTGGTTGCGAACGGTTACTGCGGCGTTTGGGACCGATGCTCCCGTGGCATCCAGCACGGTTCCTTGAATGGTGGCCGTTGACTGAGCGAATGCGGCGCCCGTAAAGAGAAGCGACACAGCCAGAACGCAAGCGAATGCGAATCGGCTGGAAATGGAAAGTGATCTAGCTAACATCTTTTTCCTCCCTGTGTGACAGGGCATGCCCCTGTCCTACTACGCTGGCAAAAACTGACGTCGTTGTTGCGAACGAGACTTATGGATTCATCTTATCACGTAGATGTGGTGTTCAAACAACTGGTTTGTAACGAAGTTGTGAATTTTGAAGTTACTCTGGAGATACTGAACAACGGAGGGCGCCATCGCAGTCAGCTCGATACATCCGGGAGAACATCTCGCAGAAGAACTGAAGAAACTGGGCATGAGCGCCGCCGAACTGGCGCGCAAGCTGGATGTGCCGACCAATCGCGTCACCGGCATTTTGAATGGGCAACGAGCCATCACCGGCGACACTGCATTGCGACTGGCACATTTCTTCGGGACCAGCGCGGAGTTCTGGCTGAATCTTCAAAGCCTTTACGACCTTCGCGTTGCCCAGAGGAAATTGGGGAAATCGATAAAGGCTCTTCCCAGGTTGAAGCACCGCGAGCGCATTCCCGCGTGATGTTGATGAGCGGGTGAACAGGCAATTCCGTAGTCCCGCGAAGATCGAGGGCAACGATTCGATGGATTGTTAATCATCGGCGGTCGTGGAAGCGCTCCGTTGAAAACACCCCCCTGGGTGAACACTGCCATTCAACGCGGACGGGTAAGATTCACTGGCTGCCGCCAACGGCTGGGGCGGGAATTAGCTCGGTTAGAGTGACTTGATAGCCAAGGTTG
>Ga0209648_10001763_pt1 | contig 17585 bp, 27 predicted proteins | sample GraSoi2013_115cm_FD_185830 | JGI IMG/M metagenome (GOLD analysis project Ga0209648, IMG submission 185830) | Grasslands soil microbial communities from the Angelo Coastal Reserve, California, USA - Sample 9_17_2013_115cm (SPAdes) (version 2) | ecosystem: Environmental > Terrestrial > Soil >...
GCCGCCCATTCGGTGGTAACCAATACTTCCGGATGCTTGTATTCAGCCATTCCTATTCTCCTTTCACCTTTGAAACTCAATCTCTTTGCACGCAAAAGCAAAAACCCACCTGCCATCTCCGGCGGTGGGTTAGAAAATCCAGGCTAGAACTTAAATCTCTAGATGCCCAGCCCCCCCGCGCCAGAAGACGCACACATACAGCACAGACAGCAGCAACAGGTCCGCGCGGTCTTCTGTAGGTTGGCTTGCACGTTTAAGAGCATACATAGAAAGTCCGGTCCGCGCAATAGTACCGCGATTTGCCCGGGTCGATTAGTGCGGAGCGCCAATGGAGAACACATTGAAAATTCACGCGTCCTGCGGCTTATTGGTTGCGGTTGCGCACACCATCGTGCATCCACTGAAGCAGGACGTAGACCATAAATCCGCCGCAGAGCAAACCTATCGCTACTAATCCGAAAGATTCGAACATAACTTAGTCCTGCCGAATGGATGCGATGTCCGAGCGTGTCGGTACGTTCTATTTTTTGATGCCTCAAATCGATCCCGTGAATAAGCGAGGGCCAGTCGCGCTCCGTGGTGTTTCCCTGTGTATTTCCGAACCTCGGATATGGGAGTTTCTAAGCGGGGGAAATCGAAAACATTTCTGTTTTGCAAAAGAATTTCGAGATTTCGAGCAACCGCTTGCAGAAAAAGGCCACGAAGTTGTTTTTCGAGGTAGCGCAAACGCAGGAACTCAGATTGGGGCTTGAGAGTCTTACGCTGTTTTCTGAAGTTTGGAGCCGAGGGCGAGAGTTGAACTCGCGACCTGCCGATTACGAAATGGACCGTTTCCTTCTATCCCGTTTGTTTTCATTCCCACCCATTCCCTGCTAGTCCCCGCCTTTCGCCATCTTTCGCCAGTCCAGTATGCAACGCAATATGCAACGCGCTGCTCGCTCTTTTCCTGCTCGCTCCGCTAGCTTCAGCACAAACCGCGAAGACCTACCGCGTACCGTTCCATTCCGTCAATGGCCTGATCCTGCTTGATGCCACGGTGAACAGCAAGCCAGCCGTGCTCCTGCTCGACACAGGAGCCCAGTACGCGATGGTGGACAAACATGCGATTGGGCTTGTCGTGAATCTGCATTCAGCGGAGATGAGCGCGCATGGAGTAAGGGGCGAATACGTCCGGCACCATGCCACCATCGATCTGGCGGGCTTCCGGTGGGAGCGCAACGTCATGGTAGTGGACCTGTCGCAAATAGAAAAGGCATTCGGTGCGCACATCGACGGATATGTCGGCCAAGACTTGTTACGTGAATTTTCCGGCGTGCATATCGACTACAAGCACAGCGTTCTCGAATTGGAGGCGAGGTGACAAACGCGAACGACGGAAAGCCCTTGTCGCCTTACGTAGGCGCCCACCCCATGCCTGCCGGTTCTGGTGGGGTGGCGGATACGAACCTACACGAAGGACTCCCTGAGCCGATTCACGAGTTCACGTCGCGGCCCATCGTGCAAAGTCAAGCAATACTGACGGCGACGGACCTGCATAACGTTCAGCACTTGCTTCCTATTCTCGTTAAGGCCAACCCGCAGCTCGCGCCAAAGCCTTCGACGCTACCTCCGCATCCGACCGTCGCGCAAGTGCTCACTGCGATTCCTTTCGGATTCAAAATGGCGTACCAACAGCTTCAAAGCCCGACCCCGTACGGAAACCAGATCGCGGCGTACAAAATTTACAAGAATCAGACAGCCAATTCCTTCAGCGGTGCAACGCTTTGGGAAACGCGGCCACACGATAACGCCGTCAATCAGAAAGTCGTAACGCTACAAGACAGCACAGCGGGCGGCGGCCAGCGGTGGTATTACTTTGTCAGTTCCGTCGATACCGCTGGGCAGGAATCTTCGCCAGTCGCGTTTCAGGCAGGAGCGATCACCAGCCAGAACGCTAATCCGAATATAGTCAGTCCTACGCCGAGCACGACCAGTCCATCCACGGCCAGTTCATCGTTCTCAGTAATCGCGGAGATGACATCTACGATTACCACGAAAGGGAATCCGATCCTTTTGGTGTTTATCGGTTCGTTTGTGAACCTCTCAGGCTCGGCGGCGGTCGTTTTGAACTTGGCAATTTTCAAGGACGGCGTGCAACTGAGCCCAACATTTTTCGCTGGCGCTCAAGCTAACAGCCTTGCTGCGGTTGGCGACTTCACTTGCGGAGTGTCTTACATAGATCGGCCAGCAGCGGGCAGCCACACTTACGATGTGCGTTGGGCGCAAACGCAATCCGGTGGGGCCAGCGTGGGCAATGTGCAATTAGCTAGAAGTTTTCAGATCGTGGAACTCGGATAAGGAAAGGGAGGATCACAAAATGGTTCAACATAAACCGGATATTGTGCCAGGCAAGCCGTGGTTTTCGACTGTGACCGGCAAATATTGGGAATCCCGGGAAGCGGCGGACCACTACGAACGCGAGGAGCAGATGCGGCGCACCATGCCAGCCGATAGCGCGTTTGACGAGTTTACTGTTCCAGAGCTGCGCACCCTCACCGAAGGCAGGATGGCCTCGCAAGCATTTAACGAGGCGAAACAGGCGAGCAAGGCAGCTCTAAACGCTTTCGTAAAACTCAATCCGTGGTACGTAGACGGCAACGAGAACAGCGCCGTCATGTTCGATGAAATAAAAGCGCAGATGAACGCACGCAAGCTTATTCCTCCCATTGAATACGACGACGTTGTGCGAATCGCGCTGGAGTTGAAGGCTAGGAACCGTCTGCGAATTAATCAGCCAGCCATCGAAGCGGAGGAGCAGGCGAAGCTGGAGCAAGAAATCGCCAATCGAAAGAAATATACCGAGGCCGAACTGGACCACATGCCGCTCGATAACCTGAAACGCCTGGCCAGTGGATCGCCAGTCGAAGGCTAAAAAGGAAAGAGGAAAAAGATGGCGAAATTCCCAGGCGGTTTGACTGGAACTTTGCACGACAGTCCGGAGGCTCGGGACCATTACGAGCGGCACGCGCTGGCGCATGCATGGAATGCGCTCGAGGCATACGAAACCATGGACCCCGCGAAGCGCAAGCGGTTTGAAGATGCGCTCGACGCTAACGCCGCCGACTCCATGGGCGCGTCTGCGATTGCCCAATTTGTCGCAGAGCACCCGGAGATGGAGGACGAGAGAAACGCGCACGCAATGCGACGGTACTTTGCAGACAGAGCGATACACCCGCCGTACGACCTTTTTAAGTTGCGGCAGGCGTACGCGGAGCTAAAGGGCGAGGACGTTCTCGTGGGTATTCCCGAAAGGAAACGAAATGGCGGATAGCAATCTAGCAACGGCAATAGAAGCACCTGATGTTAGCGGACCTCCACCAAGCGTGAGCGATACCGCGCCTTCGCTCGGCGCCACGTCGCAACCTACGCCACCGGCTCCGATACCTCCAGAGATCAGCGGCGCTAAACCTTCCGCTCCCGAAGCACCAGTGAGCGACCCGCTCTCGCTGTCTATGCAGCCAGCGCAACCAGCACGGCCCGACCTGCCACGCTTCCAACGTACTTTTAAAAACACGTTGCAGGGCATTCTGTTGGGCTTCGCGGAGGGTGGCATCCCGGGAGCGGTTCAGGGGGGCGTTGATCCCAGCATTCCACCCCGGGTGTTGCAACAGCAGCGGGCGACGGCACAGGCCAACGCCACGTTTGCGTCCGCTCGGGCCGCTCACGAAGTAGCGATGGCGCATCAGGCCGACCTGGAATATCAGGCGATGCCTCAGAAGTTGCAGGAAGAGTCTGAAAATCGGCAGCAAACCAACTTGAAGCTCGCGAGGGACAACGGCTTCGCGCCTGTCGCAATGGTTCGCCTTGACGAAGGCACTGCGCAAAACGCACAGAACGCCATGACCGCGTTGCAGCAAATTAAACAACAGTTCGGAGGCGTACCCTCGGGATTGCTCTACGTCCACTTGGGCGACAGCATGGCGGTGATGAAACTGCAAGATCCGAATGCGGCGCTCGGACTAATCAATCAAACGCAGCGAGCACAGGGACTCCAGCAAATCACTTCGGATGCTTTCAACGCGCTCAGTCAGACCGACCGCGAGCATATGGCGAAAGACGCGCTCAACTTCACCAATCCCAGAGACCCCCAAAGCGGAATGGCTTCGCAAGGCAGCGTGAACCTCGCGAAGCTGCGGCTCGCGACGGTCCAGGCGCAACCGGGCTTTGACGGAAAAGACGCGCTCGTTAGTGCGTTGCAGCAGACGGTAGATCATCAGCAGGCCGTGCTGGACAGCGGAGCGCAGGCGGAAGCGACACGCGCAGGGCAGGCTCAGGGTGCGCAAGCCCAAGCTGCGCAACCCGGGCAGACGGCGGCGGAGGTGGCGAAGATTCAGGCGACCTCCGGGCCGGAAGCTAACGCGGCAGGCCAGAAGGCCGGGGCAGAAGCGGCAGCGAAGTTCCCGTACGAATTGAAGCTGAAGCAGGCAGAAAAAGAACAAGACCAGGGCTTTGCCGTGAATCCCAAGACAGGCCAACGCGAACTCGCCGGCAAGGCGGACGCAAAGGAGCAGGGATTAACGAACTGGACCAAGGTTAGCCAGGGCGACCTCGAAAAGGAAACCTCGCTCAATGCGCAGCTAAATGACTTGCAGCTCAACACCTCGCGTTTCAAGACTGCGCTTAATGCGATGGGGCCCTTATCCAGTACAGATGTCGCGAACATGACGCATATCCTGTCTGACCCGAACGTTAATAGCGGGATTCTTAACAACATTGGCTTACCCGCCGTAGTCAGCATGGTGGAGCAAGGCGCAAAGGCGAAGGAATGGAACTCACTTTCACCTGACAAACAGCAGGCGCTCATCGGCGCTTTGCGAATGAAAAACTCTGCGCTCCTATTCCAAAAGGTTTCAACGGGCATGGGCCGCGCTTCCAAGGAAGCGATGGACATCGAAATCGCCAACATGCCTTCGCCGGTGGAAGGCGCGACGGTAGGCAATCAAAAACTGCAAGCGTTTCAGGAAAACATCGACCAGATGGCTTCGCGCTCGGTCAAGTTGCCGTGGCAGGAGCAATCGCAGGACGTGAAGTCGCGCATCGAAGGCCAAGCTACGAACGATTATAACCAGCGGCAAGCGGCCAAGCCGCAAGGTCAGTACCGCTCCAAGACGCCAGTGACAGTGGGACAGAATATTCAGATCCCGAACACGGGCGGGCTGAGCAGGGTGAAGAAAGTTTATTCGGACGGTACGTTCGACGCCGACCAGAAGCCATGACTCCAGTCACGAGAGAAAAAACGGTCTTGTTTCTGACTAACCCGGGAGACCCTTTGGCGGGAGAGTTTGCCCTCGCTATCGCCAGAGAGTTTGTGGGGCGCGCTACGAACCTGTCTTTTTTCTACGCAGGGGTAGACGCCCATTCGAGCACGGATTGGTGTGTGGCATGGGTTCGTGACGACAACGGGCAGGTACAGGCTTGGCTCGATCATCTGCCGTCAGGCCAGCACCACTGGCTTGGTGCGGACCCGCAGAAAGCGATTAAGGCTGCATGCCGAATCATCCGGGAATGGGACAAATTGGAAGCGGGCCACACGGAAGCTCTTGCAGTTCAATGAATCGGTAAAGGGAGAAATCGGGAAAATGCCAAACGAAAGAGTCAAGAGTCGCATAGCCGCAGATATTTTGCGGGACAGAGGCACACCGAAAGGCGGCCTGAATGATGCGGAGGCTCGCAGCGGGAACCCTATGGATGATGTAGACCGCGGCGGCTGGCCGGACATTGAGGAACTGGAGGCGCCACAGGCCACGACTGAAGGCGTAGCCAAGTCAAGGAATCGCACTAACCCGGCAAAGCAGCCCGGGACTACAGGAGGAGAATAAAATGGCGGAAATCAAAGACAAACCGAGTGACTCGATTCCCAGCATAGCCGATAGGCGCGAATCACAGCGCAAGGGCGCTGAGGGCAAAGGGACCAATCCCGAAGACACGAAACTCAATGAGTGTCAGGGGCATGAAGTAGACATCAAGGACTGACGAATCGATGCCATACGGAGATCATGACGGTACGCCATTCGTCGGGCAGGTCGTGACTTACGTGCTTTCGCTTGCCGAACTCATGAAATATCAGGTGGAGCGAGTTTTCACCGCCACAATTACCTTTATTCACACGACTACCTGTGTAGACCTGCAGGCTACCGTGAACGTTCCTCCATCAGTCGCAAAATCCGCGCCAATCACAAGCTTCAGTATTGCGTCGAACGTCGTAACGTTTATTGCCGCGAACAACTTCTCGAACGGTGACAGCGTCACGATCAGCGTCCTGAGCGTCGGCACTTACCTGAATGGGCAAACCTTGAAGGTGATTCCGAGCGGCGGTACGCAATTTACGGCAGCCTTCACCCATGCGGACGTAGGGTCAACCGCAGACAGCGGCACGGCCAAGCAAGTACAAACCACACTCACTCCGCTGAATGTCGGTTTCGGGACGGCCCAGGGCAACTGGTACACGGGAACAGGGACCGTGTTGCCGGCAGGATCGCCGTGGTGAAGCCAATGGAACGCGATTGGCAGCAGGAGACAATTCGCGCCAACGAAATCATCGACATTGACGAGCGTGGTGAGCAGGCTATCAGAGACAGTCGATGGGATGGCAAAACGCAGCGGAAGCCGCTTAACGAGGAACAAAGCATGGGCGATGAGTTTTCAGCATGAATCAAGCCCCCTCGCACATTTCTCACGCGAAACGCATTTAGTAAACCGGTTTACTTGCGCTTTGCAGCCGATTTGCGCGACGAACTCATGGAAAGCGAGGGAAACGATGCTTTTTCAGATAGATAGAGGCCCGGGGAAGGCCCCCAAGAGTAGCGGGTGGACAGGGCGGGCAAAGCCCCCTCGCACATTTCTCACGCGAAACGCATTTAGTAAACCGGTTTACTTGCGCTTTGCAGCCGATTTGCGCGACGAACTCATGGAAAGCGAGGGAAACGATGCTTTTTCAGATAGATAGAGGCCCGGGGAAGGCCCCCAAGAGTAGCGGGTGGACAGGGCGGGCAACATCAGAAAAAGCGTCATTTCCGCGTCATTGCAAAGGGAATGCCTGAGACGGTTACAGAGCGACGCGCGCGACGGAAGCGAGAAAGAGCCTTGCGCAAGCATCGGGCGCGCCAGAGGGCCTATGTGGAGCGGTTACAGGAGGCTGCTATGCCAAAGCATGAAACCCTGAGTAATGAGGAAGTGGGCGCAGTTGAAGAGGCTGCGCGGCTGGAAAAGCTCACATTCGAGGCTGAGCGATTAGCGAAAGCAGCTGGCTTGACCGTGGAGCAATGGTTGGCGCAGGCGACTCGTGAGGATCGCGAAAAATACGACCATGTACCGGAAGTGCTGGCGAGTTGGGAGCGCGTAGACCGCGAATGCCGAGAGCGGGGTGCCTGGATGCGGAGGCTGTTCTTTGACAAAGCATCGAAGGCCAGCAAGGACCCTGTCTTCACCGACGAGTATCTCGAGGATGCCGAAAAGCGCATGAAGGAGCTGGGCATCACCCTGGACGAACTCAAGGCAGCGGATTACATCTTCGAGCGTTGCTGTCGGAATAGGGAAGTGAAGGGGGAAAGTGGGACGCGGGGGACGTAGACCGGGAGCGGGCCGCAAGCCGAATCGCCTGAAAAGCCTTGTGTTCCGCGCTGGCGATCTGGCTAGGCTCTCACCGGATGAGTTGCGGACGTTGCAAGCCATTGCACAGAAGCTCGCGGCACCCTCGCCAGATGCCCCTGGAAATCAAATAGAATCAAACACAGCCATCAAAGCTACTCATTCGGCTTGCGAGGCGGGGAATCCGGTTTCGGCGGTGTCGTGATCGGCCTCGGAAACGGCTTTGCTGGTGGCAGACCTCGCGGCGGTAGCGGTCGCATCAATCCTCCACGTTCCTCGTCCGAATCCATTGCCCCAATGCAATCTGCGCGCACTCCTCGCCGCAGACGATCTTCCACCGGATGTATGGCGGATGCTGCTTCCAGGGCTCGATACTCCAGAACGACCGCCTCTCGCGCACTGATAACCACCCGCTAGGGTTACGTTCTTTGCGATTGCAGATTGCGCAACTGACTTCCATTGTCTGTCTCCTCGGTACCCTCTTCTCCGCGCAATATCTTGAGCAGGGCTTCATTCTTCATTTTCGGCGACCGCTTCGCCTTAACTGAATCTCCAAACGCGAAGTACAGGAACGGATCGCCCTTCGCGCCCTTACCGATGCGTTGAACCTGCTCCGCCGCAACCAGCTCTTGCAACGCATTTTTGGCCGTGCTCTTCATGGAAGCAGGCAGGCTGGCCTTGTCGAAAAGCTCCCAGGCTGGCAGGGCGTCATTTTCAGACTGAGGCATGTGCCTCAGTAGCTCCTCTTTCGCTGCCTGTAGCGCAGTCGCAACCCTTCCGAGCGGTAAGCCTGCTTCCGCCAGAATCGCTCTGCTTTTCTTCTGCCGGTTCAGTGCAAGGGATTCCAGGGTTCCCGGCTGTCTACCATGTCCACTTTGGAACATATCGCCATGCAGCCAGCCGATGCTCCCCGGCTGGGCGCCTTTGGCGCCTTTGGGTTTATAGCGAAGGCGATTCGCTCGCAGATGCCTTTCGCAGAACGTTGCGGAATTGTGAGCAAGCGGCTCGGGGCAGCAGATGCATTTTCCTTCCGCGAGATTTCGCTTCTGATAGCGCAGCGCGGCGGCAAGGTGGGCGCTCCCAGGTGGCAGGGATGCACGCGGGACCAGCTCTTCCTCGCTTCGCTGGCCGTCTCGAATCCGCTCTTTCGCGTATTCGATCGTGTTATCACTTTCCAGATCACGCTTGATTTGCTCGCGGTCCTTAGCGCGAAACCAGCGCACAATGCCGGCTTGCGACTGCGCCACAACGTAACGGTCCAACACTTCGAGCATTTCTTCCCGCGCGTTCGCAACGTCCGCCAGCATCTTCAGTTCGTATTCGTCAAGATGCTGTTGTGAGCAGGTCAGAAGGAAATTCAGGGGAAGGGCCGGCACGTCGAGCGATTCCAGTTTTTTGCGGCTCATGGCTACCACCGCACCGGGCCGCGGCGTTCGCGAGCTTCGGAAATGTTATGTGCGCGCTGCCTGCGGTCCTTCTGAAGCCATTCGGCGGCTTGCTCTGGGGTCAAAACCTTGTCGGTAACACCTAATACGGTTTGCGACCATTCGGCATCCCGCGCGGTGCGAATGCGGGCCAGCACATCGGCTGCCTCTGTGCGGCTCATCGCGCACCGCCAGGGGCCGGCTTACCGGGAAACTGATAGCCGTTACGAATCCACTCTAGGACCGTGCATTTCTGCCCAGGCTTTTTCTTCTTTGGCTTTGGTGTGGGTTTCGAGTTCTTCGGAAAACAAATTACACTGCTAGGAGCTTGCATCGCGGGTACCTCCGCTTTGTGGGTTAGGCTCCGTCGAGTGCTAGATACACTCGGCGGGGCCGCTTACTGCTAGTTTTTCTTCAGGTATGCATCAATCGCCTTCCGAATCAGCGCGCTCATCGTGGCTCCCGTCTTCTCGGAGAGCTTGCCGAGCTTGGTCCACTGTTCTTCCCGCAGATTGATGTTGGTGCGTTTCATGTTTGCAATGATACACATATAGGTGTAGGCTGTCCAATGAAAAAAGAAGCCCCGGCAGGCACCGGGGCGGGGGGACTAACGTCTTTGAGTCGCAAGCATAGCACAGGATCGCAAAAGACTTCGGGGTTAAGAAAAGCCCTTGTTGACCCACCGCTACGTGATGCGCTCCGCGCGCTAGACCCAGCAGGATACGTTCTCTCGCTGCTGCCAGAAGACCTCTACCGGCAGATTGAGCGTTATTTGAATGGGCCTCCCAAGAAGGGCCGAACCAAAGGAAAACAACAAGCTGAGACACTCGAGCGAATAGTCTGTGCTGCGGCCCTGGTTTTCTTGAAGTATTCGCAGCCTAAAATGATTCCTCTTCTCTATCCGGAGCAGCATGTTCCTGAGGCGGGCCGCAAAGCGGTGAATAAGTTCCTGAGCCGAAACAAAGGCGCGATCGAGGTTGCAAAGAAAGGTATGACGCGCGAGCAAGCCGAGCAAATCGTGAACTCCATACCCCGCGACAAAAATTAGTACTCAATTCTTGTCGCCCCGCGACAAAAACTAGCCTCAATTTAAGTCGGTTTGCGCGTGCGTCATAGTGCTCTACCCTGCACGCATGGTAGAGCCAACAAGCCAGGAAAGACTCGCCGTTACTACCCATGAGGCAGCGCGAATGCTTAGCGTTTCGCCTCGGACAATCCAGAACTACATCGCAGCCAAACTTCTTCCAGTTCGGAAGATCGGGCGTCGCACCGTCATACCAGTGCGTTCGTTGGAAGTCTTTTTGCGCACAGACCAACCGTCGCCAGCGCGAACTGACAGCGAGTGCGATGGAGGCAAGGCTTAAAAACGCGAAAACGCCGGGCGGCAATTCCCGGCGCTTCGCAAATTTTCACCCGCTACTTTTCCACGGCGGCGGGCAAAGGAGAAATGGACAAATGGAAGTATACACCGAAGTTCAATCAGCGCAATCCAGCACCACACAGCAGAACGATACCCCACTGACACCCGAACACCGCCGCCTATTATTGGGCGCTAGCATCCGAGTGCTGGGTCGGCGTTTTAGCTGCGGCAAACCAATCTCTCAGAATGATGTGCTTCGTGTGGCATCACTGGCTGATGACGTGGAGCGCGCCGCGTGAGTGGCACGGCTACAGAGCGGCGTGCGGGGCCTCCAGCGAGCGCAAATTCCCAGCACCAGCGAATCGAATCTATTTTAGAAGCTGCTGGCGCCGCTGGTGTACATGACGCCCACTTTCTTTTTACCCTGCACTGGACGCAATTTCGCGCACGCATTGACGAAATGAATGATCTGGGCTGGGTGATCGAAAGCGTACCTCTGCCAAAAAGTCAGTGGCAGCATGGCGTCCGCACTAAGCATGTGCTCCGCTCGAAACCGCTGGAAGTAGCTCCCGGGGAAGACTGGTACGAAAAATTAAAGGGCAAGCCGCGACCATCTGAAACCAGTTCAAATCTAAGCCCGCTGTTCGATGGACAGGGGGCATCCTAGTGGCCCCGCACGGGCGCAAGTACGGCGAGAAGGAATCACGGCCAATTCCGCTTTGGAATGGCGTGTTTGAGCACCATGACCGCATCGGTGACGCGCTTTGGGAATTTCTGTGGTGTATTGACGCCATCACCAAGGAGAAGGACGGCATCGGGTTAGTGCTCGGCGGCGCTCCGGTCAAGCTGAAGCGAATCGTCGCTGATCTGAAGGCCGACAAAGAGACGGTACGTCGCCATCTGAAGAACTTGGCGGAAGAGCACTATATCCGGGTACGCCGGACCCCTTATGGCCAGGTCATCGAAGTTTTGAACTCGAAGAAGTTCGGTATCTGGCGCAAAGAGAAACCGCAAAACACAGTTTCTCAACCTATAGAGAAACCCATCCATGAGCCTGAGAAACCCATCCATGAGCCTGAGAAACCGCAAAATGCAGTCAGCAAAGAAGACTCAGCAGGGACTCAGCAAAAAGACTCAGCAGTAAGAGCTGCCTGTCCTGTCTGGAGAGAAACCGGAGTTACCGCGGATTCGGTCCCCGGCCCGTTTCGGAAACTTGCAGAAGAGTTTTGGCCTACCCGTAACGGCTCATCGCTTTTTGACTTTATGGGGCTGGTGCTCGACGCCTGGCAGGCGCTTGGCAGTAAGAGCTACCCGCGATCATGGGTCAAGCGGAAGGCAGGGCTTGGCCACTCGGCCGCAAAAGGACCAGAGCGCCCCGAGCTGGAGGCTATCCCGTGGCAGAAATGATTCTTCCTCACGACGATCTGATGGAAAGGGCTGTGCTGGGCGCCATCCTAGCCGGACATTCGCAGTCCATCGAATTACTCGACACTCTCAAGCCGGATGATTTTTTCAACGCTTGGCACATCAAGATTGCCAGCTCCATCCTGAATTTGCACGCAGTGGGTAGCCGCCCCGATCTGCTCGCCGTCCACGATGAGCTTGTAAAGAACAACGGCGCCGAACAAGCCGGGGGAGTCGCCTACGTTGCCAGCCTACTCGACGGCATAGCTCTCAAGAGTGACGTGCTGTATGTGCTTCGCGGGCTGCGGAGAATGGCTGCTTTCCGCCAAGCCGTGGATGTTGCCGAGCACGTCCAGCAGCTCGCCCTAAAGCAGGCTGGCAGCGTCGAGTCCCTGTTAGATTCCGCCGTCGAAAAGTTTTCCAGCCTCGCGCGTGATCTCGAATCAACGGAAGATGACGGCACGCCCTACTTTGATTCTGCCTCGCAGGCCCTGGCCGTCGCCAGAGAAGGCGCGCGACTAAAAATCTACACGGACGTTGACAAGCTAGACCAATGGACCGGGGGATTCCGCGAGGGTGAGCTGGTGGTGCTCACCGCTGAGACTGGCACAGGCAAGTCTCTTTTCGCGGCACAAATCAGAGCGCGTGCTTGCCGCGATGGATACCTCGCGCTGTTCTGTTCGGGGGAGATGAGCCGTACCCATCTAGCCAGCCGTGAACTGGCGACGGAATCCGGGGTACTGCCGCTGAAAATGCGTCGTGACGATCTACTGACGCAGGAAGATTTTGAAGCCCTTGTAACCGCGGCGTCTCATCAATGCAAGAAATGCCGGATTCTCGACGGAGAATTATCACTGCCGCGTATTCGTCGCGCAGCTCGGAAGATGAAGGCCCGCGCTGGATTGGATCTGCTCGTCCTCGACTACGATGAGCTCATCGTAGTCGAGGGCAAGTCTGAATTTGAGCAGCAACGTGTGATTGCACGCGCCGCTAAGTCGCTGGCCATTGAACTGAAATGCGCCGTGATTCTCATTTCGCAATTGCGGAAAACCACACAAGGGGAAGACGCCGGCAAGCCAACCCTGCAACGTCTGTACGGGAACGCCGCAAAGCAAAAATTCGCTTCGTTCATCATCCTGGCCGACCGCCCTTATGTGCGCGAACTGGTAGGGGATGAAAAAGAGGCAGAGCTACAGCTACTCAAGAGCAGGGACGGGAAAACCGGCCGCATCAAGGCGACATTCAACATCAAGAGTTTGCGTTTCGAGCAGGCGGAAGAGGATTACAGCGAGACGCAAACTTGGCGCGACCATACTCAGTCGCGCGAGGGCGACGACTAACGGTAATGGCGAGCGCGCCAAAACTCGCTGTGCTTCCGGCCAATCAATCCAGTATGCGGATTGAACCCGGAGACATTTTGACGCCTGCCGATCTGGCGAAGCGGCTACAGGTCAAGGTGTCATGGATTTATAAGCACACGGAGCAGGGATGCCGCAATCCCCTGCCCGTCCTGCGATGCGATGGGTATTTGCGCTTTTGTTGGCCGGATATTTGCGCATGGCTGCGCGGAAAGGAATAGCTTGCGATGGCCGGGGTAAATGTATACAATTACTCTCATGGGCAGGCCACTCAAGCGACCAGCGGACCGCTTGGCGAAAGTCTTATGTCACAGAATTACGCAAGCGGAGTATCGAGCGATTCGCGATGCCGCAAAGCGAGCGGGCCTAAAGGTTCCCGCCTATTGCAGAGCGAAGCTGCTGAAAGGACTCCAGCCATGAAACAGCAAACGGGGTATCTCTTCCATCGCGGGCAATCATGGTTTCTGCGGTATTACGACACGAACGCCAGCGGCGAGCGCGTTCAGAAATGCGAGAAACTGAAAGTAGCGTATGGCGGCGACTACAAAACACGGCGAAGCGTACAGCCGTTCATTGATGAGATTCTAGCGCCGCTCAATAGCGGGCTCTTGAACCCGCAAGCAACCATGACTGTCACGGAATTTGTGGACACGATCTATCTGCCTCAGTACGTCAAAAAGAATCTACGGGCCGCCAGCATCAAGCAGTACACCGATGTTTACGAAAACCATTTGCAAAACCGCCTGGGCAAGTTGACGCTGCGCAGTTTTCGCACGGTCCACGGTGAGCAGATGCTTGCGGACATTGCGGCCAAAGCGAAGCTGGGCCGTAGCTCACTGAAACATTGCAAGGCGTTCCTCTCCGGGTGTTTCAAGCAAGCCAAGCGGCTAGGAATCCTCGACGGCATCAATCCGGTTATGGATGTTTCCATCCCCCGCGTGCCAGAGGCAGAGGCCGACACCTACGCCTATTCCCTCGCGGAGATTAAATCCATGCTGAGCGTTCTCAAGGAACCGGCCTGGACGGTAGTACTTACAGCGGCATTGACAGGGCTCGGCAAAAGCGAATTGCGCGGACTTACCTGGGATGTATTCGACGGCGCGCAGCTCACCGTAAAACAATCTGTTTGGAATAGCTTCACAAACGAACCGAAAACCAAGAAGAGGCGCGCACCCGTTCCGGTAGTGAAGCAGCTCGCGGAAGCGCTCGAGACGCATCGACTCCGCTCGGGAATCCTCGCGCAGCCCAATTTGCCGATCTTTCAGGGCAACACCGGAAAGCCTCTCAACCTGGATAATCTTGTGAAGCGCGCCATCGTGCCGGCGCTGTCGCTCTGTGTCGTTTGCAAAAAGCGAGAGGATGAGCACAAACCCGAAGGACACATCTTCGAGCGCGACAATTCCCTTCCCCGCTGGCACGGCTGGCACGCCTTCCGCCGCGGGCTCGCGACGAACCTGCACGCGCTTGGCGTCGATGACAAAACGATTCAGGCGATTCTACGGCACAGCAATATCGGGATTACTCAGAACATCTACATCAAGAGCGTGAACGAATCGCAGATAAACGCGATGGATGCGTTGAGCGAAAACCTCGGAATATGCAACGATCATGCAACGCGGCGGGTGATACAATGAGGAACGAAATGCGCAACTTGCTACAAACTAAAGGGATGTTTGGAGCCGAGGGCGAGAGTCGAACTCGCGACCTGCCGATTACGAATCGGCTGCTCTACCACTGAGCTACCTCGGCCCTGGATTGATGATACACGCCTTATCGACCTGCTCGACCTTGCCTTACCCCAACAGTCTCATTTTCCAGGAGTGCGCAAGGAGAATGAGATTGCGCACCGGATCTCAGAAAGATGGCAGAGCTGATTTTAGCTCTGTCCAATTTCCTTCGCAAGTTATTGAGTCCACCGATTTTGGCGTCGAGCACAATTCAGCCCCACCGAGCCGACAGCCATCCAGGAGTTGCAGCAGGAATATCAGATTTCCTTGTCCAAGGAAATCGTCAAGCTCTCGATTCTGCGGCACAGGGGAAGAAATGTCTGGAACTGAGCTGCGAGCGCTCCAGTAGCCTCTGCAGAACTGCGCGTCCGGATCGTCTGCTCCAACCGCTCGAGCGAATGTTCCAGTTTTTCTTCTCCCGAAGGGGCTTTCCCTTCCATTCGATCCGCGATGCCGTCTAGCTTTTGCGCTAACTCGCCATCGAATTCCCGTTGCGCCACGCGCACAGTTTCCGGCAATTCGAAACCGGGGAGTTGGGAACGGTACTTCCACAAGGCAATTCGCGTCAGGAAAATAATCCGCAGTTTTGGTTGCCACCGTACGATTCGACTGCGCCAGGTGAGGTCCTCCTCTCTGGAAGGCCCGAATTCGAACAGAACGCCGTCGCCGACCAACCTCGTTTCTGCGAAATTCTTGTTGATCGTTTCGCGAAGAAAATAGCTGCGCCCGGTCGCGACTCGTATGTCTTTCGAAAGCGGCTCCCTTGCAAATTGAGCCAGCAAGCGCAGGGTGGCAATGAACGTCTTCCTCATCTGCACCACGGCAGGCGCGGCCCACAGCAGGTCAAACACAACCCACATCACGGAGAGTCCGAGCAAAATGCCGACGATGCGATCTCTCGCCGGCGCAAGGGCCGTCTGTATTTTGAACTCCTGGAGATTGATGATGTAAAAGGCAAGGGCAACCTGAACCCCAACATAGGAGAGGCGTGGGCCCGAGGTCGCGATCCAGGCGGCGGCAATTGTGACGGCGCCGAACAGGAGGGTGAAATCCCCGATCGAATCGAGATGCGGGAGAACGAAGACCTGGGCTCCAAGGCCCAAGGCGCTGCCCGCGAGGGCGCCGATGATGCGCAAGATCTGCTTCTGATGCGATGAACCGATGGTGCTGAGAGCGGTCACGAAGCAGGTTGTCAGTGCCGTGCTGATGCCGGGCCAGTCGACGGCATTGTAAATGATGTAGCACAAGCTCGCTGCCAAGCAGCCCTTTAATGCAAATTTGATATGTTCAGGGTTGGACAGCGCGTCCCGAACAAAAAACGTCGGTGGAGGATCGTCACGGCTTGATGGCGGTGGGGCATACGCACTGGGAGATTGAGAGACCGCATAGGCTTCCGTTATCAGAGAGACGGTTTTCTCCATTTCGCTCACCAGTGGTAAGGCCGGCGAAATAGCGATTTCGGTGTTGATCAGTCGCGGAGTCTTCTCGTTCAGCAAATCTTTGCGAATACCAGCGACGTTTTCAGCCAAACGGCGGGTGCGTCTCTTATCCTCGTCAGAAATTTCGAGGGCGAGATGTGTCATGTTGGCGGCAATGTCCACGAGTCTCCCGACCAGCCCCACGACGGCACCCAGTTGCTCCGCGGAACGTGGGGCGTAGCCGGAGCGCTGCAAGATGCGCCGCAAGCGCGATGTCCCGAGCATGGCCAGGTGTGTGACCTGTTTTTCGGTCTGTTCATCCGACGGACTCTCACCGGCGTAGTAGTCGAGCAGACCCTCGACAGCAGCTAAGCGTTCCGCGAGGAGCCGAACGAGGTCGTCGCCGGATTTCAACTCGGCGAAAACCAGCTCGACCGCCACGCCGACCACACTGGCAAGAGTGAGCGCGCCAACGGCCCACAGCATGCCTTCCAGCTTGGGCTCCGCCAGAACATGGAGATCCCACAAAGGGATGGTTATGGCGATTACCCAGCCGAAGCGGGCTGCGGCGGTGTAGTTCGTAAGGGTTCTCGTAGCGTAGAACATTAGGAAAAGTGTGCTTATGACCCACAACACCCGCAGCACCGGATGGTTCAAAAACAGCATTGCCCCTGCGAGGGTGTAGACCACTGTGCAAGCGAACGCAATGACTTCCGTGATAGCGGATCTCACCGTTGCCCGCGGGCTTTCGCGCGAGATCATAAACGTGTAGGTCGCGGCATAAGCGCCGAAGGGAATGCGAAACGTCATGGTGAGGATCATTACAATCGTTGCAGCAATGACAATCCGCGCAACCAAGGCAGCCCGCCCGGGGTATGGAACGAGTTCCTCTTTAAGGAAATCGCGCAGCCAGACGAAAGGACGGGGCCACTCCGACAGAGTTTCGGCAGCAGTGGACATTTCTAGCGACCCCGAATCGTGACTACCGCCGACTCACCAACTCGAAACAGATCAGCAGGGGGATTCTGCACGCGCACACGAACGGGGTATCTCGATGCCAGATGAACCCAATTCAGAGTTCGCTGCAGATTCGGAAGGCCAGGTTGCAGAGTCCCGACGATATCCGGATCTGGGATGACGCCAAAACCGATGCTGTCCACCGTCCCAGAAAAGCGCACATTGGGTCTGGACATGACGTAGACATCGGCCTGCATTCCAGGCGCGATGTGCCGAAGTTGACCCTCGGGAAAGTTTCCGATCGCCCACCA
>Ga0209648_10001764_pt1 | contig 17583 bp, 12 predicted proteins | sample GraSoi2013_115cm_FD_185830 | JGI IMG/M metagenome (GOLD analysis project Ga0209648, IMG submission 185830) | Grasslands soil microbial communities from the Angelo Coastal Reserve, California, USA - Sample 9_17_2013_115cm (SPAdes) (version 2) | ecosystem: Environmental > Terrestrial > Soil >...
GCCATCGCCGGCCACGCGCCCATTTTCATCGGCGTGCCGTCCTTGGAGGTGATCGCCCAGCCGCAGATCAAATTGCCGATCTTGTCCTCGACCAGCTCCTTTCCGGTGAGGACACCGACCACACCGGGCATTTTCATCGCCGCCGACGAATCGATGCTCTTTACCTTGGCGTGCGCGTGCGGGCTGCGGATGAAATGGGCAAAGGTCATGCCCAGTAATTTGATGTCGTCGACGTAGCGGCCCTTGCCCGTGATAAAACGCCGGTCTTCCTTGCGCACTACGCTTGCGCCAATGCCTTCAACGCCCATGTTCCTGTTCTCCCTACCGGAGTTTTGCTATCCGCCATTTCCATCGAAATTCGGCGGTCTCTAATCAGCAATCGGTGGTCTGTCGCCGGCTATTCCGCGGCTTGCGCGACGGTCATGCGGCCTGCGGCGTCGAGCACCGATTTGACGATGTTGTGGTAACCGGTGCAGCGGCAGATATTGCCCTCGAGCTCGTGCCGGACGGTGGCCTCGTCGAGCTTGCCGCCATATCGATGCACAATATCGATCGCCGACATGATCATGCCCGGCGTGCAATAGCCGCATTGCAGCCCGTGATTATCGCGGAACGCGGCCTGCATCGGATGCAGCTCGTCGCCTTTCGCGATGCCCTCGATGGTGGTGACGTTGGCGCCATTGGCTTGGCCGACCAGTACCGTGCAGGATTTGACCGCGCGGCCATCGATATGCACGACGCAGGCGCCGCACTGGCTGGTATCGCAGCCGACATGGGTGCCGGTCAGGTTGAGATGGTCGCGCAGGAGATTGACGAGGAGCGTCCGGTCCTCGACCTCGGCCGAGACCGCCTTGCCGTTTACCGTCAGTTTGACTGTAGACACGCGTGATACCTCCCGATGATTTTTGCTTGTTCCGATTAGAAGCACGGGGGCAGGACTTTGCAACTGGGAATTTCGTTACAGCGGTCATTGTGATGTCTTAAGTCGTTGTCTCGGCGAAGGCCGGGACGGCTCCTTCGGGAGGAAAGCTCGTCTTGCCCGGGCATAGGCGAGCGGAAGCGACGCCGTCCTTCGGACGGCTATGCCCGGCCATGACGGCGACCAGCGGCCCGAGGCCCCGGCACAAATTTACGGCCTCTTATCTATTCTGCCCTAATTTCCGGCAGCGGACCCGGGAGCTGGCGTTCCCGGGTTTTGCTGCTGTGCCGAAGGAAGACGGGGGTTCGAGGTGGGATTGTCCAAACGTTTCTGGCCGCAATCGATGTCCCCAAAAGTTCTAACAAGGGTTCCAAGGTTCAGGCTCCCGACCTTGCGCTTTCGCGGAAAAGTCATGCTCGGCTTTGCCGTCGTGCTCGCCATTTCGGCGGTCAGCATGGGCATCGCCTACCTCGGATTCGAGCGCGTTTCCGCGGGCGTGACATCCTACCGCAACAGCGTGTCGGAAGCCGATCTCGCCCGCAACATCGATCGCGAGCTGATTTCGTACCGGGCGCTGGCGCAATATTACGTCGTGAGCGGGAAAGAAGAAGACGCCAAGGCGGCGCTGACGGCCGAGACCAGCCTGAAGGACGCCATCGATCTGTCGATGAAGGGCACCACCAATCCGGCACGCCTCGATCAGATCACGCGCCTGGCGCGGGAGTTCAAAACCTTCACCAAGATCTTCGCCGAAATCCTGAAGTACAAGCGCGACAACGCGCTGGTGACGCAGAATCAGCTCGCGCGCGGCGGCAACATGCTGCGCTACAAGCTCGACGATCTCCCCAGCAACGCCGACGATTCGGAGTTGCAGGCGATTCAGTTCGGCGCCAAGAAAGTGACCGATCAATTTCAGGCGGTGACGGCGCTTGCCAACACCTTCGTCATCAATTCCGATCAGACAGTCGCCGCCAGCGCGCTGGCGCGCTTGAAATTCGTCGAGAACTCGCTGCATGCGATTTCGTCGAAGGACGAAAAGATCCTGGCGGGCCTCAAGGAGGCCGGCACCCTGCTTGAAGAATATCGGCAGGCGCTGAGCAAGCTGATCGACAATTCGAAGGAAATCGACGAGCTGGTGGCCGAGATGGCCGACTCCGCGGCCGCGATCGTGAAGGGCGCCAGCGCGATGAAGGCGGACTTGCTTTCCGATCAGCAACGGCTTGAATCCGAATCGGATGCGACCATCGGCGAGACCGAGCGGCTGATCGTGATGCTGGCGGCCGGAGGCTTCCTGCTCGGCGCCGCGCTGGCGCTGATCCTGGGCAGGGGAATCTCGCGCCCGATGACGGCGATGTGCAAGGCGATGCGCGAACTCGCCGGCGGCAATTTCGATGTTGTGCTGCCGGGCTTGGGGCGCAAGGACGAGCTCGGCGAGATGGCGGGCGCGGTGGAGGAGTTCAAGGTGCAGGCGGTCGCCAAGGCCGAACGCGATGCCGCGGCCCAGGATGCCCAGAACAAGGCGGCTGGCGCCGCGCGCCGCGCCGAGCTGATTCGTTTCGCCGATGATTTCGAGGCGGCGGTGGGCGCGATCGTCTCGAACGTGTCGGCCTCCGCGGTGCAGCTCGAATCCGCCGCCGGAACGCTGACGCGGACCGCGGAAACCACCCAAAGCCTGTCCAGCCAGGTCGCCGGCGCCTCGGAAGAAGCGTCCAGCAGCATGCAATCGGTCGCCTCCGCGACCGAAGAGCTGTCGGCATCGGTCGATGAAATCGGCCGGCGGGTGCGCGATTCCAACAAGATCGCGGAAGCCGCCGTGCTTCAGGCGCAAGCGACCGACGGCCGCATCGGCAAATTGTCGAAAGCCGCGCAGGAAATCGGCGACGTGGTCAAATTGATCACGGCGATCGCCGAGCAGACTAATTTGTTGGCATTGAACGCAACCATCGAGGCTGCGCGCGCCGGCGATGCCGGGAGAGGTTTTGCGGTGGTCGCCTCCGAGGTCAAATCGCTGGCGAGCCAGACCGCGAAAGCAACCGACGAGATTTCGTCGCACATTTTGGGCATGCAGGGCGCCACGCAGGAATCGGTTGCCGCGATCAAGGAGATCGGCGGCACCATTGGCCAAATCTCGAATATCGCCTCGTCGATTGCCAGCGCCGTGGAGCAACAGAGTACGGCGACCCAGGAGATCGCGCGCAGCGTGCAGAACGTCGCGCAAGGCACAAAGGAGGCCGCCGCCAACGTGATGCAGGTCAACCGCGGCGCCACCGAAACCGGATCGGCGTCGGAGGAAGTGCTCAATTCCGCCAAAACCCTTTCGAGCGAAAGCACGCGCTTGCGCGAAGAGCTCGACCGCTTCATGGCGAATATCAGGGCGGCGTAGGGTTTAATGCCAATTGTTGTCGTCCCGGCCTTGAGCCGGGATCCATAACCACCGATATCAGTTGTTGCAAAGCCGTCTACCCACAGCGCGTCAATAGTGACGCCGCGGTGTATGGGTCCCGGCTCAAGGCCGGGACGACGCTAAACAAATCCCCGTCTCACTCCCTCCCATACATCCGTTTCAACTCGACCTTGGCGCGCTGCAGCCGGTCGCGTTGCGTCTTCGGCAGCGTGCGGCCGGCGCGGTTGATATAAAACGTCAGCATCGAGAGCGCGGAGCGATAGGCGCCGGCCTTGCGGCGCGACGAGCGTTCCGCCGAGCGTTTGAGCGACGCCGCGATTTTCTTCGGATCGCGCAGCGTGAAGACGCCGCGTTTGAGATCGAGCGCGTCGCTTTCCCGTGTCACGCGCTGCGACCAGCGCTTTGGCGTCGTCTTGCGCGTCGCTGTTTTGCCAGCGCGTGCTGCCTTGCGATGCACAGCCATCATTGGACTCCATGCCGTTATGGCTGAAAAACGGGTGCGATCCCGATCGGTTCCTTGGCCGCAATGCGGGAACCCCAGCGCGCCGGAGGCGTTGATGTCGGTGGCATCGAAATGCCGCATTCCCGGATATTTCTCATTGGTTTCAATTGATGGATTTGCAGCTGACACAGCGCAATTCGCCGGTTGCCACAACGGCGGCGCCGATGCGAGGGGACGATGATCGCGTCATCGAAACCAGTATTCCCTCGCGTCTTGACAGCCTGCGCTGGAGTGGTTTCCACACCCGCGTGGTGCTGGCGCTCGGGATTACCTGGATTCTCGATGGATTGGAGGTCACGCTGGCAGGTGCACTGTCCGGCGCCCTGAAAGAAAGTCCGACGCTGCATTTTTCCAATTTCGATGTCGGATTTTCCAACAGCCTTTATCTGGCGGGCGCAGTGCTCGGCGCGCTCGGATTTGGCTGGCTGACCGACCGGATCGGGCGCAAAAAACTGTTTTTCATCACGCTTGCGCTTTATCTCGCGGCGACCGCTGCGACGGCGCTGTCCTGGAATGTTGCGAGCTACGCGCTGTTTCGATTCCTCACCGGCGCCGGCATCGGCGGCGAATACACCGCGATCAATTCGACGATCCAGGAACTGGTGCCGGCGCGTTATCGCGGCTGGACCGATCTCGTGATCAACGGCAGCTTCTGGATCGGCGCGGCCCTGGGCGCCACCAGCGCGATCGTGCTGCTCGATCCGCATTTGATCGGTCCCGATCTCGGGTGGCGGCTGGCCTATCTCACCGGCGCCTGCCTCGGCCTCGTCGTGTTCGTGATGCGGATGTGGATTCCCGAAAGCCCGCGGTGGCTGATGATCCACGGCCGTCCCGAGGAAGCCCACGCCATCGTCGATGAGATCGAACGGTCGGTGCTCGGAGACGTGCAGGACCCGCGTCAGCACGGCTGGCCGACGATAAGAATAAAAATGCGCGATCACACGCCGCTGCGCGAGGTGGCGCACACGTTGTTTTACACCTATCGGCAGCGCTCGCTGGTGGGACTGGCGTTGATGATCGCGCAGGCGTTTTTCTACAATGCGATCTTCTTCACCTTTGCGCTCGTGCTGACCGATTTCTACGGTATCCCCGCGGACCGGATCGGCTGGTACATCTTGCCGTTCGCGGCCGGCAATTTCCTTGGGCCGCTGCTGCTTGGCCGGCTGTTCGATACGCTGGGGCGCCGCACCATGATCACGCTCACCTATGGCGTATCCGGCGTGCTGCTGGCGCTTTCCGGCTATCTGTTCATGATCGGCGCATTGAGCGCGCAAGGGCAGACCATTGCATGGATGGTCATCTTTTTCTTCGCTTCCCCCGCCGCCAGCGCTGCCTATCTCACCGTCAGCGAAACCTTTCCGCTGGAGGTGCGCGCGCTCGCGATCGCGGTGTTCTACGCGATCGGAACCGGCATCGGCGGCGTCGTCGGCCCGGCGCTGTTCGGCGCATTGATCGATACCGGGTCGCGCGGTACCGTTTTCGAAGGTTACCTCTTGGGAGCGGCATTGATGGTCGCGGCGGCTGTTATCGCGTGGCGTTATGCCGTCGCGGCCGAGCGTCAGCCGCTGGAATCGGTTGCGCGGCCGCTAGCCTTTGTGGAGTAGAATGAATGAACGAGAAGTTGGCCGAGGTACCATTGCAGGAAAACGTCCCATCACAACGCAAGCCGTCACCGGATCTGGTTCCGGCGGCGAGCGAGCTTGCGAAGCGGCTGGATGAATGCGCGATCCTGCTCGATATCGACGGGACGCTGCTCGACCTTGCGCCGACGCCGCGCGAGGTGTGGGTGCCGCCGGGTCTTTCAAAAACCCTCAATCGCCTGATCGAGCAAACCTCGGGCGCGCTGGCGCTGGTCAGCGGCCGTTCGCTGAACGATATCGACCTGATCTTTGCACCCGATCAATATCCAGCCGTCGGAGGCCACGGCGCGGAGATGCGGCTCTCGGCCGATGCCGAAGCGGTTGCCACCCATGCCCCGCCGATGGACAAGGAATTGAAGCGCCGTCTCGCGGCCATTGCCAAGCTCAGCCCCGGCATTTTGCTGGAAGACAAGGGCTATTCGCTGGCACTGCACTACCGCTTGGCGCCGCATGCGGAGAAGGCGATCTACGAGGCGGTGTCGCTGATCAGGGCCGATCTGCCGAATGCACCGATCGAAGTGCTGCCCGGAAAATGCGTCTGCGAGATAAAACATTCCGGTTTCACCAAGGCGACCGGCGTGCGCGAATTGATGACGCATGAGCCGTTCAAGGGGCGCCGCCCTATTTTCATCGGCGACGATGTCACCGACGAAGCGGTGTTCGGGATCGTCCCTGATTTTGGCGGCCTGGCATTTTCGGTGGGCCGGCACGCGATGGGCGTCGCGGATTATTTCGATGAACCGCGCGAGGTGCGGGAGTGGCTCGCGCGTCTCGTCGAGGACGAGGCTGCAGCGAAACGATGATCGAAGGTTAGAATCGTCGTTCGCACGGCCGATGGCACCCGATACCGCTACGCATGCATTCAGCGGCCATGTTGCACAGGTTCCTCACGGCGGCGGTCGGGTTCCATGCCGCGCCGCCCGATTTTGGTTTCATTTCGTTGAAAGGGTGACGGGGAACCATATTGATGAATAGCCGTTAATTTACGAACGTAATCAGGAGGGAACGACCCTGTGAATCTCGTCGTCGTTTCAAATCGGGTAGCGCGCGGGGCGGCCAATGAGCCCATGACGGGAGGGCTCGCGGCCGCGCTGTTGCCGGTGGTGGAGAAATCCGGCGCGATCTGGGTAGGTTCCTCTGGCCGCGTCCGCGACGGTGCCCAGAAGGAACCGTTCGCCGAAATCGAAGCGCTTGGCGCGGGTGCGCTCGCGACGCTGGATCTGCCGGCCGCGCATTACGGCGGATATTACGAAGGCTTTGCGAACTCGGCATTGTGGCCGGCGCTGCATTCACGCGCCGATCTGATCCGCGCTTCGCAGGAGGATTATGTCAGCTATCGCGAAGTCAACGCCTTCATGGCGCGCGCGCTGCTGCGCTTTAAAAAGCCCGACGCCGCGTTCTGGATTCAGGATTATCATTTCCTGGCGCTCGGCGCGGAACTGCGCGATCGCGGCGTGACGCAGCCGATCGGATTTTTCCTGCATACGCCGTGGCCCGCGCACACCATCATCGAAGGGGTGCCGCATCATCGCGAACTGATCGAGGCGATGCTGGCCTATGATCTGATCGGATTCCAGACGCCCGACGACTGCGAGAACTTCCTTGGCTATCTCACCTCTGAGCTTGGTCTGGAGGTCGAAAACGGCGTCGTCACGTCGCGTCATGGCAAGACGCGCGTCGCGGTATTCCCGATCGGCATCGATGTCGAAAAATTCGCCCTGCAGGCCGCCAAAGCCATTTCGCATCCCGACGTGTCGCGGTTGCGGCGAAGCCTGAACGGGGAAAAGCTCGCGATCGGCGTCGACCGGCTGGATTATTCCAAGGGGCTGGTCAACCGCATCAAGGCATTCGACCGCATGTGGACCTTGCATCCGGCGCTGGCGCGTACGGTGTCGCTGCTGCAAATCGCAACCCCGTCGCGCGGCGCAATCGAGGCCTACGGCAATCTGCAGAACGAACTGGCAAAACTGGTCAGTGACGTCAACGGCCGCCATGGCGAGGTGGACTGGACTCCGATCCGCTATCTCAACAAGGGCTATAGCCAGACCGTGCTGTCGGGACTTTATCGCACCGCCCAGGTCGGCGTCGTGACGCCGCTGCATGACGGCATGAACCTGGTCGCCAAGGAATATGTCGCGGCCCAAAACCCCGCCGATCCCGGCGTGCTGGTACTGTCGAAATTCGCCGGTGCCGCGAACGAGCTCGACACGGCGTTGTTGGTCAATCCCCACGACATCGACGGCATGGCGCGGACGATCGCGACCGCGCTCTATATGCCCTTGACCGAGCGGCGGATGCGCTGGGAAGCGATGATGGCAAAGCTTCGCGCCGGCACCATCCAGCGCTGGTTCGCCGATTTCGTCGACGCCTTGCAGGCGACCCGGATCGACAAAAGCGCGAGCGAACCGCCGCTGCCGGAGCCGCCGACCTTGTGGCCGCTTCGTTCGGTCAACAACGGCTCGCGGTATCATTAGCGTAAGCGACATCCACTTTCTTTCGTCATTCTCAGATGTGCAATTGCACATCTTGGATGCGCCGCTTGGCGCAGGCCCGGAATCCATACTCCCGATCGTGGTTATGGATTCCGGGCTCGCTCGCTTTCCTCGCGCCCCGGAATGACGACACCTATTGTGGATGACTCAGCTGAGCCATCAGCTAATAGCAATACGCCACGCCATCGAGGACAGGGCAGCGCGCCTTGTCCGGTGCGCTCGGATTATCCAGCGGCACGACGCCCTTGCCCTGGCCGACGAACACGCCCTGTCCGACGATCACAGAGGATTTGTTGCCGATGATGACGCTCGGATGCGGCGACGCCAGGCTTGACCGCGTGCCGTCGGCCCAGATGATCGCGTCGCCGGAAGAGATGCCGCGCTTTCCGTCATCACAATTGACGTCGGTGCCCTGACGCGTGCAGGTCTGCGCCAGCGCGCCTCCCGCGCCGGCCGCGGATACCGCCGACATCAGGATCGCAAACACCAGCGCCCGATCGATGGTCATGCCGCCCCTCCGCCTGAATGAATCGCCCGCTCTGTTCAGTCGTCGTCTTTTACCGGTTTCCGGTTCAAGGCGCCAAAAGCAAACCCCCGGCGATGGCCAGAGCGCCGAAAATTATACAGCCTATTCAATCGGTTGCGGAAATCTAAGGGGGCCTGGCCGCAGTCCCTTGCAAAACGCCTCGTGCCCCGTCAAGAGAAGGCATCCGGAGAGATGGCCGAGTGGCTTAAGGCGCACGCTTGGAAAGCGTGTGTGCGGGAAACTGTACCGTGGGTTCGAATCCCACTCTCTCCGCCACCCGCCTTGCGCTTCGGCGCGGCGAGCCGCGCTGAAACGGTAGAGAAGCGGGTGCCGCGCCCTAGCTGCGAAGCCGCGACGGCGGGCTCTCCCTTTCGATGCGATGGTGGTCAGCAACCTCCGGTTCCATCCGCTCCCCATTTTTCCTGTCAATGTTGCCCAAACGCGACAGTTGCGAACGCGCGGTGGTGGTAGCGTCGTTAGAGTTCTAGCCGCACGGTTCGTGCGATCTCATCATAGGTGACGATGGGGTTCGCGGGGGGATCACGGAATGAACCAGCGCTTTCGGCCGCTGACTTGTTGTCTCGGCTTGGCCATGCTCGCCGCGCTCTCGCATGATGCGAGCGCGCTTGCCCATAAGCAATCTCATGCCAAGAAGGCAGATGCCGCGAGCGGGGCTGCGCATCGGCACAGCGCCGCGCTCAAGAAAGACAAGCACACGGCGCATGCTGCTACGGCGCAGCATAAACCGGCTAACGACGCAGCTCCTGAGACTGCGGCGGCGCCTGCGCTATCGGGCGACCTTGCGGCGGTAAAGGACGCGATCGATCTGATGCGCAAGGCGAAAACCACTGAGGCGACCGCGACCGAAAAAACCATCGGCGATCCGGCTGCCCAGAAACTCGTCGAGTGGTTCATCCTGCGACACCCTGACGGTGCGGCGCCTTTCAACCGCTACGCGGCGTTCATTGCCGATCATCCGGACTGGCCGACCATGGGCCAGCTGCGGCGGCGCGCGGAGGCGCGGCTGTGGCAGGAGCGCAGCGATGCGGCAACCGTTCACAGCTTTACGGGCGATCAGCCGTCGAGCGCCAAGGGCAGGTTTGCGCTGGCGCGGGTCCTGCTCGCAGAAGGCGACCGTGACGGCGCCGAACGCCTGGTTCGCGAGACCTGGCGGTCGGAGGAATTAGCCGAACGTATCGAAGGCGAGGCGTTCGACACGTTCCGCGCGATGCTCACGCGCGAGGACCATCGGGCGCGGATGGACAAGCGCATCGGCGCCAAGGATTTTGCGGGCGCGATGCGCGCGGCGCACCGGCTCGGCGACGACGACGTCGCCATCGTCAAGGCTTGTGCCGCGGTCATGACGAACGCGGACAAGGCGCGCGACCTGCTCGACGGCGTCGACACCGCGCTCCGGCAGGACCTCGGCTACACGCTTTGCCGCATTCACTGGATGGTTCGTCACGATCAGCTTGCCGACGCAACCGGTCTGATGCTGGCGGCCCCCGCCGAGTCCATGCCGCTGCAGGACACCGATGAATGGTGGCGCGAGCGGCGGACGCTCGCCCGCAAGCTGCTCGATCTCGGTAATTTCCCTGACGCTTATCAGGTGGTGTGCAATGCGGCGTTGCCGGTGGACCCGTATTATCGGGCGGATTTCCATTTCATGACCGGCTGGATCGCGCTGCGATATCTTAACGATCCCACGACCGCACGGGCGCATTTCGCCCATATTGACGATGGCGCAGCCAATCCGATCGTGGTCGCCAGAGCGCATTACTGGCGAGGTCGCGCGGCCGAGGCGGCCGGCGACAACGACGCGATGCGCGCCGAATATGAAGCCGCCGCCCGTCACGGCACCGCCTATTATGGACAGTTTGCGCGCGCCAGGCTCGGCCTTGACAGAATGGAGCTGCGGGTACCGCAGCCCGGCCCGGAGAGCGGTCCGGTACTTTCCGGCGACCTGGTGCGCGCCGTCGACATGCTCTATACGCTCGGCGAGCGCGACGTCGTTCGGTCGTTTGTGACGGATCTCGCGGACGAGAGCGGCGACGTCGCAACGCTGGGTGCGCTCGGCGAACTTACCGGTCGCCAGAACGACGCGCGCGCCATGCTGCAGCTCGGCAAGACGGCGCTTGCGCGTAACTTGCCGTTAGACCCTTACGCCTTCCCGACGATCGGAATCCCGCAGCACAGCCCCGTCGGTCCCGAAATCGAGCGCAGCGTCATCTATTCGGTGGCCCGCACCGAAAGCGCGTTCGACCAGCGTGACAAATCGGCGGCCAACGCGGTCGGCCTGATGCAGGTCACGCCGGAGGCCGGGCGCGACACCGCCAAACGGTTCGGCGTCAGCTACGATTGGGATCGGATGGTCTCTGATCCCGTCTACAACACGCAGATGGGCGCCGCCGAACTCAGTGCATTGCTGCGCGAATATAATGGCTCCCAGATCATGACCTTCGCCGGCTACAATGCCGGCCGGGGCCGCGTTCGCGAATGGGTGAAGCTGTACGGCGATCCCCGCGATCCCAATGTGGATCCGATCGATTGGGTGGAGCGCATTCCGTTTGCCGAGACGCGCAATTACGTCCAGCGCGTGATGGAGAATTTGCAGGTCTACCGCGTCCGTTTCGACGCCACCGCCCCGGTGATTTCGAAATTGGATCAGCCTCGCGAGAAGAAGCACGAGGCATCGGCTTCCGAGTGATCAATCACCCTTCGCCCTCGCGGGCGAAGGGTGTCATTGAGCGGTCTTGGATGATCTGAGGCGATACCAATATCTCGGCCTCGCCCTATTTTTGCCGCCGCCGGTCTAGAGAACCACCTATTGAGCTTGGCTGATCGAGTTCCCGATCTGCAATCAGTCCGCTCCGGCAGGTATCGCCCGGACGGACCGCGACGGGTTTGGCGCTTTAGGGACTGCGTTTAAGAAAGCAAGCTTCATGACCGAACCTTCGATGACGCCCGAGACGCCGGATGTTGCGGAAACGATCGGCTTTCTGCGCCGATTTGCCGGCATGATGTCCAATGGGCAGAGCGCGAACTATTTGCACCGCGCCGCCGAGCTGCTCGAAACCCTCACCGCCCGCGTGATCGCAGCGGCCGACGAAGAGGAAGTCTGGCGGCACAAATACGACTCCGTGACCCATCATGTCGAGCTCTTGGAAGCCGAATGCGACGCGCTCAAGAATGACATCGAAGGGCATCTGAACGTCACGTCCTCGGTGCTGGCCGAACGCGATTCGTGCCGGGCAGCGCTGCAAGCGCGGCAAACAGAACTTTCCGAGCTTCGCGCGGTATCCGATCGCGAGCGCGAAGCGCACAAGGCGACGCTGGAGACACGTGACGAGGAGCTGGACCGGCTTCGCACGGCTGTTGGACGCGAACGCGAAGAGGGCGCGGCAAGATTGAAGACGCGCGAAACAGAGCTGTCCGAATTTCGTCTCGCCTCGGACCGCGAACGCAGTGAACTTCAGGTCCAGCTCAAGGTGCGGGGCGATGAAATGGCCGCACTTAGGACCGTTTCCGAGCGCGAGCGCGACGAACTCAGCGAGAAGGTCACCTCGCTGGAAGCCAAACGGGCCGAGCTTCGCGCGGCATTCGACCGGATCAGCGATCTCAGAACTCAAACGAGCGAGCATAAGGGCGCGGCCCATTCCGCTACCGGAAAGCGCGGGCTTGAAGCGAGCGACCGGGATCCCGCCGTTGGAGAAACCGACGCCGTGGTGCCGAAAGCGACGCTGCGTCAGGCCCGTGCCCAGTTCGAATATCTCGCAAAACAATTTGTCCCGCTCGGGGATATCGCTTCGCAAGTGATGTGCGAGCTCGGGGCCTACAACATGGACCTCGCTTTGGTCGCCGACGAGCCGTCGGACCATTTGCCGGTCGGCGAGGTCGCACGCAGCATCCTCGCTCCCTCCGGTTCGGCGTCCACGGGCGTGGCAGGCAGGATGTGAGTCTAGGATCACCTCTCCCCGCACGCCCTGGCGTTCGCCAGCGCGAGCAACTCGGCCCCGTAATGCTCGAGCTTCTTCGCCGATGCCAGCGATGCGGCGGAGTTGTCCGCTAAGATTGCTGTGGCTTTCACTGATGACCAAGCAGTCCCACTTGACAGGGGGCTTGCTGCGGACTGTGCTGTTCGTCAATTGCTTGAGAAGCACCTCGATCTGCGCTCCAAGGGACCGTCCCGGCCGGATCCACGCAAACCAAAAGTGCAAAGAAACTGGGTTGGAGAGCGGAAAATGGATCAGATTGACGTAGCCGTCATTGGCACCGGCTGGTGTGGTGGTATTCGAGCGGAGGCCTGTGCCGCTCACCCGCTCGTCGGTGGCGTCCATATCGCCGAGACTAGCCCCGAACGATTGAAAGAGGTTGCGACGGCGGTCGGCGCCAAGTCGGCAACCGGTGATTATCGCGCCTTGCTGGAGAACAAGGGAATTTCGGCTGTTTTTGTATGTGCGACGCCTGAGACGACACACTTTCCGATGGCGAGAGATTTTCTGCGCGCGGGAAAGCACGTCTTTCTAGAAAAGCCAATCGCGCTGGAGCTCGAAGAGGCTGACGAACTTATCTCCATCGCCAGCTCCAATGGGCTCAAATTCACGATCGGCTATTCGCAGCGGTTCAATCCGAAGTTCGCTTACGTCAAACAGTGCGTCAGCAACGGTACGATCGGCAAGCCCGTCAGCGTTCTGGTGAGCCGACATATTTCGCGCAGCCTCGGCAAGAAAATCAGTGGCCGCGTCAAACTTTCGCCAGCCGCCATGGAATCGACCCACGATCTTGACTTCGTCCTCTGGTGTCTCGAGCCGGCAAAGCCGGTACGCGTTTATTCGCAGGTGAACTACGGCGCGATGCGCGAATCGACCGGAAGCGATATTCCCGATCTTCAATGGATTACCGTGACCATGGACAGTGGTCTCACCTTCGTCGTCGGTGGCGGCTGGAGCCTGCCACCCGGCTATCCCAACTTCTCGTCGACGTGGATCGAGATGGTAGGAACCGAAGGCGCTCTGATGGTTGACGACACCCATCGCGACGTGATGTTGAACACCGTGAAGAATGGAGCCGTCTTTCCGATGTCGACGATGCCCGGCGAATCGGTTGGGCATGTCTATGCCGGCCCTATGGCGTCCGAAACGGTGCATTTCGTCGAAGCCGTGGCCTTGGACCGACCGGTCCTCGTTACGCCCGAACAGGCACGTCGCGTAATGGAGCTTTATATCGCCGCCGACCTGTCAGCCGAACTCAACGAGCCGGTGACGCTTCCGCTTGAGAACAAACGACCGGCCGGGCTCGCTGCCGGCATATAGGTTTTTTATTTTGACGTAAGTTGTTTCGCGCAGCGGAGACCTTGCCGGGAACCGACCGCAAAAACGGGGACATAACCCATCGACCAAAATAAAGGGAGGATTGATGCCCGCGGACATCACCGCAGCGAATAGCCCGGCGGGCAAGCTCCTCGGCGCCAAGCGCAGCCATGTACGGTGGTACGTTCTTCTGCTGATCAGCCTCATGTACATGATCACCTACATGGATCGCAGCAACATCTCCATTGCGGCGCCCGCGATTGCCAAGGAGTTCAGCTTCAGCAAGACCGAAATCGCGCTGTTCTTCAGCGCATTCGCCTGGGCGTATGCGGCGGGTCAGGTCCCCGGCGGCTGGCTCGCCGATTTCTTCGGGCCGAAGCGGGTGCTGCTGGCAATCGTTCCGTTCTGGTCCTTGATGACGGCAGCAACCGCCTTGGGATCAGGCGCCACCTCTTTTTTTATAATCCGCTTCGCCTTTGGATTGGGAGAAGCCGGTGCCTTCCCAACGGCAAGCCGCGCGATGCAGCTTTGGTTTCCAAAATCCGAGCGCGGATTCGTCCAGGGCATGACCCATTGTTTCAGCCGCCTCGCCGTCGTGATCACGCCGCCGCTCGCCGTTATGATCCTGAACACATGGGGCTGGCGCTGGATTTTCTATAGTTTCGCACTGCTGGGCATCGTCTGGTCCCTGGTCTTCTTTTTCTTCTATCGCAATCGCCCCGAGGATGAAGCGCGCGTCAATGCCGAAGAACTCGCCCATATTCGCGGCACATTGCCGAGCGGAGCGATCAACCCCTTCGCAGCGCCGCTCCGATCGGAGGTTCCGTGGAGAGCGATTTTTACTTCACCGAACATGTGGTTTATCGCGGCGGCCTATGGCTGCTTCTTCTACGGGTCTTATTTTTATGTCAGCTGGTTTCCAACCTACCTGCTTGAATTTCGCCATCTCTCCCTAAACTCGGTCGGCTATCTGGCCTCCCTTCCGCTGATCTCCGCAATGGTCGGCGATTTGGCCGGCGGCCTTCTGACCGACCACGTCCTTCGCAAGACCGGCAATTTGAGACTGGCGCGCCGCATCGTGGCGGCGCCGGGCCTGTTTCTTGCCGCACTGCTCCTCATTCCGGCCGGCACCACTGACAATGCAATAACCGCAATCCTCTGTCTGACAGCCTCCAACTTCTTTCTGGAGTTGGTGCTCGGCCCGGCCTGGGCGGTGCCGATGGACGTTGGCGGCACTTCCAGCGGAACCGTTACGGCTGTCATGAACATGGTAGGCGCCGTCGGCGCCTCGATTTCTCCGCTGGTGTTCGGTTTACTGGTAGAGCAGGGCTCCTGGGTCGCCCCTTTCTACGTCACCGCCGGAGTTTTGGCTTCCGGTTCGCTGATCTGGATTTTGTTGATCGATCCTGAAAAATCCGTCGTCGACGGTCATCGATTCAACACCGCCCGCTGACTTTATCAGGTGTTCGCTGCCAATCGATATCAATGGGGAAGCCGACAAGGAGGTTCTCCCTCCGCCACGTACCCTTCGCTCACGCTTCGGCGCGGCGAGCCCCGCTCAGCCCTCCGAAGCCTTCACCAGCGCCAGCAATTCCGCTCCGTAATGCTCCAGCTTCTTGTCGCCGATGCCGGCGATGCCGCGGAGTTGTGCGAGCGTGGTCGGGCGCGCCGTCGCGATGCCGTCGATGGTGGAATCGTGCAGCACCACATAGGCCGGCACGCCGTGCTGGCGCGCCACGTTCGAACGCCACGCCCTGAGAGCGGTGACCAGCGCCGGATTGCCGGCCGCAGCCTGGCCAGGGGGTAGCGGCGCAAGGTCGCCGCGGCGCGATTTTGCCCTGACAGCGCGATTGCGGGAGCCGGGGATTTCCTCGCGCAGCATCACCTCGGTCTCGCCCTTCAAGACGCCGCGCGCGGTCTCCGTCAGTTTTAGCGCGCCAAAGGCCTCGGTGTCGGGCCGGAGGTGGCCCATCGCCACCAGCTGGCGCAAAGCGGCGCGCCATTGCTTTTCGTTGAGCTCGCGGCCGACGCCGAACACGGACAATCTGTCATGTCCGAACTGTTTGACGCGCTCGGTCTCGCGGCCGACCAGGACGTCGATCAGGTGCATTGCCCCAAACCGCTGTCCGGTGCGATAAGCGCAGGACAACAGTTTTTGCGCGATGATCTTGCCGTCGCGCATGGCCGGCGGCGACAGGCAGTTGTCGCAATTGCCGCACGTTTCGGCCGCGAGCGTCTCGCCGAAATAGCCGAGCAGGCGGGTGCGGCGGCAGTTCGCGGTTTCGGCGAGCGCGACCAGCGCGTCGAGTTTTGAGATCGACACCCGCTTGAACGCGTCCGAGCCCGCGGACTCCTCGATCATGCGCCGCTGCTGCACGATGTCGGACAGGCCATAGGCCATCCAGGCGCTCGACGGCTTGCCGTCGCGCCCGGCGCGTCCGGTCTCCTGATAATAGGCCTCGATGCTCTTCGGCAAATCGAGATGCGCCACAAAACGCACGTCTGGCTTGTCGATGCCCATGCCGAACGCGATCGTGGCGACGATCACGACGCCGTCCTCATTGATAAAGCGATCCTGGTGGCCCGCGCGCTTGGCGGCGTCGAGCCCCGCGTGATAGGGCAGCGCCGTGATGCCGGAAGCGGTCAGCGCGGCGGCGGTATCTTCCACTTTGGCGCGCGACAGGCAGTAGACGATGCCGGCGTCGCCTGAATGGCGTTCGGCGATGAAAGTTTTGAGCTGTGCCGGCGCGTTGTGCTTGTCGACGATCTCATATCGGATATTCGGGCGATCGAAACTCGCGACAAAACTCGGCGTGCCGGCAAGGGAAAGCCGCTCGATGATCTCCTTGCGGGTAAGCTCATCGGCGGTCGCGGTCAGCGCGATCCGCGGCACGTCCGGAAAACGTTCCGCGATGACCGACAGGCCGATATATTCGGGGCGAAAATCGTGCCCCCATTGCGACACGCAATGCGCCTCGTCGATCGCAAACAGCGCGATTTTCGCGCGATCGAGCAGGGCAAGGCAGCGCGGCGTCAACAGCCGCTCCGGCGCGATATACAAGAGGTCGAGATCGCCGGCGATCAGCCGCGCTTCTACCGCTGAGGCTTCTGCAAACGACAACGTGGAATTCAGCACCGCCGCCTTGACGCCGGCCTCGAGCAGGCCCGCGACCTGGTCGCGCATCAGCGCGATCAGCGGCGACACCACGATGCCGCAGCCCTCGCGCAACAGAGATGGCAATTGATAGCACAGCGACTTGCCGCCGCCGGTCGGCATCAGCACCAGGCAATTGCCGCCCTCGGTGACATGCCGGACGATCTCTTCCTGCGCGCCGCGAAAGGCGGGCAGGCCGAATACCGAATTCAGCACCGAAAGCGCGGCGCCGGCGATGTCGGCCTCTTGATTGCGGGCTGAGGTCATGGAGGACAGGTTACTCATAAAAATCTCACCGCCACATCCCGCGCATGCGGGCGCCGACGTCGACGCGCGGGCCGGCGCTCGCAGCACGCGCCGCACCGGCTACCGCAATCGGCCATACCGTCTTTTCGAACAGGCCGAGCAGGCGATCCGGAATGAACCGTGTCCGTGCGGCATAGACGTGGCGGTCGCCTCGCGCATGCTGGCCGTGGGTGAAGAACCGCTGCGGCACCATGAGATGCAGATCGTCTTTGGCGCGGGTCATGGCGACATAAAGCAGCCGGCGTTCCTCCTCGATCTCCGGCGAAGTGCCGGTGCCGAGATCGGAGGGCATGCAGCCATCGACCACATTGAGCACGAACACCGACTTCCA
>Ga0209648_10001765_pt1 | contig 17579 bp, 18 predicted proteins | sample GraSoi2013_115cm_FD_185830 | JGI IMG/M metagenome (GOLD analysis project Ga0209648, IMG submission 185830) | Grasslands soil microbial communities from the Angelo Coastal Reserve, California, USA - Sample 9_17_2013_115cm (SPAdes) (version 2) | ecosystem: Environmental > Terrestrial > Soil >...
CTTCAGGCGTAGGGAGGAATGAAAGCGTACAGGGGCATCCTCGCCCGCTATCCCCTTGCGGGGGAGCATTTTTGAACGGAATGCTCAAACCGCCCCGTTAAGGCAGGCTTGCGCCTGTAGCGGGGGACTCGTCCCCCATATTCCCTTCGCCACTGACACACGAGAGACCGGAGATTAGGGAGGCGTCCCCGGCGTCGTCGCTACCGGACTGGCATTTGACCGGCTTTCCGCGCTTGTGTTCAGTTCCCTTCAAACGACCGGATTGCTCCGATCTTGGACAGGCTAGTCTCGCAATTGCTCTCGCCTTAGTCCCGTTGCCAGGACGGGTTTCGCGCAAGCCCCTAGCGAAAGCCTCGGGGTGCTTGACTATGCAATTCATCTATGTGACCTCGCGTCTGGTGCGCAAGGTGTTCGTCATGGCGCTGGAGATGATCAACGGCATCCGGTGATGAATTTCCCTGCGACACCGGCTGCGCGACGAATGGACGCGCTGCCGCCGCAGCTATGGCACCAATGCCAGCCGCAGAGATACCCATGAGCGTAAGCCGCTTCCATCTGCGCGGCTTTGAGGCGCGCGCGTCTGGCTATCGAGTTCCTTGAGTGTATAGATGTGCACCGTCTGCATGGCTGCTCCTGCTTCTTTGTACTGCTATGCTACTATAGCATGAACGCCTGTTCTAGTCAAGTGCGGAGCGAGTAGTCGAAGATGGTGAGCAGGGTCTTCCTCCCTTCCACCCTTTCGATAGAAGGAACGACGCTCTCATCCCCATCCCCTATAAGGAGATGGGACTTCCCGAGCCACTGTTAAGAAAACGCGGCAAATTGCAGAATATGGTTAAGTTCTGTCAACCAAAACTGTTCCGTATAATCTCATAAGCTCTTGTGGAGTGCAGATTCGTCTGCCTTTAGGCAATGGGATGAGTCGATACGCCTCTCTCCCAAGGTCTGTGAATTATTGCTGACGACCTTCTTTAGCGAGGAGGAAGGCGGGAGCTTGCCGGGGATGGTAAGCGAAGTAACGTCAAGCAGCGATAATCTGAGCGGAGGCAGGAACGGTCTTCGTCGAAACAGACATCACACACGTAATGCAGAGGATTCTCGATATGCCAATGCCCGCGTATCAGGTAGAGATGCCGCCCAGGAGAGTCCTATTCAGGAGTCAAACGGGTGATAAGATAGACGACTTGTTGAGAGGTCTGCCCGTTGTGCGTGTCCGTGCGGGTCAGTTCGGCCATTGGGGCCAGAGGCGGTCACGTATCCGACAGATAGACGATCATCTCGGAGCCGGCCTTGAAGTGGCGCACTCCGATGCGCCCGCTTCGTCGGCCGATGGTCGATGCTTGCACAGAGTGGGCCAGCGGGTCAGCAAAATAGGTGTGTAAATCGGCCAACAACAACGGTTAGTTATCCTTCACCGGGAAGACACTGCCGGCCTCAAGCTTGTGGAGCCGCAATGTACTCTTCGTCGCACTCCGTACCGGCGAAGAGCGTACGTTGTGGTTGGTAGTGGCGCGCTCTGGCAAGAGACGAGGTGCGCTGCTGCCTGGACCTCAAAAACAGCTGTACACAATACGATGAGAAGGTAGTACTTTCTTGGAAGCAGGTCTACAACCACCTTTTTTAAAGCTTAGGCTCTATTTAGATCGCCATTAGATTGCTTTTAGACGGTTCTACTTTCACAGCATATTGAGCTATCCATCTAACGTAAGCTATAAAGGAGCCTCGCCCGATTTCCTGGCACAGGCATTGATGTAAACCTTACCACCGGCAAAAATCTTCAGATACTCTATACTCCTCTTACTTTGCTACTTCAGAATCGAAAAAGGGAGGATCATCACCCGACGCTCGCCAGACACTCCTACTCGGTTCACGGATCAGCTATCCGGCTTCGCTCACGTATCGACGGCCCGGCCCCTTGTGGGACAGGTGATTGGATAAAGAGCGGTTGCCCGGTGGAACGTCGTAGTCCGCCCGGACGCGGGCCTCTGGGAGGGACAACCCGAGATCACCCCAGTTATCCAGGTGTGCGCAGCGTCTCAGCCACCAGCCGTGCTGGTCTCCTTGGGGAATGGTCACCGACGCGAGCGGAGTCGCCTGGAAGCCGTCACTCAAGTCTTTAAGGCCCTGCCGGGCCATGAGACAGTGGCTGATAGCGATCCAGATGGTCGATGCGCTCCTCGATATACGGGGTCTCACGTAGCAAGCGCCCTCCCCTGGTTGCCCTGCCTCCATCGAGCACCCAGCGCAACTCGTCCAGAGCGCTTTTGAGTGCACGGCCCTGGCCAAGACGCGCCGCATACTCGTCACCTGCAAACACGCGGTCTCGCCAGTATCTCATCCACGCCAGATGGAATAGGATCGGACCACAGGCACAAGGAAGACCGACCGGGGTGAGTACGCACCAGGGGAACGGCGGAAAGATCGTATACATGCTGCGCGTGAGCAGGTCAAAGCTGCAGGTATGGGCCAGTTCGCGAGCCAGCAAGGCAGGGAAGTGCCCGCTATAGAGGAGCCCACGGTCAACCACCAGCACGAAGCCGATGAAACGCATCTGCATCCCCTGGTCGTCATCGCGCACCCGCCATACCCAGGGACGCTTGAGGGGCGGCGCCCCCGGTATCGCCACATGTGCTCGCGCCAGGCCCGTATACACCTGCTCGAACCGCTGGATTTCCCGGCCACTTGGCTGACACCGGACGCCAAGCCTGCGCCGCTCACGATACGGCGCGACGAGCCCCCTCACGAGGGAAAACAAGTGCAGGGCGATATAGACCACGACAAAGAATAGGGCAAGGCGCTCCTGCGTCAAGACGTAGGAATGATGGCCTGAGGTCGATACGAAGCCATTGTAGAGCTGCACCACCTCATAACCCGGGCCGGGGATCGCGGTATCTCCGTAGTAGCGAAACTGAGTAAACATCCAATAATGATAACAGAACCACACACCTACAACACCCTCGACAAACCATGTAAGGACGAGTAGTGCAATCCACATACCGGTTACCTCCTAACTTTTTGAATATCTTGGCCATCGATCTACGAGTAGAGCAACGTACGGTTTCTCATATACAAGAACGCTACTGGCTGCACCTAACGGTACGCATAGAGGTTCCAACATCAGGTGTTCGCCCAACTGAGCGTTTCCACTCCAGCAATACCATTAAAAGTCTACAGGGCTGTCGTCTGCTGGTTCCTTTGGTGTTCGTGGCATCAGTACGGACGTCGCATGCAGAGGGAGCACTGCTGTGTGGTGTGTCCCCTGCGACGGAGCAGTGGTCGATTGCTTCTTTTCCTGACCCTGGCCCGAAGGTCTCATCTGTCCCCGTGGGTGCCCTGTTGATGAGTGGGGAGACAGTGGTGCTGCAGCATCCGCTGGCTGCGACGCCAACCGGGCCGCAACAAACGCGGTGGCTGCCTGCATCAGCTCGGGGGGCAACGCCAACGGGTAGACCTGGCACCAGGCACCCAGACCCCCCGTAATCAGCGCAATCGTGCCCCGTGAGAGCTGCTGGACTTCTTCAATCGGCATGGCATACGCGCGCTGCATCCTGACAGACGTGCGCTTCTTCGGGATGTCTTGACTCCCAGGGAACAGGGGCATATCCTCCTCGCCATCGATGAGCTGGGTAAATGCCGGTTGGTCACGCATCCCCGCATACTTGACTACCTCCTCGGGGTCGCCACACCTGTGCAGGAGCTTGATCGAGGAGGCCGAAAGTATTCTCGCACGCTCCGGCCCTAACCCTTGATAGGATTGCGCCGAGGCCCACATTGCCATGCCCGCCTCGCGCACGCGCTCATAGAGACTGGTCGCGTTGGAGGTCTTCAGCACCCCGAACTCGTCGATGATCATCAGCACCTGCATCCCCGCCTGTTTGCGGTAGGTGGCGTAATGCGCACATTCTTCGAGCAGGTAGCGCCCGATGCTGGCGGCTTGCTCCTTGAGCGCGCTACCATCCAGCCCGATGTAGACCGCATCACCGTCCTCAAACGCGAATGTGCCATCTAACCCTCCGTTCACAGCATCGAAAAATCCTTCAAATGCCAGGGAGGTCGCATCGATCTGTGGAGCCACCTTGCGGATTTTGCGCTGCTCGTACCAGTGCCGCCTGCCAGCATAGGCACGCCTGAGCCAACCCGCATCGAGCCGCAGGAGCAGATCCTGGCTGCTACGGGGTGGTCCACAGGGCGCATGAACTGCAAGCGAGATCAGGGCCGAATCGACGCGTGCATAATAGGGATGGATGCCTGGATCCACCAGCGCCATGAGCCGGTTGTAGAGGGCGGCAGCATCACCGCGCCAGCCGTCGTAAGCCTCCTGTGGATAGACCCTAATCCGCCCTACTCCAGCGTAGCGCATGGCTGCCACGAACTGCGCCGAGGTCTGCTTACTGCCTTTCAAATCGAGGAAGATCACCTGCATGCCGTACCGCACAGCAATGGTAGCCAGGCGCAACAGCGTGATAGTCTTGCCGTAACCTGGCTCTCCCAGCACGACGCCATGTAGCCGCAGAGCCTCGAGTGGGATACACAACTGGTTCCCGTACACCCACTCGTAGAGATCGCCGCCGAGGCAAGTGCCAAGCGGTTCGAGCGCAGGCGATTGAACCGGATAGCGCGGAAGCAGGCACACACGTCTGGTCAGAGGATACAGCCCCTCCAGAATAAGCGCACAGGTGGGAGCGAAGCAGAGGTGGAGCAGCCAGAGGAGCCCAAGCCGTTGCGGGCCAGCCACCGGGGAAGCAGACAGCAGGCCACCAAAGAGCGCATACAGTAGGGGATGCCCAAACCAGATGATCAACGCATAGACGACGAGCCCAACCGCGGCCATGAGCCAGGTCCCACTCCAGCGCTCGCGATAATCCCAGGTCTTACTCGCCCGCCACCAGATGAGTGCGCCAATACCAAGTGCGGGCAGAGCGAGAGCCGCGGTGACCGGGAGAAAGACGGAGAGCAGCACCATCCGCAGATCGCACGAAACACGCGGCGGTGAAGGGAAGGGTGGGCATGGCCTCTGTGAGCATGGAGGGGAAGGATCAATCGAAGGCATAGGTGCATCCTCTCTTCGCTAGGAAAGCGATTCAAAGGTTTCGAGCGAGAGCACCTTGACGCGCGGTTGCAGGTCGGCAGGTAAGCGATCTCGCGCCTCCTCCACAGACCGGCGCGTGTGTGCTGTGACGAAATACCAGACAGTGGTATAGATCAGGGAAGGCTCACCATCCGCGGCGGGATTTCCTGTGATGAGCAACTCGGTGAGGATCGCGTCCAGTTCTTGCGGGGATTTGGGCGATCGCTCCACTTCCACCGCAATCGCACTGGGCGCCCTCACCTGGGCATCCGGCAGGTGAGGGACCACTGACCCCTCTTCGCGCCTAGGCTGGGCTGCTCGTAGCATGCGTTCGCTGACCCAGTGGAAGTCCGGGTGGCGGCGTTCAAGTTCGAGGCGCACACGATTGATGTGGTGCAGGTGCTGCAACGTACTTTCTGCGGGGGTACGTCGGGCATAGGGAAGGTGCAGCATCTTAAGCCCATCCGGAGTGACACTGACATACCCGGGCTCGCCATCGTAGATGCGCTGGTATTGCGCCAAACCCAGGGTGACCCACCGGTCAACCACCTGGAGCACCGCCGACAGCGTCAGCCCCGTTGGCGAGACCTGCTTACCTCCTCGTCCGGGCATCCTGCCCAGCAGTTCCCGCACGTGATCGAGCCTGGCCGCATACTGCTGGGCAATCCACTCAAGCACAATCAGATCGCGTCGTTTGATGAGTTTCTTGCCTTTATCACGCCGCTCTTTCCTGGACCACTTCCTCCCGGCAGAAGTAGGCTGCTGTTGTTGATCTCTCCCGTGTTCCTGGTGTTGTACTTCTTTATCCATAGGAGCAGCCTCCCGGGGGACAACTACAGCCACAGACAGTGCGTGAACAGATAAACATAGATGACTCTCACTCCTTTCTTTCTTGTACGGTTCAAATATATGGAAACAACCAGGGGTGTATCTGATGCAAAAAGCTAGTATTCATACTCCATCCACTCGGCTCCCTGCTGCACGCGTTCGCAAAGTGCTCCTCAAGATCTTGCAGGTATTCCACTTCCACAAGCGGAATCGCAAAGCTTTCTACAAGCAATCTACAAGGACTCCCCAAGCGGTCTACACTAAAGAGCAAGCGCTAGTAGTGTAGACCTTCCTGCTGTCTTGCCAGCTTCTACTCTCACGGAGAATCTCGCTAGCAACTTTATGATCCGTGTGGAAGACACCAGAGGCGTGCTGCTGGGAGCGAGAAAGCCCCGGATTGCCAGGGGCCACGTATCACCGCTTGCAGATCTGTGATATTCACTTGCTCCAGGAATGCAGGTGTTCTATAGCGTTTTGAGTAGCGACCATCGACCCACATCTCCCTGGACCTGTCGTACCACCTGTGGTAGGCTATCCCTACTCTAAACTCATCAAAACGCACGGGAAGGATGATCGCTCCGTGCAGCCAGTAGTACACTCTGCCGAAGTACAAGGCATGTAAGTATTTTTCCCAGTAGTGGGGAGCGTATCGCTGCCCCTCTATCAAATCATCTTCATACGGCGGCATCCACAAGACATGGATCCCCATCGCGGCGTAGATTCGCGTGCGCCTGGCTATACTCGCCGGCGAAAGCTCGCTGCGCTGCATCTCGATCGCTACATAGTGTTCACCCAGCCGGAAGCTCACATCGGGCTTAACGCTCCCCAGGTAACGCTCCACCATCAACTTGGTTACGCGGGGATGGGTTCGCAGGGCTTCGTAGATTTCAAATTTCGCAAGCCAATGCTCAACACTTTCCCCTGCTCCACACTGGCACGCCGATGGAGGAAGATGCGCAAAGTGATGCACGACGACCGATCCCTTTTTAAGGATCACCGTCTGCCTACACTCTGGGCAAGAAAATGGGCCTTCTTCCCTGGTCGCCTCCCAGGCGACGACTTGTTCGCCAAGTCGATTGTACGCACTCAGCATAGCTAGTTCTCCTTTCTGATATCAGCGGGCAATATCCCTCATTACGAATCCGTCTCCTCAGCTCCAGACGGGTCCTCATCCAGCGGCACAATCTGCTCCCATTCTTGTAGAGTGTGAAAAAAAGTGACGCGCTGAGTGCCTTCCAGGATGACCCCGACCTGTGTATCCCAATTGCGCCACAATTTCCCTTTCCCTTTCGGCGTCAAGACAGACATGGCTCTTCGTAGACGCTCTACATGTGCGGGTTTCGTTGGGAAGGGATACCCCGCTGCTTCGCGAGTTGGAAACCCGCACGCAATGAGGTACACATCGGTCATGTTGGGATCGTTGTACGGCCAGCCATGTGGGTCAAGGTACAGGTATTCGTCTTCCTGGCACGGCTCGTCCCGCTGCTCTCCTGGAGGAGGGGGGACAACAACAAACCAGACAGGTTGAATCTTCTCAATATCCTCAGGGCGCTCAAAGTACACCACCTCCTGCGTCGCGTCCAGGATCACCCCAATCTTATGCAGCCCGTTGTGGATCACAACGCCATTCCCCTCGGGCGTGCCGACATAGTCAAAGATCTGTAGATGGTGCTGCCGATTCTCGTGCTCATCCGCAGCACAGCCTGCTATATGCACAGGTGCAGGGGTGTTACCAACGTCTTTCACTCTATCCCCAGCGGTTTTCTGATTCTCTGACATTTACGCTCTCTCTTTCTCTCAACTTGAGTCACCTGAGCTTTTCCCACAGGCCTGTTACCCGCGGAGAACGCTTTTGAAACACCCTCTGTCACGCCATCCTCATGTCGTCTGCACAACGTCACCGTCTTGCGGCAGGCGAACGTCTTGTCCATATTCACACCGGCTTTCTCTGGCCCTCAAATGACGTTTGATGGCCGTGATTACGATTGATAACACTGATTGTGGTGCTGTGCTGATGATCACCAACCCGCTGCCAGTCTTCTGCGTCCATAAGATGATCTGCTGGTGTAGCCTGCACATCAGCGTCTCTGCGTAGCGGGGCATATTGCCGCACTTGGGATGGCGTTGATACGGAATGATCAGTTGTGTCATCACCGTAATCACTGTCATCAGTTAAGCGTGAAGGGGATTGCTCGGCACGCTCAAGAAGAAGATTTTTGGGAGTGGCAAAGTAGCGATTGTGATCGTGCTGGACCTCGTGAGCATCTTCCATCTTGCGGAGCAGCGAGCGGACCGTGTGATAATTTTTCTGCAGCGCTTCTGCCACCTGTCGTGGGGACATTCCCAGGGGGGCCTGCTCGGTGAGTAGATCGAGAATATCCTGGCGCTCTTTCGTCCTTGCAATATCCGTTCTGTCGCCAACAAGCCTCCATGTGGCCGTTGTCTGATCAAAAGTGAGCGCGAGGCGCAGCTCTTGTTCTATATCGCGCCCTGTCACATACAGGGTCGCCTCCTGCTGACCGCGCTCGCGCTTGAGGATCAGTATGCTATCCACAGCTCCTACCATGCCGATAGAACCGGTGACCTCATCGAGTGGATCATCGGCTCGCATCTTTCGCAGGTGGTGGATAACGAGCACTGAGATGCGATAGGTATCAGCTACGCGCTTCAGTGGTGCCAGAGACTGATAGTCGTCCTCATACTGGGAACGCATGCTTCCTTGCAACCGGGGTGAGACCTTCGCCCATGTGTCAACCACTACTAGCCGCACCTCGGAATGTGCTTTCAGGTATGCTTCTATATGCGTGAGCCCCCCTTGATTCAGTCGCGGCCATTGCACCTCAAACACGATGCCAGCAGGTACAGCGTCCATCGACGCGAGCAACTGCTTCGCACGCGCCTGCAATCGGCGTTCGTTGTCCTCCAACGCCAGATAGAGTACCCCACCTTGTTCAACGGGTATTTTCCCGAGTACGGCACCGCCAGCGGCAATCGCGAACGCAAGGTCGAGGGCAAGCCAGCTTTTACCCTGCTTAGGCTTGCCGGCCAGCAGGATCACTCCTTCAGGCAACATGCCGGGAACGGCCCACCGCACAGTAGGAAGTTTCTTCGCAAGTAGCTCTTTTAACGTAAAGGGAGCAGGGATGTATCTGGACGATGATAGGGTCATACGAAATCCTCTCTTCCTCGATGAGCACCCAGCAGTGATAGTCATCGCCCTGGTAGCAGAATGGTCAGGCCACAAAGAGCATCTCGTAATCCTCTGCCCAGGGTTTAATCGCCACAACACAGACGTATGGTCGATAGGATGTCCTGATTTCAGGTTGAACTAAGACAACAGTTATACACGACGTAAGTACATTTTAAGCAGTAACATCCATATGAGAGCACAGCGGCAGCAGGCAGAGACGGCCTTAAGGTCCCATCGCGGCCGGTCGAGGCTCTTCAGAGGTCCCGCTCATAGCTTATGTAATCATGATAAATAAATATGCCTGAAAAGTCTACGACCACAGTTTGCCTGTTTCTGGCCACCGCTCAACCACCAGACCATTTCCAGACCAGGCAGGCAAGCTCTTGCAAATCGAGACGCTTCTTGTGTACAATGTGGGGAACGCAAATTCTATTGACGATAGTGGCAGGCAAGGAGATGGTGGTAGAGTTTCATATACTCGAGCTATCACCTGCGCCATTGCGTGGTCGAGGAAGCACTTGCACACTGATATGGGCAAGCGAGAGGCTGATTAACATTCTGGACATGAAAAACAGAAATCCGAATTTACGGCTGAAGCGTGCGCGTGAAGCATGCTTTTTAACACAGCAACAGCTTGCGGAAAAGATTGGAGCTGCTCCTCGTTCAATTAGTCGCTATGAAAGAGGTGAGAGACTACCCGATCTTTTCATTCAAAAAAGGCTGTGCGAGGTCCTGGGAAAGACGCCTGAAGAATTAGGCTTCTCAATCGAATCGTTCGAGGGGAGTATTGAGCAGTATACCCGTCGAACGCTCCACGAACAGGAACAGCCTTACCCACCTATCTGGAATGTGCCCCCTCGCATCCCATTCTTCATCGGCCGCAGCGACACCTTGCAAACACTGTATGATGCCCTTATCGCAGGCAAAACGGCGACACTGACCCAGGCTGTGAGCGGTCTGGGGGGTATAGGCAAGACACAGACCGCTATTGAATATGCCTATCGATGCCGCGATGAATATCAGGCCGTCCTGTGGGTGCAGGCTGACACGCGCGACAATCTGATCTCAGGTTTTTTGGAGGTAGCCAGACTACTAGGCCTATCGGTAACAAAGCAGAAAGAGCCAGAACGTGTTGTCGATGCCGTCAAGGAGTGGATGAAAACCCATCCTTTATGGCTCCTGGTTCTCGATAATGTTGAGGACTTGAAGATAATACAAGAAATCATTGCGGCCGCAAAGAGAGGCCATATCATCGTGACAACCCGCTCTCAGACGATGGGTGGCTCCCTGATCAACATAGAGCTAGCGGACATGACGCCAGAGGAGGGAGCCCTGCTGCTGCTCCGGCGCTCTCAGCGCATCGCACCTGATGCCATACTCGAAAACGCCTCGGAGGAGGACCGTGAGATTGCAAAACACCTCTCGCAAATGATGGACGGGCTCCCGCTCGCACTAGACCTGGCAGCGGCATACATCCAGGAGACAGGTCATAGCTTATCCAGCTATCTCAGACTCTATCAAGAACAACGCGCCAAACTGTTGAACTGGCATAGTGCGGCTAGTTCTCCTTACCCTCGATCTGTTGCCGCAACGTTGTCTCTCTCACTTTCAAAAATTGAAACGAACAGTCCTGTAGCAGCCGATCTACTGCGCCTCTGCGCTTTCCTCCACCCGGATGCCATCCCGGAAGAAATAGTGATAGCAGGTTCAGCTGTGCTTGGCCCATTGCTTCAAAAGGTGACAAGCACAGCTGAGCTGGATGAGGTCATTGCCGAACTTCGCAAATACTCACTTGTTCGCCGGCTCGACAATCAAATGCTCAGTATTCACCGTCTGGTGCAGGCTGTATTCCTGGACAGGATGGACCAGGACACACAGCGCGAATGGGCTGAGCGAACGGTGCGCGCCGTTCACAAGGCGTTACAAGCTGCTGATTCTACCGCGTTGCATCGAGACGAACGGTATATTCCCCAGGCGCAGACCTGCGCAATGTTGATCGAGCAATGGGCATTCTCTTTTAGAGAGGCTGCAAGTCTCTTGCTGCTAGCAGGGCATATACTACGGGAACGCGCACGTTACACGCTGGCGGAAGTCTTTAGCCAACAGGCACTGGCGGTCAGTGAGCGGATCGAAGTACCAGAAGACACTGCCCTCGTAGTTAACTGCATTCTCAACCTGGCATTCGTCTATCAGTTTCAAGGCGAGTTTGCGCGCGCCGAACCGCTGTTTCAGCGAGCACTGGCAATCGGCGAGCAGCGCTACGGGCCCGAGCATCCTCTCGTGGCCGACTCGCTCAATAACCTTGCATACTTTTACGCGTCCCAAAACCACTATTCCCTGGCGGAGCAGCTCTACCAGCGGGCACTCACCATTTACGAGCAAAAGCTGGGACCCGAAGACCCGGCGCTCGCTCCCGTCCTGGACAACTTAACGGCGCTCTACCTTGAGCAGGGCAGAAACGCTTTGGCAGAACAATGCAGTCGGCGAGCAAGCGAGATCCGTGAAGGAGCGCTGGGACAGAGCCATCCTCGCAGGATAAATGACCTCATCTACGCAGCAATATTTGATACGCAGCAGGGAAACTACGCGCGCGCCGAGTCGCGTTTCCAACTGGCGTTGGCAGCCTACAAGCGGACGGTCGGACTAGAGCACCCTACCGTGGCACTTCTTCTCACCTATTTGGCAGATGTTTACACCTACCAAAATAAGTATGCGGATGCTGAAGAGACCTCCCAGCAGGCACTGTCTATCCGCAAGAAGCTGTTCGGTCTTCAACACCCCGATGTAGCGCGATCGCTCATGCAGCTTGCGAGACTCTCCCAGCACCGTAAGGACTATATCCACGCCGAGTCGCTCTACCACCAAGCGCTGACTATCCTCAAGCAGGCATACGGATTGGAGAACATCGAAGTGGCTCAAACGTTCGCAGAGTTGGCGGTGGTCTCCCACAACCAAGCGAAATATAGCCTAGCCAAGTCCTACTTTGAGCAAGCTCTGACCAGTGTAGAGGGGACAGTGGAACCAGAGTATGGGATTCTGGGCTACATTCTCGTACAATATGCGTCTCTTCTACGCAAAATGAGACGATGGGACGAGCTAGAGCAGGTACTTGAACGATTGCGTGTTATTCAACCAGGATGGAGAGAAGGGATGGTCTGGATACAGCGCATGAAAGAGTCCGAACAGGGCAAGCCATGATGATAACAAGGGCGCGTTTCACAGCGAACCGCGCCGCGGGGTATATCCTCTCTGCTGACTGCACAGCCGTCCCCACCGACGCTCTTGACCAAAGTGCGGGCGTGCCGACCCGAGTAGCCCAATAGGCATCAACCTAAGCAAGGACAGGCCAGAAAACACGACTCCTGAAGTGATAGACTAACGTTATTGAACCAAGGTCTAGCACGAACAGGAGGAATGGTATGAGCAGTATATCACAGGTCGCCGAAGCGATGCAGCGCGTCTTGACGAGGCGCGCCAAGGAGTTGGAGCGCGAGAGCGGGTTTGTGCAACGCAGCACGGCACAGTTGGATGGGCCGACGTTTAGCCAAACGACGGTCTTTGGCTGGATGGAGAATGCGGAGGCGAGCTACCCGCAGTTACGGCACGTGGCAGCGAGTCTGGGCGTGTCGGTGAGTAGCCAAGCCGTCGAGCAACGCTTCGGCGCGGAGTCAGCAGGGTTGCTGCACGAGCTGTTGCAGGAGGCAGTGGGGGAAGTGCTAAGCAGTGAGGCGAGCGCGCCGGAGTTGCTGAGCCGCTTCACCGGGGTGTATGTCCAGGATGGCACGATCATCAGTCTGCCGCCGGAGCTGCGGGACGAGTGGCGTGGCTGTGGCGGCAGCACGCCGGAAGCGGGACAAAGTAGTATGCGGGTGCAGGTGCGGCTGGACCTGGCGCAGGGAGGGATGCAAGGACCGTGGTTGCAAGCGGGACGGGCAGCCGAACACAGTGGGGAGGCGCACGAGGCGCCATTACCACAGGGCTGCCTCTACAACGTGGACGCTGGGTATTTCACCTTGGGGGAGATGCGTGCGCACGGCCAGGCGGGACGCTACTGGTTGACGGCCGCCAAAGCGGGAACGCTGCTGATCGATGCGCGCGGGCAGTGCTGGGACCTGGTGTCGTTCTTGCGTGCACAGCAAGGCGAGGAGGTCGATGTGCAGGTCTCGCTGGGCAAACGTGAGCGGCTGCCCGTGCGGCTGATCGCCAGACGGGTCAGTCCCGAGCAGGCCAAGCGGCGACGGGCGAACGCCACGCGCTCCGTGGAGGGCAAACCCAAGGGGATACAGCGGCCCAATGTGCGCAAACGACGGGCAGCAGGGGACAAACGACAACGGCAACGCAAGCATCGGAAGACGGGCAAGGCCCGCATGCAGTTGCTGGAGTGGACGATCCTGCTGACCAACGTGCCGCAGGAGCTACTCAGTGTGGATGAGGCGCTGGTGCTGGCGCGTTGCCGAGGGCCTATCGAACTGTGTTGGAAACTGTGGAAGCAGGTGGGCAAAGTGGATACGTGGCGCAGTGCCAAGCCGTACCGTATTCTGACGGAGATCTACGCCAAGCTGCTGGGCTGTCTCATCACGCACTGGCTTACGCTGCTGGAGTGCTGGCAAGCGCCCAATCGCAGCACGGTCAAAGCGCGGCAAGTGATGCAGTGGATGGCCCCGGTGCTGGCTCTGGGCGTGGCCGGCGCCGTGCCCTTGGAGATGATGGTGCAGCGCACCTCGTCCTCGATGGCCACGGGCTGTACCGTCAATGCGCGTCGCAAGAGGCCTGCGGCCTATCAACTGGTCGCGCAACCCAAGCTCATCCGGGGTTTAGGTTGATGCCTATTGCGTGCCGACCCGAGTAGCCCTTGCTCTGCACCTGGTAGCCACACGAAAGCAGCCAATTCACGTCATCCAAACTGCCCCCACTGGCATCTACGCCCGATAGTGCGGGCCCGCTTGGCCCATCCAACGCCGTGGTCAGTTGCGTCTTGCCAGTAAAGAGCCGATCCACGACGACTTCCTCATAGCCGGCCGCTAGCACCCTCCCCAGTTGTCCTCCGCGCCGATTGCGTTGCTTGGCAAAATAGCCGGATGCCCGGTAAAGGCGGTACCAGGCGTACCGCATGACTGATGCGTCAGTCAACAAGTTAGATATAATCAGCGAGCATTCTCCTCATCCTTTCACCACAATGGCGCTCCTTGCTTCATAGGTAACCTGGTGCTATGCTTCTCTCACCAAGAAAGAGCAAGCCACTTCCTGGAAATGATACATCTATGGACACGATCCGGTGGCCGTTTTACCCCTTGGTCGCCCAGGACGAGATGGCACGAGCATGGCTCCAGATCCAGGCGAATCTCCAGCTCAGTCCTAAGACCATTGATGCCTACGGGCGCGGCCTGAATGATTATCTGAATTTCTGTGCTGGGCACCAAGCGATCCCAGCAACCATTAGTCGGGAACAGTTTGCACTCTACGTACAAGATCTGGCCACTCGTCCTAATCCACGAGGTACAAAAATCCTCAGCTTAAAGTCAGGGTGCGGTCTTTCTAATGCCACCATGCAGCAGCGTATTACCGTTGTGCGTCTTTACCAGGACTACCTGGTCGAACAACAGATCCGCCCAGATACACCAGTTAAGCGCGGCTATTACGTGCCAGGCAAGGGATTTGGTGGGTCCAGACGACGCGGGGAGATCCCAGCATATCAGACGTTACCGTGGATACCATCAGACGACGAATGGTGCGAAGTGCTGCGGATGCGACAAAACGAGGTCGCTCCGCCATCGCTGCGAAACGTTCCGGCGATCTTTTGCTGAACTTTCACCATGCGAAGATCCCTCTCCGCGAGATTGTTGGATCAGGCCGTCAACTACACCGTCTCCATCGCTAGAAGAAGGAATGTTTACCGTCACGCATCCCTTTCATCCTTTGTACGGCCAGCAGTTTGAGATCCTCAACTACCGCCACAATTGGGGAGACTATCGTGTCATTTTTTACGAGACCCCGGATCATGTGCGCTCGCTCCCAGCGGTCTGGACGAGCCTGGTGCCACCTGATCCCAGCGTCCTCCTCGCCGCCGGTCGCGCTCCTTTTCAGGTGATGGACCTGCTGGCTTTGGCCCAGCTCGTCCAGCGGCTCGAAGAGCGAAAGGAGGACGCAGAATGTCAAGCCAATTTTGCCGGAAGTGTAAAGGAAATAATGCCGGATTTCTTGATACTATCTGGCGGCTTTGCGGAGGGAAAGAGCGAATCTCTGCGCATTTTTGGTATCTTTTTCTCTTGACATTTGGCCGAGCAATGAGCATACTAGCAACAACGCATGTTCTTGCTCAGGAGATGTTCATGGCAGACGAAAAGCTTGCCCTCTTGCGCCAAGCGCATACCCTTCATCCGCATCCGGAAGGGGTGCGTGATCCGCTCTTTCTCAGTGGATCGCCTTTCTTTGATCCACGCGATCTGGTGCAAGTCAAATATGAACTCTTACGACGGGTGCGTGTGGATGGCTATTCCGTCGCACAGGCCTCGTCCTTGTTTGCCCTTTCCCGTCCGACCTTTTACGCAGCCCATGCAGCCTGGGAACAGGCAGGCATCGCTGGCTTGCTTCCACAGCCGACTGGGCCTCGTCATGCCCACAAGCTCACCGAGGAGCTCATTGCGCAACTGCGGCCCCTGGCCAAGACGATGTCTGCTCCCCAATTAGCCCAGTGGGTACAGGAGCAGCATCATCTGAAGGTGCATCCACGCAGCATTGAACGCGCCCTGGCCCGTTCAGAGAAAAAAGGGGGAGCATCGTGAAGCGCTGCTGGAACGAGCTTGACTATGAACCACTGCGCACCTGGGCCTTACTCCCTTCATCCGTTCGGCCACCTGGCCTAGCCCAGATCCTGCGGGGAGGGCTCGTCACCTGGTTCCAGACGGCGCAAGCACTTCCGGTCAGTGCGGCGCAGGCGTTTTCTGGTCCGCCTCCGGTCTCTAGTAGCGCTACTCCGTTGTCTACACTCGTTGCAGCCATGATTGCAGAGGTGTTTCTATGACCATCGGTTCAACCCTGTCTCAAAAAGTCACGGCACGACATCTCCAACGCCAGGCCATGCTCTACGTGCGCCAAAGCACGCTGCATCAGGTCCTGGAAAATACGGAAAGTACGGCACGACAATATGCTTTAACTGAGCGAGCAGTAGGGCTTGGATGGGAGACTGCACGGATCGTGGTCATTGACCAGGATCTGGGTCAAAAAGGCGGCTTCCGCCGTCGATCGTGAGGGATTGGAGCCGCCTGGTAGCGGAAGTCGGACTGGGTCAGGTGGGGCTGGTCATGGGCCTGGAAGTCTCTCGTTTAGCCCGCAGTTCCCTGGATTGGCATCAGTTATTGGAACTCTGCTCCATGACCGGCACCCTTATTCTCGAGTGATCTTGGCCTCTACGATCCTGCCACCTTCAATGATCGATTACTGTTGGGCATGAAAGGCGCGATGTCAGAAGCCGAATTGCATGTCCTGCGGGCGCGCTTGAGAGGAGGCATTCTCAATCAGGCGCAACGAGCAGCACTCAAGCTCCAACTGCCGGTTGGTCTGGTCTATGCAGAAGACAATACCGTTCGGCTCGATCCTGATGCCCAGGTCCAACAAGCCTTGCGCACCCTGTTTGCAACCGATCACTCGGACAGGATCAGCCTGGGCAGCGGTCAAATATTTTCGCGAACAAGGACTGCTCTTTCCGCGCCGTGTCCGTACTGGCCCCCATGCAGGAACCATGCATTGGGCGCCGCTCATCCACAATACCGTGCGGAAGCGTCTTGCGCAATCCGCGCTATGCTGGGGCGTTCTGCTACGGACGGACCCATAGCAGTAAACGGTTGGATGGCAGGCTCCGCGTCGAGACCGTCCCAAAGGCAAGCATGGCCATTTCTCTTCCAGAACGCCCATGTTGGCTACATCACCTGGGAAGACTATGAAGCCAATCGCCAGCAATTGCGTCAGAACCGTCAAACGTTCGGAGGGGATCGCCGCCATGGCCCTCCGCGAGAAGGGCCAGCCTTGTTGCAAGGATTGGTCATCTGTGGAAAATGTGGCAATCGCATGACCATCCGCTACCATCAAGCCGAGAAGGGAACGCATCTCATTCCTGAATACGTGTGCCAAAAAGAGCGTGTGGAGCAGGCAACAGAGCAGACCTGCCAGCATATTCTGGGCGCAGGGCTCGATGCAGCCATGGCTGATCTGTTGCTGGCGGAAGCTGACCCCTTTCACAATTGACACCGCTCTGCAGGTCTATGAAGAACTGCATACCCAGGTCGAGGCGGCACAGCACTTGCGGGATCAGCAAGTCGAACGAGCCCGCTATGCTGCCGAACTGGCCCAACGGCGCTTTTTGCGCGTTGATCCAGAGAATCGGCTGGTGGCCTCGGTCCTGGAAGCGGAGTGGAATGCACGTTTGCAAGAGTACACGCAGGTCCAGGAGGAAGCCCAGAAGCAACAGGAAAAGGAACAACGCCGTCTGAGTACGCT
>Ga0209648_10001768_pt1 | contig 17565 bp, 12 predicted proteins | sample GraSoi2013_115cm_FD_185830 | JGI IMG/M metagenome (GOLD analysis project Ga0209648, IMG submission 185830) | Grasslands soil microbial communities from the Angelo Coastal Reserve, California, USA - Sample 9_17_2013_115cm (SPAdes) (version 2) | ecosystem: Environmental > Terrestrial > Soil >...
TGGTACGCCTCCTCGCGTAACCGCTTGAGAAGGTTAATCACCTCCGCCGGTGCGCCATTCTGCTGAGCCTGCTTGATCAGATCTGGTTTCCTCGTAGGATAATCCATTCCTTTGAGATACTTCTCAACTTCTGCTGGACTGACTGCCATTGTACTCTTCTCCTTTTTCATATAGACAGGGAGTTTATGCCACTGTCCTGATTGCATATCTAAACAAGACGGAGGTCTTGCTTCGGTTTAGACCAACTGGGACAACCGAGCACACCAATGAGTTGGTGCTGAAACTGCTGCGATCCTCCCTGCAAGAAGACGACCTGTTTGTTACAACGAGGTGCTCTTGTCTTCACGGTACAAAGTATACGTCGTATGCGTTGCGTTGTCAAGTATTTATATTTATCTCATCTACTATTACTATGAAACAAAAATATATTTTCTCTAGAAAGATGTCTTGAGACCATTTCAGGAGGTGCGCCTTGTTCATGGAGGACGCCTGTTCCCCTTAGTTTTGATTCATTCGTTCCTCCGCCAGCCACAGCGCCTCTTCCTTTGAATGAATCGTGCCCTCCGCCTGTGCCTCGGCGATTAAGTCCAGGAGTTGTCCAACCAGCGGCCCCGGCTCCAGGTTCAGTCGCCGCATCAGTTCCTCGGGGCTGATCAGGCGCGGCGGCAAGATGCGCTCGCGTTCGCGAATATAGCTGGTCAAAAGCAGGCGCACGACTCCCAGGTGTCGCTCCCACGAATTGGTAACAGGTTGTGGCCCCAACGTCGCCAGGTGATCGGCCAGCGAGAATAGCGCCACGTATATGCCTGTCGGCCCCAGGTCAACGAAATAGCGCCGGATGGCCCTGGGAGTCACAGGCCCATCCTGCCCTAATTGGCCGGGCCGCATGTGATGGGCCGACACCAGCTGGGCCAGCCGCCGGTCCTGCGTACTCGCGCATAAACGCCGCATCACCTGCTCAACCAGCGGCACTCCGGCCTGCGGATGATTATAAAAATGTATCCCCCCATCCTCGTCCTCGGAATACGTCACAGTCTTACCAATATCATGCAGCAGCGCCGCCATCTTCATCCCCGGCGCTTTGAGCCTCTCAAACGCAAAAATCCCCTGCATCTCTGCCTCGCGCAGCAGCACCCGTATCTCCGCAAGATCATCCTCTCGACCCGTGCTCTCTGAACCCTGTTCCACCATTCTCGCTACCCGTTCCAATCCCCCAACCGACTCAAGGGAATGCTCCAGCACATCCCAATGATGCGGACCGGGCTGGCGCATCGCCCTTGCTACCACAAACTCTGGAAAAATTACGGTAAACAAGCCGTGTTCATCCAGAAAACGCAAGCGCTCCGTAGCTCCAGCAGGCCCAAGTAACGCGTATAACTCATCATGCACCCGTTCCGCGGCCACCTGGGTAAGCAACGCTGCATCGCGTATCATTAGCTCCTCTGTCCAGCGGTCTATCTCGAGTCCATAGCGCATCATCAAGCGCACGGCCCGCAGCATGCGCAGAGGATCGTGCCGGAAAACCTCTGCGTTGACGGCTTTTAGACGATGCGCGGCCAGATCGGCGAGGCCGTGCAGGGGGTCGATGAGGTTTAACCCGCCCCCGGCACCCGCACCCAGGGCGAGCGTTGTATCGGTCGATGCCGGGGCGAGGGGATCGGGCGGGGTGTGCAGGGAGTTGATGGCATGAGGGGCGACCACAGGCCCCAGGGTGAGCGTTGCATCCGTTGATCCCGTGGCGAGCGTATCCGCGGCAAGGGTCGCCCCTACAATACCACGAGGTGGTGATCCTGGTGGTCGCCCGGTATTATCAATTTCCAGATATTGCACAATGTCACCCAGGGGAGCCGCTATGGCGTTAATGGTGAAATCGCGTTGGCGCAGGTCGTCTTCGATTGTTTTGCCGTTCAGGGGGGAAATGTCAAAGGTGATTTCTTGCTTTGGGTTATTAGGGGAATCTGTATCTAAAACCACGATTACCCTGCTTGCCTTCTCATGCAAATGCACGTAATACGCGCCCAGCTTATCGGCCAGGCGCCGCGCCAGTCTATGTGCGTTGCCGGTGGTGACAATGTCCCAATCTACGCATTGTTGCCCGAGCAGGATATTGCGCAGGGAGCCGCCTATGAGGTAGGCCGGCTGCCGCTGGTCGTTGAAGTATTCGGCTGTCTGGTGTAAGAGATGTAGGGTTGCTGACAGTTGTCTAAAATCTGCCATTATGCTATACTCTCCTCAACTTTTGATGCGTCGATGCACGCATGTATCACCCGTTTTGTGAGGTGATAAACCTCTGTCCTATATGGGGAGAGGTACGCCGCTGCGGTTGCCGGCGTTAGCCCCTTGGGGCTACCTGCCTTGATGCAGGAGAATATACCTTCTATCATCGTGCCCTTTCGCATGGGTGGATAGTTGTATATTTTAGCAACGGTGTGGGTGTCCAATTGGTATGCTTCCACTACATATATGCGCTTATCTGGGGGCCGCTTGTGCCTGATATATGCAGAATAGCATAGGGCGTCAAGCTGATACCAACCCCTACCAAATCAAGCACTACACTAGTACATTGAGGCTCAAATAGCTCCACGATCAGATCCTTGCCTTTATTGCCTCCTCCAATCAGCCTATGGCGAAACCATCAAGTGGGCATATACGGGGCTCTCCTAATTAGAGAGGGTTCACTGCCTCAGTGGACGAGCACACTGCCATCCTGGTTCAGTGAAACGAGATCAAACGACCATCAGAGAACCCTTCTTCCTTTCGCCAACCGGTAGACCCAAACAGCACCAGTCAGGGCAAAAAAAACTGCAAGTATGGAGAAGACTAAAGTGCTTTTGCTATCTGTTGCAGCAAAGAAAAGCATAACAATAACCCCAAGAAATGAGAGGGCCGCGACAACAAGATAGGAAGCTTGAGTTTTATTCATAGCTCTACTCTCCTAACTATCTGTTTTTCTCTTCTTTATTATACGTTTGGTGTCTTTTGTCGTTTCAGAATATCTAAAAGCCAGTCTCCGTAGTGGGCAGCGACCCTTGGCGGCTTGTCCAGACGGGAGGTAAGTATCGTCAAAGATCCTTATTACTCTGCGTTTCTTATCCTCTAGCTAAAGATGGTTCTTAATCGTGGAGCTTTCTCTGCCTCAGAGTACTAGTCAATGACGGAGAACCCGATCTTGACAGCAACAAGCGTGCCTAAGTCACAGAGAAGCAGCACTCATCAGCCCCTTTTCCAACGACGCAAGTACATAAGCAGAAACTAGGGAGGGAGATACAACATACTACACTCCCCACCAGGAACCAGGGGCCTTTGAGCCAAATGTTGCCCTTACCAATTGATGTCATGCTTTGTATACCGCTTTGTTGGTATAATCATAAAAAGAGGTGGTTCCATCTGGCCCAAATTCGGCTCTAATGCCACCACTAAAGTATTGGATCGTAATGATCTGATTGTTCCAGTTAATCGTTTTAAATTCCAATGTTATTGGAGTGCCAAAGTTCATTAACTTAGTTGTATATGCACTCAGCCACGCTTTATAAATCCCTGAACCTGAAGGTGCATTTACCGGACTGCCCGCCCATATTGCCTGCGCTTGTAATTGAATTTCACCTGGCCAGGATAATGGATCGCCACTGATAATGGGAGGCACCCAGGGTAATTGGATAATGCTAGCCCATTGGTTTGCAATCTTAGTGATATCGTATCTTCGTGGTTGTGGTTGTGGCGTCTTTGGCGTTTGCAGATTACCGTCTCCTTGTAAGACATTCGCATTGTCTACCGCTAACAAGTTCCCGTCACTGCTGATACCGGCCCAGGTGAGAATATGGTTGCCACCAGGTCCCCACCAGTAGGGGTTAGTGCCCAGGTCAAGATCAAAAACTGATTGCTCTGTAACTGTGGCAATAACGGTGTAACCTCTCAGGAGAGTGGCCTTGATGATGTTGATATCTGTGGCCTGATCTGAAGCATTGGAAATTGCTGTATCCCAAAAGTGGAGGGCGTTAGGAACAACACCGCCTTGCTGAGTGTCGGTAAAGTAGGTGTGCATATCTGGTATGCTTGCGCCATTTGTATTAGATGGGCCATTGTCTCCAGCTGTTTTTGCATATTCTGTTTCGGCCCAATTGATGAGGTTTTGCGCGTCAGTTCTAGCGGGCTGATTATATGGCGCAGCCCATGCATTACTGGCTGTAGCAAATGCTCCACATGCAAATTCTGTATGTCCTGGCTGAAATTCTGATACCGGGAGATAATTGGCTATCATCCCCTGGTTATTTGTGGGGTAGCTCATAAAAATTTCTCCTTTGGTCCGGGTCATTATTCCCTGAAACGTTGGAACGTTATTATACAAGTTCACTAGTAAATCGGGATAGCGGAACAGCCGGCAAAGGCCGATAATGCTTTTATTGCAACCACAAAGAACTCGGCGGCATCACGCCACCGAGCTTGTGGAATGCGTAGCGATTCCTTATGGAGTCAGTACGGTTTGTCGGAGTGCCTCGCCTTTAGCAGTCCAGAGGACATATCCGATCCACCCCAATCCTAGAGCGAAGAGCACAAAAGCCACGAGAAGAACAATGCCGCCAATGACCCCAGACAGTGGGAAATTTACGAGATTGAGGACGGCACCGACGAGAATGAGCAAGCCAGCCCACCGTGGGAGCACCCCAGCCCGCATCGTCGCAATGCCGAGCAGCACCCTGCCCACAGCAAACAGCAGACTTGCCACCAGGAGGTACACAAAAATTGCTGGTGGTCCATTTCTGGAAGGCAATTCGGCCTTTAGATGCGTCCCCCTGATTTTTGGACCGACTTCCTGTTAAGCGATTTCAACTTCTGCCTTTGATGGGACAGCCCTGCGAAGAGCATCGCCTACAGGCGAGTGCGCTTCCGCCCATTCGACAATCTCTCGGAGGCGCTCTGGCGCTACACCGTCTGCCCCGATACGAACACGAATACGGACACTCAGTGGCCCTGCGGAAATAGAATCGTCCATACCCAGCAAGCCACGGTCATCTGATTCGCTGTCAACGGTCACTTCAAGTGTTGTTAGAGTTACGCCCAATTGTGCAGCGCGCATGGCAATGACCGTTGCGTCACAGTTGGCAAGGGCGGCGCGCGACAGCCAGCCGGGCGAAGGTGCTGATTCACCCCCACCAATGGCCGTCGGCATATCGCTCATCAGCATACGGCCGTTCGGCCCTTCGGCGCGACACCGAAGTCCTTCTTCGACAACGGCAGTAGCCGCTGAATCAGTAGAGCGACACTCATCAGGGTGCTCGGATAAGTACTTGATGACACCTTCAATAGAGTGTTGAATGTGAATGACGGACATTTTAATCTCCTTTCTCTGGATGCTCACTTAGAAGGAAGAGGTTCTTCCCTGGTTGGAGAGTCCAATGCTTAACTCCATCCACTCTGAAAACGCTGTGGGTCTCCATTTTTCGGCTACCAATTGCTCGCGGGGATACCCTCACCCCCACTCGTGTTCTGTCTTTCTGAACATCAGTGCTGATGTTCGATGTGCTCAATCATCTTTGCCGTCGTGGCTGAAGTGATATGATGGGACAGGAGGCTGTTACGAGCTACAACACGTTCGACAATACCAAGAACGGTTACGGAAGGAAGGTTCACATGATTGGGTAGTTGTGCTTTACCGTTCCTCACTCTACACCCACTGTCAATACTGGCATCACTCTCTACTGCATAGCCTCGTAGTTCGAGAAATATTTGATTTCTGCCATTCCTCCTTTCTTCATGGGCATACATGAGAACGACGGAAGCGAGAGCGAAGCGCCAACCTTGCGGGAGAACCTTCACCCCCTCGTGTTCTGAGGAGAAAAACATGCAAAGTGGGTCCCTTTTGAGTATCAAAATTTTGTGACCTGGATCCCTGCTAAAGTATCAAAAATAAGGTGAGTGGTCCCCGCGTTCATTATCAAAAACACCAGGATGTATGAAGAGGAAGGCACTCCCTAGCAAGAGCAGCACAAATGTGCCGGCGTAAATCAGCTTCATGACCAGGTGTTTTCTCACAAGAATAACTCCTTCGCAGGTGATGGTTAGGAACTCTGCCAAGAGTGTCGTACCTGATTGTTCGATATGAGCGAGATGGGATATCTCGTGTATTGAGCCATCTCTGGCTTGTTCGCTCACCTGGAATATACTGAAGATCTCGAAGTGTGTCAATAAAGCAAGCAGGTATGTGACAAAAGGACTACAGATGCCGTATGAGTAGTAGCCAGTTTTATGGTTCTGCCAGGTTCCGGCAAGAAGCAACGCCCGGGTGAATGGGCAATTGGAGGACAAGACGCTATGACAAAACAGGTGATTATCCCACTTCCTGATAGGGACTTCGATACTACAGAGGTTGCTATCCCCTGGAAACATTTTGTTGAAGCGGGCATGCAGGTCACGTTCAGCACCGAGGCAGGGCAAACAGGTCAAACCGATCCGCGTCTGCTGACCGGTGTCATTTTTGGGCAGTTGGGCGCAAAGCCCGATGCGATTGCTGCTTATCACGAACTCGAAAAGGACGAGGCATTCCGGCATCCCATCCCATACGAAAGCATCGATCCCCAGGAGTATGATGTGCTGCTCTTGCCCGGTGGTCATGCCAAGGGCATGCGCCAGTATTTAGGAAGCAAGGTGGTTCAGAACAAGGCGCTGGAGTTTTTCAAACACGACAAAGTGGTTGGGGCTATCTGTCATGGTGTCCTGGTGCTGGCAAGGACGATTGATCCTGAAACGGGGAGAAGCGTGCTGTATGGGAGAAAACTCACGGGGCTGACCAAACGTTTGGAACGCGCCGGCTATTACCTGACCTTCTGGAGATTGGGAGACTACTACCGGACCTATCCCGAGTATGTTGAAGATGAGACGGTGAGCGTACTCAAGGAGAGGAGCGATTTCCTGCACGGGGGAAGCATAAGGCAGCCGTTTGTGGTGGAGGATGGGAATCTGATCACGGCACGTTATCCAGCGGATGCCAATCTATTTGCACAGAAGCTGGTAGAGCGGGTTAAGATAAACGTATGAGGGGTAACATGGACCCGCAACAGTTTTTCAATGTGCGTCAATCCAGGCGCAGTGTATTACGTCAAATCGGCACACTGGTGGGAGCCAGCCTGACGCTCAATGCATGTACCTCCAATAACCCTGCGGGTGCAGCAACGAAGGGCAATCTCAGTTCCATCAACCACATCCTGGTTGCCTGCCAGGAGAATCGCAGCTTCGATACCTATTTTGGCTATTACCCCAGGGCAGGACCATTCGGTGTCCCATCTAACTATACTCAGCCCGATGGACGCGGAGGGAAGATCAAGCCCTATCATGCGCGCGGGTCTTTTTCAGCCAATCCTTCCCATGCCTGGCAAGCTATTCACAGTGAGTGGGACAACGGCGCAATGGATGGTTTTTATACCACGGATGGCAAGGGCGCCCTGGAATACTATGATGGCTCAAACTTAAACTACTACTATGCGCTCGCAAACTCTTTCACACTGTGCGGCAATTACTTCTCCTACCAGCTTGGGCCAACATTTCCCAATCGCATTGGACTCTGGACGGGTACAAGTGGAGGCAACACGACCAATAACATCACAGGCGGCAGCCTCGATTGGCCAACGATCGTTGACCTGTTGGATCAGCACGATCTTACCTGGAAATGCTACAATCTTGGCCTGGGAACGGGCAGTGCTATAAATGTCCTCGGGGGGTTCAATGCTCTTGCGTTTTTCAAAAAATGGCAACACGATCCCCGCCTTCATTACCAGGAAGAGGATTACTACAGCGATCTGAGGTCTGATAAGCTTCCGCGGGTGTCGTTTTTCATTACTGAAGCCCTGATTAGCGAGCACCCACCATTTGACATTCAATCGGGGCAGCGTAGTATGGCCAAAGTAATCAACGCTCTTATAGCTTCTCCCCTGTGGACGAGTTCTGCGCTCTTCCTCGTCTATGATGAAGGAGGGGGGTTCTTCGATCATGTTGCGCCACCACAGGTGGATGCATACGGCATGGGTTTTCGCGTGCCAGCGACGGTGATCTCGCCCTATGTAAGGCGCGGATATGTATCTGGACAATTGTACGAACATAACTCGATCTTAAAGTTCATTGAGCGTCGCTTTGGTCTCCCATCGCTGGCCAGCGTCAACCATCAATTTGATTTGGGGACGCCAGGACTGAATAACGATGCGGCCAATGGTAAGACAATCGGTCCTCCAGCTCCTCCGCGTGATAACTTGCCGCAACTTGGCGATTTCCTGGAGGCTTTTGACTTTTCACAGAACCCAAGCTACCATCCCAGTTTGCCATCGTTATGACAGAGGGTCAATTCCAAACCCACCTACGCATTTAGAGAAAGGATCTTTCGCCCCACTGTGAGGTACCTGTGCTAGGGGCTGTCCACGGCAGTATCCTCAATGGCCCCCAAGGCACGCAACGTGGCCTTCTGCGCCTCGGTCAAGCCCCGGATCCCCGTGATCGCGAGCCGCTCGTAGGGGCGGTCGCGTCGCAGCGTGCGCAGATGCTCGCCACGCTCCAGGTCCCAGATGTTGATGGCCCCATCATCGCCGCAACTGGCCAGCCTGCTCCCATCGGGACTCACCTTGAGCGCCTGCACGGTCCCCTGATGCGCCTGTTGTACCCGCACGCACTGCCCACTCTCGACCTCCCACCAGCGCAGCCTGCCGTCACTGTCTCCACTGATCAGCCTCTGCCCACTGGGCGCCCAGGTTACCGCAGAGACCACTCCCGAATGCCCCCCCAAGGCGCTATTACGTGCCCCCCAGGCAGGGTGGCGCGACCCACTATGGGCATCCCACACAAACACCTCCCCGCTGTCTCCCTGCCCCCGGCAGCTGGAGCCCGTGGCTAGCCGCGTGCCATCGGGGCTCCAGGCCACACTCATGATGACCCCATGATGCCCCGGCAGCCGCAAGAACTGCGTGCCATCCTTGGCGTCCCACACATAGACGTTGCCATCTTGGCCCCCACCAACCAGGCGTGTGCCATCGGGACTCCAGGCCACCCGACGGGCCCAGGTTGGGTGCACACGACCCGCCCAGCGGTGGGAGCGGGTTGTCACCTCCCATACCAGCACGCCTTGCAGCATGGTGCTGCTGGCCAGCCACTGCCCATCGGGACTCCAGGCCACGCTGAAGAAGAGGGTCTCGGGGTGGTCGAGGTCCCGGATGACCTGGACACAGTTCCCGGTGGCTGGGTCCCACAGCCGAATGGCATTATCCCACCCGCTACTGGCCAGCAGGCTTCCATCAGGACGCCACGCGACACCGAAGACGGTCCAGCCATGCCCGCGCAACAACCTGGGCGGCGAGGTCCCTCCTCTCCCGGCCACCTCCCAGAGGCTCACCACGGTATCCCAGCCTGCACTGGCGAGCTGGGTGCCGTCCGGACTCCAGTCAACGTCGTAGAGGGTGGCCGCGTAGCCCTGCAGGACGCGCAGCGACTCGCCACGCTCCACCTCCCACAGCCGCAGGGTGCTATCGTCACTGCCACTGAGCAGGTAGCGGCTGTCAGGGGTGAAGGTCAGGCCGTACACATCAGCGGTATGTCCCTGCAGCGTCGCCCGAGCGCTGCCCTGGTGGGCATCCCACAGCCAGATCGTGTGGTCACTGCCGCCACTGGCCAGCGTGCGCCCATCCGGACTCCAGGCCAGTGCTTGCACCCGCTGCGTATGCCCCACCAGCGTCTGCAGACAGCGTCCGCTTTCGAGTTCCCACAGTTTGACGGTGCCATCCCAGCTCGCGCTGGCCAGTCGGCTGCCGTCGGGGGCAAAGGCCAGCCCCCGCACCAGGTTGCTATGCCTGGAGAGCGTCTGCACGCAGAGAGCGGGTCCGGTCTGCTGCCTCTGCCACAGCCGAATGTGTCCATCAAAGCCGCCACTGGCGAGCAGGCACCCATCTGGGCTCCAGGCCAGCGAGAAGACCGCGCCGGGATGCGGCAGGCCCGTGAGGGCTGTGCCCAGCTTCGCGTCCCAGAGCCGGACGGTCGTCTCATTCCCACCGCTGGCCAGCGTGCGTCCATCGGGGGCAAAGGCCAGGCTAAGCAAGCCGTTGATTGGCCCAACGGTCCAGAGCGGGGCTCCACTCTCTACTTCCCACAGCTTGACGCTGCCATCCAGGCTCCCGCTGGCCAGCGTGCGTTCATCTGGGCTGAACGCGATAGACACCACGATGTCCGTATGCGCCTGCCAGGCCAGGTGCAAGGTTTGGCCTGCCTCGCGCCACACCCGTACTTCGCCCCGCTTGCTGCCCGTGGCCCAGTACTGCCCGCTCTTGCTGATGGCCACCGTCCAGATGGCATCGAAGGCCTCGGTCAAGACGCTCTCGCGCAGCAGCGCCCCGGACAGGTTCGTGTCTTGCAGCTCGACCCCTTGCAGATAGACGCCGCGCAGGGCGAGCTGCGACAGGTCGAGCCCACGCAGGTGCCCGCGCAGCAGCCGCAGCAGCGCCACCAGGTTTGCCGGGCCATACCCCTGGGCCCGTCCGCGCAACCCATCGAGCAGCTCGCGCAGCCGCTCCTCCACTTCAGCTCCCGCATGTTCCACGCTTTGCAGACCCGCCAGCAGCGGGGCGAGCAGCAACCGCTCCTGCGTCTGCCGCACGTACTCCTTCGCCTGGGCCTGAGAGAGTCCATGCTGCAGGAGCCGTTCCAGCCGCCCCTGCTGGATCTCCTGGATGGCCGTGGTAACGAGTTTGGTGGTCACGTACTCCAGCACCACAGATTGCAAGGTGAAGCTGCCTGCCCGCTGCCCCCGCTCGATCAGCGAGCGCCGGTGCAGCCCATCCACGGCTTCCAACACCTGGACGGGCGAAAGCGGGGAGACCAGCACCGCGAGCAGATCCTCCAGCGTCACCGGCTCGCGCAGGATGGCAAGCCAGCACAGCACCGTCTGCTCCAGCGGTGAGAGCCGGGCCCATTGCTCCTCCAGCAGCGCCGCGATGCTGCCAAAAATCACCGTCCCCCCAGCGAGGAACGGGTCGATCTGGCCCCCAAAGAGGTCGACGATGGTCTCGGCCACGATGTTTAAAGCCAGGGGGTTCCCCGCGTAGACCTCTCCCAGGTGGACGCGCTCCTCGGGGGAGCCGGTGACCTCGTGCTCGGCCAGCAGCTGCGCGCAGGCTCCTGCACCCAGCCCGGAGAGGGGCAGCGAGCGCACCGGACTCCGGCTGCTCTCCAGGGCGCGCAGGGCGGCGGGTTTCTCGCGGCTGGTCAGCAGCAGGCAACTCTGGTGGCCCGTTTGGGTCACCTGCCGCAGCAAGTGTTCATACGCTTCAAAGCCGGGCCGCAGCCGCCCCAGCACATCGCCTTCTTCCAGCAGGACTTCCAGGTTATCGAGCACCAACAGCACCCGTCGGCTGCGCAGCTCCTCTAGCAGCAGGCTCAGGCGCCGCTCCAGGCTCTGGGGCAGCGGCTTGGGCGAGAGCACCGAGAGGCAGTCCTCCAGCAGAGCGGAGCATTGGGGGGCATCACGCAACGAGCGAAAGACCAGGACGTCGAAGTGGTCGGTCAGCCGCTGCATGGCGCGCACCACCAGCGCCGACTTGCCGATCCCGCCCATGCCCAGCACGCTCACCATCCGACAGCCCTCCTCGACAATCCAGCGCATCAGCACCGCCAGTTCCTGCTCGCGATCATAGAAGCTGGGCATGTCCAACGCGTCGCCCCAATCCACCCGCGGCCCGCTGGCCGCACGCGCTGGCACTGAGGGCTTTTGTGGGACTGGTGTGACCGGCAGCGGGGTCACCAGCGCGAGGGAGGGACGCGCGCTGCCCAGTGAGGTGGAGAGCCACTGCTCATCGAGCAGCACCTTCTGGTGCGCCGCTTTCCACAGCGCCCGGATCTCCTCGGCCTCCCGTCCAGGGGGAAAGGCCTGCTGCTGCACGGCCAGCGCAATGAAGGCTTTGAGATGGTCGACTTGGGGGTAAATGCGGCCAGCTTCCCACCCTGCTACCGCGTGCCGGGAGACCCTGAGCAGGTCGGCCAGTCCTGCTTGTGTCAGCCCGATACTCGTGCGCAGCGTCAGCATCCGCTGACCGAAAGCATAGTCTTGCTCTCTATACAAAGATCTCTTCACGAGCCGTCTCCTTTCCGCACGACCCACCCGAGCAACGCCATGCAACGTGATGGTAAGTGATATGGTAACTGATAGACGGTGATTTCCCCAGCCACTACCACTATACTGGTGTCTGTCAGGCGGGCGCACCACTGGGGTCAACGCCTGTCCGGGGGCGTATGGAAGAGCTGCCAGGCGACTCCATACCCCCTGTTCAATTTATCTTCTTCCGACCGGAAACGCTGCTACGCAGCTAGTGCTGCGCACTCATCCGGTCGGATCAGTAGTATTCTCACCCTCTATGATAGCAGGTTTGTGGGTCAATGACGAACCTCTCGCCCACGCTCGGTTGGGGTCTGACTATCAGCAGGCAAGCAGAGTGAGGTGAGAGGTGACTTGCGAGCTGATGGCCACTGACTTCTCCAGAGCATCCTTCTATACTTGTAGCATACAAGACTCGTATGGAAGAAGAATGGAGCTCTCTCCTTTCTTTGCATAGTTGTAGTCACAAGACAAGAAAGAAGGAAAAATGATGTATGACTATATTATAGTGGGAGCTGGTTCTGCAGGTTGTGTGCTTGCAAATCGTTTGACTGAAGATCCTGCGACCTCTGTGCTCTTACTCGAAGCTGGTGGCAATGATGAGACGGTGCCCGACATCCACGATCCCACTAAGGCCCACGAACTGGCTCATACCGCTGTGGACTGGGCCTATGCTACAGAAGAAGAAGCACATCTCAACAACCGGAAGATCTTTTGGCCGCGTGGCAAAGTGCTCGGGGGCTCCAGTTCCATCAACTATATGGCGTATGTTCGCGGGAATCGCCATGATTTTGATCAGTGGCAAGCCCTGGGAAACGACGGCTGGAGCTACGCGGATGTGCTGCCCTACTTCAAGAAGGCGGAAAACCGGGAACGCGGGGCCTCAGCTTATCGCGGCGTAGGAGGTCCGCTGAATGTGGTTGAGCTGCCTGCGCTCAATCCACTTACTGAAGCGTTTATCGAAGCTGGAGAAGAACTTGGCTGGTCACGCAATGACGATTCCAATGGAGCGTCACAGGAAGGCTTCGGCACTTTTCAGCGCACGATCCGCGATGGAAAACGGCACAGCACAGCCGTCGGCTATCTTCATCCAGTGATGAGCCGTCCCAATCTCACCGTCTGGACCCAAACGTTGGCGACGCGCGTCTTGTTTGAAGGAACACGTGCTGTTGGGGTCGCCTATCGTAAAGATGGCAGCGCACAGCAGGTCCGGGCGACGAAAGAGGTCATCCTTTCCGGTGGCGCCATCAATTCCCCTCAGCTGCTTATGCTCTCCGGTGTTGGGCCTGGTGAGCACCTCCAAAAATTTGGTATTCGTGTTGTAGCTGATGTTCCGGGTGTCGGTGAAAATCTTCATGATCATCCAATCGTCTATACGTACTACACAACGAAACCATCCTTCTCCGCATTTGGAGGCTCATCAGAAGGGAACGCTTTCGTGAAGACACAAGCGGATCTCCCAGAGCCAGACCTCCAGCTTCTATTCGCTCCTTTCTTTGTCCCGCCAGTGCTGGGTAATGGCTATACCGTTGTCGTAGCGCTGGCAACTCCGCAAAGCCGTGGTCGTCTCACGCTGCGCTCAACTGACCCGACACAGCATCCCGCGATCTTCGCCAACTATCTGGCGAAGCAGGAAGATGGAGACAAGCTCGTCACGGGAATCAAACTGGTGCGACGTCTGAACCAGACCAAAGCTCTTGCGGCCTTCTATCAAGCAGATGCACATCCAGGTGCGCAGATTCAGAGAGCAGAAGAGCTCGTCGAGTTCGTACGCAATCATACCCAGGCTTATCATCATCCCGTTGGAACGTGTAAGATGGGTCATGATGCGCTGGCGGTGGTCGATGAGCAGTTACGTGTACGTGGAACAGAAGGTCTGCGTGTCGTGGATGCTTCAATTATGCCCACCATTGTGAACGGGAATACCAATGCCGCGACGATCATGATCGGGGAGAAGGCTGCCGACTTGATCAAAGCCACCAGCAGTCCTGCGCTGAAGTCGCTCGTCGCGTAGGCTACCTGGGAGCGGGAGCAACTGGAGAAGGAGATATCGTTTATGTTTTGCGACAAATTATTAAGATCGTGTTCGCGCTTCATACAGCCTCATTAAAACGGCCGTTCATCGGGGGGCATCATCTTTTACATTGCCGGTGTCTTTCGCTACCTGTACCTTAGCTCTCCAGTGGAGTTGGAGAGGGTACCTGCTCCAAAAGCTGCACTTCATAGCCCTGGTATGAGAGTACGATTCGTCCTTGTAGCGTGAGGATGCTTACCTGCTGTCCTGACTTTAAGCTGTAATCGTAGAGTGGAAATCTATCAAACGATGTGTCTCTGTCTCGCTCAATGTTCTGGAACCAGCATGGCTGGTAGAAACGTTAATGACCCGTCGTAAAGGGGCATTAATTGGTGGCGAGGAGACCTGGCACTATGGTATGCTGTGAGCGTAGAAATATTGTCTTCTTCATCTTGTAGGGAGAGTGCGTCGTCGAACGAAAGGTTGCTACATCTATGTCACTTGATATGAAAACTACTCTCGGTCATGTTACTCACGAGGTGTTCAACCAGGTTCCTCCGCTCGTCAACTACAACCTGTTTGAGCAGGACATGACGCTCGTCGAGAGCGTGCGACGCGAAGGCGCTGCTTGGATAACAGATCATGTTACCGCACTTGGAAAAGTTGCGGGGAGCGAAGAGGCCATTCAGTGGAGCTTCGATGCCAATACGGTGACTCCCGTGCTGCATACGCATGACCGGAGCGGTCAGCGCATCGACGAAGTCACGTTTCACCCGGCATGGCATAATCTGATGCGCACCTCCATCAATGCAGGGGCGCATGCCCTGTCGTGGCGCGAAGAGCAGGCGGGGAGACACGTCGCCCGCGCAGCCGTCTTTTATGTAAGCTCACAGATGGAGGGAGGCCATTGCTGTCCGGTTTCGATGACACACGCCGCCGTCTCAGTGCTGCGCGGGCACCCTCACCTGGCGGCCACCTGGGAGCCGCTTCTCACATCGTTGACCTATGAACCCGGATTACGACCCCTGCAAGAGAAGCAGGGCATACTTTGCGGCATGGGCATGACCGAGAAGCAGGGCGGTTCTGATGTACGCTCCAACACAACGCAGGCCGTACCCAGTAGCGGTGAGGGGGAGAATGTTTACCTGCTTACCGGGCATAAATGGTTTTGCTCTGCTCCCATGTGCGATATGTTCCTGATTCTTGCGCAGGCCCCCGGAGGACTCACCTGCTTCCTCTTGCCGCGTATGCTGCCAGACGGAACGCGCAATCGCTTCCTGATCCAGCGGCTCAAGGATAAGCTGGGGAACCGCTCGAACGCCTCCTGCGAGGTTGAATTTGACCAGGCGTGGGCGATCCGCGTGGGTGACGAAGGACGTGGTGTCCGCACCATCATCGACATGGTTAATTTCACACGCCTGGACTGCGTGATCGGCTCGGCGGCTGGTATGCGCCAGGCGGTCGTTGCCGCCGTTCACCATACGGCGCATCGCGCAGCATTTGGGCGTCTGCTCATCGAACAGCCGCTCATGCAGAACGTGCTTGCCGATCTGACGATTGAATCGGAGGCGGCCACGCTGCTGGCCATGCGCCTGGCGAGAGCCTGCGATCGCGCCGACGATGATGCGCACGAGGCTCTCATCAAGCGCATTGGCACGGCGGTGGGAAAGTACTGGGTGGCCAAGCGCGGCCCCGCGCACGCGGCAGAGGCCCTCGAGTGCCTGGGCGGCAACGGGTATGTTGAAGAAAGTATCATGCCGCGCCTGTATAGAGAAGCCCCACTTAGTTCGATCTGGGAGGGTTCGGGCAACGTAAATTGCCTGGATGTTTTGCGCGCCATGACGAAAGAGCCAGCGTCGGCCCAGGCGTTCCTGGCCGAAGTGACACGCGCTCAGGGCATGGATGCTCGTATCGATGCAGCCATCGAGCGGCTCAAACGCGAACTGAGCGATTTCTCCAACATCGAGGTGCGGGCGCGGCGTCTCGTCGAGCAGATGGCCCTGGTCTTGCAGGGAGCGCTGCTCGTGCAATACGGGCAGCCTGCTGTCGCCGATGCATTCTGCGCCTCGCGGCTGGTAGGGGACTGGGGAAGAGCCTTCGGCACGCTCCCGGTAGGTACGGACTTTGCGGCCATTATCGAACGAGCGCGGGTCAATCTCACCTAGTGGTCAGTCCGGTTTGAATTTTGCGGTGAGGCCTGACACCCGCGAGGGGTGTCACTACATTTCTTTCTCACAGACCTAACCAGGCTGACAGGTAGTTACGAGTCTGGTTTGTGGCAGTTGTATCATTTGTATCACATGTATCTGTTGTGGCAGTCTGAACACTGCCACGACAAGGAGTTGCTGTATGATATCCGCCCTGGTTCTGATCAATGTGCAGCGCGGGCAGGTGAACGAGACGGCGCAGAGTCTCCTGGAGATCGAGGGCGTAGCGGAGGTGTACTCTGTGACGGGCGAGTATGACGCTATGCGATCCACAGCAGGCCAGATAATTTGTTTCGCCAGTTCGCGGCTGAAAAAGATGCGCGCGACGCCTTGAAGTCCTGCCTCTCGCCATTGTTTGCTTCTTCCCTTCATCATCTCGTTGCACAACTCGTGGGACTTTCGTGCAAAGTCAGAACCTACATCAGGGAACCTGAGTAGGTTCTTCACCAGGTTGAAAATTTGAAGCACATCCAGAATTCTCAGGGCTTTTTGAAAGTTGAGGGATAGATACTGCCAAGAGAGAGCTTGAAGGGCGACCGCTGGCACTTATCCGTCCGGCCAACGCTGCTGCGATCCTTGAAATGGGTCCGGCCAACGCACTGCGTGCTTCTTGAAAGCCAGCTTGCCAACGGACTGCGTCCTAGCTTCGCTCAGGCAAGCTGTAAGGAGTGCGCTTCGCTCAGGCCGGACCAAAGGAAGTAGCTAGTGCTTCGCACTCAGGCCGGACGAAAGGAGGAGGGTCCCCTGGATTGTCTACCAGCGACAGCTCTACCAGCTCGTAGCGGGAGATAGCTCACAAGGGCGACCGCAAGGGTCCCCACCGCTCCACTCTACCGCTCCCGCCCTTACTATGACCACGATTCCTACGAGCGGGATGAACGGCATTTGAGAAACACATCCAGAATTCTGCAAAAGTCTTTCTAACTCCTCTCCACTCTGCTATACTAGGCCGGTAAATCAAAATGACAAGGGCTAAAGTAGAGTAGAGGTTTTGTAGATGCCAGCAAATCATAGCGAGATTGAAAAGAAGCTCTGGGCCTCGGCGGATGAATTACGCGCCAATTCTAACCTCAAATCTTCTGAATACTCGGTTCCGGTGCTGGGCCTGATCTTCCTGCGTTTTGCCGACCAGCGTTTCGCACAGGTCGAGCGCGAACTGGCAGCCAGCGTGCCTGTAGGCAGCCGCCGCACCATTGGCAAAGCGGATTTCCAGGCACGGGGCGTGATGT
>Ga0209648_10001769_pt1 | contig 17561 bp, 7 predicted proteins | sample GraSoi2013_115cm_FD_185830 | JGI IMG/M metagenome (GOLD analysis project Ga0209648, IMG submission 185830) | Grasslands soil microbial communities from the Angelo Coastal Reserve, California, USA - Sample 9_17_2013_115cm (SPAdes) (version 2) | ecosystem: Environmental > Terrestrial > Soil >...
TCTTGATTGGCTTTGTCAAGCCGCCTACGGGGCCGGGAAGCACCTATCCTACGCGCTATCGAAAATCTAGGCCGGCCCTCTCTCCATCTTCCGCAGATGTTCTTCAACTGCACGTATGATGCTAGTCGAGCCACTTGAGAGAGGGTACACTGGATCTTTTTTCAAGTAAGGCCCGATACTATACGTCAGAGCATGTGAGATACAGGTTGTAGTTATCACGACCAAATCAGAGTTTTGAGCGAGCGCCTTGGCCTGCGCATTAAGATCTTTCTCTAGACTGATACGTATGCCCAGATTTTTATTGCGCTCCAGCAGCAACTGTTTTGCGCGGGCAGTGGATGACTCTCGCAAAGAGAAAATGCTGATACGATAACCATCTGGCAAATTTGCGACTGGGTTATCAATATCCTTTTTAGTTACAACCGTCACGGCTTGCATTAATCGGTTGAGCAGATCAGGACCAGGTTGTATCCACTTTCCAAAAATAAGCCAGGTTTCTAGATTTGCCCGCTCACGACTACTAGGCAAATTCAGTAAGTGAGAGACCCAATCCCTATACCACGTCGCAAGCAGACCAGGAGCTAATCCATACTCTGATAATAGATCAAAGGCTTCTAACACCCAACTCTCTAGGGCTGGAATAGGAGTTTTGCACCAATCGATAAGGTTTTCGCAGAGGCGGTCGCGTTGCCCCGGTGAGCGTTGTAGTATTGCCTCGGCCAGGCGCAAAAGGGTAAATCCGGTAGTCTGATTTACTCCCTGCTTTTCTAAAAGACTTACATACAGTGTTTCGTATAAGTCACCATAGGCATCGTCTTCTCTTGGAAAGTCGGAGTCCTGTAGGAAGAAATCAACGAGTCTTTGTATGGCAATCTTCGTGTATGGATACAAGGAAGAACGAGGTTCAACGATGAAACTGAGCAGTTTATCACTAAGTAGCTTCACTTTTTCTTGATTCCAGCATCTATCATCTGTGCTGACAGCAAGATGATCTAATGATGTCATTAATTCAGGATTGTCTGGATCTTTCTCTGCCACGTCAAACCACTCTAGCCAATTTTGAATTAAGGGAGATGAAGATAGATGCGATGGGGTAGAACTTGATGCCCTATAATTTGTGATCTCCAGGAGATACTTTAGACAAGGGTGCAAGAAACTATGTAGTTCTTCAAGGCGTACCTGCTCTTCTAGGGGTAGTTCCCAGTAAGATAGCAGCGCCTCCTCTGCTACAGGAACATCACTACTGTGAAAAGCAACCTGCATCAACAAGATAGCTTTCTCTGCGGGTTGCTTTATCTCCTCTGCAAAGCGGATGGCAGCATCATAATCAAGGTCGGCGAGAGCTAATCGGGCCTGACGAAGAGGTGAAGCGCTTGATATTGTGCCACTGGCTACCCTGGGAACATCTGCTGTTGTCCGGTCCAATATCTGCTGCAACTGTTCAATGCACACCTGTGCAGTTTGAGTAGCGCTTACGTTAGTAAGCTGTGCTAGGCCGTCACGATCCTTTTCTATCGCTGCCTGAAAAGCGTACACCTGAACTACCGGTGCCTGAGTGAGGCCGAACCGCCCGGTTAGAAGCAGCCCCAGTTCAGAGCGAGCCTGCTTAAAGGCATCAAGGGCACTCTCCCAACGCTCTTGTTGTTCGAAAGGAAGGATCACGCTATAGTGAAAGGCTGTGAGCAAAGCGGCTCGTACCGCTCTGGGCATCCGAATACGAGCTAAATTGGCAAAATCCGGTCTCCTCCATATATCTGACCAGCGTTGCTGCTGTGCCAACACCTGCACCTGTAGGAAGGCTAAATTATCTGCTGTAATCAGGTGTAACTGTTGCATTTCCTGCAAACACTGTTCCGCTTCTTGCCAATTTTCACCAGCCAATGCTGCTTCATAGATGTCATGGAGTGACCGATAGGTAGGATGTTGCTCAACCTGAAAAGATGGACACGCCTCTTCTAGACTCATCCACATATCAAGGTTGCGAAGTATGATATCGAAATGCTTTACAGGTGAACGCCAACTGTAGTAACCGGCAGGATAGAGTACTGCGCCAAGTTGCTGAACCCTGACGCCATCTTTTTTGAAAGGCCTTAACTGAGGCAAACGGTTGTTAGTAGCAAATTCTGCATATGTCGGTACCACAAAGCGACTGACTTGTGCCAGAGTACGATCTAACTGGCGTCTCGTTTGTCCCATGATGATCCATGAATGGGATGTACTTCCCAGATATGGAAATACGGTGGGGCGGTTCTCGCTCAGCCTCTGTAGCAGTCGTCCAATCACGGGGGTGTTGGTCTCTATCTCTAAGTGGTGAGAACGAGGCTGGATACCGAGCAACGCTGTGTTTGTACGCTGCAAAAATTGCATGGCAAAATCGTAATGTGTACTCTCTGGAAAGGTTATGAGCATTACAGTGAGCGAGCCTCCCATCTCTGTCGAGCTTCAAGGAAGGCAAGTGCCACGTCCTGTGGATCAGTTGTCAATTCCACATTTTCATCATTGAGATTGACACCAGAATATGTAAAGTTCATAGAACCGCGCAGGTAAAAGTATTGGGTAATTAGCCCTTTTTCATGTAGCGTCTCAATACTGCGTCGCTCTATGTTTTCCGACAGCAGATTGAGGAATTCTTCTGTTTGCAGATGTTCGGATCGGTACATCACTCGAACCCTTACACCTCTTTCTGCTAAAATCTTTAAAATAGAAGCAAGTCGAAGATCACCTTCTCCACTATCTCCTATGACGGTACGAAATTGGCCAAAGCGATTGCTTATGAGCGTTAAATTGCTGATCCAGGGAGATATGAGATATATTTCGGAACTTGGGCACATCAATTCGAGAGCAAAGAGCGAACTAAGACAATCAGCCAACTGAAGTGAACCTGCTCGGGCTTTGGATTTAATACTGCGATTAGGCATACATCAACTCCCTGATAGTCATATCGATAATCCATCGTTGTCCAGTCCGCGTTAGTTGCTCCACCATCGGAAAGAAAAATTGAAATCCAATTTCTATTGGCTCTGTCAGCATATCGAGGAGACTCTTTTTACAGTCCTCCAATTGCTCTTGTTCACAGCTTATCTGAACGTGGTAGACTGCAGCGAGTTCTCGTTGCGCATGTGCCTTCCATTCCGGCATACCATACATAATTGGTTGCGTGTGCGGATAGAGCAGTGTCAAAAGGAGAGCACGTGACGGCCGAACTAACTCCTGGTAAGGCTGTTGAGTCTCGATACAATCTGGGCAACTATCGTGGCAATTGAGCCAAAGAAGGGATTGAAGTAAGTTGAAGACCTGGCTCTCATCTGTTTTCGCTCGGGAGCCACCAATACGCTCTAGCACCTCCTTCACTTGCTCTTTGATTTCTGGTATGTTTAGCGCGGCAACTGCCATAACGCGTAAGTCTATCGCACAGCCAATGCGTTTCTCTTCTTGTTGCCAAAACCGCACCAGTGTTGCTATGAGCTTATCGGTGTCCGGTGAAGAGTTGGGTCGTAGAAATTTTGTGTTTAGTGCTACGATCAGTTCCCGTGTAGCCGTTACACCACGGGTCTCCAAAATATTTGCTAATGCCTGCCTCGTTTCTACTTGTCTAGGAAGATCTGCGACATCCCTAATCATTGCGAATGCGCTGGACAAAGTCGCATCAGATCGATCCACTAGATGTGCTATTGATCGCAACTGCTCTGCTAGATTCTCACGGTCACAGTGTTTCAGAGTGTCAAACATTTGCAAGTCAAACTCTCGCGGGTGCAAAGCGATAGTATCTGCAATTCTAGAAATCAGACCGACACCGCCAGCACTGGCTTCCGAAATCCAGATGCTGTTTCCTTCTACGTCCATGACCAGGTCGTCTGCATTTATATCCGGAAGTAGCTCTACAAGTCCAGTGAAAAGTGTTGCTCCTAGTGAGGACATATAACATGAGTGCAGCCAGCTATGTAGCCCTAGATCACCTTGATCCCAGAGTACCACTTCGTTATCATTGAGTGCGTCTTGCACCAGGCTGTTCGCGATATATTCCATCAACCTTTGGTGTAGCCGACCAACTTTATCATCGTCTTCGTCCTCTTCCACTTGCTGGCTCTGGAATATTACTTTCATCGCCCGTTCTGCCAAAATTTCTCGATTCTCTTTTACTTCTTGAACCGCCTCGCTCAGACCACACTGTCGCGTAACGGCTACGGCTACCAGTATTGATAGCTCTAACTGCCACAACCAACTAATCTCAAATGAGGAAAGCTTCGACTCTGCAAGACGTACATCATGTTGCAATTTATAGAGAAAATATTCTGGACCGAAGTGTTGATACAGCGTAGGCCAGGTAGGGCTGGTTAGAACTTGTTGCACATCTAGCGGTTCGACTTCAAAGCGCAGGGCGTCAGTATAGATTGTAAATCCTAAGGCTGCGGGCTCACCATTTTCTTCAAACAGGAGGGTGCGCCGTATTTCGGTTCCTCTATTGTAGCGTGTCTCGACCTTCACACTCGTTGCTAATCTGGTAATCTCGACCCAACTGCCGTTCGATTGTGAATAACTGCTGACCATTCGGAAAAAGCGGTGCCAGGGTGAATTTGGCGTCAACTTGAGTTGTGTTGCTACCGACTCTGCCTCACTTTCCTCTGCGGATTTTCGCTCAATTTGCGCAGTGCTATCAAAAGCACGTTGCCTTTTAGGCTCGAAGTATGAACGCCAAATGAGATGAGCACTACTAGTATTCTTCACATTATCCGGGACAAGCCCAAGAGTATAAGATCGTGGCTGATACACTTGGTACTCGATATCATCTATCGTTACCGATTTTGGTACTTCGAATCTCTCAATCTTGAGGTATTGCAGGGGTAGCATACCTCGTGAGAGTTGAGCCTCTTCCGGGAGTTCTAACCAGTGGGATTCTTTGATAAGATGTTTGCGAGAATAGCGCTTGCTAACATGACCAGGAGCAAACTCGTTCAAAGCCTGAAGAAGTGGCATATACTCATCTTTGCGCATTATGGGCGTTGGGTCGTTCTGCACTTTGCTATTTGGCGGTTTATCCGGTATACGCAGCATTAGTTCAGGAAGGTTCAAGTCGGAAAACAGATTAGGAGGTACAAAGTCCGGCATAGGTTGGGGACTTATATTGTCGGTCCAGAGTGTCTGCACTCCATTTCTTATACTTTGCCAATTGCTTTCTAGCTGGCGAAGCAACGTTGGAATAACTTCGAAGAGTAAAGAGCGAGGCTCTCCCCACAGCAACATCAATACTATTTCCCTATCTTGAATACCTAAAGCGCGCTGTAGGTACTCCTGGAGGTGTTCTCTCCGTGCTCCGCTGAGTACCTCCTCAAGCAGTTCGCGGATTGCCCAACGTGATCTCTGAAGTTGTCTATCTCTGCCTTTATCATCGCTACTTAACAAGTCCCATACATCAGCATTGTGATAACCCTTCTCATACTTTAGGACGAAAGCAAGCCAATCCATCAAAGCATAGGTCGCCTGTATCTTGCGAACATAGTAGTTATCAAGGGGAAGATTAATACTTTCAAGATGCGGATTAAAGAGGTTTTCGGTATGCTGAAAGGCCCATCGATCTCGACCATAGGCTGATGTTACCACCACCATCCAGGGTCTCATCTGACGTGTGCGACCAGCTCGTCCTTTACGCTGCAGAAATGATGCGAGACTGCGCGGAGCTTTATGCTGAACAACTATTCCTACCTCTGGATCATTAAATCCAACTTCTAAGGTGCTTGTGGCTATGACGAGGTTAGCGTTGGAGTTCACGCCGCGATACTGCGAGGAAGTTAGCTCAAGCCGTAATGGGGCCTTCAGGTCGTTCCCGATTTGCTTGCAAACGGACCAGTCCTGACCCGTTTGATAGCATTGTCTCCGGGCGTCACTGTCCAACTGCGGATTCTGATCACGAAATTGGCTCAGTGTTTTTAAGGTCTCTGCCTCTCGTTCGATATGATACCAGCGGTTAATGACATCTAATTTGTCGGTAAAGGCAAATATTTTTCTGCCATAGGCTCCTGCTGACGGTGACTTGGCAGTATCGAGCATGCGCCCTAACAACATGACCGTTTGGACTGAAGTGGAGAGTAGGCTTGCGCCAGAGACAGGATCACCTTTCAGTACTACATTATATTCAATTGCCTCGTCTTCAAGATCTTCATCTCGTGGATAGATGTAACCAACCCGATGTTCCGGTACACCCGTTAGCTTAGAAAAGAAAGCCTCTGCATTGGTAAGGGTTGCTGAAAGGCCGACGAAACACAGATTCTTCTGAGTTTGCTGGCTACGAGCGTACTTCCATCGCCTCAGTAGATAGGCCACTTGGGCTCCAGGCAACCCCTCATAGGTATGTATCTCGTCTAGCAAAACCAACCTCGGGGATTTGACTGTATCTATGCCAAAAAGACGATGCTCCGGGGTCCGACTTAGACGGCGATTTAGCATTTCAGTGGTAGTAAAGAGTATATCTGGCGACTGTTTTATCATTTGTTCGCGGGTGAGCAGCAATTGATCGCTTTTGACCTCGAAATCACATTTAGGACAGCGCAGCCGTGCGTATTTACCATATGCTCCTCTCTGGTTATCTTTTGCCTCCTGTTCTACATCTTGTCGATACCAGGTAAGATCGTGAGAGTGGCAGTTAGGACAGAAAAAAAAGGGACAGATCCAGCCATCCTTAGCGTTATTTAGAACCCAACTCTCTGGCGGAAAAGAGAGCAACTGTTGCGCCGATATCAGAGTATCCCCGTAGTAAGCCCCTAAGGTAATCATTCTTCGACCATTCTTAGCGAGAAGTTCATCGACTTTACGAGCTTCAGAAAATGTCTCTGCGAATTGGTCTTTTAACAACTCTACTCGAGGATAGAGCGCGAGAGCTTTCACCCAATACTCTGATGTCATTGAATCTACGATCTCAGCCAGCGCAGGAATATAGAATGCTTTTGTTTTTCCTGAACCCGTACCTGCACCGATTGTTAGTGCTCGTTCGCCGTAACTCCGCAAGTTTCGAATCAATTGAAGCACTGCTTCTTTTTGAAAACGTGCTAATTGGAAGTCTTCTCCATGAGCGTCTTTCAAGAGATATCGTACAGCCTCAATGTATAACTGACTCACGTGCAAACCACGCAGTTCAGTAATGAGTTCGTTTGGCTCTACATCGCGCTTTGGATAGCGTCTCCGCTGTAATTGGATCTTCAGGTCGCTTACCAGACGACTTGCTGTCTGCCAATCAGTAAATGAGAAACGTTGGCGGAGTAGATAGAGAAGGCGTATCGTTTCAGCGAAGCGAGTGCGATAAAATACATTACCAGCTATGCTCAACCTGAATATCAACTTCCTTTGTACCAGGTTTTCTAGAATATCGTCAACTGTGATACCATCCTGCTGCGTATCATTCCAGAGCCCACGACTGGATATGGGTAATCTTTTTACTAAATCCCCAAGGTTTGTTTTTAGGTCGCTGCGGACATCGAAGAAACCCCAGTTGAGTAACTTCGCTTCATCAATTTCAATTAATGTTAGTACCTCATTGCAAAGCGTATTCAAGCGTTCTAATGCAGTTGTAGACATCGAGAATCATCTCTTCCTTCAGGATACAAAGTCTACGCGAAACACTTTGGCATGTTCTCCCTGGCGGCACCAGCGTATGACTTCATCGGTCAGATCAGCTATAGTAGCCTGATGATCATAAGCCTTACGCAAAAAGCTTTTGACTTCAGGGTGCAAGTTTTCTAGATTTACCAGTCTCGTTCTCAAGCGTGTAAACTTTTCATCAAAGTCGATCAGTTCAGCCTGTGTTCGCGGCATTATAACAGCATAATGCTGCAAGCGAGACTTCAGCCCATTGAGAGTCGCTTCGTGCTCGCGCACCTCCGGTAGAATGCGGACCAACTCTAGCAAGTCAAAGTGAGGATTGACAAGGCTCTCCGCATGTTTTCTCCATAGCCCTTCAATTTTTTGTACCTGTATTTGCAACTTGTTGGCTATATCTCGCAGAGGCAGAACCTGGCGGCGTTCGCGATCGCGTGTAAATTTCGTATGAGAATCCTGGACACTTTTCAAAATCTTCTGGATTTCTACAGATTGGATTTCCCTAAGAGGCAAACGGTCACCAAGCAACAAACACAGTTCACTCAACTCGATAGCTTTACTCTTAACATCCGCCAATTCCTTGAGCGTGGCATTTATGTCACCCGCTTCTTTTTTTGCAATTTCCAGCGTATCTAGTTCGTCGAGTTGTCTGCAAGCTACCTCTGCTAATTCTACGATCATCTAGATATCTCCTTATTTGCTTCGATGGCATGGGTAAGGATGTCTTCAATTTCGTTATATGCTTGCTCAGCTAGAGGCAATGGCGCGAACCCAACTTCGACGCGTAATTGCGTAAGACTTTGTTGTGATTGGGATATGTGCTTGGAGACCTCTTCTTGGAAACTTTGAAAATATTGCAGGTGCTCTTGAGCATCTCTCACAGTTGGGCCAATGTCGGATAGGCGCAAGGCGAGCCGTTTAGGGCTTTGCTCCTTCATAACAGCTTCAAAAGTAGACTTGACTTTACTTAGTCTGGTAGCGTTTAAGCTTGGTTTAGGCTCAAGCCTATAGGCCTTCTGGGATTGTTTCATATGGTCAATCCATTCATTGATCGCCTGGAATACCTCCTTTGGCTCAGAGGAACCAGTCAGAGCACCAAGCCTGCGTATATAGCCCTCAATAACCTCACGATCCTCAGCCAGGGCTTTCGCGAAATGCTTGGAGAGAGCATTGTAGACTTCATATGCCGCTAACCAGGCTGAAGATGCACTAGCGCCTACGGCCTCGATAGGCGAGAGCGTCCATCCACTTTGTTCAAATACCTGCAAGATGTCCAGGGCGAGAGCCGCATCGATAAAACGCACGTCCTGGCTACCGCCCTGCGCCTTGTTCAGCATTAGTAGAAGGTTCTGACGGCAGAAGCGCACATTGTATTTTCTATTATCCACACCTTTCATCAAATCTACCCAGACACGGGCATGCGTCTTCTGTGCTTCGTCGATGTAACTCTGCCAGTCTAGCGTATCAGCCTTAGCACAGTGTTTGATGATGAGAAATAGGAGTTCTTGGGTCGAGTATGCCCTGTTTTCTAGCTCTCCTTGTAAGCAGGCCAGCAACACGCAATTGATGAAAAGTAGTGTCGTCAACATCATAGTTTCTGTTGACTGGCTGGTTGGACGGCGCACAAAATCGATGATGCGATGTTCTTGTTCATAAAGCCAACTACTCAGTACACTAAGATGACCACCTAAAGCATCTGGGGCCAATTGTATGTTGTCTACATTGAGATCGGCCAACGCCTGTAGCACGGCAGCCAGTTTTGGCGAACGATTAAATATGAGACAATCATTCACGTTTGTTATTTTGCCGACCTGGTCTTCTATAACCATTCTTGTACGTCCAAGTCGATCTCTCACTTGAATGGGGCTTATACCATATGCTTCCCAATCTACGAAGGAGCCGATAAGCGTCACAAGTAGAGCGCCCAACTTCTCATAATTCTGTAGTTTTTCACCGTTCAACCAATCATTGATGTCCTTTGTGTACTTATTTTGCCGTGGTTCAACAATTGCAGCACCCGACTGGTAATGTTGGGTGTTTGGAGAATTTCCAGATGTTTGGTCAAGTGGACTAACTGGTGAAATACCTGGATAAGTGCTGGGTGGAGAGTTAATGTAAGATGCTGGGTGTGCTGTTACATAATGAGGAGACGAGGATGATATGCCAGCATTGGATGAGAGGGATGGATTTACTGAACCTTCTCCCTCGATGAAAGGGATACCGAAGGCTCTGAAAACTTCTGCTGAAAGCCCCCCCACCAGATGCTGTTGACCGCTGCCCGTTGCATCCACCGTGCGCGTTCCCCAGAAAAGCACAAGCGATTCGATGCGCCTGGCGTCTTTGCCTCCTTGCAAGTCGATGATACTCCGGTGCGATAGTTTCACAAGTGGAGGTGCTTTGAAATCGTTGCCCAATTCCCTTGCAAGGGGTGGAAACTCCCCGCGGAGAACCTTTTTCCCGTGACTTTCAAGCACATATTCTAATACGCTGTTGAGCAGCGAACGAGGCGTGCGTGTTGTGGTAATGCCCTGATACATTGTCCAGATAGCACGTTCATTGAAAGGGTACAGGCCGACACGTTGGTGGAATGCTCCATCTGATGCAAGCTCGACAAAACCAAAGGCATCATGACAAGTTGTTCTAAATTGGCAGGAATTACAGGCGTTCGGTAGTTGCTCCGGTCGAGCACCATGCTCGAACCAACTATCCAACGCAGCCTGTTCCAGACGCATCGCATTGAGGTAGCGTGCTGCCATGTCGGCAGTAGAATGCGGAGACCTGAGTAGGTCGGACTCAACAAAACCCTGTTGAGTAGCATTGAGTGTCAGGCGATGGGTTATCCGCTCTTTCATGTTGTCGGGGAAATGATCGTTGAAATAATTGTCTGTGATACCAATGACCGAGAGGAGACGACAAAATTCGCGGTTGCTCTCGCCAGTGTGCTGGGTAGCTAACACGTCGATCAGGCCGACATCGAGCCCAGTGAATGCAGTAATATCTTCAATGAAGAGAGCTAATTGGCGGTTTTGTTTACGCAGATGGCGGCGTAGTTCGTTAAACATCTGCTTCAAATCATCTGTTGATAGAGCCGTAGTGCGTCCAATGGCGTAATTCAATAAGCGATTCAGGTACTGTGCCAACTCATGCCGCAGGTCTGATTCGTCAGAATCATGCAAGTTCTCTGCCAGCTCACGCGCCTCTTTATACCCTCCCTCATCTCTGATTGCGCGTAAGGTATCAGTACTAAATTGGAAATCATTTGCCACAAAGCCAGGTATTTCATGGTCGGCTATACCAGATGGGTCGCCAACGGACAAGTAGCGTGTAATGCGGTCGACAGGGCCACCAGACTTTTTTAATGCTTGCCGTACGTAAAAGTCGAGCAAAAACTTTTCAATACGTTTGCGAATGAACAACTTTGGCAAATGTTCTTCGGGCAGTATAACCTCGCTGGTAGCGACACGTAGTTGGTCTAAAATAGTGTCTTCCAGTGCGTTTTTTGATAGTTCTGTGGTAGCTCCTTTCAATTTCTCCAGTTGGGTATGCATCGCGGCATCTTTAAAGATACCGGACTCAATAATCTGCAAGAGCGTACCTCGCAGATTGCACTGTGCACGCTCGATCAACAAGATAACGTCATTGCCCTGGTTTTCTTTGTCTGCAACTGCATAACTTTCTTTGAGCCAGCGGATGAGGTGAGATTTACCGGTTCCTGGAATACCCTGGACGACGGCAAAGGTGTGCCGTTGCTCTGCAGCACAACGCCTTAGCTCATGTAGCAATCCTCGCTCACTCTTATCAGTTATCTGTTGTAGTATGCGCTCATAAGTAATACTGTTGAGAGGTGCATGAGTAGCCAGAAAGGTAGCCTTCTCAATCGAGACTGCTTCCTTGTTAATAACCTGGCTGATACGTTCATCCCTCCAGCACTGGAAGCATTCAAAAGCTCGTTCTTCCATCTAGTTGTCCCTCAACCGAATATGCGTCACTTGCTTTAGCAGTTGTCCCTCGGCAGGATAGAGTTGCCAGATGTCCGTTGCATCTGCCTGCCGGATAAGTTCGATCTCACCGCTATCATAGAGTTGCCGTAAGCCAGTGGATAGAGTAAGGCTGAGGTTGTTGCCTCGCTGCTCACTACCACGACTCGCCCCCCAGCAGTACGTAAACAACGAGCCGCCATCGAGTTCCGGGCAAAGCTCAGCTATGCGCTCGACGAACAGGCTGAATTTGATGACCTGCTCGTCTCTGGTCAGTAGTTGAGCCAGGACACCCTTGAGACGATTGCTCGCGCATGGAACGAGAATTTCACTTCGACCACTGAGCCCTGGTTTGATGGGCCAACCCAAGCCGAGAAATGCGGCCCATCTCCGCCAGCCATTAAATTTCGTCATATTGAATGTTCGCAACTCTGCGTCTTGGAAAAGCTCCTCATTGAAGCGCGTTTCAAAATCTTTTTCTACAAATTGGAATATCCGCTCATTTTGCACGATGTACCAGGCCGAGTAGAGATTGAAGAGGTAATTCGGTTGATATGACTCTGTCACTCCCAGCACACGTTTCTGCATATACAACTGGAAACCTTGCATTGATTCCAGTTGTGCAGCTTCCCCACTAAGGACAAGTGTCTTGTCAGGGGCCTCATTGATTATCTCGCAATTCACTGCAGCAACATATACATTTTTAGCTGCAGATTGGTCAGATACCAGCACCGATGGTTGCAATAAGTCAATTACGTCTTTCCGTGTGGGAGCCTGCAGATGTGATATCAACCTCACCATTGCATGCAAGCGAGGTGGTGTTACCTGTGCAGAATTTAATAATTCGTAAGCCATATTCTCCCCCTAAAATACCAATTCTTCAGGATTTCCTAGTCTGGCTAGTAAACTATCAATACTGTGTGAAAGGCCGTTGATGCGTTCAAGATACCTTCCACTCTCGCTCCTTAACATCAGAGAGCGACGAATAATGGCGATCATCGGGACATTTCGTAGTAGAGTGTCATGGCGCTGAAAGGCTCGATGGAATTGATCGGCTTGTTCGTCTTGCAAAGGATATACCACTACCGTCGGAACTGCATATACTGGTCGCTCTTCTATACTTTCTGTATTCAGAATCCACGTATCTGCGAAAATTGTGTGCGGTGTCAAGGTAATATCAGCTAATTGCGCGACAAATTCATTTGCCCAAATCTCATCATAAACCAAATCCATGGGTAATATCAATTGTTGAAAACCAACTCTGACTAGCCCTCTCAATAAAGAATCAGTTTCTTTCAATGTTGTGATATCACATGGTTCATCCAGGATCACATTGATTCTGTTGCGCCATCCCATCAACTCTCCGAGTGCTGCATGCTCAAAGTGAGGGGATGGGGGCAAAGATGCACTCTCGATATCAAGAGGTAACGGCCGCGCATAAGGAGATCGTTTTTCGCGTCGGCAGGCAGGACAACCTCCACAGGCCAATGCACTCTGGAGATAAACTTCAGCAAAGAGGTGTGATAGACAATGTGACGGAGAATTTTCTGCGTAAGAACGAGCCATTCTCAAAGTCTTTTGTAGAGCCTTCTTGACATCCTCACTTTCTTGCTGGCGAGTGAGATCAAAAGCCGTGAGAAAATCACTACTCCTTGGATACGACGTCACATGTGGAGATAGTAGTTGTATCTGCAACCATGCTGAGTTGGTTCCTGGTACCGTTGCACTAAATTCAACACTGCTGGAGTCAGGCAGAGTGGTTTCATCTCGCGTGTCTGTAATATCGATCAGTCCCGCCCGTTGCATAAGCAAGAGGGTATGCTCATTCCACTCACGGTTTGATGGGCCTTGGTACATCTCCCGGTTCTCAGAAGGTGTAGCATTGGTATCGAGCAGTACAACATCGCTATGCCCAGAAACAAAACGCTGGGTGCGCTGCATGCCCTCCCAGCGCGGAATGGCTTTTGCGGAGGTGATACGTGCTGTTTTGGTCATACTTTGCGCTTTTTGAAAATCGCCTTTTGCTATGCACATTAAGCTGAGAGCGCTGAACCCATCACGCCCGGCCCGGCCTACCTCTTGATAGAAACGGTCTATATTTTCGGGCAGACAGGCATGGATGACTGTCCGCACGTCACTCTTATCTACCCCTACCCCAAAAGCCGATGTAGCAATCATCACGTCACGCTGGTTGTTGTTCCATTCTTTAATAAGGCGTAGGCGCTCCGATGCTTCTGTCTCACCGCTAAATGCTTCAATACGCTCAAAACCTTGCCCCCTTAGTAAATCTCTCCATACGTCAGTATCATTCGGCGAGGCCACATACAGAATAACTGGGCGTGGCAGATGACATAATGCATCCATGACACATGCCTGCCTGGTGGATTCGTCGGCGGCGTAGTGAAACCAATAGGAAATCTCGGGCCGAAGACGGTCTGCACGCACGCTATAAAATGTCCCCTGGCTACTAAACAGTTTTTTCAGCAGTTTCGCACATGTTTCAGAAACAGTAGCTGATAGGAGGAGTGTACGTAACTGCCCCCTGGAGGCCTCCAGTAACTTTCTGCGATACGTGGACAGGAATTGAAACTCAGTGCGAAAGCCCGCTCCCCACGTTTCAACCAGATGCGCCTCGTCGATAACGAGTCGGTTGATTGTGCCTCGCGCAGCGGCCTCAAGGCAAATGTGATAAAGCGAACTATTCATCAATGACTCCGGCGATGTATATAAAATTGGTAGCGTCCCATTCAGCAAGCCACTACGAATAGTCGTCCTAACCACTTCCGGCGTAGCACTGGTAAGACTGCACGGCTTGTACTCCAGGCTGGGAGCGTCGGCGAAATAGTTTTGAGCTCGTTCTTCCTGGTCCAGGGCTAGTGAAACCGTCGGCACAATCACCAGAGTTGTGCCGCCTTTAATACGTCCGCCCCTCGATTCCTGCCAGGCAGGGAGTTGCATGCAGATACTCTTTCCGCCCCCGGTGGGCAAAGTAACGAGGAGGGTTGAGCCTGGAGGTGCAAATAGGCAAGCCTGCACGGCGGCTTTTTGGGCCTCCGACTGGTACGTTGCGAATTTCCCATCCGACATGGCGTAGAGAAGTCCATCACCTATGACTGGAGTGTCGTAGCGTCGCTGCTCTAATTGATCAATCTCGCTCACGTCTGCTAGCCATGCTGGGCGCCAGGGATCAGCAAAAAGCTCTACCATATCTGGCTCGCACTCTTTCGTCGCTCGTAACCCGAAAGCTTGTTCTCGGCTGCTCAAAACCTGCCAGAGGGAACGTTTCACTTCCAGACGTCGCTCGTAGGCACGGATAGCTTGGCGCAAAAGGCTCGATACGTCAGATGTTCCCGCTCGTTGCTCAGCAAAGCCATCTAAGGCCAGATTGAGTCGCATCAGGATGTTGCCACGAACGAGTTCTTTCCCGGACATGGCACCTTGTTTCGCCATAAGCTGGCGCCGGAACAGCGAATAATTCGGTTCTGGCGACCGTAACAATTCCTGGAATGTCTCAAAAACATCGTTCATCCTAGCGGGCTGCCTTCCAATACCCAGAAGCAGGCAGATTCTAACTGCCGCAGGGGGTGTCGAATACCCTCGACAAGAGTCTCCGAAATGCGCTCATACTCTTCGATAGAATGATCATCCAGCGCTTGAGTGCCATGGGCCACGTGTTGTAGCCACAGGTGTGAGGCCCGCCAGCCAGCTGCGCGATGCGCAAACTCTACTTTTGCATCCTCGGCCTCATCGGCCATGAACTCTAGTTCTTCGTCGAGCGTTTTTTCGGCTGTAGCGAATACGTTTTCAAGAAGCCTATTCCACTCCCCAGCGGGATATAGTTCCCTGAAGGCCTGTATCTGTGCTATTGCTTCTATGCGTCCCGCGCGCCTGCCCATATGGATGTCGTGTGAATTATCATAGGGATTCTTAGTGATTATTTTCCACTCTATACTGTTTTTGTCCTGGAGTTGGCCGTCCGCCGAGATGAGCAATCTGTACAGCGAACTTCTTAGAAAACCCAGAGCGCGAAATAGATGAGTGGGAATAAAACCAGCAGCATACAGCGGCCTCGGGTCGATGGCGAGGCTGTAGAGTAATTCAACGCCGTGCCAATCGCCCTTGAGGCCATGCACCCGCCTTTTGATAGCACAACAACGTCCCCGGTCTGCCTCCAGGGCATTGGTAATGATTGCGTCCATCCATTTATCGCTGCCGGGAGCGAAGAAGACCAGGTTCTCGCGCCGTACGGCAACGTTGCGGTCAAAGGTACCTCTAATCTCACGCGCGCGGCCGGAGCGGCGCAAGGCCTCTTGCATATCTGGTGGATGAAAAAACTTCGCATTCTTCATCTTGTTCAGGTTTAGGCCAAGTTTTTTCCCATCGCTGTACTCCTCGCTGATTCTCTCGAACTCATTTCTCCGTTGACGATTGATAGCGGCTTCCTCGAAATATCTCTCCTCCTCTACTGCTTGGCGCAATTCATCGGCTTCTTCAATCATTGTATCGACGAGATTAGCTATCCCTTCGCGTGAACTCTGGCAAATCGCATCCAACAACCTGTCCTGAATAGTTTCCAGAGCAATTTCCAGCCCACTCATTGACTGAGTGAAGAGATGATAGGCGCCCTGCCAGATGCGAAACAGATCTTGCTCGGGCCAGTCCTGGGCAAAGGACACAATGGAAAGCACTGTTCCCTCTCGCCCAAATCTATCGACGCGCCCGATACGCTGCTCCAGTTGAGCGGGTGTCCATGGGAGGTCTATGTGGATGATTTGGGAGGCAATCTGAAAATTGCGCCCCTCGCCTCCCAACTCGTCACAGAGTAGTATGCGGCAGCGGTCGCTACTTTGGAAAGCAACTGCTTCGTCTTGGAGTCGTTCCATATCAAGCTGAGCAGTGAATCGCGCAACCATGGCACTTCCATATCTATGCACAAGGTGCGGAAGAAGTGCAGCTAACGTTTGCGGCCACGTGGAGAATACAATCACCTTCATGCGAGGTGTGGCTTTAATTGTCGAATCGAGAGCGCGCAAGACCTGACCTAGTCGGTGCGAAGACGGATTTGTTAAATCCCCACGATCCCCGCTAAGGTGCGCGAGTGCCTCATCGGTTTGCTCCGCCCAGCGCATGACGCGCCATGCAAGGGCCTCCAAATAAGTCTCGTGTTCTCCTGGCAAAGAAGGGGTGGCCGCCATTACTGTGGCAAGACGCTGCGCTTCTTCTCGTGGAGAGGCAGAGGTTGTAAGGCTGTAGTCAATATCAGCGCGTAGGGGAATATCAGGTGTCGCCATCAATTGTTGGGAGCGCACTTTCAGGAGATGAAGCAAGGCATGGGGGCTGCTTGACGCTGCATGCATCAATGCACGGCAGTACTCGGACGTTAATGGGTTGGCCGGTGCGCTCCTCGCGTAGGCGTCCACGTAGTCATAGAGGGCATCGAGAGCTGCCGCCTCTTCTTCGCCGGGAGCATAACTGTACGATGTATCCAGTTCCCGCTCGGGCATCTGGAGGTGCAGATGCGCACGCCGGTTGCGAATAACCCGACTTTCGATACGGTAGTTCTCGCTGATATAGGCAAGCGCCTCTTTCGCTTCTTTCAGACCTCGGTCAGGAGAACATGCCTGAGCAGGAACGCGCGCAATTAATTGCGCGAGCAATCGATCATGCTTTAGGGATTTGGCAACTACCTCAAGCTCCTCCTCAAATTCCTCCGAGTCAAAGTCGTCGGGATCGAGGTTCTGGAATGCGGCGGCAATCTTGCGGCGTATCTTACCTTGAGCCGACAAGACGGTTTGAAATGTTTCGATATCTTCTGGATCGTAGCGTTGGGGATGCATAAGTGCGAGGAGTTTGAGGTATTCTCTAGCTCGCCGTTGAATAGGGGTAGCCGACAGTATCAAGGCGCACTCTGAAAGAGCGCTGAGTTGGCGGACATGCTTATAAAGAGGCGGGGATTTGCGTAGATGATGCGCTTCGTCGACGATTAAAAGTCCCCAT
>Ga0209648_10001770_pt1 | contig 17556 bp, 19 predicted proteins | sample GraSoi2013_115cm_FD_185830 | JGI IMG/M metagenome (GOLD analysis project Ga0209648, IMG submission 185830) | Grasslands soil microbial communities from the Angelo Coastal Reserve, California, USA - Sample 9_17_2013_115cm (SPAdes) (version 2) | ecosystem: Environmental > Terrestrial > Soil >...
GCATGCTTCCGGCCATCACTTCCACGCGGCGGAACTGTCCGCTTTCAGCCGGAACGTAGACCCAATCGCGGTCGTGCAGATGCAGAATCGCGCTAGCCGGAACCGTGGCGTGCATCTCCTTATTCAGACCGTGGAATGTCGCGGTGACAAACATGCCCAGCCGCAGCATGCCCGGATTTGCAACTTCCAAGCGGATCTTCGCGGTGCGAATGACAGGATCGAGGCTGGGCCCGATATTGCCAATGCGCCCCTTGAGAACCAGATTGGGATACGCGTTCAGGCGAATGTCCGCGTATTCGTTCAAGCGCACGAACGGAAGGTCGTTTTCATAAACGTCGCAGATCACCCACACCCGAGAGAGATCAGCGATAGTAAACAGGTTGGGCGAGTTGTCCAAAGTTTTTACGCCGGCCGCGGCGGTGACATTCTGTTCGGTGATCACGCCGGAAACGGGGGCATGGATGTCCACCGTGATTCTTGCTCTTGTATCGGTATCCTCGGCGACTTCCAGGTCCTTCTGCGCTATTGCGCCCTTTTCATAAAGGACCTTGGAGCGTTCCAACTGCGCGCGCGCCAGAGTTTCGCTCGCGACGGCGCTGCGGTAATCCGAGAACGCCTGCGAGATATCCACGCTCTGCACACGCATCAGGAGCTGACCCTTCGTAACGGTGTCGCCGATGCGCGCGCTAATTTCCACCACGCGCCCAGAAGCGAGCGAGATCACGGGAATATTGCGCGATACATCGGGATTCACCGAGCCCGTGACCTTCAGCTCCGGCGCGCCGTCGTGCTCCCCCGCGGTCGCCAGCGGAAATTGTTCCGGATGATCCACCTTGACTGTATGGGCGTCGGCCTCGCGCTCCACCTTGGCGGGCGGCGGCGCTTCCGCCTTCATGTCCGCCTCTACCTTCGGACCACAACCGCCCAGGACCAGGCTGAGCGTCAAACATAGTGTGGCGCAGGCACTCTTGCCTGCCGGGTCGAGACTCGTCCCGACCCTCGCTTTAACACGTCCACCATGCGTCGGCATGAGTGCCGACGCGGCAGACTGAGAGTCTGCGCCACGATTCATTGGATTACCTCGCGGCCCACCGCAAGATTCAATTGATTCGCGGCGGTCAGGTAAGAACCGATCAGGCTCAAGTAGTTTCGCTGAATGCTTCGGTAGTCATTCTGCGCGTTCAGAAAGTCGAGCAAAGACGCTCCGCCGCGCTGATAGGCGAACGAGACGGTATCGCGAACCCTGACCGCCTGTTGCAAATATGTCGCCTTGTATGGCCGCAGCAGGACGATGCTGCTGTTCAGCGTCGCGTACGCGGAGTCGACATCGCTGAATACCTGCGCCTGGCTGGCCTCCCGCAGGCGTTCGCTGCGGCCGATGTCGAGCTGCGTGCGCAGCTTTTCGCCCTGGTTGCGATCGAAGAAGCGCAGCGGCACGTTGACGCTGGCGCCGATGGTGTGTTGGTCGAATGGATTGTTGAATGAAGGATTCTTCGTGTACCACGTGCTAAACGTCGGATCGGTGGAGCCGTTTGCAATGGCGAGCTGGTGATCGGTCTTGGCTTTGTCTATTGCTTCGAGAGCCGCCTTCAGGTCGGGCCTCGCATCGAGAGCCATAGCGCGCAGGTCATCCAGCAGCAGAACCTGCTCGCGGAACTCATATGGGCCGGTCACGTCAAATTGGTCGCCCGGCGTTCGGTCGTTGAGAAGCGCGAGAAGCTGAATCTTGGCCGTGCGCAGACTTACTTCCGAGGTCACCACGTCGGACTCGTACTGGACGCGCTGCAGTTCCAGGCGGTCCAGATCCGCCTGTGCAATATCGCCCGCCTTGAACCGATCGCGACTCACGCCCAGCAGGCGATCGTAATAAGAAAGATTCTCCCGCGCCAGCTCCAGCACCGCCTTTTGCTGCAGCGTCTGTACGAAAGCGTTCCGCAAGTTGAATACCAGGATTCTCTCCTGATCCGTCAGGATCGACGACGCAATATCGGTCGCCTTGCGGGCGCTGTCGCGCCTCAACTCGCGCTTGTGATTCCGCTCATGCAGATAACTAATGTTTGGTGAATACACAGTTCCAGCGAAAGGTCGCCAGACGCCTTCAAAGGGAACGAGCTGAGTCCCATCCGTCAGCAGAGTGAGACTCGGATTGGGGCGGAGGTAGGCCGTGATTTCCTGAGCCTTGGACTCGTCGATACCAATGCGCGCTGCCTGCAAAGTAGGATTGGCAGCTTCGAATTTTTCGCGGATCTCCTGCCAGGTGAAGCTTCGCGGCGCGGGTGCATTCTGCGCCCAGCACGAAACTAGAAACAACACAGGCAAGAAGGCCTGTGCCACACACTTTGGCCAATCGTATCCCAACACTCGGAATGTAGCGGCGCGCTCCGCCTCGTGTCCAGTATCTTTTGGTTATCGCCTGCCTATCTTTTGGCCAACCGATGGATTCGCGATGGTTTCCGTCGTTAGAATGAGTTAGGGCATGTTGTTTTTCTTACTTCGAGGCACTCCCAAGGCCGTGCTTCTGCGCGCAGGTGTGATGATCGCCCTGATCGCGTTCGCCGACTGGCGGGTGGAAGGAAACGTCCCGTTAGGCTTCCTCTACCTGTTCCCCATGCTGCTTGTGGGCAGCGTGCTCAGCCGCTGGCAGATCGCTGGAGTAGCGGCCCTCTGCACCTTCCTGACCGAGATGTTCGACTCGTTTCAGTGGTTCCCCGGCACAGGCGTACCCCGCGACATCTTGATTTTTGCGGCGTTCCTGGGCATGGGCTTGTTTGTGTACGAAGTGGTCCGCAGCCGGCAGACAGCGCTGCAAAGTGTCCAACAGATCGAGAGCGAGATTCAGGCCCGGCGCGAGGCCGAAGAGCAACTCAAGGTGCTGGTGGAGAGCAGCCCGGCCGCGATCTTTACGACGAATTCGGAAGGCCGCGTTCTGCTGGCCAACGACGCGGCACACCGGCTGCTGGCTCTGGAACCTGGCACGCTGCCCGGCAGATCGATCCGCGAATATCTGCCCGCCCTGCTCAACGTCCCCGCGCCGGATCGGGACCGCCCGGCGTTTCGCACCGTGATGCAGTGCCGGGGACGGCGCGAAGATGGCGAAGTGTTCCTGGCCGACATCTGGTTCTCGACTTACGGAACCAGCGCCGGATCGCGCCTGGCGGCGATGGTCGTGGACACCTCGGAAGACTTACGATCGCGCGAAGAGTTCAATTTACATCAGCTCATGGCCGGTTCGCGAATTCTGGTTGGCGCCGTTTCGCATGAGATTCGAAACATCTGCGGCGCGATTGCCGTGGTGCACCAGAATCTCGCCCGCAGCGGCGCTCTGGCGCAGAACAAGGATTTCGAGGCGCTCGGAACTCTCATCCTGGGCCTGGAAAAGATCGCAGCCATGGAACTCCGCCAGACGGCGAATCCAGCGGCCGGTCTGGATCTTCCTTCCCTGCTCGAAGAGCTGCGCATCATCGTCGAGCCGTCGCTGCGCGAAGACGGCATCGAGGTCCAATGGAACATCGAAGCAGAGCTTCCCGCCGTTTGGGCCGACCGGCAAAGCCTCATGCAGGTCTTCCTGAACCTCATCAAGAACAGTGAACGGGCGATGCTGAGTCAGGCGCACCGCGAGTTGACTATTCGCGCAAGAAACGAGCGCGGCCGTGTCGCGATTCAGTTCCAGGACACGGGCGGCGGCGTAGCCAATCCCGACCGGCTTTTCCGGCCATTCCAGCAAGGCGCACAGGCTACCGGCCTCGGCTTGTATCTGTCGCGAGCCTTCCTGCGTTCGTTCCGCGGCGACGTGCGCTATGAGCCTGAGCCAAACGGGTCCAGCTTCGTTGTCGAACTGTCGCCCGTACTCTCCGACCTGGGAAAAGGAACATATGGGACAGGAGATCAGGATTCTATTGGTGGACGATCACAGCCTGTTCCGGGAGAGCCTCAGCCGGTTACTCGAGGCCGAGGCTGACTTCCGGATCGCCGGCAATTGCGCATCCGCCGCCGAAGCGCTGGCTGTTCTGGATCGCGAACCGGTGGATGTCGTTCTGCTCGACTACGACCTGGGCGAAGAGCAAGGTTCGAGTTTCCTCGAAAGCGCCAAGAAAAAGGGCTTCCAGGGACACGTGCTGATGGTGACGGCGGGCATGAGCGACGCCGGCACGTTGCGCGCGCTCGAGAGCGGAGCTGCTGGAGTTTTTCTGAAACACAGCCCGCCCACTCAATTGGTGGAAGCGATTCACAAGGTGGTCAGCGGTGAGACATGGCTGGATTCGAGGGCCGTCCGGTCGCTGGTCGCGGGCGCCAGTGGAAAGTCCGACGAGCAGCGCAACACCCAGCCGCTCACCGAGCGCGAGCATGCCGTCCTGAAGGGCGTCTTCGAGGGTTTTTCCAACAAGGAAATCGCGGGCAAGCTGCAAATTTCCGAAGGGTCGGTGAAGGCGGCCATGCAGCAATTATTCGACAAAACCGGCGTCCGTACGCGCAGCCAGCTTGTCCGGATTGCATTGGAGCGGTTGGCGCAGGACTGGCGGTAGTGGGCTATCAATTCGCCGAGAGACTATCTGGGCGCACTCCAAGCGTTGTGAGTTTCGGTTTGTGCTCGCAGGAGCCAGACCGCGAGACCGGCATGCGAGACCCGAACCACGCGGCCCATCCTCTTCGCCCGTGTATCGAAGTCGGCGTGGCGGAGAAAGCGTCGAATAAACGTGGCCACCTCGTTTTGTCCGACGCTCGTCACAACCAGACAATAGCTTCGATGCCTCAGGTCGGGATGATAGAAGTCTGCGTCACGGGTGAAAAAAGTCGGGCTGTGCTGCTTACGCAGCAGGACGACAATCTCTTCGTCCTTCAGGCCTTTTCGGCCAAAGTGGACTCCAATTTGTCTCGGAGCCAGCCGCCATCTTTCCAGCAACAGACGCTGTCCGTCCAGGATATTCTCGTCGAGGATGATCAAGCCCGAGCTCGTTCGAGCACGTATTCACGCGCCGCGTACTGAGCCGAATGATCGCGAAACGCCTGACTCGCCAATCGCACCGCTTCCGAGATGGCGTCCGACGACACGTCGCCGCGCCACTCCTCTGCGATCGTCTCCCAAGCGATGCCCGCGGCCACTTGCTCCAACACGTCAGCCACCAGGATGCGGGTTCCCCGGAACGTCGGCTGGCCGTGGCAGATCGCGGGATCGGCGACGATGAACCGCCCGATCATTCGCTTGGCCAACTGCTGCTTGCGCTTTGCCACGGTGAGAGCCTCTAACACAATTATAGCCGGACCCGCGATTGATCCCTGCTACTTGCCACATCGAGCTCGATTCGCGGGCCGTTCGGTCGGGCGCCAGTGGAAAGTCCGATGAGCAGCGCAACACCCAGCCGCTCACCGAGCGCGAGCGTGCCGTCCTGAAGGGCGTCTTCGAGGGTCTTTCCAACAAGGAAATCGCAGTTAAGCTGCAAATTTCCGAAGGGTCGGTGAAGGCGGCGATGCAGCAATTGTTCGACAAGACCGGCGTACGCACGCGCAGCCAGCTCGTCCGCATCGCGCTGGAGCGGTTGGCGCAGGACTGGCGATAGTGGGCGAACAATTCCGAGGATCTACCTCGTCGAACCTTTTGACGCCGGTTTTCGTTGAGGCATAGAATCAAGCCGTGGGTATCCGACGACGCGACTTACTGGCGGCAGGCACTACCGTGGTCACGGCCATCGGCACCGCCCCATGGGCGTTCGCACAACGAGGAGGGGACATGTACGGCCTGATCGGGAAAATGACCGCCGCTCCAAGCAAGCGAGACGAGCTGATCTCGATTTTGTTGGAAGGCGTCGCAACGATGCCCGGATGTCTCAGCTACATCGTCGCGAAGGACACAAGCGACGCGAACGCGATCTGGATCACGGAAGCGTGGGACAGCAAGGCCAGCCACGAAGCCTCTCTGTCGCTCCCGTCGGTCAAGGAAGCCATCGCGAGGGGCCGGCCGCTGATCGCCGGTTTCAGCGATCGCGTCGTCACCACGCCCGTTGGCGGGACGGGACTGGCGATGCCCGATCGCCCACGATAAACGCTGAACCGGAGGACCGCTATGAGGATCACTCGGGTCATGTGCTATTCCGCCCTGCTGCTGGGCCCGCTGGCAGCCTCGGCCCAAACAACCCGGACGAGGGTGGTGCTGCTCGGCACCGGCACGCCCGTGCCCGATCCCGACCGTTCCGGTCCTGCGACCGCCATCGTTGTCGACGATAGCGCCTATCTCGTCGATTTCGGGCCCGGCGTCGTGCGTCGCGCTAAGGCGGCTGTTCTCCACCGGCACATCAGCGCGCTTGAGCCCGCCAACCTGAAGGTAGCCTTTGCGACACACCTGCACTCCGATCACACGGCTGGTTATTCGGATCTCATCCTGACCGGATGGACCGCCGGCCGGCGCACACCGCTTGAAGTATACGGTCCGGCAGGATTGCAATCCATGACCGAGTACATTTTGCGGGCGTATCGGATCGACATTGAGACACGTACAAAACCAGAGGGAGACCAGCGCGGTAACCTCGATGGCTGGAAGGTGAACGCCCATGAGATCAAGTCCGGAGTGATCTACAAAGACTTAAGAGTCACCGTCACCGCCTTCCCCACGAAACACTCCATGGAGAGCTACGGATACCGGTTCGATACTCCGGACCGCAGCGTCGTGATCTCAGGCGATACGAATCCTACGGAGGAGACGATCAAAGCCTGCAATGGTTGCGATGTTCTGATTCACGAGGCAAGGACAGTGGAGATGTTCAATAGGCTGCCTGTCGGCTCCCACTCGTTCGGCGCGAAGAATCATACGACGTCCGAACAGCTCGCAGCGCTGGCAACCAAAGCCAAACCAGGCTTGCTCATCGTTTATCACGCCTGGATTTCCTGGCGGCCCAGTGCGGCGCCCTCAGGCAATCCGCCTTTTGCGCTGACTACCGGCGAACTCCATTCCTCACCCGATGTGCTCCAGAAAGAGATCGGCGCGCGATACGCGGGACACTTCGTCATCGGGCGGGATCTCGACGTGTACTAGGTTTCGCCAGCGTCCGCCTCGATCCGTGACGCCAAGGTTCATGCTACGGGCGTGCTAGGATCGTCGCATGTGGGAAGGTGCCATCGTCTCAATCCACGTCGCGCCGGAGGCTTCGGCGCCGATGCAGTCGATCACCGAAGTGCGGGCGTTCCCAGGACGCGGGCTCGAGGGCGATCGGTATTTCGCCGGGACCGGGTTCTACTCGAAGACGTCGAGCCACGGTGGGCGCGAAGTCACGCTGATCGAGATCGAGGCCGTCGAAGCGCTCTCCGTCGGCGAGGTCAACGCCGCTGGGGAGCGGCTCGGGATCAAGCTCGCCGCTGCGGGCACCCGCCGCAACATCACGACGTCCGGTGTCCCGCTCAATCATCTCGTCGACCGTGAGTTTCGGGTCGGTGCGGTGCTTATGCGCGGCACGCGCCTCTGCGAGCCGTGCAAGCATTTGGAGGACCTCACGCAGCGTGGCGTGATGAGCGGTCTGATCCATCGCGGGGGTCTGCGTGCACAGATCCTGAGCGAGGGCGTCATCCGCGTCGGCGACGTCGTGTGCCCGAAACTCCCGAGTCCCAAACTACCCGTACTTGGCGGCGACTGTAACCTACTGCACCGTATATAGATAAAATCCTTGACGCCACACTACATCTTGGGGCATGATTACAGACAGCCCGCAAAACTTGCCGTAGTTTTGTGGCAATCTCATTACAAGGCAGCCCAGAGGAGAGACTTGAGATGGCCCACCCCAGCGTCGCCCTCAGCAGCGTTAAAATTGAAGAGTTGGACAAAGTATCAAAAAAGGCCCTCCCCATAGCCCAGCGCAAGGGAGTAACCTTCCCTAAGTACTTCACGCAAAAGCTCGAACCGGGCAGGACGCCGTACGACGAAATTGTCTGGGAACAGCGCACGGCTGCAATTGGGAACGACAAGGGTGCAATCATCTTCGAACAGAACGACGTGGAGGTCCCCTCCGATTGGTCGCAAACCGCCACCAACATCGTCGTCAGCAAATACTTCCACGGCAAAATGGGCTCGCCTGATCGCGAGCACAGCGTGCGCCAGTTGGTGCACCGTGTGGTGGACAGCATCGCCGATTGGGGCCGCGCCGGCCGCTACTTCAAAACCAGCGAGGACGCGGAGAATTTCCGCAACGAGCTCGCCCACCTGATGCTGACCCAGAAGGCCTGCTTCAACTCGCCCGTCTGGTTCAACGTAGGCGTGAGCGAGGCGCGCGGCTATGGTTTCTATTACGACGAGATGGCCGACAAGATCGTGAAGCTGAAGAAGGGCGAGTCGCGCCCGCAGTGCTCGGCCTGCTTCATCAACTCCGTGCGCGATTCGCTGGAATCGATTCTCGATCTCGCCAAGACCGAGGGCATGCTCTTCAAGTGGGGATCGGGCACTGGCACCAATCTTTCGCCGTTGCGCGAGGAAAATGCCGGGCTGGCCGGGGGCGGTTGTGCCTCCGGCCCGCTCAGTTTTATGAAGGGCTTCGATGCCTTCGCCGGCGTCATCAAGTCCGGCGGCAAAACACGGCGCGCCGCCAAGATGGTCATCTTGAACATCGATCACCCGGATGTCGAGCAGTTCATCTGGTGCAAGGCCAAAGAAGAGAAGAAGGCCCACACGCTGATCGACGCCGGCTACGACGCGACGCTCGACGGCGAAGCGTACGGTTCCATTTTTTTCCAGAACGCCAATAATTCGATTCGCGTGACTGATGAGTTCATGGAAGCCGCCGCCGCGGATGGGGATTGGTGGACTCGTTCGGTGGCCAACGGCCAGCCGGTGAAACGCTACAGCGCCAAAGAAATGCTGCGCGAGATTTCTGACGCGACGCACCAGTGCGGCGATCCCGGCATGCAGTTCGACACGACCATCAATCGCTGGCACACATCCAAAACCACGTCGCGCATCAACGCGTCGAATCCGTGCTCGGAGTACATGTTCCTGGACGATTCGGCTTGCAACCTGTCATCGCTGAACCTGATGAAGTTCGTCGGGCCGGGCGGCGAGTTCGATACGGAAGCGTTCCGGCATGCCTGCGACACGATGATCATGGCGCAGGAAATCATCGTCGATTACGCCAGCTACCCGACCGAAAGAATCGCGCGCAATTCGCATGACTTCCGGCCGCTGGGACTCGGCTATGCCAATCTGGGCGCGCTGCTGATGTCGATGGGCATTCCTTATGACAGCCCGGAAGGCCGCGACTGGGCTGGCGCAATCACAGCTGTGATGTGCGGCCAGGCGTATTTGACCAGCGCCCGCATTGCTGAAGCCGTCGGCCCGTGCCCCGGCTACGAGGTGAACGAAGAATCGTTCCTGGATGTGATCCTGATGCATGGCAAGGCGTGCAGCGGCATCGACAGCAAGCGCGTTCCCGACGATCTGTATCAGAACGCCGTGGAGTGCTGGAACGAGGCGTACATTTTGGGCGAGCGCTTCGGCTTCCGCAACGCGCAGACCACGGTGATCGCGCCTACGGGCACCATCGGCTTCATGATGGATTGCGACACCACCGGCGTCGAGCCGGACCTGGCGCTGGTGAAGTACAAGAAGCTGGTCGGCGGCGGCATCATCAAGATCGTCAACAACACCGTGCCGCAGGCGCTGATCAAGCTCGGCTACACTCCCGAGCAAGTGGAACTGATCGTCAGCCACATCGACGCCACGGGCACCATCGAAGACGCGCCCGCGCTCCAGGAAGAGCATCTGCCCGTTTTCGATTGCAGTTTCCGGCCGCAGAACGGCAAGCGGTCCATCCATTACATGGGCCACGTGCGCATGATGGCCGCGGTGCAGCCGTTCATTTCCGGCGCCATTTCGAAGACCATCAACATGCCTGAGGAATGCACGGTGGAAGACGTCATGGACGCCTACACGGAGAGCTGGCGCTTGGGACTGAAAGCTGTCGCCATTTATCGCGATGGATCCAAGCGTGCGCAGCCGTTGAGTTCCGGCACGGGCAAAGGCGAGAAGAAGGCTACAGCTTTGACGGCCGCGCCGGCTACCGTGGAACGGGTTGTTTATCGCCCCACCCGCCGCAAGCTGCCCGACGAGCGCCAGTCGGTTACGCACAAGTTCACCATTGGCGGCCATGAGGGCTACATCACGGTGGGCCTGTATGAGGATGGCACACCGGGCGAAGTCTTCATCTCGATGGCGAAAGAAGGCTCGACGATCAGCGGACTGATGGACAGCTTCGCGACGAGCATCAGCTACGCGCTGCAATACGGTGTGCCGCTGAAGTTTTTCGTCGACAAGTTCAGCCACGTGCGCTTCGAGCCCAGCGGCTGGACCGGCAACCCGCAAGTTCCCTACGCGAAGTCGATCATGGATTACATCTTCCGTTGGCTGGGCGCAAGGTTCCTGGGGCCGGAATACGCGGTGACGGAGGCGGGCAATCCGCCGGTGCTGCGTCCCACGGAGCCGGAGCCGCAGCAAGCGCTGCCATTCGATCCGGTGGTGTCGGACGCGCCGCTGTGTTCGGAATGCGGCGGGCTGATGACCCGCAACGGGAGCTGCTACAAGTGCGAGAACTGCGGGGGAACGAGCGGGTGTAGCTAGAGTCCCGACACTTTCCAAGAATTGAGAGCGGGCGGCGCGGACGGGCCGCCCGCTCGCTTTTGTGAGGTCACATGTCCGAAGGCACTGCGATAGACAACCTGAGCAGCCTGATACTCTGGCCGCGTGAGGAACGCCATCTGGAGTTCAAAAGATCAATGGATTGGGCTGACCCAGCGACAAAGGCTAAACTGACGAAGTCCGTGTTGGCCATGGCCAATTTGCGCGACGGAGGCCACATCGTCTTGGGTGTGGAGCGTCAGCGTGACGATAGCTATCTTCCCATTGGGGTTCAAGCCGAGCACCTCGATTCATTTGTGCAAGACCAGCTTTCGTCTCATTTCGGTGAGTAACGCCGATCCATACGTCGAAACCACTCTAGTCAAACACACTTTCGACGGAAAGACGTTTTGCATCATTCGAGTCAGCGAGTTTGCCGACCTACCCGTGGTCTGCAAGAAAGACGGCCTGGAAAAGCTCCGACGCGGAGCCGTCTACACGCGATCTCGGCGTATGCCCGAAACAGTTGAAGTGCCTAGCCAAGTTGAGATGCGCGAGACTCTCGACCTCGCCGTTGAGAAGCGCAGTCGTGCCTTCGCACGTCAAGTAGAGCGCATGGGGTTCGTCCGGTCGGTTCAAAAGAACGAGTTTGCTGACCAGCTCAAGAAACTCCCTGAAACAGAAATCCTGAAGAGGATATGGTCCATGGGACGCTGGCGGGTTTGGATACGACCAACGGTGTTCGAAAAGGCGCGCTTTCAGAGTTTGACAGAATGCCGACTGTTCACACTGCGTAATGCTGTAAACAGCGGTGGTTGGCAATATCCCTACGCAGGTGCTGAAGTCATTACGGAGTCTGATGAGTCGATCGGAGGCGATGTGGACTTCGCCCCGTTCCTAGAACGGTGGAATCTGTTTCGTAGCGGGCAGTTTGTTTGGAACTTTGCGTTTGCTGAAGAATTCCTCGGCACAGAGAGCTGGCCAGCGCACCCGCAAATCTTCGTGCCCGGGGAGGGGAAGCGCTATCTGCACGTCCTGCGCACACTGAAAATAGTGATCTGCGTTTATGAATTCGCAGGCAGAATGGCATTTCGGCAACTCTTGGACCCATCAGCATTGATATCTATTGAATTGCACGGTGTGGACGGCCGGGAGTTGAGTTACATGTCTCCCCAACCGCGGCTTGACGGAAAGTACTGGTGCCGGAAAGAGAGTATTCAAATTGAGCGATCCGTGAGCCCGGAAGAACTGACGACCAAACCTCGGGAACTCGCGTTAGACGTAACGCTCGAAATGTTTAGGGAGTTCAATTGGCTAGACCCGCCGAAGAGCTTGTTGGCTGAAGAACAGACTCGGGCCTTGAACACCTGAACAAGCTAAACTGACTAAGTAGGGACACGGAGAACTAGTTTGCGTCGGCTCATACGCCCGTTTCGCCACCTTTTTCTTGGGTTGACCGTGATCGTCGTTTTGTGTTGTCTATTGGCGACCGTCGCACAATCTCAGCCTACCGGGACAGTTTCCGGGCCTAACGCGGGACAGGGAACAAAATCTGTACCTGCTGGTGAGTCTGCGGCGAATTCTTCAAGTCGAACATCGTTCGGGATCGAACTCAAACCGCTCACTCTATTCGAATTTCTTTATTTGTTGCTGACCTTCTGTGCAGCCGCAGGCGCACTTTTGTCAATTGTTGCGTTAATTCGGCAGGCACGGGCCTCGTCTGATGCCTCCGTAGCCCAAGAGACGGTCTCAGTTGATCGAGTCTTCGTCGATCATCCGTATCTGCGGAAGTATTTTCTCGGCGGGTGCGACATCTCTGCTGAACATGAGCACTATGATCAGGCGTTGGCGGCCTCGCAATTGCTAGCCAACTATTTCGAGAGCTACTGCCGTCAGAGGCGCAAGACCAGCCAGCTTTACGATGAAGGGACATGGAAAGCTTACATGACTGAGCACCTTCGGAACAGTCCTGTTTTGTGCAGATACATCGAGCGGTATAAGGACTGTTTCACCGATGATCTCGTCAACCTTATGAGGACATCGAGGCCACTCTAAAGCCCCGATGGCACTGGAAGTGGCTGCTCAGACATTGATGCTGCCATCCTCTGAACAACCCGATAGTGACCACTTCAACGCGCCTTCCCAGCAGCTCCTCTTGATCGAGGCGTTGTTTGTTGACGTCCACCTCGATGAGGAGTTGGAGTTTACTGCTGGGTAGTGCGCTAAATCTGCATTTAGCGGACTACCTAGTGCTGGTAGCCACTCTAGGACGGCGGTAGAATGGGGCTATGGTGAAGTCGTCAAAATCAACGGCCAGGAAGAACGGGCGTCCTCAGCCGGAGCGCCGCGTCTCCAAGCTTGGCAAGCAGCTTCGGAAGCTGGCCGAAGAGTATGCGGCGTCTGGCGGCAAACTCCTCAACCGCCGCGAACTCGAACGCGAGATCGCTGAGCGGCGGGGCCTACGATAGTGGCGCGGAGCCCTATCCGTACTTATTTGGATAGCGGTGTTCTGATAACGGCATACAACGGCGCTCCCGAACTGAAAGAACTGGCGTTGCGTGTGCTTGAGGACCCGAACAGGATTTTCCTTTGTAGCCCGTTCGTCCACCTGGAGACCACACCGAAAGCGCTCTTCAATAGGCGCCGCAGCGAACATCGCTTCTATCACCTGTACTTTCGGCGCGCTGCAATGACGAACGACCTCAAGCGGATTCTGGGCCATGGGTTCAGAGAAGCAGCCAGGGCTGGAGTGGGACCCATGGACTCGCTACATCTCGCCGCGGCGCATCTGCTGAATGCGGACGAGTTCATCACCACAGAGAAGCCGACGAAGTCCATCTACCGCTCCTCGTTGGTCAAGGTCGTCTACCTGTTCGACTAGGCAGCCGGCTTGGTTTGCAGGGCCATGAAACGCTGCCGCAGCGTGTGATGAGAGTTGGAGGGTGAGAAGCGGCGGAATTTCTCGCTCACAAGGAATACACGCGAGGAGGGTGGAAAAAATGGGCGCGCTAGTGATCGACAACAAGAAGTACGCGCGGATATTGGCGAAAGTCCTGCCACGAGTAATCGCAACGGCCAAGGAGCATGCACGCATGCTGGCCGAAGTCGAAGAGCTGATGGACAAGGGTGAGCATCGTAGTGCGGAAGAGGACGCCGCCCTTGACCTGATGGTTCGTCTTATCCAGGACTACGAAGAGGAGCATCATCCTCTCCCCGATCCGAGTCCTCACGAAATGTTGGTGTATCTGATGGAACAACGGAGTTTGAAGCAAGCGGACCTTCTTCCGATTTTCAAATCCAGAGGCTACGTATCCGACGTCGTCAACGCGAAACGCGGCATCAGTAAAGTACATGCCAAGCAGCTTGCCGAGTTTTTCAAGGTCTCGGCGAACCTATTCATTTAACAGCTTGTAGCCGCAAACTGGCAGTGCCAGCCAATCTCTTGCAGTGTATCCGCAATGACTCGATTATGCATCTGATTTGTAGTATCCTGGGAGTGTAGGAGGCAGAATGGCTAATCCGGCGCGGAACAGGAACGCAAGACACCGCTCGAAGTCAGCCCGCAAGCCAAAATTCCAAGCGGACCTGGCGCCGATCGAAGACGGCGCGGTTCGCTCGCTGAAAGAGCAACTACAGCTCACCAGCAACTCCGATTTCCTCTCCGAAGCGGTCGCCCTGTTCCAGTGGGCGGTATCCGAGCGCAGGCAGGGACGCATGATACTGAGCGAGAGCGCGAGTGGCGACAGGAGAGTTCTGGTCCTGCCTCGTTTGGAACGGGTGGCGCCGGAATCCGCTCTACCTCACGTCAAGATCGACTGGACCGACAAGGAATTGGAGAGTTTGGCGCAACTCGCCAGTTCGGAGCCAGCGAAGCCAACCGAGGCATTGTTCCGGGCTATCAGGGAATAACAGTTGGCAACGATCATTCGCCGGCTGGAAGAGAGCGACTCGCTTGAGAGCTTCGACTGTGGGGATGAAGCGCTCAATAACTACCTGAAGAGGCACGCCTGGAACAATCAGCGCAAGAGTTCGATCGGTGTCACCTACGTTGCGGTGGAGGAAGTTGCCCCAGGCTCGGTCATTGGATACTTCACGCTGGCAACATCGAGCGTCGCGCGCGATGCCCTGCCGAAGAAACAAGTCCGCGGACTGCCTGCATATGATCTCCCTATGATCTTATTGGCCCGCTTGGCCGTGGATCGCCGTTTCAGCGGGCGAGGCCTGGGACACGCGCTTTTGTCGGAGGCGCTACGCATCGCTTTGAGTGTTTCGGAACAAGTTGGGTGCCGCTGCGTCATCGTGGACGCTTACGCGGCGGCGGTGGAGTGGTACGCGCGTTACGGGTTCATTCCAATTGAGGGCAGCAAGGGCGGTTCGGTCCGAATGTATTTGGACATTCGAACTGTTAAGGCGGCGCGCTAAGCTCGGGCGGACGCCGGCGGCCCCGAATTTCCCGGGCCGCGCTCCCGTCCGCGAAGGTACAATCGGTGCGATGAAACCAATTCTGCTAATCGTAGCCCTGACGATAGCCATCCCTGCCGCCAAGGCGGCGGACGGCGACTCCGTGGACAACATCGTCCATGCCCTCTACGACGTGATCTCAGGGCCGGCCGGGACCCGCGATTGGGCACGCTTCCGGTCGCTGTTCGCCGAGGGAGCACGATTGATCCCGCTGCGAGTGACCCCCGAAGGCGCCACGCCGGCGGTTCTGACCGTGGAAGACTACGTGAAGCGCGCCGGCGCGAACTTCGAAAAGAACGGCTTTTATGAATCGGAAGCCGCGCGGCGCATCGAGACCTTCGGGAACATCGCGCACGTCTTCAGCACCTACGAGTCGCGGCACGCGCCTGGCGAAAAGCCGTTCGCGCGAGGCATCAACAGCTTTCAGTTGGTCAAATCCGGAAACGCCTGGAAAGTGGTGACCATCCTCTGGGATTCTGAACGCGAGAACAATCCGATCCCCGCGAAGTATCTGTCGTCGCCAGCCGCGCAGTAAATGTGCCGCCCGGCACCCTCTGCTATCCTATGGGTGCGGCGAACGTAGCAAAGGAGGCTCCCGATGAGTTGCGGCAGCGGCATGGTGGATCCCAGATTCGAAGAACAGGCCGGTGGGCGCAAGGTCTTTTGCGTCAAGTTTCAAAAGGAAATGCCGGGAATGGATGAAGTCCCCTTCGACAACCACCCCCTCGGCCAGCGCATCTACGAGAACGTCTCCAAGGAAGCCTGGAAGCTGTGGCTCGAGCAGATGAAAATGATCATGAACGAGTACCGGCTCAATCTGGGCACGCAGGAAGCGCAGGAATTTCTGCTCAAGCAAATGGAAGATTACTTTTTCGGCGAAGGCGCCGCACTGCCGCCCGGCTACGTTCCGCCGAAATCGAAGGGTTAGGAGCCGTGGCGAAAGTCCACGCGAAGCCCCAAAACACAGGCTGAAGCCTGTGCCACCCTTAGCCCGAGACCACCGGCAACGCGGTCGCAACCTCAAAACGCAAGCGTTCGTGTGACGCCCGCAGCGCGCGTTCCACAGCTTCGGGAGTTTCGCCGCGCGCGAAGATGAATCCCAGATAGCTGTTGCCCTCGGGCAGCGGCATCAGTTTCTGGCCTTGCTTCGCGGTGATGATCACATCTTCCACGCCTGGCGCCGACCTCGCTTCGTCCAAGCCGCCCACGTCTTCATAAACACCCTCGCGCGGAATCGGGATCATCATCACTCCGGCTGCATCCACCGGCATCGGAAACGCCGAAACATCCTCGCCGGCGGCGTTCCGCAGAATCAACTCTTCCAATCCCGGCAGCACGCGCGCGCACAAGCCGCCAATCGGGCGCGCCGCGACTTCGAGCATCCAGACGCCGCGCGCGTTCACTCGCATCTCGGCGTGCACGGGCCCGTGCGTCAGCCCCAACGCTCGAACAGCCGATTCGGTAGTGTGGATAATATCGCGCTGTGTCTCGCCGCTCGCGCGCGAAGGCGTGACGTAAATGGTCTCCTCGAAGTAGGGGCCGTCCAGCGGATCCGGTTTATCGAACAACGCCAGCACGCGCAGCCGGCCACCGCTGAGAATCCCTTCGAGAGCGAATTCACGGCCTTCGATGAAGCCTTCCACTTGAATAAACCGGTGATGCTCTTCGTTGAAATGCAGGATATCGGGATCGCCCAGCAACGCGGCGATGCGCCGGAACGCGGCGGCAAATTCTTCGGAGTTGTTGGCGCGGATCACGCCGCGGCTGGCCGACAATCCCAGCGGCTTCAAAACGCAGGGATACGGCGTGGCGAGCGCCGCGCGGTGCGGCCCTTCATCGAGCGGCACGCGAAAAAATTCCGGAACCGGCAATTCGGCCGAGCGAAATCGCTCGCGTGCCAGGAATTTGTTCCGGCAGGCGAGCACCGAATCCGGCGAGTTGTACGGAATGCCGATGAGCGCGGCGGCGAGGGCGGCGATGTATGCCGGCCGATCGCCGACGGCGACTATGCCATCCACTTGGGACTCCGCAGCGATCGTGCGCGCCGCCCCCTCCGGATCTTCAAAACGCAGCGCCAACGCGTGATCGCCCCAGGGATCGTCGAGCACGTGGCAGCGATCCGTCGCGAGCTGCAACTCAAGACCAAGCCGCTCTGCCGCATCCCCAAACACCCGCGTCTGATACCCAGTGGTAGCGCCGATCAGCAAGAGTTTTCGACAACGGTTCATCTCATTAACCTACTTCTACACATGAGTGATTCCGACTGCCTGTGGCGGCTGTTATAGACTACCCCAAGCCCAGTTCATCGTAGAGCACATCTTCTCCATACAGTGTGCGAATGACCTCGTCCTGCGTTTCAATCAGAATGCGGAGCCAATCGGCGAAGGACGCTTGCTTCCCATACAGTTTTCTTCCAGTCACATGGAGATACGCCACTGGATACTCGCCATTCGCGTCGGCGGATTCGGTCAAGAAGCACCACGCATTACCGTTGTGATCCAGACTGAACG
>Ga0209648_10001771_pt1 | contig 17555 bp, 19 predicted proteins | sample GraSoi2013_115cm_FD_185830 | JGI IMG/M metagenome (GOLD analysis project Ga0209648, IMG submission 185830) | Grasslands soil microbial communities from the Angelo Coastal Reserve, California, USA - Sample 9_17_2013_115cm (SPAdes) (version 2) | ecosystem: Environmental > Terrestrial > Soil >...
AACAGTTTGCCGCCTCGATGGACAAATCGATCGAATCGATTCCTCAGGAAACCATGCGCTCCCTGGTGCGCCACTACTGGCCCGGCAACGTTCGAGAGCTCCAAAACTACATTGCGCGTGGCGTCATTCTCTCCAATGATGGCGTCTTTGAACCAGCCCCTCTCGAAAGCTACGAGCAGTCGGAACCAGAAATTTCAAACCCCACCCTCGAAGACAAGGTGCGTAGAGAAATTCTGGCTGCTTGCCAACGCGCCAATTGGAAGCTCGGGGGTCCGCGAGGAGCAGCTGCCAGACTCGGCTTGAAACGCACCACACTGTTTTACAAAATGAAGCGCCTTGGTATTGCGGCACCTGCAGACCATTGGCAGGACTGAGTCGAGGTCAAGTTGAGAGTTTTGGTACGGATGCAGTTCTCCGCGCCTCGCAAAGTGCGATAAGGAATTTGAGAGCCATAGGTGATCTGGATGAAGAATGGTTTGCGCCTGATTGTGATTGTGCTAAAGACGGCAGTGGCTGCATATCTAATCGGCTGTGTCGGCCTCTCATGGTTGCAGCAACTCCGGCAAAAATTGGAAAGGTTCGGTCGTATGCAACCGAAGGAGCATAGAAATGATCAGACAGAGTCAGAAACAAGAAGGCCAATTCGCGTCATTCGAAGATACGGCGGCGCACCTGCCGGAGCCTTTTGTAGCAGAGGCTCCTGGGAGATGGCATGGAAATAGGACCGGCCCCATTGGCGCTCAAACGGAAAAGTTCCACCTCCATGCAGTAAGGCGCCTCTATCTAGCCGTCGTAAATCGCGCCATCCTTGATGTCTTAGAGAACGGACAAGAATCACGAGAAGCAAAGCGATGGCTGTTGAGCAGAGACTTCGACAGCTTGCAAGCGGCGGTCGACTAACCTCAGAACTTTTTTCGCACAGGCGGCACCGGTTCACTGACTCGTCTTCCGGTAGTTCGCAGGACTGAGTCGAAAATCCGAAGTGCACCTCGGTCTCCCACTCGTCTTCGCAGCACCAAGTGGGCGAAGGCGCAATCGCTTTACGAGATGAAATGTATTGTCAGTGCCCGGCAGTCGCTTCGGGGCGTTGCCACGACCATGACTCAGATGCTAGGCACCGCATGGACGCAAGCGTGTCATTCGGGTGTGAGGCCCATCGCGTGACTGAACTCGTCGTGCGCCTGCGAATAGTCCATCTGTGACTGAAGGAGGAGTGTCTTGGCGTCGTACTCCTGGGCGGTGGCCATTGCGGCTTGCGATTTCAGCGCGGCCCCTTGCAAGAGTTCTTGCTGCAGCACGCGGTTCGACTCGCTGCGCAGATCCACAATCTCTTCCGACACCTGCAGCATCTGCTGCGTTCTTTCGAGTTTGTTGTAGGCAGTGTGCACGGCAAGTTCGACCTCGTCCGTCAGCCTTGCCAGATTCTCCTTAGCTTGAGCCAATTGCGCTTCATGTTCACGCTTCACGGCTCGCTTGCGCCCTCCGTCGAACAGTTCATACCCGACATGAATGCCAAAGGTGCCGAAATTGCGGGCCAAGAATGGGACATTATTCTGGTAGCTGTACCGGCCGAATGCCTCCACATCGGGGACCCAAATATCTGTCTTGGCCAAACGGACTGCAGCTTCCGCTTTCTCCACTTCGGCACGAGCTTCTAGAATTTCCGGATGTGAGGCCGTTGCCGTCGTAACGCATTCCTCGAGCGGGCAAGTTTCCTGAGACTCTACAGAGACAGGATCAAGATCCAGGACCGTTGTCAGAGGCAAGCCCATCAGATCATTCAGTTTCAACTTGAGGTCGTCCAACTGAAGGTCCGTCGTTAGGAGTTCTTGCTTCGCCTGCAATAGTTGCGCGCGGCTCTCGATCGATTCCTGTTCGAGAGAGCTCCCAAACTTCACCTGCTCGATGCGCTCGCTTTCGAGGTCCTGCGAAGCTCTTATCCGTGCCTCCGTGGCACTGCGGTGTGCTTGAGCAATCAAAACTCTGTAATAAATCTCGTGCACAGCAAGTGCGACGTCGTTTCCGGTAAGTCGCGCCTTCTCCCGTGAGGCTTTTACTTCAGCTTGCGCGATATCGTTTGCGCGCTTAATCTTCAGGAGCGAGGTGAGTGGCTGCGTTATTTGAGTTCCGCTCATTGTCATGCTGCGGCCCCCTTGGTTAAGGACGCTGCTCACAGGAGGAATCTGCGTTCCCCCCGCTGTACCCAGGCTGCCGGGGTTGATCTGAATCAACTGCGTGTCCGTCACGCGCAGAAAACTGCTGTCATTGCGTATCGATGGAAAATAGGAACCCTTCGCAGCCTCTTTCGCGTGTTGTTTCTCATCGACCGCGTAGCCCGCAATGCGCACATTGTGGTTGTGTTTAAGAGCCAGCTGAACGGCTTCCCTCAGCGAAATGTGGCGTGACGACGCAGTACTCCCTGTTCCGTCGGCCCAGGCAAGAGAGCAAGACAACGCCGTCGCCATCAGCAGAAAAAGTGCTCTTCTCTTCATTTTTTCGACTCCTTCTCGTCAGGCAGCGCTTGCCGGATGGTGCTCAGCTCGCCATAGTTCAAAGGTGATTTGCGCAACAGAGCGACTAGAATGAGCGCGCACACGCAGCTCCAAGCGATCAGCAGGAATCCATCGATAATGCTGAGGCTGTACGCCTGAAGTCGCACGCGGGCCGCAATCAGATCTACCGCGCGAGCCCCCGCAGTTGCCAAGCCGGATGATTTGGCATAAAGACCTGCGGTCATCGCATGAATGTTCTGACCTGTGAGCCAATCTCCGTTGCTGACGTGCATTCCCAGCAAGTTCGAGTGCAGCTTTTCGCGTTGCGCTACAAAATGGCCCATATAGATGGCGCCTGCGGTGCCGCCAAATATGCGGACGGTGTGAAAGAAAGCCGAAAAAGTAAGAACCCACTCAGGTTTGGCCAAAGCCCCTGCGAAGATCGCTTGCAGCACGATGCAGCCGACAAGTCCGATGAAAGCAAACGCCTGCCCGACGCCGGTGAGCAACTCGGTGCGGTAGAAGTTCTCGGCCGCCCACGTGCTGATGTATTGAGAATTCAACCAGGCAGCAAGGGCAGTACAGGCAAGGCCGATGGCGAGGAGGAGACGAGGATCAAATTTGCGCAGCAACAGAAGTGCAGCGATAAACGCGAGGGGAATAAGTGGCACAGCACTCCAGATGATCGCAGGTCCAATCTGTTCTGCTTCGAAACCGCGGATGGCCAGCGCCTGCGGCACCAGAATGATGGTCGTGCAAAGAGTGAAGCGGAAGCAGAAGAGCAGCGATCCCAGCAGCACAGTGTTCCACTTCAGCAGATAGGGCAACGCCACCAGCGGATTCGGACCTCGTAGCCTACGAACCAGCGCGCACAGCAGGAAGAACGCTCCGCCGGCGAACAATGCGTTGAATACTCCGGAGCGCCACCAGTCGAGCCTTTCCCCTTGTTCGCACGCCAGCAGCAACATCGCGAGACCCGCGCTGGCATACAAAAATCCTGCGAAGGCCGGTGCTTCCCCGGATTTCTTCGGTGCCTTGGTTTTCGGTATCCCGTAATAGATGCAGATCATCATCAGGGGCGTGATGAGCGCCGAATTCCAGAACATCCAATTCGACGAAAGATGGTTTCTATACCAGCCGTAGAGCGAAGGTGCGATGTTCACCGCCCCATCCACGAAGGTTGCGTACAAGGCAAGTGTGAAAGGAAGGTATCGAAGAGGAATATTGCGGAGGGCGAATGTAAGCGTGAGCGGATAGAACGTGCCGGAAGTCAGGCCGCTGAGAAGCACCAACGCAATCACCAGGCTGTAACTGTGCGCGAAGGGCAGGAAGATAAGCAGCACGGTGAAGAGGGCGGCGGCTGTGAGCAAGATCCGCCGCGGTCCCATCAAGCCCCCGAGATACACCGTGAACGGGCCGATAAACATCAGGCCGGCGTCGAAGGCACCGCTAATCCATGCGCTTTCGTCGTACCCGAATCCGTGAAGGCCCCGGAAATCGGGCATGCCGAGAGAGATCATGCGGCTGGTTAACGTGACAACTCCTGCGCCCGTAACTACGCCGAGAATCCCCAGCAGTGGCTGCGCCGAAACCTCCGCGGGCACCGCAGCGCCTACTGCGCGCGCGATGTTTATCGGAGATGGGCCAACTGTTACGCTCGAAGCCGCCATACTTTTCCGGCTACCGCCTCGTCCGGACGGTTGCAATCACGGAGAGTCCGGGGCGCAGGTTGGCGGCAAAGACGCTATCGTCCAGCCCAATCTTGACCGGGATGCGCTGTACCACCTTCGTGAAATTGCCGGTCGCGTTGTCGGGAGGCAGCAGAGAAAATTGGGATCCGCTGGCTGGTGCGATTTCCAGCACCTTCCCATGAATTACCTGCCCGGGATATTGGTCAATCCGAAGTTCGGCAGCGTCGCCGATCTTCACGTTGGTCAACTGGGTTTCGCGATAGTTCGCCTGTACCCACTTCGTGACATCAATGAACGCGATGACCTGCGCGCCCGGAGAAACAAGTTGTCCTGTCCGGACTTGGCGTTCGCCCACAGTGCCCTCGCTGGGTGCGTAAATTTTCGTGTAGCCAAGATTCACCATAGCTGCCGCTAGGTTCGCCTGCTTTGCGCGCAAATCGGCCTGAACCTGCATATCCTGCGACTCGATGACTGCTTTCGTACGCCGCTCGGCTTCCGCAGTGAGTTCACTGCTACGCAACATCGTCTCAGCCTGTTTGAGATCGGCGTCGCGGCTCGCGAGCTGTGCCGTCAGGCGCTCGTCGTCGGCCACCGCGGCTTCCACCTTCTGCTGCGTCGCCGAATGAGCTTGATACAAGCCCTCCTGGCGCTTGCGCTCGGAGTGGGCCCGAACCAAGTCCGCACTTACTGCTTCCCTACCAGCTTCAGCCGCCGCGATTTGCGCCTTTGCTTGATCGATACCGGCGAGCGCTTTGGCTATACGCGCGTCTTGCAACTCGCGCTGGCGACGGTTGTTTTCGATGGCGGCACGGGCTGCCTCAACTGCTGCACTGGCTTGGTCAACTTGTGCCCGGTAGTCGTCGTCCTGTAATTCCACAATGAGGTCGCCTTTGTGCACCCGCTGAAAGTCGGCTACATGAACCGTGCGCACGATGCCGGCCACCTTCGTGCTCAACGGTGTAAGGTCGCCGCGGACGTAAGCATCATCCGTTATCTGTTCGACCTTGCCGCCCTCCCACGCATTCCAGTTGCGAGTGATGGTGATCAAAACCGCTAGGCCGAGCGCCACGACAAGGAGAGGAGTTACGTACTTTTTCCATCCGACACTGCCGTGAGAAGAGGCCGCAGGTTTGTCGCTTTCCGGAGGCAACGGTTTCGTCACGGGGGCGGCGGATTCAGCCGATACTGGCGAGGCGGACATCAAATTTGCTCCTTCAGCAGCAAGAAATCTGCAAACGCTGCGCTATTCGTGACTGAGTTGCTCAGGCCCCTTTGCTTGTCAAAGCTCATCCACGCACTAGCGATCGGCTCTGTTTGTTTCTCGATCTCGGACATGACGCTTCTCAACGAGAAAATTCAATCCTGGCTCTGGGCCAGAGGAAGCTGCGATGTCAGCTGCACATCGATCATCGTGCTGATGCGGCGGTCGAGTTGAAAGAATGTCGCTGCTTTCTTTCCGGGCAAAACTCTTCGAAAGATCGCCACATAGCGCTGACGCAGTTTTGTTTGTTCGATGTCCGTGTCCAGCCAGCGGCGAATAAGATTGTCGGCCTGGTCATCGGTCAAGGTTCCGTATTCGTCCGAATATTCTTTGATAATCGCCGTTCTCGTGTCGTTGATCTTTCCCATATCCGCCGAGTATTCTTCGTACACTTGCCAGAACTTTATCGCTTCGCTATCCGTGAGCGTCAAATTCGCAGCAATGAGTTGCTTCTTGATCGAGCGTATATCCCTGCGCAATAGCGCCAACTGTTGATCGGTTATCGCGTTTGCAGTGTTGTTGGCGGCGGGCGATTGCGAAGATGTATCTTGAGCAACTGCCATTGGACTTCCGACCACACACAGTCCAACAACTAGGAGCGCAGAAAGTGTGATTCTTTTCAAAGTTTCCCTCTCTTTAGGTATCGAATTAGCGAGCTTTATGACGCGACTCGGCGCAGACTTCTTGTCGCCAGCGGTCAGTATTGGTGCAACCGGGTTGCCAACCTAGACGCAGTGACATGACTGCAACATGCAGATGGAACAGGTGCTTGCAGGAGCGAAGGGCCTTGGTCCTTGCGTAACCCCATTGGTGCTGCCAACCGTTTAGCGCTTTCGCCACGCGATTGACACCGACACGCGCGAAACGCCTCGGATCATTCCTTGCCGAGTGACTAGTTCTTAGAAGGACCTTCAAACGTATTTCCTTACGGCAGTTGTCGTAACGCCGATTTTGTTTGCGCCCTGTACCGAAGGCTATGTGGTGGAATTGCGATTGCATTAAGGCATTCTGGTCAAAGCTTCGAATGAACGCGTGAAGTTTTAGAAAGAGAAGGTTGAACCGATGTCCGCAGTCGCAAGCAGTTCCGCAATCCTCCCAATTTCGGGCTTTCCCGCAGGAGTCGATGTGCACTGGGAAACGCGACGTCGAGTGGTGTGGAATGAACAAGAGCACACGCGCGAGGAGCACGAGCTGGTCTATGAAATCAGCTGGATCAAAGAGCTTGGTCTCTGGCGCAGTTTCCTACGGTCGCACCACAAGGTGAAAAGCTAAAGTCATCATCTCTTTCCGCAGTACAGCTTGGTTCGCCGCCAGTGACTCTAAGCTATTGGGTGATCAGCAGAGGTGCCGCGGCGTTGTCATTAGATAGCGTTGCAACTTGCACTCCAGACTCCTGAATTGTGAGTATGTCCGTGTGCATCCTGTCCCATTCGAGCAACGTAAGACCGTAGGAACCAAAGAAGCGCCGAATTTCGGCAGACTTCCAATTCATGATTCTTTCCAGCACAGGGACTAGCACACTCATCGCGTTAGCGCTTAACACAGTGCGCTTGGCGACGCGCGAGATAAACTTGGCTTCGCTTACCGCAATCGTGAGCCCGTCGTGCTGATTGACGTGCATCATCACCGGCAAATCGGAGCTGCCGTCGCCCAAATAGATGATGTGGTCGTGGCTGATGCCCAGGTTCGCGCGAAGCTCCTCAAGTACGGTGATCTTGCCCCAGCCCGCGGCGGCGCGGATGATCGAGTCCACTTCGCCCGTCGCTTCGTTGTACCGGAAACGGGTGCCGAAGATGTGATCTGGCGGCACAATTCCTTCCAGGGCCGACTGAACAATCTCCTGGGGCGCTGCGGAGATCACGTTGAAATTAAACTTGTGTTCTTCACCAAGATTGTCTAGAAGTCGTGCGAACAGCGCGACGTCGTGCTTCAAGCGAATACGCTTGCCGGCCTCGACGAGGTGCTCGATGCGCACGCGGCGAAAATCCGGATCATGGAGAATCAGATAGCTGAGCTCCGCACCCTGCTGAACGAGGTTGATGTCCGCAAGGCCCTTGACCTTGTCGTGAAAGCTGTGAAAACCGATGAGCTCGCTCAGCACGACTCCAGAATCGTTGAAACTGAGCGTCTGATCGAAATCGCTTGCTAGTAGAAATTTGCTTGTCATAATCCTTCTTCTGTTGGCGCGGTTCCTCTCAAGGGCAGCAGACCAAGATAGTCGGCGCGGGCCGAAAAGCTCCCTCCAATGAAGCAGTGAGAACGCGACCTTAGTGGGCGCAGCGCGGGAACAGCGTCGTCAGAACCATCAAGTCCCATGGCGTGAAAAACCAATGTTCGACTTGATTTCCAAGGCTCTCGGCGGCGCGTGTGATAAAGCCCAACCGATGACGCTTCGCGAGATCGTGGAGATGCTTGGCGCAAATCCCCGTGAGGTTTGCCACCTCGGCATAAGTGAAGATCTTTTGGCTCGCTTTGATGGTTATCATTGGTTCAATTCCTCGCAATTTCTGCAGTTCTCAAGTCTCAAGAATTCGGATGCGATCAAAGGCTTCGTTCGCCGGAAGATTTCTTGTCATCTCTATGGTGCGAACAGCCAGTACTTCAAAAACGCCCATACAAGTGGGACGCCCAGGCAAAAAACAATCATCAGCGCCGCAAGCACATGCGTGCCGGATATGCTTAATTCGGTCGTCGTGTTTCGTCGGGCAAACACGCGGCTCACCCCAGCAGGCCTGATGGAAAAATGCCGGCCCGCCTTGTCACTCATCGGACCTGTATATGTGGGGCATTTGGTTTGCCAAGAAGGTGCGGCTCAGCTGCGGGACAAGTGACTGAATAGATGGAGTTTAGAGTGGTCGCAGATCGCATTCCCTCGTCAAAGAGTCAGGGGTTCGAATCAAATGTCAAAAATTCGACAATACAATCCAACGTCGAACGACGTGCCACATACGGACACGGAAGTCAGCGAGCCGGGGCCGCCTGCAGATGCATGCCCGATGCTTTGGCGTATTCCGAAGCGAATAACTCGTTACCTGGATACTGCTCGGTCAACTCGCGCAACAACTTTTGCGCGAGGGGGTCCTGTTTTTCACGGCGTGCGGCAAGGGCAAGCACAATTTTGGCGAACGGCTTGAGGTAGAGGCCGTTCTCTGCAGTCTTGGCGAGCTGCTCCATACCGAGTTTCTTGTCCCCGTGAATTCCACCAAACCAGAGTGTGAAGCGGGTACCAGCGCTCTGCGATCCAATAATGTAATTGGCGATGCCGGGCGCGATGTACGCGTCGGCCGCGTCCGGATGCTGAGCTAGCAACCGTTTGGCATATTCGTTGGCTTCTTTCGCGCGCTTCAAGGCGCTCATGTGTTTCTTCTGTAGTATCGATTCCGCGTCTGATTCCATTCCGGCGGCCAGTGTCAGGGCGAAAAGAGCCTCTCCATCCCCAGGATTTGTTTTCTGGCGCTCCCCAGCAAGTTCGCGGGCGCGAGCCAGCGCTTCGCGGAAATGGCTCATACGCTCCGGATCTGGCCTGCCCTCAATCCCGTGCAGGAATCTCTTTTCGTTCAGGAAAAAGTCGCTGGTCAGTACGCCTTGAAGGTGCAGCTCCTCAAAGAGATAGCTGGCGGCCACGGCCACCTTACCGAAAGGGTCCTCCGAATTGCAGGATTCCCAGCTTGCGAAAACTTCGCGTGCTTCAGCGAACTTCTGCTCGTAGAGGAGATCGAATCCAGCGGTGAGCTCTGGTACCGCTGTGAAGGCCGGGGAGTGGTCCGGTGTTTCCCCCGCAAAGCCGATGACCGGGCCCAAGAGCAGTGACAGCGCGAGAAAATAGGTTCGACGGAGCATTTATCTGCACCTTTCAGTTGTCTGTGTGCGGCTGGCCACCGAGCGCGCTGTTGGCCAAAGACTTGGAACTAAGGCGCTACGGTCGAAGCGACTGCACTCCGTGTTGAGAAATACTTGTCCAGGCCCTCCAAAACTTCGTTTAGGCCACTCTGAACATTGTGGTTAAGGGCCGCAACGACCGCCGTCACGTCTTTGCCGCTCACCGATTCGTCGTGCGAGTAAGAACGGCTCCAGACGGTCGCACCGGTCTTCGAGTCTCGCAACTCGAACTCGAAAGCTACGCGGGCCGCCACGCCGTTTCCGGTAATCTCCCGGAAGTCATACAAACGGCCGCGGAGGACATAGTCGCCGCGGGAGTCACTGCGCAAGGAGTAGACGTGCTGGTAGCGCTCCGACTCTTGTAGCTCCCGGAGCAGGACATCGCTAATCATTTCGGAAGGCGGCTCCGCCCATCGTTGATACTCGTACGTGCCCATCGCCTCTCCATTCGAGGTGTAGACGATGTGGTCGTCGCGATACAGATGCGACGTGGTGATCGGCCCGAGGAGCAGTGTGACCGGGAAGGGTGCCGGATCCGCTCCGGAGGCTTTGTCGTTGGGAAGCGTTAGCTGATAGAACTTGCTTGGCCGCGCGGCGCCGCAGCCATTTAGGATTCCGAGACAGAGCATGAGCGCTGGAAAAATAAACTTGCGTTTCATTGTTGTTCTCCTGTTTTGTGTTCTCGCGGATTGGACGCACGGATTAGCGTGTAGGGACGCGTCTTGATCGTTGCGGTGAATTCTTTCAGGTTTTCCGTCACGTGCCGCATATTGTCGAGCAATTCGTCGATGTTTTCCGAATTGACGTCGAGGGTTTGGTCGAGCCGCGCAGTGGCGTCGGTCATGTTTGTAAGCGTGCGGCGCAGCTCGACGACGGCTTGGCGGACGTCCGCGCGATTCTCACCGACCATGGCATCGACATGGTTCAACGTCTGATTTGCTTGCTCGGAAGTCTTTCGAAAATCTTCGAGAAGGGGTTGCAGTTTCTCGCTGACGGCGTTCACGTTGTGAAGTGTGGTCTTGATTTGAGGACGGTTTTCTTCAAGCATTCCGCGCGCATTGGCGATCGTTGCGGCAAGATTCGCGCGGTTCTGCGGACCGAGCAAATCGTTCACGCGCGCGATGGTCTCTTTCACTTCCGACGCTCGATCGTTCAAGTTGCCAATTAGTTGTTGAGCCTGGGGATTCAAGTCATTGAGCTGCGCGGTTAGAGCGTTGAAGTCGACATACTTTAGCGAGGGAAGCACGGCGCCGCTCGCTGCTTTCGGTGCTGGCGTACTGCCCGGGTAAATCTCGAGGTGATTGTCCCCCAGCGGACTCATGCTCATGATCTTTACGTTGCTATCGGTCTTGACGGGAAGATCGGACTGCACACTGAAGACGATATCCAGTCGAGCGGGATTCTGCGGATCGAGCTGGATGCTGTCGACGCGGCCGACTTTCGGTCCGCCCGCGTAGCGCACGGTTGCGCCGGGCTCCAGCCCTCCGGCGAAGGGAAAATACGCATGAAACTTTGTCGTGGATCGTCCGTAGGCGCCGCTCATGGCGAATACGGTGCCAAACAGCACCGCCACGGCGATGAGCACGAACAAACCAACGAACGCCTGCTCACGTTTAGATTGCATCACTATCCTCTCTTTTCTGCAGCGTTATGCGCATCGGGGCGCTCCGCCGTCAGCATTTGCAGGTAATCCAATTCCCCGGAAACTTCGGGTTCGGCAATGCGATCAAGGAATTGCCTAACTCTGGGTTGGGTACTCGAGCGCATCTCTTCGGTCGTGCCGAGCGCCACGATGTTGCCTTTGTCGATCAAGAGCATGCGGTCGGCGATCAAAAACGCGCTCGCCAGTTCGTGCGTAACCACAATGATGGTCATGTGGAATGCACGCTTGAGTTCCAAAATCAATTCGTCGATACCTGCTGCGATGATGGGATCCAGTCCGGCCGAGGGCTCGTCGAAAAACAGGATCTCCGGGTCCATCGCCAGCGCGCGGGCCACAGCGGCGCGTTTCTTCATTCCGCCGCTGAGCTGCGCCGGCGTGTAATACTCGAATCCTTCGAGCCCGACCTGCTGCAGTTTGAGCCGAAGGATGATTTCAATCGTGGAGTCTTCCAGCCTGGTATGTTCCCGAAGGGGCAAAGCCACGTTTTCGCCCACGGTCATCGAGCCGAACAGGGCACCGCCCTGGAAGGACATGCCGATCTTCGTGCGAATCTCGTCCATTTCTGCCGTGGAGGTTTTCGCGAGATCCCGGCCTTTGATCAATATCTCACCCGCGCTGGGTTTTTCGAGACCTACGAGCGTGCGAAGAAGCGTGCTTTTCCCGGACCCCGAACCGCCAAGGATCACCAGCGTTTCGCCGCGTACGACGTCGAAGTTGATGCCGTGCAGAATCTCACGTTCTCCGTAACTGACGTGCAGGTTGCGCAACGAAATCACGGGTTCAGTATGGGAAGCCGAAAGTATTTGTTCTGCCGTCATCAGTTACCTGCGAAAAAGAACAACGCCGTAAAAAGCAAGTCCACCACGACAACCAGAAAGATGGACTTAACCACAGCTTGCGTGGTGGACCGGCCGACCTGCTCCGCGCCTGCGCCAGTTGACAGCCCCTCAAGACATCCGACGGCGGTGATCGTGATGCCGAACATCACGCTCTTCACCAGTCCAGTGGTGATATCCCGCAGGAGCAAAGAGTCGATCGAAGCCTGGATGTAGCGCACAAATGTGAAATCCGCTTGTGCGACGCCGAACAGTGAACCTCCGAGAATGCCCATGGCGTTGGCCCAGATAGTCAGGCACGGCAACATCACCATCATGGCCAGGAACTTTGGGGTGACCAGAAAACGGATTGGGCTGATCGCCATGGTTTCCAGTGCGTCGATTTCCTCGCTCACCTTCATGGTGCCGATTTCGGCTGCGAACGCGGAACCAGAGCGTCCGATGACAACGATGGCGGTGATTAGGGGACCGAGTTCCCGGGACATGGAGACGGCGACTGCCGTGGCAACGGCACTGATCGCGCCAAATCGGCGAAGTTCGTAGGCCGCCTGAAGCGCCAGAATCAAGCCAATGAAGAACGTAATTAGGGAGAGTATCGGCAAGGCCCGGACGCCGGTGTCCATGGCTTGCGATATTGCTCGCTGGAGGCGCAAGGGCTTTCCCTGAAACGGAGCCACCAAAGTGTAATAGGCCGCGCGGGCGCTAAGAGATGCGAGGGAGCCGAGATAACTCAAGCCATCGAGGGTGCTGCTGCCGATCTGAGACACGAATTCCATATCAGGAAGCCATCGCCTGTTCTTCGCTGTCGTAAATTTCAAAGACCTTGATGAGGCGGGAGAGTTGCAAAACCTCCCGGGCGGAGGTGCTGAGCCCGATCAAGATGAAACGGGACCCGAGATCGCGGGACGCTTTCAATCCTTCGACCAGGGAAGCCACACCTGAGCTATCGATGTAGCGGACCAGACTGAGATTCATCATCACGCGTGGCGTGTGACTTTCTCGGATCTCACGCAAAACGGAATCGCGCACTTTCGGGGAGTTCGCGAAATCGATGTCGCCCGAGAGATCGAAAATTGTGGTTTTGTCCTGGCGCCGTGCGGAAATCAACAACAGACCTCCTCGGTACCCGGGCTTGCGCTCCTGGTCATTACTCGCGACCTGGAGTGGAAAAGTTTTGATTTGCGACATGCGCGGCCTTCTTGGCGAAGTCGTAAGTTGCTTTGAGGTTGCCGCCAAAGAATCTGACCTTGCCGTTTACATCCTGCTCGAGAAGGGAGGTTCCGTCCGGGCTTGTGAACTGGCAACGAACCGTGATGGAAGTGGTGCCTGAAACGGTGGTCACCTGCCGGGCCCTCTCGCTGCCCGCTTTGAAGCCCCGAACCGTGCTATGAAGGACGACGAGGTCGGCGACACTCGCGGCGTTGCGGTCGCCATCGCGATACACACGCGAGAATCCATTCTCCTCGAGTTGGCGAATCAGGTTTTCGTAAAGGGCAACCTGGAATTCAGCAGGCAGTTTGATTTCGTCAGATTGAATCATCTCAACCTGGAGCGCCGCCGCCTTGATCTTGGCGGGCTTGCTTTTCTGGGCCAGCAGAGGAGAGGCAGCGAAAATCAGTGTGAACACGGACAGCCGGAACCCCGCGCTGAGGATGCGGTTCATTGTTTTTGCTCCTTGTTGGGTGAAGAACTGGAGCTAGCTGCTGGAGTTGGCTCCCCCGAAGCAGTCGTGTGGGCACCGTGGGCCACAAGCTCTTTTTTAATCACTTCGGCTGTACCGACCGGCATCGTGAAGATTGCGCCGTGCAGACCCCCGTCTGCATCGCGATACTGGACGGTGAGCGTATCGATTTTTGTTCGGAACAAACTTAAGACTCGACCGCCGCCATAGGGCGCAGCCATGCTCATCAAGCCAATCGTCCCACCTACAGCTCTTTGGGAGTCCGCGGCGGTGGCGACGTCTTGCATGGAAGAAGCGCTTACGTCTGAGCTTGCTTTACCGTGGACAAAATGCAGCTGCCCGTTCTCAACACTGAGGGTTCCTTTTGCATTGTCTTTGACGCCTACGAGACCCGTAAGCTGAACTACCTTGACTGGGCCTGAAGCCCGTTGCGCGTTCGCAACAGGTATTACCAGCCCGGCAAAAAGCGAAGCAACTCCAACTAGCACGGTGGTGGTTCTCGATGTCATGCATCTCTCCTTGATCATCAAATCCAATCCTTATCAGCGAACGTGCACCAGCATTAGGGAAACATCATCGGTTGGCGGGCCCTCACGCCAGGCAGCCACGCCATCGAGAATCCCTTGCTTCATTTCGTGAGCAGGCAGGGACGATGTTTGGCGTACGATTTCCTGGACGCCTTCGATTCCGAGCATTTCTCCCTTGGAATTGAAAACTTCTGTAATTCCGTCTGTATATAAAACGATCCGGTCGTCGGGCTGGAGGTGCACTTCCTGGTTGGTGGTGGCATCCACAGCGTCAGGCAGAGCGCCGAGAATCATGCTTTGGGATTCCAGAAGTTGCGGATTCTGGCCAGGACGCGCAAGCATTGCTGGTGGATGGCCAGCCCCTGCAAACACCATGCATCGTCGACGGGCATCGATGCGCGCGGCGGCTGCGGTGATGAACATTCCGGAGCCGGCGATGTCCTCGATCAGAAAGCGATTTAATTCCCCGAACATGTCCAGGAACGGCATGCCACTGCGCATGTGCACGCAAGCCTCGGAGTAGATGCGGTTGGCGACCAGCGCGGAACTGATGCCGTGACCCGAAACATCGCAGACCAGCAAGCTAACGTGCTCGCGGTCTATGGAGTTCACGAGGGCGAAGTCGCCACCAATCGAGTGTACGGGATGATAGAAAGCATCCACGCTCATGTTGTCCCAGGCCAGGGACTTCGGCGCCAGGCTGCGCTGCACGCGCGCGGCAAGCCGCAGGTCTTCCTCGATCTCCATTTGGCGCGCTTGCAGCTTGGCGTTGGCGGCGCGGAGTTCTTCTTCGGCGCGTACCTGCTCCGAGATGTCCGTAAAGGTCGCAATCCTAAACTTGGCGCCGGAGTTTTGAATAGTCCGGGTACTGACAATGACGGGCAACCGGCCCCCGCCCTTGCGAGGGAGAACAAAGTTATATCTGTTGCGCCCGGTACGGAATGAGGCATCCGTCTGACGGCTCAGAAAATCCCATTCCTGAGAGGAGTAGAACTGAGACGGGTCAAAATAGATCAATTCTTCCCGGGAAATACCGGTCATTTCCAGAAAACGCGTGTTCGCAAAAAGTATCTGCAGGCGCTCGTTGGCTACGATGACGCCTTCGTTGAGCACCTCCAGAACAGCCTCCATCCGGGATAGCCATTCGGGCTTTTCCATTTTGATCGAATCTCCGGTGGTCACCGACATTTCGTGCCCCGAGCAAAAGAAAGGAGTAGAGGCGACTGATTCACGAGAGCGCCATTTCTGGAGACGAAATCTCGGCGGGCCTTGCGGCAAGGGCCTGAAAATCAGGCCTGCCGAAAGAAAATGGAGAATGAGCAGCTCTGCGGATGGGGGCCACAAGAGATCGCTGGGCTAGATGCATGAGGTGTCGCCTGGCCCGGAATATTCGTGACTTGAAAGTTCCGATAGAAACGCCAAGCACAGTGCATGCCTCTCGGCTCGTCAATTCGTCGTAGTAAGTCATCGTGAATGACTGTCGAAGGGCGGGACTCATCTTTCCCAGCAAAACGTCGATCAATTGGAGAGTTTCTCCTTCCGCGCAAACCATTTCCGGATCGGGTTGCGAGGCTGGAATCTTTTCGGTCCAGGAAATTTCGCCCGAGGCGGAAGATTCTGGAAGGGAGTCGATCCTCGAATTGGTCCGCTTTCGCAGGATCATGAGAGCGGCGTTCAGCACGATGCGGGTGAACCAGGTCGTAAAAGCAGAGCGACCTTCGAAATTGCGCAGGTGCACATAGGCCGAGAGGACCGCATCTTGAACTGCGTCTTCAGCGTCTTCTTTATTGCGCAAGATGGAGTAGGCAATGCCCACGAATTTTGGGCGGTAAGCCACAAACATCTCCTGAAAGGCTTCCATCCCCATGACTTCCGGTCCGGCCTCGACAAGGTTGTGCGACTCGTGACTTGCTGGCTTGCAGGATGTCGACACCGGGTTCCTTTTTCGACCTCTGAAAACAGGCATGACCGATGCTGCGCGGGTGCGCCCACTGAAACTCGCGGATGCGTAGGTCATGATGATCTCCGTTTCGCCTGTGCTTCATAATGCAACTTTGTGTCCAAGGCGGACTTCTCTGAGGAATCAGCTATACGTCTTGTTTTCAACGGGAAGAAGAAACGCAGGTCGCTGCGCGGAACGGTGGGAATCCTATAGCTCGTTATTCATGACAGAGATTTGACGGTAACGTCGAGGTGGTGACTAAGTTGCAAGCCCTTAACCGTGTCCGCGTTGCATCTTCCTCATGCCCAGCTGCGAGCGCTTGCGATTGCCGATTTGGCAGGAGCGTTGCAATACAGTTTGCCGGAGAACGCTGAGCTCGACGCCGCCGGAATACTACGTCGTAGCGCCGATTCGCGCGGAGTCGCAAATAGGCCAGGCGATCACAAAGTGGACATCGATGCTTGAGCGTTTAATTTCTAGGATTCACAAAAGAGTAATACAACGTCTAACACTTTGATCGTAGCATGTGCGATTTTGATTGTTATTGCAATTCTTGTTTTTTTTGAGTTGCACATCCGTCGTATCAAATTGGCGGCCCGCCCTTGATCCAAGTCGGCCTCGAGCTTCAATTCTGGTGACACCCTGTAGCGGCTTTCTGCCCGCGCGCCTATGCACGGAAAATTGGCACTTCGGTGCTAACCAATCTTTAGCTTGACGGACTGCGGATAATGGTCGGAAGCTGAAACCGAACGATGGCCTTGTGCCTGGCCGGCACGTATCGGTCCGCGCGTAAAAACCCAATCGATGGTTCGCCCGTGCTCCAAGAATGAGCCAGGTGTCGTTAGCACGTGTTGGTTCGCAAATGTGTCCAGAAACTCTTGCGAGGACCTGGGGCTCCGACCTGAATGCGCGGCGGACGCATCACCTCAATGTTGACACCTGGGCGTCGTCATGTTTGCCAGGCGGTACGCGACAGATCCTCGACGATTTCGTCAATCAAGAGACGCGAAAGCGCCGCAACGATTTCTCACTCCTCGTTTAATCGTCCGTAAAACGCTCAATCAAGGCAGCTTGCGGTTTCGCCTTCCCTCGTAATTGGGTGGAGACTGCGTTGCATGGTTCGGATGCGAGGCAATCTTGGCCGTCGACTGCAACTGCTGTTGGCCACCGCTGTTCAACTGAAGTGTTTGGAGAGGATGCTTGATGAGAATGGGCGCAAGGATGCGCAAGGCGGATTGGCGAGCCATAGTCAGCCGAGTTGCAGGAGTTCTCGTTCTGCTGGTGGGGGTTCTTCTCGCTGCAAGGTTGTGTGCGGCGAGCCCGCATGACAACCCCGTTCCTAGCATCTTTGAGCCGCATTCGACACCAGCGGAGTCGATCCGCCATCTGTCCCATTTCGTCCTCGGTATCACTGGGCTGATTTTTCTCGTCGTGTTCAGCTTATTGAGCTATGTCATTGTGAAATTCCGTAGGAGAGTGGCGGACGCAGAGCGTGAGCCAGCGCAAGTGTATGGAAGCACGCAGATTGAGCTGGCCTGGACCATCATTCCGATTCTGATCGTTGTTGTCCTTTTTCTGGCGAC
>Ga0209648_10001772_pt1 | contig 17552 bp, 13 predicted proteins | sample GraSoi2013_115cm_FD_185830 | JGI IMG/M metagenome (GOLD analysis project Ga0209648, IMG submission 185830) | Grasslands soil microbial communities from the Angelo Coastal Reserve, California, USA - Sample 9_17_2013_115cm (SPAdes) (version 2) | ecosystem: Environmental > Terrestrial > Soil >...
GACACCTGGTAAATCGCCCGGAAAAAGAGCAACCGCATTGCCTACGGTCTGGCCATTAAGGACGATGGTATGACCGAGCTTGATTGGAGTCCCGGACTCAGCCCATTGGCCGTTTTGGATCGTAAACGTGTGGATATTGTCGTCGCCACCGCCTGCGACATAGAAGGTTTGCCCAGTCGGATCAAACGCGATTCCAACAAAAGCGTTCGGGACCTGGAGGACCTGTTTCTTGACCGGTTTGCCTCCGGTGATGTCGAAGACAAAGATGTATTCGTTGTTAAACGAATTTCCTTTGCTGTCGGTTAAGTTGTTGTGACCGCCGGTCAACACGAGCAAGATTTTTCCATCCGGACTCTTCGCTGTGCTGAGAGCGCCTCCGGCGATGAAATTCGGAAACTCTGCAAGCTCGGGATTTAGAGCCTCGTAGGTAGTTTTGGGGGCAGCCGTAGGGGTGATTGTCACTCCCGAAGGTAAGAAAGTACCTTGGTCAGCGATCGCCGGCGAGAGAGTCGCCAGCGAAGAGAGCGCAACCGCGCTGGACAAAGCCAGGCGGAGCAGGGGGTTCTGGTTGGGCATGAACATATGAATTCTTCCATGATCGCGAAACGCGTGCTTTTGAGCGGCTAACTCCAACGCTAAATCAAGAGCGATTGAGTCGCTCAAAAGGCAGAGCGGCCGCCTTCCTAACCAAATCCACGGGGTAGAAGAATTCCGGTCGGTTATTGTGAATTTTCAGTAACATTCGAACGAAACCATGGCCGGAATGTCATCTTCAGGTTTGAACGGAAACTCCCTCAAGAGAATGTGTTGCAGTTAGAAACACTAATATAATGCGTTCGGAACAGTGCTGGCGCAGTGGGCGGTCACGCAAATTGAACGATGGGATAATTCGGCAGGGACGCGCGTCCCTACCGAATCTGGATATCGTCAACCGGAAACCGCAAAATAACCGTCGTACCTTTTTCAAGCTCGCTGGTGACTTGGACGGTTCCATGATGCAGGCTCATAATGCTTTTCACGATCGATAGGCCTAGGCCCACGCCGTCCGGCGAATTTTCGCCGCGATAGAATCGGTCAAAAAGCTTGGGCAGATCTTTTGGTCCCACGCCACTACCGTTGTCTTTCACCGCTACAATGACTGCAGTCGGTTCGCTTCTGGCTTCGATCGTTACGCTACCTCCGGGCGGCACATGACGCAGAGCATTAGAAAGCAGGTTGCTGATCGCTCTGCGAAATAGTGGCTCGTCGCCGCGATTCTTTTGCCAGCGGTTCATAAAATTCCATTACCGCGGATATCGACTCTTGCGCGGCGAAATCTGATTTATGAATTTGGAGATTGACGGTCTCCGCTCGTGCCAGAAAAAGCAAACTATCGATGAGGTGAGCGAGGCGCTGATACTCTTCCAGACTGGATGCGAGAACCTCCCGATATTGTTCCGTCGTTAGGGAGCGTCCGAGGGCCACCTCCGTTTCACCCATCAGAATGCTGATCGGCGTGCGGAGCTCATGCGCGATGTTGGAGGAAAATCGGGATAGCCGCTCAAACGAGTCTTCCAATCGTTCGAGCATCCGATCAAACTCTGCCGCCAGAGTTGCCAGCTCCCGTGGCCAACTCTGTGTGCTAATCCGCTCGCTTAAAGCGCTGGCTGTAATCGCTTGGGCAGCCGAAGTAATTTCTCGAATCGGTCGAACGCCACGATGTGCGAGCCAGGTGCTCAGCAGCGCCGAGATGGCGGCGGCCAGAGCTAGGGCGAAGAGCAATTTCCCTTTATAGTCAGTCAGGAGCCTCTGTTCGTTCGAAATATCGAGTACAACTTCGTAACGGTATTTCTCGTTTGGTGGCGCTCCGTTTACGTCCGCTGCCGTTAGCAGAAAAGTAGTGCCTTGGGACGTACGGAATTCGGTAATCTTACCAATCGGTTGCTCGGACGATCCCGCCGGTGGAAAAACGGCGTTGGAGGGGAGCAGTGAGCGAAAATCGGGTGACTCGACGATTGTTCTGCCGCGGAGGATCAGGCGGGCATAGTATACCGCTTGTCGGCGAGCCGTACTTTCCCATTCAATTTCTTCCTCCAACGCATTGCGATCCTGGGGACGCTCCCGCAGGATTTGGCGAAGCACCGCGATCTTGTCGGCCAAAATGCTTTGCTCTTCCGAGCGCAAGCTCTGGACGAGGGTCCAATACAAAAAGAAGCCGGCCACGCAAAGTACAACCATCGATAGAACGGTATACAGCAGCGCGAGTCGAGCGACGATTGACCAAGAGCCTGTCCGATCCGTAAGCTTAGTTGAAAGGTAGCTTTCGAATTTCAAGGAAATAGGTTCTGCCGCCCTCCACCGGCTCCTCAAACTCCGCTTCGCGGAGCGTGTTTTAAAAAAAGGAATCGCAACAAAGTGTTTAAAACTCTTCTCTCCAAAAAAGCAGCAGAATTCCGCCGTCGCTTCGCTATGGCGCGACCTTTCCCGCTTTGCGGACACGCCGTAGCTTGAAGAGCGAAGGTGGTTCCCGGCCTAGCGGGAGATTCTGCCCGCCAGAGCCATGCAGGCTAGCCCCGAAAGTCTTTCGGGGCTAGCGCTGCTCGAGGACATAGCCCGCACCGTATACCGAGTGAATCAACGGCTTAGGAAAAGGATAATCGACCTTCCGACGCAACCGGCGGATAGCGACATCGACGATATTTGAATCTCCCTCGCTATCCATGTTCCAAATTTCCTTAGCAATGAATTTGCGGCCAAGAATTTCACCGGTGTTGCGAGCTAAAAGTACCAGCAGCGCGAATTCTTTTTGGGTGAGTTCCAGCTGCTTTGGCCCGCGAGCGACAACATGCGTCACCAGATTAATTTCGAGTTCCGCGACTCTTAGGTTGGTTGGTAGGCGATCCGGCCCGCGCCGCAGAATGGAACGAATGCGTGCGAGCAGTTCAGAGAATGCGAAAGGCTTCGCCAAGTAATCGTCAGCGCCGAGGTCGAGTCCTTTGATGCGGTCGCTCAGTTCATCCCGGGCGGTCAAAAAGATCGCGGGTGCCAGGCGCCCTTCTGTTCGAAGCCTCTGCAGGATTGTCCAGCCATCCAGAGTTGGCAGCATGACATCGAGCAGAAGGAGATCGTAATTGTGTTTGAGCGCCAGTCGCAAACCTTCGGAGCCGTCCTTTGCCACATCAACCGACCAGCCATGATCCCGCAATCCGTCACGCAGAAAGGCCGCAGTTTTCGCTTCGTCCTCAACAACAAGCGCTCGCTTTGGCTGCTCGAACACAGCAGCGCATAGCGCGAGGTTCAGCGAAACGCAACGGACCAGAAATCAATTTTTTAGTGTAAAACTGTCTACGGGTTTTCGCCCTACCGACGCGGGCTTGCGTGTTCCGCGCTCCGCGTTCCGCGTTCCGTATTCTATCGATCACCCTAGATACTCTTCCAACGTCGCGGCGGTTCCCTTGTCGTAGAAACTCGCGAGCGCTGCTTCCAGCTGTTGCACGAATCGCTGATTGCTGGCGAGCTCCTCGCTGAATAACTTCCGCATCGCCAACAGCCGCCGAGGATCTTTTCCGCCCGCGTTGGCCGCGTCCCGAAGTTGATCCAACATCGGATCATTCATCGGCACCGGTTTTCCGGTATCGTCTTTTCCGGAGAGATACCGGAACCAACTTGCAACGGTCAGGCTGAGTAACTTGATCGGTCCACCCCGTTGGAGTTGTTCCGTCACAGAGGGTAAAACGAATTTCGGAATGCGGGCCGATCCTTCCGTCCCGAGGCGACCCAATTGATCCCGGATTGCCGGATTGGCGAATCGTTCGATCAAAGTGTTCTTGTATTCATCAAGATCGATTCCTGGAACCTCGGGCAATAGAGGCGTTACTTCGATGTCCATCATGAGACGCATCAGCTTGGTGATTCGCGGATCAGCCATTGCCTCGTGGGCGAACTCATAACCCTGCAGCATGCCCACATAACAGATCGCCTGATGGCTGGCGTTGAGCAGCCGAAGTTTCATTTTTTCGTATGGCAGCACGTCTGAGGTGAACTGCGCTCCAGCTTGCTCCCACGCTGGGCGTCCCTGCACGAAATCATCTTCGATCACCCATTGTCGAAACGACTCGGTCATTACTGGCCAGCTGTCTTCGATTCCAAACTGTTCTCGGACCAAGGCGCGATGCTCATCGGTAGTCGCAGGGGTGATGCGATCCACCATGCTATTCGGAAATGTTCCGTTCTGCTCGAGCCAATTTCTCTGTTTCGGATCACGCAACTCAATAAAAGCGAGCAGCATCTTCTTCGCTATCTCCCCATTGCCCTGCAAGTTGTCGCATGACATGATTGTAAACGGCCGGAGCCCGCGATTCCGGCGCCGCTCCAGTGCTTCCGCGAGATAACCGAAGGCGCATTTGGGTTGATGCGGATGGGCTAGGTCATGCTGAATATCGGGGTTTTCGGCGTCAAATTCACCGGTACCTTGGTGCACGTAATAGCCACCCTCCGTGATGGTAAGAGAAACGATTGCGGTATCCGCAGACGCCAGCTTTTCTAGAACCGCGTTTGGATCGCTCGGCGCGTGCAAAAAGTTTTGAATCGAGCCGATGACCCGAGCTTTATCGCCCGATGCACTTCGTTCGACCACCGTGTACAAGTAGTCTTGCGAGCGCAGGACTTCTCCGATGCGGGTGTCTACGGGGAGCAGTCCGACACCGCACAGCCCCCATTCGGATGGCCCGTTTTTCTGGAACAGATCGTCATTGTAGACTCCTTGATGGGCGCGATGAAATCCGCCGACTCCGATGTGGGTGATTCTTTGACCAACCTGGCGACGGTCATAGGTCGGAACGCGAACGCTCGGAGGTAACGAACTTAGATTGGCATTGGAGAGCTTTATGGGCATAGGGATTATTGGGGGTGGGGGTTATGAATTGGAGTGTATGGGCGTATCGGCGTGTGGGCGAACGGGCGTGTCGGCCTGACGGCGTGCGGGCGTACCGCCGAAGGCGTGTCTCATGATAGCCTAGGGTAAAGCCCTAGGAAATCGAATTCCCCCAGTGGTCACACACTGAAGGTGGGTTTCAGCCTTTGATCCTACACGTCGTTTATCGACTGTTTCATTATCGTTCCTAGCGGTTCGCCTGGGCTCTCACGAAGCGCGCCATTGGCCTTAGCCAGGCTGCGACGCCATTGGCCCGGCAGCGGACGTTTGGGCGGACAAGTCGGCTCAACTGGACCGCGCTATGACTGCCAGGCTCACAGATGCTGCTTGCGCTGGAACTGTTTCTACCCTCACCCCACGCCGTCACGCCAAGTACCCCAACCACTCCTCCTGCGCTGCTAGCAGCTCATCTACCATCTGATGGATCTGAGGAAGGGTACAAACCGCTGCGGTTAATGGATCGAGTGCAACGGCATGATAAATCGCGTCCTTTTTCCGCCTGACTGCTGCTTCCACGATGAGTTCTTGCACATTTATGTTCGTTCGATTGAGCGCGGCGAGCTGCGGTGGCAAGGGGCCGAAGTGGGTTGGTTGCACACCACTCCGATCGACCAGGCAAGGCACTTCCACGCAGCAACCGCTCGGCAAGTTATCAATCAGCTCGCGATTTGGGACGTTCCCATTGATTCGAATCGCTTGATTCGTCTCCATTGCCTCAATGATAGAGGAACCGTATTCATGGGTCCGGTCGGTTCGGACCGGGTCCACCATAATCTGTTTGAACTCCTGACGGAAACTTTCGAGTCGCTCATAACTGTGCTGCAGGTACCCGCCCGTCCGACCAAATTGAAACCAATGGTTCACCTTATCAGTGAAACGTGGTACTAGCTCTTCTTCTACCATTTGAGCATTCTTTCGAAAATACGGTACGTACTCACTGGCATGCCCGCTCGACTCGGTTACGAAATAGCCAAAGTGTTTCATCAAATCGATTCGTACCGGCTCTTGGCCATAGATTTCTTCTCGATTAATGACCTGGCGCAGACGAGGGTAAAGATCTTCGGTGCCGCGACCAAATTCCAAAAAGAAGGCCTGGTGGTTAATACCTCCGCAGCGGAAGTTCGCCTGCTCGTACGGAACCTCCAACCACTTGGCTAGCATCTCGCTGGTGCCTTGAACGCTATGGCATAGACCGACATGCGGGCGGCCGGTTGCGACATCCACGGCCCAACAGTTCGCGGCCATCGGGTTCACATAGTTCAGCAACCAAGCGTTTGGCGCATGCTGGTCCAACTCGTGGCAAAGGTCGATTAACACGGGAATGGTGCGTAACGCTCGGAAAACGCCCCCTGGTCCGAGTGTGTCTCCGACACATTGCTCCACGCCGTATTTCTTGGGAATTTTGATATCTTGGGCATACGCTTCCAACCCCCCTTGCTGAAAGGTGGTGATAACATAATCGGCATTGCGAACCGATTCGGCGCGATCGGTCGATGCGGTAATACGAGCGGTAAGCCTGCGTTCGTTCGCTATTTTCTGGACGATCTGGCGAGACTCTTCCAATCGCTGCGGATCGATATCCATGAGTGAGATCTCGCTGTCCTGCAGGCAAGGAGCTAGTAAAATGTCGCTGCACAAATTGCGGGTAAAAACCAGGCTTCCCGCCCCAATCAAAGTTATTTTAGGCATAATCGTTGTTTGCGGAGATAATGGTTCACGTTTGGAGTTAATTCTTTACTGCCCCTGCGGTAAGTCCGGCTACTAGCCGGCGCTGAACGAGGCTAAAAAACAGCATGGTAGGAACGATCGCCACAACCGTTCCGGCCGTGATCATTCCCCACTTTACTTGCAGGCTGTTCATGAAAGCCTGGAGAGCGATCGGCAGAGTCTGCGTGCTCTCGCTTTGGGACAAGATCGAGACGAATAGGTAATCTCCCCAGGATACTACGAAGGCAAAAAAACCGGCTACCACTAGTGCCGGCAAAGCCGTGGGATAAATGATACGAAACAAAACGCCGAGCCGGCTGCACCCGTCAATCAATGCCGCTTGATCCAATTCTCTGGGAATCGCGTTGAAGTACCCGGTCAACATCCAAATGGCGAACGGTAGAGTGATGGAAGTGTGAGTTAAGATGAGCCCGATATGCGTGTCGACTAGCCCTAAATTGGACATCAACACATAGAAGGGAATTAAAATCAAAACGTAAGGAAAGAACTGCGGAAGCAAGGTTGACATCATCAAGAGATTTTTGCCACGAAGGGCAAACCGGCTCAGCGCATAGGCACCAAGACTTCCCAACATCACGACGAGAAACATCACCGACGTAGCAATCACCACCGAGTTAGCCAAAAAGACGAAGACGTTATTAATCGCGAAGACCTCAATATAGTTGGTGAGGGTGAGCTCGGATAGAGCCGGAACCAGTCTCCCGGTCTGAATGGAATCGTTACTTCGAAAACTGGAGACAATCAGCCATCCAATGGGCAAGAGGAGGATGGCGTAGGTGATGAGCAATCCCGCGTAAGTGAGCAATAATTCGAGCGACCGGCGTTTCATTTCTCGGCGAAGCCTCCGATTAATTTTCGCGACAAAATGACGAGAAGAACCAGTATCACCAGCATGATCACGCCCCCAGCGCTGGCGTATCCCAGCATATAACCGCTCCAGGCCTGCTTGTAGATGTAGGTCGCCAGCACTTCGGTCGCGTCCACCGGCCCGCCGCCGGTTGATAGATAGACAAAATCGAAATTATTTAAAGTGAAGGTGACGTGGAGCACGACCATAACCAGGATGATGTAACGCAGATTCGGCAACGTGATGTGCCAGAATCTTTTCCAGGACGACGCTCCATCAATCGTCGCGGCTTCGTAGAGATCTTGCGGGATCGCCTGCATCGCCGCCATAAAAGCGATGCCGTAGAATGGGACATTGCGCCACAGATGCATTACCAGGATCAGGAGGAATGCGAAAGCCGGGTCACCAAACCAGTTGCGGGTAAACGATCCAAGCCCAAGCGTAGTAAGTATGATGTTAATGAGCCCAATGTTTGGCAGCGTAAGAAAACGGAATATGACAACCGCGGTAATAATCGGCAGGACCCAAGTGACCATGGCAATACTGCGAAACCAATGAATACCGGGGACCTTGCGGATAAGCAAGTGAGCCATCCCCAGACCGAGAATCACCTGCAGAATAACGGCAGAAAAAGTCAGGACCAGCGAGTGGATAAACGAAATGCGGAAGACCGGATCGGTGAGGAGTCGTTGATAGTTTTGCCATCCGACGGCGCGCCAAGTGTTAGGATTGAGTAAGGATTGATCGGTGAAAGAGGTAAAGATGCCGCTCAGCGTGGGATAGAGATTTAATCCGAGGATTACGCAAATCGCCGGCGCCAGCAGGGCATATCCAAATGCAGCGTGACGCATTTCAGCCGATCGCAAATGGGTAACTGGCCGCGATCCGACGCTTGGCGGCTCGTCCGAGTGAACGGTTTGAGACATCGATAACTGAGAGTATCGGAAAGTCCAGCCCATCACAAACCGGGCGTGTCGGTGATTGGGTGTATGGCTTCCATCTTCGGTAGGCTTTCCCACTAGGTCTCTGGTTGGGCACGGCCCAGAAAGCAAACCGGAGCTGCGTGGTTGGAGCTGCCAAGAACCGCAGTCGCCATGATCATAATCTCGTCGCGACGGCTCAACTCCACCGGCTTGGCAATGCGGGCTTTGATCCTCCTCTAGTGGCTGGCAAACGATGGCGACTGCGGTTTGTGGTAACTCCAGCCACACAGCTCCGGTTTAATTTCGAGGTCGCGCCAGACCAGAGGCGTAAGGGACAGTCGCCGCTACCGAAGACACGCCGACATCGATGCATCCTTGGCCATGGTTTAAATTTCCCTCTACAGCTCACCGGTTATTTGAGTGCCCCTACAATTGGTCGTTCTGCGCGCGTTGCTGCAAAGTATTATACAGTTCCTGACCAGTCTTATCGGCCGCATTGTTTTGATAAATCACTTTCTGTAGCGCTTCGGTGATATCATTTACCACCAGACCCCAGTTGATCGGAGCCAGCGCTACGCCGGTGGAGATTTGCTGAGTAAATGCTTGCTGCCACCAGTCGCTCTTGAAATCCGGCAGATCAGCCACGTCTTGGCGCGGCGGGTTAATTCCTTCGAGTTTCGCGTCCATGGCAACAAAGTCCTTGCTACAGAGAAGTTTGATCAGCTGCCAGCTATCCGATTTTTCCTTTGTCGTTGCATTGATCATAATCGGCTTAACCTCCAGATAGGTGGCCTGAGTGCCACCCGGTGGAAGTGGGAGTGCGACAACCCCGGTGTTCTCTTCTAGAATCTTGCGCGCGATATCGCCGGTCTTGCGATAGCTGTAGATCCAAGGACCCATCGGAACCATCGCGCTTTTACCGGCAACATAATCAGCATCTGTAGCCTGATAATCATTGCCACGCGTATTCTGATTGGCGGCGGACGGGTTCGCTTTAAAAAACGCGTCGTGGTAGAGAGCCAGAACCTGGGCTAGTTTTTCCGGAGTAGTATTAATCGACCATTTCTGGCTGGCCTCATCATACTTAAAGGGATTCTGACCTCCGTTCACTTGAAAGAAAAATGAGATGAATTCCTGGAACGTCCGAACGCTGCCAGCTTTGGTGGTCAATCCTAGTCCGGCTACGCCTTGCTCCTTCGCCGATATCAGTGCGGCGTCCTCCAGCATTTCTTCCCAGCTCTTCGGAGGCTGCAAATTATACTTCTGAAGGATGTCCTTCCGGTACAGTAAGACGCGCACGTTGGTGTTGTAAGGCACTCCATAAAGCTTTCCGTTGATGGTGAGTGCTTTGATCGTGCTGGGGACAAACTTATCTTTTTCCGGCCACTGGTTAAATAAGTCATCGATTGGGGCGATGAGGCCGGCTTTTTGATAGGCAATCATCCCTTCAAGTACGCCTTCGATCACATCCGGCTTGCCACGGCGACCCTGCACAATGAACTTCTGCTGAGCGTCCTGATAAATGGGAGGCCCGTAGTTACCCGGTACAGTGACGCCTTGGGGCAGATCTTTGGGAAAATGTTCCTTCACCCAGGCCAGAAGACCCGGTGTTTGCGGACCTTCTTGTGACATCGGGACAAACCAAAGATCAATTTCCTTACTGAAGACCAAGCCAGCCGATACCAAAAGGCTGACTGCTACCAATAGTATGCGTTGGGGGGATCGGATAAGCATAGATGAGAAACGTTGGATGGAGTTTTGGGGGTAGAGACGCTATAAATCTTGCTGGATCAAAAGGGGTCGCAATAGTCATAACTTGCCAATAGTAGTCAATTTGTGACAAGCCTCGGAGGGGCGTTGCTTGCGACGCCCATTCCCAACCATGGACACAGATCGCGAGTGTCAGACTTTGTACCGGACCTTGCGTTCCCTTCGCTCCCGTCCGGAAGAGCCAAGGCCCTATCCGGCTCATGTGATCAGCGGACTGGAAACGCAAACCGATCCGAGTGTTTACGCCTGGCATGGCCGCAAACGTCTCGGTGATGAAAAGAAACCGTTTATTGTCTGGCAATATACGATCGCCGGCTGCGGCGCTTTTCGGTCCGGCGTAACCGGCGAGCTGATCCAGATTTCGCCGGGCTACGCCTTCACCACGCTCGTTCCGAGCGACGACTTCTATTATCTGCCGCCGGAATCCAAAAGTTGGACCTTTTTTTGGCTGATCATTGATCACCCTTATATCGTCCGGCGGGTCAGGGACCGGGTTCGACTTACCGGCCCTACTTGGCAGGTGCCGCCGCGCAGTCCTCTGATCGAACGTGCGCTTAACCTGTTCGATCTGGTTCGCGCCGCATCGTTGCCGGATGAATTTGCCGAAGAAGCGGATCTTTTCGTATTCCTCACGGAATTTGAACGCCTGGGACATCAAATCCTTTATCCGCCACTCCCGCGGGAACGGATTTTGGCGGAAGTCCGTAAGGAAATCATTAGCCGTCTTCCCACTGGTTTGCCCAGCGTCGCCGAGCTCGCTGACGAGCGCGGAATGAGCCGTACCGGCTTCACTCACTATTTTCGGAGAACAACCGGCTTGAGCCCGGCGCGTTTCATCAATCAGGTTCGGCTGGAAGAGGTAGCTAAGTTATTGGTTTCTTCCTCGCTCAAGTTGTCTGCGATCGCGGGACTTACCGGATTTGCCGATGCCACCCATCTGGGGAAAGTGTTCCGGCGGCATTATTACCTCACTCCGGACAAATACCGTCATGTGATGGGTAACGAACTGTCCGACCAGATAAAGAGCAGCGTATAAAAAAGAATCCAGGAGTTCCCGGATCGGGTTCCGAATGGCGGAATGAGATCCGATTGCTCCTAAGCGACCGGCCCCACACCGCTCACTTTGTGGAACTCCTAAACTCCTTGTCGTCCTGCATTTCTAAAGAACCCGGCAATGCGGCCGTATAGGAGAGCAGGTACCCTCATCGGTATCTGCTACGCCAAACATGCGAAAATTCCCTCAACCGAAGGTAGTTGTAGTCGGAGGGTATAACGCTGATCTGGTGATCGCTTGCGAAACGCTACCGGTGGAAGGAGAAAGCATGGTGGGCGGCCCCCTGCAAATTTTTGGCGGTGGTCGAGGAGCAAATTGTGCCGTGGCTGCGGCCCGGGCTGGAGCCGAAGTTTCATTTATCGGGGCGCACGGCCACGATGCTTTCGGCGTGATGGCGCAGGATCAACTCACTAAGGAAGGGATCGAAATCAGCAATTTTCGGGAGCTCCCCTCTGTGAGTACGGGCGCCTCCTTGGGCATGTTGGAAGCAGCCACCGGCAGAAACTTTCTCCTGTGTGCCGAATCTGCGAATAACCACCTTACGCCAGAAATGGTTCGGGCGTCGCGGAACATCCTGCATTCGGCCGATCTGGTAATCTCTGAGCTCGAGATTCCTCCTGAAACGGCGTGGGAGGCGATGAGGATCTGTGAGGAGCGCGATATACCTTTTCTTCTGGATATGTCGCCAATCAATCGCATCAAACAAGTTCCGAAAAACAAGGTGCTAGCGATCGTTACCGAGTCGGTGGAGGAAGCCATGGTCATCACCGGCACCTTTCGTGTGCCCGATGCAGTCGCAGCTCTCCATCGAACTGGGGCTCGAAATGTGGTGTTGGTTGAACGCAGTCGCGAGATTACCTATTCAGATGGACAAACGGTTCGAACTTTAAAGGTTCCGGTGAGGCGAGTGGTCGACCGCTATGGGGCAACCGAATGCCTGGAGACCTGGATCGGTCTTGCGCTTATTCGGAATATCGGATTGGCGGAAGCCTGCCGGGAAGCGTCGTTCGCAATGGCACATAGCCTCAGCCATATGGGCGGTCACCAAGGAATGCCGTATCGTTCGGAGGTAGCGGTGGCGTAGGGTTCGGCCGGTCAAGCCGTCCGAGCGGGGAGTAGGGCCGAACCCGACTCCGCAAGGCTAGAGCAGTCTACAAGATTTGCTGTGGCCAGTGCAGGTACCGGAGGCATTAGTCGGACCGGAGGTCGGTTTCGTTCGGTACCGGCGACTGTCCAATTATGTATTTGGCTTGGCGCTGCCTGGAGGTTGACGCGGAGCTGTACGCTTTGCGCTAGCGTAAACCGCAGTCGCCATTCCCGTCATCCTGCCTGGACGGCTCAAACGGCACCCGAACCCATCGGGCGGCTTGGCGATTGCTTGATGAAAACCGCAGCGTACGGGGTCTTCGACGACGTGAGGTCTGGTCTCGAACATTTGTTCGGGCTGATTCTCAGCCACATGCCTGGTGCCATGACAAACAATGGCGACTGCGGTTTGTGGTAACGCCCACCGAGCAGCTCCGGATCGATTTCGAGGTTGCGCCGAAATCAGACACTTCGTGGGACAGTCGCCGCTGAAACCGATTTCAAAGCCCGACAACCCCCGGTACGGACGATGCTCCCGAAAAGCCAGATCAACCTGGGCGGGTCCCGCCTTACGTTGACGCGCATGGCCAGCGGCCGGACCGGGTGAGAGTTCTTTTCGAGCGAACGTTCCGATACATTACAACAGCGCCGATCGGCGATGCTTGAGATTCCAAACCATGCGCGTATAAGGTGAGAACTCGTTATGGCAAGTTCGCGGGTAACAGCGGAACCGTCGGGAACGAGCGCGCTCGTGGCCCCGCTGCAACGGACCGATCTTCCTGAAGCGGACCGCATCTTCCGGCTAGCCTTTGGGACTTTTCTTAGGCTGCCCAATCCGATCGAGTTCGCTGGGGACGCAGACTTTGTGCGGACTCGTTGGGCAGCAGATCCGTCTGCCGCTTTCGGAGCCTATTTAGGCAAGGACTTTGTCGGTTCTAATTTCGCGACCAGATGGGGTAGCGTTGCGTTCTTTGGACCATTGACCGTTCGTCCCGATCTCTGGAACCAAGGAATCGCCAAGCGATTGATGGAACCCATATTGGATCTTTTCACAAACTGGGCGGTCAAACACGAGGCGCTGTTCACCTTCGCCCATAGTCCGAAGCACATAGCTCTATACCAGCGATTTGGTTTCTGGCCGCGCTTTCTCACCGCCATTATGTCGAAACCGGTGAGCGGAGTTCGACGCGTGACAGAGTTTTCCAGGTTTAGTGAAATCCCTACCAGTCAACGCGAAGAATGCTTACGCGCGTGCCGGGAAATGACAGATGGTATCTTCGAGGGTTTGGATGTGGAACGGGAAATCAGGGCGGTGGCTGCCCAGCAGCTCGGCGACACTGTATTGATGTGGGACGCGGCTCGATTGGCCGCCTTGGCGGTGTGTCATTGCGGACCTGGCAGCGAGGCGGGCAGCGATTGTTGTTATATCAAGTTTGGCGCGGCGAGATCAGGACCGGCTTTGGAAGAGCTGTTCGATGCCTGCGAAACCCTGGCCTCGGCAAAAATGCTATCGCGCCTGATCGCTGGCGCTAATGCCGGCCGCGAAAGAGCTTATCGGCAAATGATCGCGCATGGTTTTCGTTCCGATTTTCAGGGTGTCGCCATGCAAAGACATAACGACGCTGGTTACAATCGGCCCAGCACATACATTGTCGATGATTGGCGGTAGGGTCAGCGAACGTCAACGAACGTCAGCGAACGTCAGCGAACGTCAACGAACGTCAGCGAACGTCAGCGAACGTCAACGAACGTCAGCGAACGTCAGCGAACGTCAACGAACGTCAGCGAACGTCAGCGATGGTGTTGACTGTCGTTTGCTGTTGTTCACTGTCGTTCGTTGCCTACCCGCTTTCTCCCAATGGCCGAAAGGTTGCGCTGAAATGCCGCAGGAAAGGCGGTTCCTCGACTATCTCGACACCCCGCAGATCGTTTTTGCACTCGTTTACTTCCAAGATTGCTTCGATGAGATAGTCGATGTGGCTTTGGGTGTAGACCCGCCGTGGAATGGCCAGGCGCAGGAGTTCGTGGCGCGCTGCCTTACCGAACATTACCGAACCAATCTCTACCGAGCGGACGCCGGCGTGCCGATATAGCGCAATGGCGAGCGCTTGTCCGGGAAACTGATGCTTAGGAATTTGTGGCAACATCTTTCCGGCATCGATATAAATGGCGTGTCCGCCCGGCGGTTCCACAATTGGTACTCCGCCGCTGGCGATATGACGGCCCAGATATCCGGTAGATGCAATCCGATATTCAAGATACTCCGGTTGCAGCACTTCTTCGAGACCGACGGCAATGGCATCCAGATCTCGGCCAGCTAATCCTCCATAGGTAGGAAATCCCTCGGTCAGAATCAGCAGATTCATCTCCTGTTCGGCTAGTGAATTATCGTTGGTGCAGAGGAAGCCGCCAATGTTGGCGAACGCGTCTTTTTTCGCGGAAAATGTGCATCCATCTGCCAAAGAAAACATTTCGCACGCGATCTCGCGCGGCGTTTTATCAGCATAGGCCGGTTCGCGTTGTTTGATGAACCAGGCGTTCTCCGCGAAACGACAGGCATCCAAATAAAGAGGTATGCCGTGCCTCTGGGTTACTTCTCGAGCAGCCCGGATGTTGGCCAGTGAGACCGGTTGGCCTCCACTGGAGTTGTTGGTCACAGTGATCATTACCAGCGGGATCTGAGCGGCGCCCTCGCGCACAATTAGCTTTTCCAGCGCAGTGATATCGATATTGCCTTTGAATGGAAGACAAGCCTGAGTGTCGGCGGCTTCAGGAATTGGCAGATCGATCGCACGCGCGCCGGTAAATTCGATATTGGCGCGGGTGGTGTCGAAGTGAGTGTTGTTCGGAACGATGTGTCCCGGTTTGCATAAAACGGAAAATAAGATGCGCTCGGCGGCGCGCCCCTGATGGGTAGGAATGACGTGCCGAAACCTCGTGAGACCATGGACAACACTTTTAAGCCGGAAGAAACTCTCACTGCCGGCGTACGATTCATCGCCACGCATCACCGCGGCCCATTGCTCGGTGGACATGGCGCTGGTCCCGGAATCGGTAAGCAGATCAAGCAACACATCGCCGGCGCGAAGTTGGAACAGGTTATATCCGGCTTGCTTGAGCAGGATCTCGCGTTGTTCGGGGGTGGTACGAGTAAGTGGCTCGACGCTTTTGATCCGGAACGGCTCGATGATCGTCTTCACGGTGGGAATGCTACTGAACAATTTCTGTTGAAGCGATAGCGGCGTTGCGGTCAACACAGTCGCGTCCGTTCAGCGTTGAACAATCTCGACGTGCCCGCACCAACCAGAAGGGTAGGGCGAAAACCCGACTACGCGAAACGCTTCGTCGCGGCCACATCCTGAGATATGCACATCCTCACGGTTAGGGCGCGCCGTAGCTTGCGAAGGCGGCCTCGGCGCCATCTACTTTGTCGGCCTTCCAGGCGATATCGGCGTTCCTACTTCTGTGACGAAAAAGTAACAATTTTCCGCCCAATTTCCGCAGTCATCTTCATTATTATCGTCACTGTTGCCAGCGTTTCGTTCCGCTGGGTGCGGAAAGGAAACCGCAATTCGATCAGCTGTTACCCCTAGCAACTAGGAGAATGCTATGATTGCTCAAAACAAGGACCCCCTCATTGGTAAGATATTTTTGGGCGCAGCAATTTTCGCTGCGTTAGCATCGTTTACGATGGCGAGAGCACAGGATGATGATGATGACCACTCCACGTTTGTCTCGACCGGACAGAAAATTACACCAACGGCTGCACCCCAAGCCGACTTCCAGCTCCTTAATCCTGGGCTGGCCGACTTTCCGAACTTTATCCCTTCCGGTGCGCTAAGCAGCGTATTTAGTCCGGATCGACAAACTCTGCTGGTCCTGATCAGTGGCCATAATGTTCTCGATAATGCCGCGAGCAAAGTGGTTCCAGCTGATTCGACGCAATACATTTTTGTTTTCGATGTGAGCACGGGCAAGCCGGTCAAGAAACAGGTAATCAGGGTCCCCAATACATTCGCCGGTATCGCCTTCAATCCCAATGGTAGTAGCTTCTATGTCGGTGGCGGGTCCGACGACAACATCCACACTTACGGAATCCAAGGAGACGGAAGTTGGGCCGAAGCAGGCACACCGATTGCCCTCGGACACACCACCGGCAACGGTTTGAGCAATCCATCGACAAGTCCATCGACATTCGTGACCGGCGGGCTTGCGGTGACTGCGGATGGCGCCAAGATCGTGATAGCTAATGTTTATAACGATTCCGTTTCGATCGTGGACATCGCCGGACGAAGCGTCAGCAAAGAGCTCGACCTGCGACCTGGGATCATCAATCCAGCGGATAATGGAGTGCCGGGTGGAGAGTATCCATTTTGGGTAGCGATCAAAGGCAACGACATTGCCTATGTTTCGAGCCTACGTGATCGCGAGATTGTGGTTGTCGGTCTCGGTGATGTTCCAGGTGTGATCGACCGGATTAAGGCAAAAGGTAATCCCAACAAAATGATCCTGAACCGCGCGCAAAATCTCCTCTTCGCGGCGGAAGATAACAGCGACTTGGTGGAAGTGGTCAATACTCAGACCAACGAAATTGTGCAGAGCTTTTCCACGACTGGGCCACGGTGGGTTCTGGGGAACGTGGGAAAGTACCGGGGCAGCATTCCCAATAGTCTGGCGCTCTCCCCTGACGAAAGCGCATTATATGTAACCAACGGGGGAACCAATTCGGTTGCGGTAGTAAAACTATCATCTTCCGGCTCCGAAGTAGTCGGTTTATTGCCGACTGGATTCTATCCAACTTCTGTGAATGTCAGTGCCGATGGCCGGACATTGTATGTGGTGAACGGCAAAAGCCGGACTGAGCCTACGCGAGTATGGGTTCTTCTGCGATCTCACCCGTTATACGGCGGCGCCGCCCAATAACATTCCGTTGGAAAGGCATCCGTTCGCCGCAAAAATCCAGGTCTCGTATCCAACCAAGCCCGTATTGATTGAAAACAACGATATCTACTTCCGCGGCTACGATAACGCTTTCCCAGATTTCTGGCGGGAAGATGAATGGGCTCGAGAATTCGATGACTACATAACAAACGGAAATCTTCCTCAAGTCGAGTTTGTGCGGTTTATGCACGATCATACCGGAAGTTTTGGCACTTCGATCGATGGAGTGAACACCACGGAGCTTGACCATGCGGACAACGATTATGCAGTGGGACTTCTAGTGGATAAGGT
>Ga0209648_10001773_pt1 | contig 17551 bp, 19 predicted proteins | sample GraSoi2013_115cm_FD_185830 | JGI IMG/M metagenome (GOLD analysis project Ga0209648, IMG submission 185830) | Grasslands soil microbial communities from the Angelo Coastal Reserve, California, USA - Sample 9_17_2013_115cm (SPAdes) (version 2) | ecosystem: Environmental > Terrestrial > Soil >...
CCCGCCGCGCCCGGCCTGCGTGCCCGGGCGGTACGGCGTGACTGTGGGCGCAGCCGTGGTCATGTCGCCACCTCCCCGGCGGGCTCGGCGCGGAACTCGACCGCGTCCCTGGTGAGATCCATATAGGCCTCCTCAAGCGTCGCGCGGTGCACCGACACCTCGGCGAACGGCACCGCGCTCTCGCCGAGCAGGGCCACGATCTTCTCCGCCATCAGGCCGGCGACGGTGAGCGTGTCGGGACCGGTGGCGGCGACGGTGGCCCCCGCGTGCGCAAGCACCGTCATCGCCTCCGACCGCGCGGCGGTGCGCAGCGTGACCCGGCCGCCGGACGCGGCCGCGATCAGCTCGGCCACGCTGGTATCCGCGATGACCCGCCCGCGGCCGACCACCACCAGATGGCCGGCGGTGTCCTGCAATTCGCTCATCAGGTGGCTGGAGACCAGCACCGCGCGGCCCTGCGCCGCCAGTGACCGCAGGAACCCGCGCATCCACACGATGCCCTCGGGGTCCAGGCCGTTGAAGGGCTCGTCGAGCATCAGCACCGGCGGGTCACCAAGCAGCGCTGCGGCGACCCCGAGCCGCTGCCGCATGCCGAGCGAGAAGCCGCCCGCCTTGCGCCGGACCGCGGTCTGCAGCCCGGCCTGCTCGATCACCTCGTCGACCCGCTTCGCGCCCAGGCCCTGCGAATGAGCCAGCCACAGCAGGTGGTTGCGGGCGGACCTGCTTGGCTGCAGCGCGGCCGCGTCAAGCAGCGCCCCGACCCGGCTCAGCGGGGACCGCAGGCTACGGTAGGGTCGTCCGCCGACGAGCGCGCTGCCCTCGTCGGCCGCGTCCAGGCCCAGAATCACCCGCATCGTGGTGGACTTTCCCGCGCCGTTCGGGCCGACGAAACCGGTGACCTGACCCGGCGCGACGGTGAACGACATCCCGTCAAGCGCCACGGTCGGCCCGAACCGCTTGCGCAGGCCGGAGATCTCGATAGTTGCTTCCATGCCAGGCAGGTTACGGAGCGGAGCACGGGACGGTCGTCCCGCTGGGGAGCCGTCCTGGCCGTCGCTGGCGCGAGGGACGCGCGTCCCCGCGCATCCCTCGCGTGGGGGACGGCGGGATTGCTGGCCAGAGTGACGCCACTGCGCCTGCCAGCGGCGACAATGACCTCTATGAGCACGGCAGGCGCCTGCCCTGGCCGGCGCAGCGCTTGGGCTGGTAGCGCTGGCCGAGTTGATCGTGCGGCTTGCGCTTGACCCCGGGTCGATCAGGGTGCTCGCGGTGACCGGGTCGCTTTCCAGGACCGCCGGGCTGGGCACGCACGTCGCGCCGACCGCTAGCGCCGGCGTGAGCACGCAGACCGCCTTGGTGCTCGGCCTGCTCTGCCTGCTCACCACGCTGCCGCTGGCTCTCCCGCGGTCGGCCGCGGCGGCCGCGACCAGCTGCGCGGCGAGTGTGCTCTCACTCGCGCTGTTCCACTTTCTGACCATCGCGGGCCTGGCTGCGCAGCTGATCGCCGGGTATCGGCTCGGCCGCAGCGGCTCGCAGCTCCTGGCCGTGGTGCTCGCCGCGCCGTTCCTGGTGCTCGCGCTGGCCGGCACCGCGGGCGGCGAGGCGGGGGTGCTCACCGTGTTGCTCGCGTCGCTGGCGCCGGCGGCTGCCCTGGCCGGCATGACGCAGCGGGCGCGCCGCGAGGCCCTGGCGAACACGGCCGCGCGGCAGGTCATCGCGGGCACCATGCTCGAGCACACGGCGCGCGGCGAACGGGCTCGCATCGCCCGCGAGCTGCACGATGTCGTCGCCCACCACATCTCCATGGTCGCCGTGCAGGCCGAAACGGCCCGGCTGACCACGCCGGGCCTGCCCGCCGCGGGCGCGCAGCGGCTGTCCTCGATCGGCGACACCGCGCGGGCCGCGCTGACCGAGATGCGGCGGCTCCTCGGCGTCTTGCGCGAGGACACCGAGACCGCGACCGCGGACCGGCAGCCGCAGCCGGGGCTGCGGCAGCTCAACGAGCTGCTCGACGCGGCGAGGGACGCGTCGGGGACCGGCACCCGGCTGATCCTGCGCGGCCCGCCGGTCGCGCTCGACCCCGGCGTCGAGCTCGCCGCCTACCGGATCATCCAGGAGGCCCTCACCAACGCCCGGCGGCACGCGCCGGGCGCCGCCGTCGACGTGGAACTGCACTACGCCGACGACGCCCTGCGGGTGCGGGTCCGTGACAACGGGCCGGGCCCGCCCCCGGCACCGCGGGCCGGCGGCCACGGGCTGCCTGGCATGCGCGAGCGAGCGGTGGCCGTCGGCGGCGAGCTGCGCACCGGCCCCGCACCCGGCGGCGGCTTCCTCGTCACGGCCCGGCTGCCGGGCAAGGGGGACGCGGCCGGATGAGCACGCCGCCGGCGGTGCGGATCGTCGTGGCCGACGACCACCAGGTCGTACGCACCGGCTTCGCCGCCCTGCTCGACACCCAGCCGGACTTCACGGTCGTCGGCACCGCGTGCGACGGCGCCGAGGCGGTGCGGATCTGCCGTGAGCTGTCCCCCGACGTCGTCCTGATGGACGTCCGCATGCCGGGCACGGACGGCATCGAAGCGACCAGGCAGCTCGCGGGCTCCGCAGGCGGCGGCCCCCGCATCCTCATCCTCACCACGTTCGACCTCGACGAGTACGTCTACGACGCGCTGCGCGCCGGAGCCAGCGGATTCCTGCTCAAGGACGTCACCGCGGAGCGGCTCTTCGACGCCGTACGCGTCGTCGCGGCCGGCGACGCGCTGCTCGCGCCGACCGTCACCCGCCGCCTCATCAGCGAGTTCGCCCTGCTACGCCGCAAGCCCGACGCACCGGCCGCGGGCGCCGCGCCCGCGCTCGCCGCGCTCACCCCGCGCGAGACGCAGGTGCTGCGGCTGGTCGCCGAGGGCCTGTCCAACCCGGAGATCGCGGCCCGGCTCGTGGTCACCGAGGAGACCGTCAAGACACACGTGAGCCGCGTGCTGGGCAAGCTTGGGCTGCGCGACCGGACGCAGGCGGTCGTCACCGCCTACGAGTCCGGCCTGGTCGTGCCGCGATCTCGCGAACCCGGATAGGCATCGGCGGACCGGTCAGGACCGGCCCACACCCGCGGCAGCCGGTCATGGCCTGTGCTGCCCCGGGGGGCGACCCGCCGAGGGCGGGGGTCCGTGGGGTGGAGCCCCCCGGGCTGGCAGGGCCCCCGCATCACTGGATGCCGCATCCGCGGCAGCCGTTCGGGCTCATTGTCCATAACGGCTGCCGCTGAGGTGTCACAGCCGGTCACCGGGTGCTGGCGCGGTCCGCCGGGCTATGGTGGATCCGCGATGACATACACCGCCGACCCCCGCGTTGACGCCTACATCGAGGCGCTGCCCGATTGGCAGCGGGCCATCTGCCGTGCGGTCCGCGACCTGGTCCACGGCGCCGACCCCGAGGTAACAGAGACCATCAAGCGCACCAGCCAGCCGTATTTCGTGCTGAAGGGCAACATCTGCGCGCTGCTCGCCGCCAAGGACCATGTCAACGTGTTCCTCTACGACGGCGGCATCGTCCCCGATCCCGACGGGATCATCACGGCCGGCCACGACAACCAGACCGCCCGCACGGTGGCCTTCCGCCAGGGCGAAACCATCAACGCGCCCGCGCTCACCGCCATGTTCAAGCAGATCATCGCCAACAACCGAGCGGGCGGCTGGCGCAGGCTCAAGCGCGAGCGCGAATCCAGCGGTTCCTGAGCTCGACGGCGTGGCAGCGCGAAGCATCGGCGTCGAAGAGGAACTGCTGCTCGTCGACTCCGCCAGCGGCCGGGCGCGTGCCGTGGCCGACGTGATCATGCGAGCCGAACAGCCGGCCGCGAGGCCGCCCGAGGGTAGCGCCAGCGGCGAGCCTGGCCGGGTACTCGATTTCGAGATCAAGCTGGAGCAGCTCGAGACCGGGACCCGGCCGTGCACCTCGCTGGACGAACTTGGCCGTGAGGTCCGCCGCTCCCGGTCGGTAGCGGCCGAGGCCGCCGGGCGGGCGGGTGTCCGGGTGGCCGCCCTCGGCACATCCCCCATGGTCGTCGCGCCGTCCCTCACGCTGCTGAACAGGTACCGGCGGATGTCGGCGGAGTTCGGCCTGACCGCGCAGGAGCAGCTCACCTGCGGGTGCCACGTGCATGTCGACATCGCCTCGGACGACGAGGGCGTCGCGGTCCTCGACCGCATCCAGCCGTGGCTGCCGACGCTGCTCGCGCTGAGCGCCAACTCGCCGTTCTGGCAGGAATGCGACAGCGGCTACGCGAGCTTCAGGTACCAGGCCTGGGGCCGGTGGCCCGCGTCGGGACCGACGGATCCGTTCGGGTCCGCTCGCGGGTATCACGAGGTCGTGCGCGCGATGCTGGATACCAAGACGGTGCTGGATCAGGGCATGATCTATTTCGACGCGCGCCTGTCCAGGCGCTACCCTACCGTCGAGGTCCGCGTCGCTGACGTCTGTCTGCACCCCGACGACGCCGTGCTCATCGCCGCGCTGGTCCGTTCGCTCGTCGATACCGCCGCCCGGGCCTGGCGAAACGGCGAGCAGGCCAGCCCGGTGCGCACCGAACTGCTGCGCCTGGCTGGCTGGCGGGCGAGCCGCTCCGGTCTCGACGACCGGCTGGTCGACCCGGTGACGAACCGGCCCGCGGCCGCGCACGCCGTTGCCTACCGACTGCTCGAGCACGTCCGGCCCGCTCTCACCGAGGCCGGCGAGTTTTCCGTGGTCAAAGAGCTGCTGGAGGATCTCCTGGCCCGCGGGAACGGCGCCGCGGTCCAGCGCCAGGCGTACCGCCGGGCGGGTCAGGTCCTTGACGTGGTACGCGAGGGCATCGGCCGCACCTTGCCCGACTGACCCGCCTGGCCCGACCGCCACCGTCGCGATGGCGAGCGCCTATTCTCGCCCCCATGCGGACATTGGCTGTGGTCGGTGCGGGGCCGAAGGGAATTGCGGTCGCCGCCAAGGCTCGCGCGCTCGCCGAAGCCGGGCTCGCGCCGCCGCACGTCGTCCTCGTCGAGCGCGGCGGCGTCGCAGGTAACTGGAACGGCCGGCAGGGCTACACCAACGGGTTGCTGCCGCTCGGGACGCCGCCGGAAAAGGACATCGGCTACCCGTACGCGCAGAGCTGGGGGGCCGCGTCGGGTGCCGTCACCGCGGCCATGGCGCGATTCGGCTGGCAGCGGTATCTGATCGAGCATTGCCGGTACGCCGACTGGGTCGATCGCGGCCGGCTGCGGCCGACGCATCGCCAGTGGAGCGCGTACCTGCGCGAGGTCGCCGCCGCGTGCGAAGTCAAGATCGTCGCGGGTGAGCTCACGGGACTGGAGACGGACGGCGAGCGGTGGCGGCTGGCGCTGACCGGTGGCGACGTGGTCGAGGCCGACGGCGTCGTGGTCACCGGGGCCGGGCCGCCGATCCAGGTCGCCGGGCAGCCGCGTGATCACCCGCGCGTGCTCGACGGCCGCAGCTACTGGCGGCACGAGGGCGCGCTCGACAAGCACGTCGCGCAGAACGTCTGCGTCATCGGCAGCGGCGAGACCGCCGCCTCGATCGTGATCAGCCTGGTCACCCGGTGCCACAAACGCTCGACGGTCGACGTGCTGACCAGCCGTGGTGTGCTCTACTCACGCGGCGAGAGCTACGATGAGAATCGCTTTTACTCCGATCCGGGCGACTGGCCGCAGCTGGCCGAGTCGCACCGCCGCGAGTTCCTCGAACGCACCGACCGCGGCGTCTTCTCGCCGCAGGCGGAGGCGGCGCTCAACCAGGCACGCGGCGTCCGCACGATGGCGGGGCGCGCGATCGGCATCGAAGCCGGTGAGCGGCAGGTCGTGGTCGCCATCGAATACGAGCACGAGCGCGAGCGGGTGGTCTACGACCTGGTCGTCGTGGCGATCGGCTTCGATGCGCGCTGGTTCGAGCGGCTGCTCGGCGACGAGGCGCGGCGGCGCCTCGCGCGGGCCCTCGCCGGTGACACGGTTGAGCGGCGCATCGACGTCGGCCTGGCCGTCGCAGACCTGCGGCCGGCGCTGCACCTGCCCGTGTTGGCCGGGCTCGCCCAGGGGCCGGGTTTTCCGAACCTGAGCTGCCTCGGCCTGTTGAGCGACCGCGTACTGCGCCGCTACGTCGCGCTGCCGCAGGCGGTCCCGGTCCTCGCTGGGGGGACGCAGCGTGGCTGAGATGCCGGGCGAAGCCTGGGAGAGCGACGACTACGTTCGCCGGAGCGTTGTCATACCCTCCGAGCTGGCCGAACGGCTGGCCGCCGAGGCCGGGCGGCGGGGCGTGTCCGTCAGCGATCTGCTGATCGAGTACGCGGACGAGGGCCTGCGGCGCGCGCACTGACGCCGCCGCGCGCTCACCTACCAGTTCGGCAGCAAATCTTTGAGATCTTGCTGCCGGTTCGTGGTCACGCGCTTGAACGACTCCGGGTGGACCAGCCAGTCCTTCAGTTCGTCCTGCTCATGCGGCGACAGCAGTCCCCGCGCAGTGGAGGGCCAATGTCTCGCCGGATAAAGGACCTCGACGATATTTTCCTCGACGTAGACACACCCGGTAAGCGTGTGGCACCAAAGGTCACACATTGCTTTCCGGTACCGCGCGGCGACACATCCCTTTTCGTCGAGCACATCGGCGTCGAGCGGGAACTCAAGCACTTCGATGGCGTCCGCGACCTTGGCCACCGGAGATAACACATGGTAATCTCCGCGCGCGAGCGCCGTCATGGGCGCCCAGCGCACCAGGCCTTCCCGGATCTGCTGCGTGGCCCTGTGCACAACTGCCGCGCCAATGGGTGTCCATCGCGCGTCGCTAAGCAGCTCATAGAGCTGCGTGCGGGCCGTGTCTCTGACGTGATCCGACCATACTGAAGGTGCTTCTCCGGCTCGTTCGAGGGCACGGCGCGCCTGCTCGCTCATTTCGAACGGCAGATTATACGGCGCCCGGCCGAAGAGCGCGATCCATAGAATGTCCCGCGCCGAGCGTATCTCGTCGTTGAGACCCTTCAGCGTGATTCCGCGGACGTCCTCCCAGCGAAGTGATGCACGATTTCCGACGATTTGATCCACGATGCTTGCCGTGACGGCGAGCGTGACGAACCCGGTCAGCAGGCTCAGCGATGCCGGGTACGTGCTGAACGTCTGGCGCGCGCTTTTTGAAGCTACCTCCGCGAACGCGACCCCGATGACGGCGAGCAGGCTGACCAAGCCAAGCGGACGCCGCAAAAGGCTTGTGCTCACCTTGCCAATTGACGGCGACCGAGCCGGTAGGTGCCTCATCTTTTTATCCCCCCTGTGCGCCAATACATTCGCCTGCGTGGCGAACGCCGGCCTCCCGCCATCTGACCTGGCATGACGGCCGGGTACGGGATAGGCTGGACGCAGTCTAGAACACCGAGGCGGAAATGTGAACGACGACACGGTGCGAGCGGCGGCCCGCAGAGTCCTCGAGTCAGCTTGGCGTCCCGATCTTGGCTACTGCTGGCCAAATGAAGACGTCTACCCGCACCTGTGGCTCTGGGATTCGTGCTTCCACAGCATCGCCTGGGCGTCACTGGACGACCGGCGGGCGGAAATAGAACTTTCCCACGCCATGCAAAAGCAGTTCAGCAATGGCTTTCTGCCACACATGGTATATGCGGGCCCAACCATCAGCCGCGGGCCACGGGCCGACGTGTCGTCGTTTACCCAGCCGCCCGTTTATGCACTGGCGATGGCGTGGGCCAACAGCAGATCGATCAATCTTGGCCATTCTTTGATTCCGGCCATGCTCAATGGCCTGTCCTACCTGAATTCCGTTCGGTCGCGCGATGGTCTCGCTTTCGTGGTTCATCCGTGGGAAACTGGATGCGACGACTCTCCCCGCTGGGACTCGTGGCTTGGCAACAGCGCCTGGGACGAAAAGAAATGGACCGATCACGACCAGCGGCTGGTGAACGCCGCTGAATTCAACGACGAAGAGGGCGATGCCGTCTGGAGTAGTGAGTTCGTGTGCGCCCCGAGCCTCTTCAACGCGATTTTGTCCCACGCATTTCTCCTCGCGAGCGAGCTGACCGGCGATGCCGGGCTGCGCAGCATGAGCTTTGAACTCGGCGAGGCGATCGACAGCGTCCTGTGGGACGCCGGCCAGGCGACCTACGTCGACCTCCCGATCGTCGGCGGTGGCGAAAGCTGCCGCATACCAACGCTCGACGGTGCCATCACCGCACTCGGCAGCGTCCGCCGTGAGCGTGCCATGCAATGCCTTGACCAGCTGCGCGATCCGGCTCGGTTCGCCGCGCCATTCGGCTTGCGCTACCTCCCGGTGGAGCACCCGCTGTATTTGCCTGACGCCTACTGGCGAGGGCCGGCGTGGCCGCAGCTGACCTTCCTCGCGGTCGAGGCATGCCGCCGCTGGGGCCAGGACGATCTCGCGGCACAACTGTCCGAGCACGGCAAGCGGTCGATCGTTCGATCCGGCTGGGCGGAGTACTGGAACCCGGAAACCGGGGACGGCCTTGGCGCGAGGCCACAGACATGGTCCGCGCTCGCCGCGGCCATGTGACGGCACGGCCGTCGGACCGCGGGTGCGAGACTGGGATCGCGGGTGAAGTGCCCGGCCCATCGCAATACAAGGGGGCACCATGACGACACGGCCTGACTTCGGGCCCGAGTACGGCGAGGAATACCGGGAGGCCGAGGGCGACGTGCCCCACGAGCGCGAGAGCCTCGGCGAGCGCGAGATCGATGAACACGACCGCGAGGACCGGGAGGTGGAGTACCTCGATCCAGATGACAACGAGGAGCACGCCGCCGGCCAGATCTGCGAGCGGTGTGGAGCGGTCATCACGGCCAGCGAAGACGTGCGGCTGCTACCAGACGGCCACTGGATGCATGAGGTGTGCCCCCCAGATCTCAGCGGGCTGTCGGCCGAGGATAGGGCGCCGCACCCGGGCTGACGCTGGTCTCGTCCGGGTGACGCCCGGGTCAGGCGTGTTTGACCGCGGCCCGCCAGGCCGGGTCGCGGCCGGTGAGGCCGATGAGCCGGTCGAACAGCGGCGCGTCGTCAGGCACCGGCACCGGCGGTCCGAACAGGCCGGGTGTGCCGTGCGGGTTCTGCGCGACCGACGCGCGTACGAACTCGTACGCTGCCTGCGCGAGCCGCGGCTCGCAGGTGAAGCTCTGGCCGCTGCCGACGGCGATGTCCCAGCCGTGGACGATGACCTCGTCGAGCGCGACGACCCCGGCTACCTCGCCGGGCAGGTCAACGCCGCCTGCATGCGTCATCCCGGTCCACGCGGCCGCGTCGCACCAGGCGCCCGCCAGCGAGGCCAGGCGCCGCGGGATCCGCGTGCGCCAGTCCGGGCCGAGCCGCGACGCATCAGCGGAAGGCCCGCGGCTGCCGCCGTCAAGCGGCGTCTTGGTCGCGGCCGCCGTGAACGCCATCGACAAGCCGTCCACGTGGTCGAGCAGGTCGCCGACGGTGGCGTCGCGGCACGGAGTAGGCGCGGTCAGCTGGTCACTGCGGATACCGTCGACGAGCCCGGCCAGCGTGCGGGTCGCGGGTTCAAGATCGAGCATCTGTCTCCTCCTCGTCTCGGTTGCTCTCAACGTTAGGACGTCGAACGCGCCGCGATGTCATCGCGCGGACCGCGCGTGCGCGGCATTTTGTCAGTGGCGCCGCGTACGGTGCTGAACTGTGGACCCAGATGACGCCGCCCTCGCCCGCGACCGCCCGCTGCGGTCACGTCCACCGTCCATGGCGTCCGCACGGGAGCGCGCCAGCTCCTAGCGGCAAGGTCGTCTTGGGCCGCCGCGAGGCCAGTCCGACGTCCTGACCTGCCTGTTTAACATCGCTACTACTCTCTGTCATCAACTGCATACACCCTACCTGGAGATCACACTTCCCACTGCCATCGCACATATGTTCTAATAATTCGCATGCCCCAGGTCGCATGCGCTGCAGCGCCGCAGTCACACAATTCCCCTGCGGATGCAGGGGCGGTACTGCGCGCATCCCGGCCCCGCCGCACGCGGCCGGTGGGCGGCCAGATTACCGCGCATGAGCCGTCGCACTCTCGATCCCGTCCCGTGCGCCGGGCCGCCGCGGCCGCCTGGCCCGCGCGAGCGACGATCGAAGCCGGCGATTCGCGCGGGCGACGCGACCGCGTAGTCGATCGCCCCGGCAGCGGCGTGGCCGGCCGCGTGGAGATCATCAGCGGACCGGGCCGCCGTCTTGGGTCATTGAACGCCGCACTGGCCGATGACTTGCGGTGGCCGCCAGGGGCCCAGGCCGAGCACGCGGCCCGGCTCATCGCGCCTGGATTGGCTGACGGCTCGCCATCGTCTCCGGCCGTCGCTGGCTGCTGCCCACCGGCAGCACCACGGGTCATCCGGACATCGCTCGCCGCGCGAACAGCTTTCGTACCCGCCATCAAGAACCGGGCCCGGCTCGCACAAGCCGCACGCTGGAGGTGAAACAGTGGGAACCTACCGCGAAAACCTCATCCGTCTAAATATTCAGCGCCTCGCCGACTTGAAGAAGTCAGCCGCGGAACTCGAGCGGGAACTCTCTGACACCGGCGTCTCGTTTGAACATGAGATTGTGCAATCTGTATATGGCCAGCAGACGGCGCCTGACCACATACAGGGCACGTGCGACTGCGCAACACACGGTATGGGCGGCGTGCAGGATGCCGACGGAATGTCGGATCCCTATGCGCAGCAGACTGCTGCACACGGTTATGACGGCGTGAGTTTCGTCGGTCCCAGTTTCGACGGTCCCAGTTTCGACGGTCCCAGTTTCGACGGCACGCAACAGTCGCCGGACGGACGCACCGCGGTGCTCATCAACCAGGGCCGCAGCAGCGTCTATCACCGGGGGCTCTCGGCGTTCGGCCGGAAGGTAGCGGCCGGCACGACTCTGGCCGTATTGCTCGTCACCATCCTCGTGGTGGTAATGTCCGGTGGTGGCGCGTCGTGGCCGCCCAGCGTGGCAACAGTGCAGAGTGAAATCACCAGAGCGTGCCAAAATCCTGACGTAGAGTCTGAGCCCGGTCAGATCAACTTCGCATGCGGGAAGACCACGCGGCAGATCCTCTGGGTGTTCTCACTCATCACAAGCGGCAATAACTCGAACTTCACCAACCCGAAGACGGGCCGGATCGGCCTGGAGCCGATCGCACCAGCCCAAGGCTGGGAGGTCGCTTCGTCACTGAACCTCCATCATCCCTACAATCCACTCAATCCGATCGACAGCCTCGCGGTGGCTGCGCGGGCCATAAACGACATCATCGGTGGGGCCACCCTCACCGGCACGGATGGCAACGCGGTCGTCCAGGCCGGGCTTGAGGGTAACCCCGCGAACTGTTCGCGGTATACCGGATCCGCAGCAATAATATCGCACCAGGGATTTCCTGACCTTTGCGCCAAACCCGTCAGCAGCCCTGCGGGGCAGGCTGCCCTGGTGGCCGACGTCTACAGAAAGTGGGTCGTAGGCGCCGGGAACCGGGCCGCTCAGGACGCCGCGGTGCTGTTCGAGAACGCGAAAAACCCTGGCGACCCCGGCGTCCAGTCCATCCTCAAGCATCTGCCGAATTCAACACCGCCAGCGTGACAAAGCCATTCATCCACTCCCGCGCCACAGCCGCAGTGTGATCAGGAAAAGAGGTGAGCTTGTTGCCGTCCGTCAGAAAACCCTGGTGGCAGCAAGCCACCGCGCTCGTCAGCCTCAGCGCGGGCGGGGCCATAACAGGATTCTCGGTCGTGCCGAAACCGGCCGCCGATATAACATCGCCAACCGGCATGCCCATCAGGCTGCTCGCCCTTGAGCGGTCCGCGCGGCCTGCGGCCGCGGCGGATGCGACACTGCGCTCGGCCGTCGTCAATGTCGCCAACTACTACCTCCGGATTGCCGAGGGTAAGTCCCCGGCCGAGATGGAGGCAATCATCTGGCAGCAGGACAGCCTGGACGGTGTCGATCACGGTGCCACGTGTGCGGCCTTTGCCAGCTTGACCCTGGAGTTGGCCGCCCAGGTAGTTGGCCAGCAAAGCTGGGTGACCGGGGGGACCTCCTACCCGTGGCCGCTCCATCAATGGGCCGACGTACGCGTCGACCCGAATCCGGCATCGCCCGGCATTACCTCGATCCGCCAGGATGCGCAGGCGCATCAGCGGTGGCACCCACTGGGCGACGGCTACGCGCCGCTGCCAGGCGACTGGGTCATGTTCAACGGTCACGTCGAGGTGGTCACGAATTATTCCGGCCGCATCTTGCATACGGTGGGCGGCGATTCCCGGCCCAATTTGTCCGTCAACGCGCACGAATACCGTGATCCGCTGCGGGCGCAGGGTGTCGTCGGCTTCGTCAACAACGGAGCGCTCACGGAGGTCGCGACGGTGCGGCCGGCCAGCAACGGGCCGGTGCCGCGCGGTCAGCAGGCACCAGGCCCGGTGGCCCAGGAATTGGCGGTTATCCCGGGATCGCCCACAGTCAGCACGTCTCAGCAACCGGTGGCGCGATCACCAGGTAGTGCCGATATTCCAGGAATTACGGCGGCCGCACCTGCGACCGGGACCGGGACCGGGACCGGGCCCGGGCCAGGGTCCGGGCACGATAAACAACCGGTACACCGCCAAGCCCAGCCTCGCCGGCCACAGAGGCCGAATGGCAGCCACCCGCCACGGCAGGCCAGCCCGGGCAAGACCGTCCACGGACACACGCCCCGCGCACGCCCGTCCGGGCCGACAGCCACGTCTCGTGCGGAAGTGCCTGGCACGGCGTCGATCCCCGGATTCCCGGTCACCACCCCAAGCCCATCAGGCCGCCCGCCAGGATCGGCCACCACGCCGTACGGCAGCGACCAGCCCGCGCCGACGGCAGCGGCTGGGACTGGCACAGCAGCTCAGCAGGCATTCATCAGCGTGGTCGCCCCGGGCGCGGTTGCCGTGCAACAGCGGTACGGTGTGCCCGCGGCGGTGACGATCGCCCAGGCGATCGAAGAATCGGGCTGGGGCCGCAGCGACCTGGCCATTAAAGATCACAACCTGTTCGGCATCAAGGGCACCGGCCCGGCGGGCAGCGATCCGCAGCCGACGCGGGAGTACGTGAACGGCCAGTGGGTGAACCGCATCACCTTGTTCCGCGTGTACCACGACGTCGCCGAGTGCATCGAAGATCACGGCAGGCTGCTCGCCTCCAGCGTGTACTACAAGCACGCGATGGCTGTCCGTCAGGTTCCCAATGCCTTCGCGGCGAGGCTTACGGGCGTCTACGCGACCGATCCTGACTACGGTACGAAGCTGATCGGGATCATGCGGCAGCACAACTTGTACCGCTACGACGTCGCCGCGCCCGCCGCCGCGACGCCGCGCGCGGCAGCGCCGGGCGGCGCCGCCATCCCTGGTCTGCCGGACATGTCAGCTGCCCAAGCCGTGGGTGCACCGGCGACGGCGGCCTCGTCCACCGCAACGCTGCGACCTGGTCCACAGTCCGACGGATACCGCCGGCTGGCGCAGCCCAAGCAGCCAGCTCACGGCATGTCGGCGAGACGGCTGCCGGCGCAGGTCGACTGCCAGCCGCAAAAGACGGCCGTTCGCAACGCCCGCACCTGCGCCAAGCGCTATGAGCCACATCTTCCGTCCGCCGTCAAGAACGCCTTTATCGTGACCGCCAAGGTGCCGCTCACACGTGCGGAACCGCTCTACCGAGACGTGGCGAGCCATAGCGGGATCCGCTGGGAGTTGCTCGCTGCGTGCGACTGGATGCAATGCGAGGCCCGGCCGCGCTTCTCCCCGGTGCACGGCGAGAAGCTCGGCACCCTAAATCCTGACGGTACCGTTTACCGGACGAAATCAGAGGCGCTGGCGCAGTGCGCCGAGGACCTCCGGCAACTGGCCAGGACGGTTTACCGGATCGATCTGACCGCGCCGGAAGCTCTTTCAGTTCGCGATCTGGCCAACACCTTCGCAGCCTTCCGCTGGGGTGCATTACTGCAAATGCACCACACATCGGCCATGGAGTTCCCATACGCCGTCGCGGGCCTGACCGCCCATCACATCAACATGCGCTGGCCCAACATAGACGCACCCAAGGCACCGGATAAGCCAGGCGCGCGATTCCATAAGCCTTTCGGGGCCGTGCCTATTGTGCTGGCGCTGGATTACCCGGCGACGGTCTAGCCACCCGTGTGCCAGACATAGAAAGAAGGTAGACCGCGTGTTTCGTTTCCTGGTCATTCTGGTGGGCATGCTCACCGCACACGGGCCGGGGCGGCGAGAAGCAGGCCCGTACCGAGCTGGCGATCCGTACGGCAAGGCAGATCACCGCCGAGATCGCGGCACAGATCGCACTGCGCTGCTCACCGGTTCGGATGCGCCTCCAGACGGTGGCATCTGGCCAAGCCGACCGCAACTGCCGCCACACCATCCTGATCTTGCGGGCGTCGCCGACCCGGCCAGCCCGGACGCGCGCCGGCACGATGCCGTTCCGCTGCGCCGCCGCATCTCGCCCCGGGTCAGGTGGATCGCCGCGGCGGTCGCCGTGGCCCTGGTATTCCGCCGGGCCATCGCATTTTTGGTAACGATCGCGCTTTCTGCCGCCCTGCACTTTATCGGCGTCAATTTCCATCTGCCCAGTATCAGCTTCGCCTGGCCGTGGCAAACAATCAGCGCAGGCACCACGACCAACGCCGATCTGGGCCCGTGGGTGCTGCAGAAGATCGAGGGAATCTCCAAGCCCGCCCTGGGCCAGGCGAACTTCAGCTTCTTCTTCACCCGCAAGGTCTCCAAGAGCATCGGCCCATGGCCGTGCTGGTACTCGGGCACCTTCTACGCCGTGGGCCACGCGTCTGCGACCGTCGACCTCAACCCCGGCCCGGCCTGGTGGACACCGGCCGCGGGCCACTACCGGCTGCAGGTCCTCAGCCGCCCGCACAACGGGAGCCCTGGTCACGTCGCGGTCATGATGGTCTTTCCGCAGCCGCAACTCCCCCAGTCCGCTCACGACGTCACAATTGACAACATCCCGTCAAAACCGATCGACACACAACATAGCTGGACGTACCCCGGATTCGGCTGCGGAATGCTTTTGCGGCCGCAGTTCTCTGAGTCGGTGCTGTATGCCCAGGCGCAGCGAATGGCCTTCTATGAGTCTAACCACGTCGCGCAGGTCACCCGCCCACTGATAAGCAGCGCGGAGACCGAAGCGGCCCGGACGGTCCGGGACAACTTTATTCAGCCGACGGTGAATGCGTTTGGTTACACACTCGATCAGTTTACTATCCGCTGGGCCACGACACGATGACCGAACGTGCGGGCAGGACTTCCCCCCTGCCCGCCCGGACCCGAACGCCTGACCGACCGCGCCCGGCCGGGGCTGGCCGCGGATCGGCTATCCGCTCGGGGAGTGGCGCATCGCCGGTCATGCGACCGGGCCGACCAGACCGGTTTCGTAGGCATAGCGGACGGCTTGGGCGCGATCGCGGGCGCCCGTCTTGGCGAAGATCCGGTTGACGTGGGTTTTCACGGTGGCGTTGCTGACGTAAAGGCGCTGCGCGATCTCGGCGTTGCTGAGGCCGGACGCGAGCAGGGTGAGCACTTCGGCTTCGCGGGTGGTGAGCCCGCCGGGCGGTTTCGCAGTACCGGCGGCTGGGCTTGTCGCGTGCGGTTGGCTGGTGACCGCGGCGACGAGGCGTTCCTGCACGGCCGGGTCGAGATGGGTCTGGCCGGCGTGTACCGCGCGGATCGCCGCTTCGATCTGCTCGGCGCTCGCAGCTGGATGGCCAGGCCGGACAGCGAATGGGCGAGCACGTCGTGCAGCTCACCGGCGATCCGGCTGCGCTCGGCGAGCGCGGCGGCGGCCGCCTCCGCATCGCGTGCGTCACGCAGCTGCGCGAGCAGCAGCTCGGTACGGTCCTGACCTTCCCGGCCGACCCGGATGAACTGGCCGGTCATCGCCAGCAGCAGGCACACCAGCGTCGCGGGGATCACAGCCTGCGCCGCCGAGTGCTCGGTCGTCCCGATCGCCACCCCGAGCGCCACGGTGATCGCCGCGCGCGCGGCGGCTGCACCGCGGCGAGCGCCACCCCGCTGCCGCCCACCAGCCCGATCACCGCGGCCTGGGCAGCCGGGCCCCGCTCGGCCCAGCTGCTCGTCAGCGCTACCGCGGCCGCCACGACATAAAGCGCCAGGCTCAGGCTCACCCCGAGATGCACGCCCCGCAGGCCGGGCGCGGGATGACCTTGCAGGCCCTCAGCCACGACGACCACGATGAACACCCACCCAAGCGGCCGCAGCACCTGCCGCTGGCGATCCCGCCGCGCACGCGCATGGCCGCGAGCCGCCGCGATCCGGCCGGACGCCGGTCCCCCTTCGCCAGCTGCCGCCGGCCGGGGGGCATGGTTCAGGCCCGCCGCTGACAGCCAAGCCCTCATGGACCCAGTCTGGCCCGCGGCGGGCCTGGATGCGAGATCAGGCACTGGTGCGCGCCCGGAGCCGTGCCGGTGCGCCCGCCGGTGCGGCGGCGAGCCGCCGGCCGCGCACGAACAGCACGACCAGGCGGGCGAGTACGTCCGCCAGGGCCATCATGACCAGGGCCGCGACCCACGCATTCGCGCCGGTGATCTGATGCGCGGCGCTGAACCGCGCGATCGCCGGGCCTGCCCCGTGGCCGACCGCGAGGGCGAAGGCCATCCGGGCGCCGACACCGGCGACCCACAGGCCGGCCGCGAGCACGCCCGCACGCCCGAGCGGCACGCCGTCATCGCCGCGGCGCAGATGCGTGGCCAGGCCGGCCAGTCCGCCCATGACCGCGCCGGCCAGCGCGCAGATCGCCTCGAGCGCGGCGTCGTTACCGCCGCCAGGCACCGAGCGCAGGAGGAAGGTCGCCGCAACGCCCACCGCCAGCACGGGGACGGCCAGCCCGGCAAGGTCAAGCCGGTGTTCGCGGATCTGGCGGACGACAAGCAGGACGAGGATTCCGTTGATCAGATACATGGTGGTGTTCATGCCACGAGCCTGCCGCCCAGCCCCCGCGCCGCGCGTCGGCCCATCGGTGGGGATCCGGGTTGACACGCGGCTCAACCCACGGGTTGACGCCACAGCGGGCCAGCGGCCCGTTGGCTCCCAAGCGGGTCATTTCGATGCCGAAATTCCTGGTTACGTATCACGGCGGCACCATGCCCGAATCTGCGGAAGGCCGCGAGCAGGCCGAGGCCGCGTTCGCCGAATGGGCCGGCGCGGCCGGCAAGGCCCTCGCCGATCCCGGCGCACCGCTCGGCGCGTCCAAGACCGTTACCGCCGGCTCGGTGGCCGACGGCCCCGCTCAGGGCCCGGCAGCCGGCTACTCCATTCTCGACGCCCCGGACCTCGACAGCGCGGTAGACCTGGTCCGCGGCCACCCGTTCATCGGACGCGGCGGGGCGCTGCAGGTGAGCCAGGCAATCACCCCATAGCCACCGCAGGCCGAGCCGTTGCCCCGGCGCGCACGCGCCTCGGCCGCTGCGACCCGGACCACTTCGCGACCGGCGATGTCGTGCACGCCGACTTCGCGCCGGAGAACATCCTCG